>Ga0208788_1000426_pt1 | contig 20861 bp, 15 predicted proteins | sample Wag4_2014_7_11_3_FD_187363 | JGI IMG/M metagenome (GOLD analysis project Ga0208788, IMG submission 187363) | Fresh water mixed with fracking chemicals microbial communities from Ohio, USA - Utica-2 Time Series FC 2014_7_11 (SPAdes) (version 2) ...
CGGAGTCGTAGCCGGCGTCTTCGGCACTACGGGTACGGCAATGTCAGCTTCTTCGCCCCGCAAGCCCTGGGCTGGACGGAGCACACGCTTATAGGTGAGGGTGCGGCGATCGGAGGGGAGGTAGGTCAGCTGTTCGTTGACGAGTCGTGGTTGGAGTTCCAGCGTCAAGGAGATCTCGATGCGGGCGGGGATGCCGATGCGCTCCTCGCTTGTTGCCGTGCCCCAATCGTCGAGGGGCTCGGCATCCGGGCCGTCTTCGTTCCACACTTGGATATCGAAGCTCTTCACGCGGTCATGCAGGAAGGAGAATGTGCCGCCTTCGAACGGATCGTCATCCACCCCGTATTGCTCACGCCGCCAGATCTCCAGGAACTGGTCGCCAGACTCGGCGTTGGGTCGCAGGCGGTAGCCGACCTCGTTCATGCTGGATCGGAGTAGCCGATCCGCGTCGAAATACTGGCTGAGCGTAGGTGTCGTGGAGACGAAGTCCAAACTGTCTGCATCTAGGCCAAGGACCACGCGATCGCGCGCGCGGAAGTGCAGCTCGCGTGTTGTGTCGTAGGTCACCAAGCCGCGTAGGTCGCGCTCGACCAAATCCAAAATGGCTGGTCCAGCGAGTTGCGTCTCTTGGATGTTGTGGATGGTGTCGCGAGAGGTGCGCGCGGCAGTCAAGATTTGGGTCAGGGACACCATGATCATGCTCATGATCAACAGCGTCAGCAGCACTTCGACGAGCGTGAAGCCTGCTCGTGTGCCGCGTCGTAGTTGGACGTTCACTTTGCACCTCCAGGAGTGGTGCTGCCGGTATTCGCCCCCGTCGGTGCTCCAGCACCGCTGTTCGCACCGTCGGTGGGGGTGGTGCCATCGGTAGGAGTCGTCTCGTCAGTGCTCTCGCCGTAGACCTGTTCCCAAGGCACCCAGCGCTCAAGGACCAACTCGTTCTTGGCCTCGGCCAGCCGCGGGAAACGCACGCGAATGCGGACCTTCTCGTAGGGCTCTTGCTGCTCTTCGTCCTCTTCTTCCTCAGTAGTCTGGTCGTCTTGGGCGGCGCGATTTTGGGCCCAGTTGTCCCACGGTTTGGAGGGATCGTTGGGATCAACCACCGCCTCTTCGGTGAAGCTCTGGTCACCCACAGCCACTTCGTAGCTGAAGTCAGGCCAACCCTCCTGCGAGTAGTCACCACGCAAGCCTTCGGAAACATCGTCGCGATAGACGCCGCTTTCGACTTGGCCCAGCGTGTACAGTCCCAACTCACGAGCGAGCTTTTGGTTGCGCGTTTGAGCCGCGGTTAGCTTGGCTGTGTTGAGTCCTTGCAGCACCAGCACAAGACCAATGCCCACGATCACGATCGTGACCGCCACCTCGGCCAGCGTGAAGCCTTGCATCTGACTGTGGCGTGCAGGACGGATCACTTGAAGTCATCCTCGCGCGGAGCGGGCCGCACCCACACGCCTTCGCGGTAGTCAATCAAACCTAACAACCCTTGGACTTCGATCGTGTAGCGAGTTTCTGTCGCTGGTTGCACGAGCAAGACAGTGTGCGTGCTCGCCGTTCCGATAGGATCGAAGCGCGCCCACACCAGACCCTTGGCGTACTCGAGGCCATCGACCGTGATGGCCTGAAAGCGCACCGAATCCGGCAAGCTCTTCCAAGGCAGAGCCACGCGTTCGTCTTCTACCAGAGCCAACACGCCGCCTTCGCGATAGGGCGTCACGATGCGCCACAGCGACTTGTCGACGTCGTACTGCACATGCCAAGTACTGTTGCGCGAGATGGACTCCGAACGCGCGGTCTGCAACGTGGCCGCTAGATCCCTCACAGCGGAATGCAGTTCCGTCTTAGGCAGGATCGCGCGCCAGTTGACCGTGATGATGGCGGCCATCATTGCCAGGATCACGAGCACAACGATCAGTTCGACGAGGCTGAAGCCCGCCGAACGGCGTCGTGTGGGATCCAAGCGGTACATGGTCAGCGGATCAGCCGCCGTCGCCGCGGATCGTGAAGTTGTCAATGTCGGCGTCGTCGCCTTCGCCACCCGGAGCTTGGTCCTTGCCGAGCGTGTAGACGCGCGGATCGGGTTGGCCAGGCTGCGGCGCCTCGTAGCCGTACTCGTTGCCCCACGGGTCCTTGGGCATCGACTTCTGATTGAGATAGGTGTAACCGTTCACATCCGGCGTCACCAAGGCTTCGATGCTGTCGGGGTAGCGCCCTGCGTTGTTCATGGCGTACTCCGTCAGGCCGTTCGCGATCGCGGTGATGTCCGTCTTCGCCTTGGCCTTTTGGCCTTGGCTGAACTTCTGCATCACGTTCGGCACGACCAAGGTTGCTAGCAAGCCGATGATGACGATCACGACCATCATTTCGGCCAGTGTGAAGCCCGCGCGGCGGGCATTGCGTTGGATCTTCATGTTTCTCCTGTTTGGGCCGGCGCGCGGCCTCACTTGAACTGTCCGATCTGGAGGATCGGCAGCACGATCGATACGACGATGTAGCCCACAACCACGGCGAGCACCACGATCATGATCGGTTCGATCACGCTCGTCATGCGCTCCGTCGCAACATCAATCTCGTCGTCGTACGCGACGGCCACGCGATCGAGCATCTGTTCGAGCTCACCGGATTGCTCGCCCACGGCCACCATGTAGCCCACGATGGCGGGGAATGCGCCGGTTTGTTTGAGAGGCGTGGAGATGTCCGTGCCCTCAAGGATGCGCTGGCGGATGTGGTTGGTCGCATCGGCAATCACGCGGTTGCCGACGACCTTCTGCGTGATCTCCAAGCTCTGCACCGCAGGCACACCCGACTGCAGCAAGGTAGAGAGCGTACGTGTGAAGCGCGATACCGCCTGCTTGCGCAGCAAGTCGCCGATGACCGGCACTTTGAGCAAGTTGCGGTCAATCCACAAGCGACCCTTTTCGGTTTGGTACCAGCGCTGGATCGAGAAGCTGACGGCGGCAATCAGCAAGCAGCCGGCCCACCAGTAGTTCTTGAACAGCTCGGAGATGAAGATCAAGACCTGAGTAGGGGCGGGCAAGGTTTGCCCCTGGTCCGTCAACATGCCGGTGATCTTCGGCACGACCACGGTCATGAGGATCGAGACGACGATCAAGCCGATACCAATCATCATCGCCGGATAGGTCAGCGCCGAGACGATCTTGCGCCGCAGTGCGCGCTGCGTTTGCAGGTAGTCGGCCAAACGACGCAAGACCACATCCACATTGCCGGTGGCCTCTCCCGCACGCACCATGTTGACATACAACTCGCCAAACATGGCGGGGTGTTGAGACAGTGCATCGGCGAGCGAGCCACCTTGATTGATGCGCTCACGGATCTCGCGGAACATGGTCTCTGTTTCGCGCTTCTCGGCTTGTTCGATGATGGCCTTCAGCGTCTCGGCCAACGGGATACCCGATGCGAGCAGGGTGCCCATCTGGCGCGTGACTGAGGTCAGCGTTTCAAGATCTTGACCGCCGCTGCCACTTTGGCGAGCCCGCGCATTGCGCACGGCTGTGAACGCTTTGCTGAGAGCGGAAGGGCCTTGGCCACCTTTTGAAGAGGAGGACGCCGTTCGGCGTCCCCCCTTGAGTTCGTGAATCTCGCTGACCAGCAAGTTCTCTTTACGCAGACGAATGCGCGCTTCACGCGGTGTGTCGGCGTCGATGACGCCGCTCTGCACCGCGCCGCCACTTCCGTAGGCTTTGTACTCGAAGATCGGCATGCTGCCCTTGGGAGTTTCAGTCGAGGTCCAGCTGCGTTACGCGCAGCACTTCATCGGCAGTCGTCTGGCCTGCAACGATCTTGAGGCGTCCGTCTTCACGGAGCGTGATCATGCCGCGCTCGACCGCCGAACGCTTCATCTGTGAGGCGGTGGCGCCATTCATGATCTGCGTGCGCAAGTTCTCGTCCACCGGCATGAACTCGTAGATGGCGGTACGGCCTGCGTAGCCTGATTGGAAGCATTCATCGCAGCCCTTGCCGCGTGCAACACGGCCACCAAGCTGCACAGGATCGATGCCCACTTTGCGCAGCTTGGCTTCCTCCTCGGGCGTGATAGGCCCGTAGGCATGGCAGTGCTTGCAGATGGTGCGCACCAGACGCTGGGCGATGACGAGGACAAGTGAACTGGACACCAGGTACGGCTCGACACCTTGGTCGACCATACGTTGGATGGTGCTCGGCGCGTCATTGGTGTGGACGGTGCTGAACACCAAGTGGCCCGTGAGTGCAGCGCGGATGGCGACCTCGGCCGTTTCGAGGTCGCGAATCTCACCAACCATCATCACGTCAGGGTCTTGGCGCAAGAAGGAGCGCAAGCCAGCCGCGAAGGTCAGGCCCTTCTTGGCATTCACCTGCACCTGCGAGACACCAGGCAGCGAGTATTCAACCGGATCCTCGATGGTCAACACGTTCTTCTCTGTCGTGTCGACCTCGGCCATGGCGGCGTAGAGCGTAGTTGTCTTACCCGAACCCGTCGGTCCCGTCACCAAGATGATGCCGTGCGAGTAGTTGCTGTACTCGCGCATCATCTCGAGGTTGCGCGGCGCCAAGCCGATCTCGTCGAGGTGGAACACCTTCGTCGTCTTGTCGAGCAAACGCATGACGATGCGCTCACCCTGCGAAGTCGGCACCGAGCTGATACGCACGTCGACTTCGCCATCGCCAATCTTGATGGTGGCACGGCCGTCCTGCGGCAAACGCCGCTCGGCAATGTCCATCTTGCCCATGACCTTGACGCGGCTGATGATCGCATCCAGCGCTTTGCGCGGAATGGGATCCATGTCGTAGAGGATGCCGTCGATGCGGAAGCGCACCTGCATCCGGTCGGGGTACGGGTGGAAGTGCACGTCCGACGCGCGCATCTTCAAAGCCTGGAACAGGATGGTGTTGACGAGCTTGATGATGGGGGCCTTGTTGGCCACATCGAGCACGTCTTCGCCTTCGTCAATCTGATCGGCAAGCCCCGCGATGTTGCCATCCTCGGCCACATCCGCGAGTGCCTCATCCACGCCGTCGGCCTTGTGCCGGTACGCGCGCCCCAAGAGCGTCGTGATCTCCAGTCGCGGCGCCAACACTGGATCGACTTCGCAGCCCATCATGGCCGCGAGGTCATCCATAGGATGCGCTTCTAGCGGTGCACAGGTCGCGACCTGCACCACACCATCCGTTTCGGCGACAGCCACCAAGTTGTAGTTGCGTGCAAACTGCACGGGAACCTTGGCCACAAAGGACTGCGGCACCGCGATGCCATCCAAGCTCGCTCGGAACTCGTAGCCCAAGTGTTTGGCGTAGACACGCAGAACGGCAGGCTCATCGAGCAAGCCCTTGGCAAGGAGCACCTTGTCCATCGAGTCACCTGTCGCCGCACTGACACGGCGACAGTCCTCGATCTTCTCGCGGGTGAGCCCTGCTTCAATGAGCAGGTCCGCAAGACTGCGTCCCTTGGCGCGTCCCGCTGTCAGCGCGGCGTCACTCACGGCTTCTTCTCTTCGGGCTTGGCGTCTTGCGACTTGGAATCGAGCATTTCCTCGACCTTCACCGCATCGAGACCCACAGACTCGCCCTTCACCTCGCCACGCGAGGGGCCGCGGTACAGCGGCACTTCGAAGCCGCGGAGGTCGACACCTTCTTCCTTCTGACCGAAGCTCGGATCCACCAATCGAATACGATCCGCGCCGATGGCATCGGCTGCGCTCATCTTTCGCTCGAAGCTGTACTTCGCGAGGTCAGCGAAGTCGCGGTCACGCATGATGTGCGGTGTGACGAAGAAGTAGAGCGTTGTCTTGCTCTGGCTGTCCTCTGTATCGGAGAAGAGGTAGCCCAAGACGGGGATGTCGCCGATCCAGGGCAACGAGCGGCGTGTGCGGCCTTTGTTGTCGGTAATGATGCCACCGATGACCATGGTGTCGCCGTCCGGGACATTGACGACCGTGTTCAGTTTACGGGTCAGTTTCGGCGGGGGAATCGCGCCATTCACGGCGCCCACGAAGGTGGAGACCTCTAGGTTGATGTTGAGGCGCAGGTAACGGCTCGCACTAATCGTCGGAGAAATGTCGAGCGTGATACCGGCTTCCACATACTCGCGGAAGTTCTCTTGCGTCTGGCCGCTCACACCACCAGTGGCGGTGATCTGCGTCGTCGGCTGGGCATCCTTCGATTCGACCTGCGCGCTCCCGTTGTTGTTGACCAACACCGACGGCACGTTCAACACGTTTGTGTCACGACGCTCTTGCAGGGCACTGATCAGTACGGGCAGAGAGAAGTCATCGCCCTGTAGGATGCCAGCCGTCAGGCCGGTGGTGATGTTCGGCACCTTCACATCGGGGATGCCATCGCCATCCGTGTCGTCATAGGTGGCCAAACCAAAGTTCGACACACCGAACTGGCCGCCGCCATCACCGGCAATCTCGGCCAGTCCAAGCTCTACGGCCAAGTTCAAGCTGTCTTGGCCCGTTAGTTCGACCAGTGCAGTCTCAATCAGCACCTGATCTTGGCGCTCGTCCAAACGCTGGATCAGCTCCAGCACTTCTTGGTACTTCGAGCGGCTGGCCGCGATCAGCAAGGAGTTAGTGGTCTTGTCGGCAACGACGACGACCTCGCCCGAGCGCGAGGCCGTCGCGCCTGCGGCCTGCGCTTGCCCTTGTGCGCCACGCGCAGCTCCAGGCGTTACGCGGCTGGCATCGCGAATGAACTCATCCAGCGTTTCCGCCAGCTCTTCAGCGTCCACGTTGTTGAGGTTGTAGATGTGGTAAGTGCGCTCGCCCTGAATCACTTCCGTGTCGAGCTTCGCAATCAAGTCTTTGATGCGCGGCATGTCTTCCGGCATCGCCATCACGAGCAGCGAGTTGGTCCGCGCATCGACCATGATCTTGCTCTCGGTTTGTCCTTGCTGCAGTTGACCAGTCACGCCCTGTGCGGCCTGTTGCTGCGTGCGCGCTTGTGCAGCGCGGCGGCTGGACTCGAGCAACTCGGTGATGGTGTCCGCCAGCTCCTCGGCTGCGGCGAACTCGAGCGGCACCACTTCAAACTCCGGCACCACCAGTTGCGTGTCGCGGCTGGCCTCATCGATGAAGCGCAGCATCTTCACGGTCGACGCAACCTGCGAACCAAAGCCCATGATCACGACACTGTTGGTCGTGCCCACGGGGATCAACTGTTGCGTGTTCTGGTCGGGGAACAGCGGGCGCATCGAGTTCGACAGGTTGCGCACATCCGTGTTCGGCAGATCGATCACCGTGGTGATCAGCACAGCCGGTTGGTCGGCATACTTGTCGAGCTCATCCGGCGTGACATACACAGCGTTCTGGCGCGCTTGTGTGCGGTTGTTGCCTTGGATGTTCTGAATCAACACGACCGCGAGGTGCTCGGGACCAACCCGGCTGCACACGAAGTCGTTCATGATCATCATGATCTGGAAGAACGAATAGAACTCGCTCTTCGGGATGCGCTTGCTGCCATACATGCGCAGCGGTGTCTTGGAGAGCGCAGCCGCAGTCTCTTGTACATAGGTGAAGTTCGTGCCCGTTGCGACTTGGCAGATCTTGACGAACTTCTCGAGGGTAAGCCCCTCGTTCGTTTCATCGAAGTTGAGGATGTAAAAGTCGCCGGTGTCCTGAATCGGGGGCGGGCCACCCTGCGGCGTCGTGGCACCGGGCGTCGTAGCACCGGGCGCCTGCGCGGGCGATGCGCCTTGCGCGTAGGAGATGCCGGGGATGGCCAGCGCGAGGGCGAGTAGCGCTCTCTGGGATGCGATCATGGAGGTCGGCGTGGGCGTGAGTAGGCGGTTCAGGCGTGGGGTGCACCCCTGGCCGCTGGAGCTCTTCAGAAAGGTATCCCCTTGATCAATCGTCACTTAGGCGACTGAACAAGAGGGTGTTCGAGGCACTCTAGGTGAGCCCATCACCGGAGTCAAACCACGAAATCCAGCTTGTCCGAAGCCGGTGCAGACCGTCTTGGGGAGCACTTGGACGATCGCCTCCGGCTTCTCTTCCCGTCGGCTGCGGGGCGGGGCACATGAGCGTGGAGGTGGATCTTTTTTCCACTTGGACTGCTAGACTGCGCGGCCGCATGCGCCTCTCCGAACTCTTCCCGGCAGACGACGTGATCGTGGGCTTCCAGCCCACAGACAAATGGGACGCGATCAAGCGTCTGGTCGACCATCTGGTCGCGCGCGGCCGCCTGCCCGCAGAGAAGAGTCAGGCCATCTTCGAGGCCATCTGTACTCGTGAGCGCTCGATGTCGACCGGCATGGAACAGGGCGTTGCCATTCCGCATGCCTCGGTTGACGGCGTCGAAGGAGTGCTCGCGGCCATGGGCATCGTCAGTGATCCGGCTGGGATGGCTTTTGATGCCATCGATGGCCGCCCGACTCGGGTCGTCGTCCTCTTGGTGATCCCGCGCGCGCAGAAGCTGCTGCACATTCGCACCCTCGCCGACATTGCGCGCGTGTTGTCCAAGGACAGCGTGCGCGATCACCTTGTGAGTTCCAAGACCTCGCAAGAGGCATGGGACGTACTGCACGAGGGCGACGCGGCGCGTCGCTGAGCCTGCGTGGCCTCTGGTCACAGCGCCGCACTCGCAGCTGCTTTTGTGTGGGGCGCCGTAGGGGCGACCGTACAGGCGCTGCTTCTCAGTACTACAGGCCTGGCCACTGGCTTCGGCATGGCCTTGCCCTTGGGGTTGAGTGCGTGGTTCGCTGGGTTCGCGCTAGGAGCCGCCTTGTCCAGTCGTTTGGACGCACGTTGGCGCGCCGTCGTCTTGTGTATGGGCGCTTTGCTTCCGTCTGTCGCGCTTGAGTTGGTGTTGTGGCTGGGCGCGCGCGGAGCGACAAGCGCGAGTACTTGGCTTGCATGTAGCGCGCTGGTAGTGGTTGCCGTGCCTCAAGGTTTGTGGTTTGCGCCGCTGGTGCGGGCTCACGGCCGTTTGGGGTGGCTATGGAGCGCCGATTTGTTGGGAGCCATCACCGGTCTGGTGTGGTTGGTGGACCGCGGACTTGCTGCGTGGAGTTTGCGTAGTTCCATGGGGATGGCCACGGTGTTGGGGCTCTTGGCTGTGGCGTTGACCCTCTACGCTGTGCGGCGTCCTTCGCAGATGGCGCGTGTCACCGATGCACACACCTCAGGCAATGTGTGGCGCTGGTCGTTGGTGGCTGCTTGTGGAGCCGCGGCTATTGTGGCCTTCGAGGTTGTCGTTGCGCGCCTGTGCGCGGTGACCCTCGGTGGCTTGCAGCCCGCACACAATGCCACCTTGTTGGCTGTGCAGCTGGCACTGTTCGCGGGGGCGTTGGTCTTGCCGCGCGTCCTGCCTCGAGATGGTCGAGCCTTGGCTTGGACGGCTGGCTTGGCTGTGTGTGGTGTGCTGGCCTTGCCAGCTGTCAATTCTGCTTTACCGGCGGCGCGCGCCACGGATGCTCTGGGGTTGCTGCCGCACGCGTTGGCGTATGCGGGGCTCCTTCTGTTGGGGGCTGGTGCGCTGTTGCCGCTTGTAGCGCGCGCTGCCGGCGAGGCTCGTACGGCCTTCTGGTTGACCGCGGAGGGTGTGGGCGCCCTATTGGCTGGCCCGTTCGTCGTGCTGGTCTGCGTGCCTTGGCTTAGCTTGTCAGGTGTGCTCGCCTTTGGCTTGGTAGCGGTCGGCTGCGGAGCTCTGCTCGCTGCACCGCGCCAGCGTATTGCCCAACTGGCAGCCCTTGGCAGTGTTGTCGCAGCTCTAGTCTGCGCCGTCCGTCCTTCGCCGGTGTTGTCCACTCCTCCATACCGCAATGGTGCGTGGCAAGTGCTCTCGTTCGAGGAGGACCGCGAGTACGCCGTTGCCGTCATCGCCGACGGCGTGGAGGGGGAGCGCACACTCCTCACAGACTCCTTTCGCGCGGCAGGCACTGGTCCCGACTATCGCTACATGCAGGCCTTGGGGCATCTGCCTCTGCTCCTGCATCCCGCACCGCGTGAGGTAGGTGTACTAGCGCTCGGTACGGGCACTACGTTGGGTGCTGTGTCGTTGCACTCGCGCGCACAGTCCATCACGGTGTTGGAGTTGTCAGCCGCTGTGATGCAGCAAGCACCATATTTCAGCGCCACCAACCATGATGCGCTGCAGCAAACAGAGCGGGTACGCGTGGCTCTTGGTGATGGCCGAGCCACTCTTGCCCGCGGACACAGCTACGATGTGCTGACGATGGAGCCTCTGCTGCCGGATGCTCCGGGGGCGGTGTACTTGTACACGAGCGAGTTCTATGCGCTGGCCAGAGCCAAGCTGCGCACCGATGGCATCTTGGTGCAGTGGGTTCCCACTCATGCCTTGGAGCCTCAAGTCTACGACGCGTTGTTGGATACCTTTGCTGCTGCCTTTCCAGAGGCTTTAGCCTTCGTTGCGGGAACCCAGACCATCTTGGTCGGTGCTGGGCAGTCCTTGCGTGTGCAGCACGCGGCGTTTGCCGGTGATGGACCGCTGCGTGCGGAGCTGGAAGCACTTGGTCTGGCTGACGGAGCCTCTGTACAGGCGGCTTGCGTGGGGCGCTTGCATGCGCGTGACTCCACTCGCTTCGTACGCGACAGTGATCCGTGGATCGTGCATGCCCCGCGTCGCAGTGGCGCCCGTCTATTGGCTGATCTTCCCGCGAACTTGGGTAGTTTGCGGGAACGCTGTGTGCCCGTGGATCTGGGTGCTGTGGGCGAAACGGGTGCGCGTGCCAAGGTGCGTCTGGCGCGTGAGCGATTCGCTCGTGAGTTGTACAGTTTGCTTGACGGTACGCAGGCACTTGGCGGGTCCGCCGAGAGCGTGGATTGGCGCACCGCAGTCGCCGAAGCACGCGCCTTGGATCCTCTCGATGCGGAGTTGCGTGCCTTCGAGGACGAAGCGCGCTTCACCATTGGTTTGCGGGAGGGTGTTTCCATTCTCCTGACGCGCCAAGGTGCGGATAGCGGTCGTGAAGCCTTGCCCAGCTTGCTCGATGCTGCGGAAGTGCGTCCCCAGCGCGCGGATGTGCATGCTTGGGTGGCAGTGGCGTTGGATCGTGCTGGCAGTCGTGCCGCAGGGGCTGCCTTGTCCAAAGCTTTGCAACTGTGTCCCGGGCTCGCACGCACACGGACAGGCGATCGCTTGCGGCAAGCGCAGCCAAGTGCAGGACTCTTACGCCTGCTTGAGCCATAAACTTGCGGATATCACGGCCGCTTCCGCGTAACTTCACGGCTCTCTGGCGGTTATCAAGGACCCCTATGACGACTCTCACGCGCCTGCGTTCCGCTCTCCCGCTGTCTCTCTTGCTTGTGGTGAGCTTGTTGCTCTTCACCACAAGCGTGCGCGCCCAGTTACCTATGGATGCCATCGCGCAGGAGGCACGGGCGCGGCACGGTGTGGATTCGAAGGCAACCGCGACCATTCATGAGGTCATCGATCGCTCGTGTGCCCGCTGCGATTTGGGTGCGTTCGTGTTGCGTTGGCCTGCTGATCGCTTGGAGGATCGCGGGCTAGAGTTCCAACAAACCTGCGATGCGTTGCTGGCGGCCCAGCAAGCGTGGTTGGATTGGCTCGAGCCGGCAGGTTTGGACCACAAGCAGTTGCGTGCCGATCTCGTCAAGCTGCGCACGGCCATCAAGGACTGGAAGCCCGCACTGTTGGTGAAGGGCGCCAAGACACCTGGTGTGGATGTGCTCAGTCTCGTACAGGCTCCTGATGCAGTGGTGCAGGCATCGGCCCGACTCGCGAAGGCCATGCGTACTCGTGCCGATGTGGGGCCAGCTCGCGTCGAGCAAGACCCGGCCGAGAGTACGGCCTTGCGCTTCTACGCTGGTCCTACGCGCGATGACTTCGTGCAGTTGTTGGTGCTCGCAGGCGACTTGAATCCCGAGTGGAAGTCGTGGTGTTGGGCCGATGGCATCGCCACCTGGACGCAGGTGTGGTTCGATGACGCGCAGTTGACCTCGCTGCAATACGCCGCTCCGAACTTGCCGCCCGGTACTTGGAAGCAAGGCTCGTGGATGAACGAGCGTGATCCCGATGTCATGCAGCAACAACTGACACAGTTGGCTACGAACCAGCTGCTGCAGGACCGCATTGGCGACCGCGCACCCGGGCCGTTCTTGGGTGGTTTGTCGATGAATGCCGTGGTCGATGTCTATGGCCAGTGCAACACGCGCATCGACGGTGACCTGCGTGCGGCGCGTACGGAAAAGCGCGAAGTCTTCGTGCCTGGTGGCTTGTCGGAAGGCGGGCAGTTGGCCACGAATTCGGCCGAGACGCGCTGGCGCGAGGACCATGGACGCGGGCACTTCCTTGCGATCTTGCGTCAGTCGCAGAAGGAGGGCGAGTCTTTGGCGAAGGGCGCAAAGTTCAAGCAAGGTGCGTTCGGCATTCGCTCGGACAAAGGTGGTGATCCACGCGCGGCAGTCGGTCCTTTCATTGGTGCTGCGTCTGCAGCTACGCAAGCACCTCCCACACAGTACTTGGGTGACTTTGCGGAGTTCATCCGCGCCTACAAGTGTGGCTTCATTCACTGGCTCAAATCCGCATCAGAAGGCAGCTCGAAGAAGTCCGGTGCAGCCTTTGGCGGCTTGTTGCTGGCCTTGTCGACACCTGCGCCCGAGGGGCAGGTCTTTGACTTCGAGGCAGTCTTTGCCAAGTACTTCGGAGGCGACAAGCTCTCCACAGAGCCACTGACAAAGGACACGCTAGAAGGGCGCTTCCTTGTCTGGTTGTCCAAGCACAAAGGCTGAACGCTTGCTTCAGATGCGCAGGGCGCGGCCTGGCCTCGCACCTGTGCTGCGTCCATCGGCTAGCACACGCACGCCATTGACCCAAACATGGGTAAAGCCTGTGGCTAGCTTGTGTGGGTCAGCGAAGGTTGATTCTTCGCGCACGCGCGCAGCATCAAAGGCCACCAAATCCGCTTTGCAATGCGCGGCGATGCGTCCGCGGTCCTGCAAGCGCAGTTGTGCCGCGGGCATTGCGCTCATCTTGTGCACAGCTGTCTGAAGATCGAGTACACCCTCGTCGCGGACATACTTGTGCAGCACCCGCGCGAAGGTGCCGTAACTGCGCGGATGAGGGCGCCGCTCCAAGGCTTCGCCACGCGGCGCCATGGCATAGCCATCCGAGGCCACCATCACCAGCGGATGTGCCAGTACGCGTGCCACCTGTTGCTCGTCCATGGCGTGTCCAACAAAGCTGACACTGGTCTCGCCTTCCTCGAGCACTTGCAGCAGTGCTTCGGCCGGCTCCACGCCCCGTGCTGCAGCGATGGCAGCCAAGTGCAGCCCGACTACGGACTTGTCAGGTGCCGCCGTCGCAGCGATCACCACGGCCTCAAAGCCACCGGGGTCGCTGTGTAGACGGTCAGGCAAGCTAGCGCGAATGCTGGCGCGTTGTTGCGGGTCGCGTAAGCGCTTCAGAATGGCTTGCGCGCCGCCTTCGCGCACTGCGTCGGACAAGAAGATGGTCAAACCCGTCGAGTACGCCGTGTAAGGGTACGCATCGGCGAGTACATCGAGCCCGCTAGCCCGCGCTACTTCAATAGCGTGGATGGAGGGTTCTAGCTGCGGCCAGTTGGGCCGTCCACATGCTTTCAGATGGCTGACTTGCACGCGTGCGCCGCTGTCGCGGCCGATGCGTAGAGCCTCATGGACCGAGTCAAGCAAACCTGACTCTTCATTGCGGATGTGCGAGGCGTACAGCTTTTGGTGCCGCGCAAGTACCTTGCTAAGCGCAATCAGCTCATCGGTCGGTGTGTAACGCCCCGGCGTGTATTCCAGACCGCTCGACAGGCCAGCAGCGCCTTGTTCGAGTGCTACCTCGAGGTCGCGTTCGACGCGCCGCAGTTCGCTGGAGGTGAGTGGCCGATTGTCCAATCCCGCCACTGCTCGTCGTAGCGTGCCTTGGCCCACCAACAACACTTGATTCGTGGCGATGCGGCGCGACTCGAGAGCTTGGAAATACGACGCGACATCGTTCCAGCGTTCTTGGATGCCATCCTCGGCGAGCTCGCGTTCGAGTTCGGCTCGCTCCTCGGGCGCTACAGGAGCCGCGGAGCCACCGCAGTTGCCCGTGACCTCGGTAGTGATGCCTTGAAACACACGGCTTTCGTCATCCGGATAGCGAAGGATGTCGGCATCCGAGTGGGTGTGAATGTCGATGAAGCCAGGAGCCAGGCAGAGTCCGCTCAGATTGACCACGCTGCGGCCCTGTGCAGCATCAATGTCGCCTACATGTCGGATTTCATCACCTACGAGACCTACATCCGCACGGTACGGCTCGCGGCCTGTGCCATCGTAGATCTGCGCTCCACGCAGCACGCAATCAAAGTTGGTCAGTGTTTCTGCTCGCGCCGCGTCGCGTCGAGGAAGGCTGCAGGCAGCCAGTCCTGAACCGGCGAGTGTCAAAAATACACGACGATTGACGGTGCTCATGCTCTGCGCTCCAGTTCTACGCCAAGTCCTGGCGCATCCGTTAACCGCAGCATTCCCTCTTTCAAAGTGAAGCCGCCGCGAGCGGGGTCGCGTGCCAAATCCAGATGCCCATCGAGGTCGAGGTAGCGCGTGGCCGGGCAGGCAAAGGCCGTGTGCAACGCGGCTGCGATGCTTAGGCAGCTCTCGTCGGAGCAGCCCCACATGAGCGCTAATCGGTGCGCGTCGGCGACCGCAGCAATCTTGCGTGCGGTACTGGGGCCGCCGCACTTCATGAGCTTGATGTTGAAGATCCCACAGCGCTGTGCGGTCGCCAGTCGTCGCGCATCCACCTCGTTCAGGACGCTTTCATCGAGCGCCAGACGCGCCAGCGAGCTCGCGGGCCACGCATGTAGCTCGGCATCGCTACTGGGTGGCAGTGGTTGCTCCAGGAAAGACACCGACAGCTCTGTGAGTACTTGTTCCAGTCGAGCGAGATCGCGAGCTTCGAAGCCTTGGTTGGCATCAATGCAAAGTTCGATGCCGGGACCGCACAGCGCACGAAGCTTGACCAAGCGCTCGATGTCCTCTTCGAGCGCCAAGCCAATCTTGATCTTCAGGTGGCGGAAGCCGCGCCCCAGGTACTCGCGCGCTTCATCCAGCACCTCCGCGCAGCTGCCCTTGATGCCGATGGTGATCGAGGTGGGTAGCTGGTGGTGGACTTGGCCCCAGAGCTGCACCAAGGGCACGCCTGCTTGCCGCGCCCGCACATCCCACAACGCCATGTCGATAGCCGCCGCGGCCGCAGGGCATGTTGCGGCTACGGCAGCTGTACCTTGCCCCGCACGCACACCGTCTGCGGCCGCGTCCAACGCGGCGCGGCAGGCCTCAAAACTCTCGCCCGTAACTTCGGGAATGGGAGACGCACTGCCCACTCCTTGTACGCCGCCGCTGGTGATGCGCACGAAAAAGAGCTCAACAGCATCCACGCTTTCGTACGCGATGGTGTAGGGCCGTGTCAGCGGTACACGCTCGGACCAGCATTCGTACGAGTCGATGCGCATGCGTAGGTTCAGGTACTGCGGACCTGCAGGCGGTCGACGATACGGGCCACACCTTCATGCAGCGGCAGCACGACCGGGCGTTGGACCTTGGCCTCCAAGTCCGCTGCTGCGCGTTGCGCCGTAGGCAGATCCATGTGCTCTGTATTGAGTGTGACGCCTACCACTTCCGCGCGATAGTGTCGCAGGAGCGCGATTTCGTCGTCTACCGAGGGGATCTCGCAGCCGTAGTCTTCCGTTCCATCGTAGTAGCGTCGTGCCGGTGCATGCTGCAAGACAACTTGACGCGCTCCACCCGAGAGGAGCAGCTCGGCACCGCATGGCCCGGATGGATTGCGCAGCGCCGATTGACCTTCGAGGAACATGATGTCGGGTTGTTCCTCGCGTGCGCAACTCAACACCGCGCGTTCGAGCTCGCCGGACACGAAGTCATTCGGGGTTGTGTCGAGCACGAAGCCATGCTTCGTCCCTTGCATCCAACCCGTTTGGCCGGTGTAGATCATCTCGGCACGGAGGCCGCGTCGCCGGCATTCGGCTACCAAGAACTGCGTGGTGGTGCGCTTGCCTAAGGCGCAATCCGTGCCGAGGACAGCTACGCGTGGGATGGTGAGGCGCGTGGACTCACCTGTCCAAAACGCCAGCTCCTGCACGGGCCGAGGCTTGCGGATGTCGACGATGCGGCCACCATGTGCCGCAACCAAGGCCACGAGCTGCGGATCATCCGACACCAGCTCATGCAAGCCATTGGCAATCGAGAGACCCTTTTCTGCCGCTTGGCGCAACAACGCGCGCAAGGCTTCGGGCAAGCGACCACCGTGGGTCGCAACACCGACCACGCACCACTTGGCCGGCACTTCGCTGATGCTGCTTACGACGGGGATACCCCGTGCTGTTCCATCCAACAGCAGACCAGCATCGACACCCGCGCATGTGGAGTCGACAACTGCGCGAATACGCCAGCGCGCTGGACCTCGAACCAAACCATGCGCTGTCTTCGCGTCGCTGCTGCGGTACTTGCCTTCAGCCAGGACAATCGCGTCGTCTTGCATCGTGTGCCTCCAGCGGAAGGTGGACCCTTGCTAGGCCCAATGGTGTGCGCGGGCCTCGATCATGGCTCGTAGCGCGTCCGCTGTGCGGCGGTACTCAGCCTTATTGCCGCCAAACGGATCGGGCACATCACGACCGTGCGGATCCAGCAATTCGAAGCGCTCCGATTGCTTCGGCGGCACCATCGCGCGCAAGGACATGAGATGCGAGCGCGTGAGTGCATACACTTCGTCGTAGTGACTGAAGTCCTGCGCTTGGGCTGCAGTCGAGATGTGCTGTTCCAAGTCGAAGCCATCGTCGCGCATTACTTCGCGTGCATGTTGCGAGGCCGGCGATCCGACAGCAGCAGCCACTCCGAAGGACCGCACCTCGAAGCCAAAGCGATCAATCTCTCCCGCGCTGACATGCAAGCGCTGCGCCAACAGCCCACGCGTCAATGCCATCGCCATCGGCGAGCGACAGGTGTTGCCTGTGCACACAAACGCAATCCGCAAACCCGCAGAACGGCGCAACACATCCAGCGTGTGCAGACCTTCGCGCTGCAGCTCCATGCGCGGCGGTGCTAACAGCAGCACACTGCTAGCTTCGCCCAATCGTGCTGGGCCGGTGTCGACCAGCAAATCGATGTGCGCACCTAAGAGGCGTTCCACCTCGTCGGGATCCGCAGCGGGCTTGTCGCCATTGCGATTCGCGCTCGTCATGACGATGGGGGTCTGGGCTGCAGCGAGGATCTCTTGCGTCAACGGATGCGCGGGGATGCGCAAGCCCGTCATGCCTTCGCTTGCCACGCGCTCCAATCCAGCTGGCACACCGGGCAACAACATGGTCAGAGGCCCTGGCCAATAGCGCGCCGCTAAACGACGGGCCATGGGAGAAACCTGTGCATAGCGATCCAGCGCCTCAGCGCCGCTGGCATGCCAGGTCAGCGGCATCCGCGCGGGGCGCCCCTTGGCCTCCACCAAACGTTCGACCGCCAACGGCGAGTCGGCCCGCACAGCCAAGCCGTACACGGTTTCGGTCGGCAAGGCGACCACGCGGCCTTCCTGCAGCAAACGGGCTGCTTTGGCCGCGAGTTCGGGGTCGTTGGCTTGCGCGGATCGTCGTACGCGTTCCATGTGGGTCTCGGGGACACTACCCTATCTCCTGCGCGATGTCGCGCCCCTTGCCCCGTGACGGACCTCCACCCGCGCTCTGAAGATGTCGCTGCCACGCAAGCCGAGGCGCTGGGTCGCCTTGCTGCCGGTCTTGCGCATGAGATCAAGAACCCGCTCTCCACCATGGCGATCAATCTCGCTCTGTTAGAGGAGGACTGTGGTCGCGGCGAACAAGGTGAGCCCAGCGCTCGTGACAAGCGTGTGTTGAAGCGCGTGCACACGCTGCAGCGTGAGATCAAGCGCCTTGAGACGATTGTCGAGGACTTTCTGCGCTACGCGCGCGGTGGCAGCGTGGACCGAGCGCCTGCCGACCTTGTGCAGACCATTCGTGAGGTCTTGGACTTCGTCGAGTTGGAGGACACGCGCCAAGGCATTCGCCATCACGTGGACTTGCCGGCTGGCTTGCCGCTCGTGATGCTCGACACCGGTGCGTTCAAGCAAGCCTTGCTCAATCTGTGTGTCAACGCCCGCCAAGCGATGCCTGATGGCGGTGAGTTGATTGTGCGCGCTGTGCGCACCGGACAGCAGGTAGAGATCAGCGTGACCGACACCGGCGTCGGCATGGATCCGGATGCTGTCGAGCGTTGCTTTGAGGTGTACTACTCGACGAAGAAGGGTGGCACCGGGTTGGGCCTGTCGACGACGCGCCGCATCGTCGAACAGCACAATGGCCGCATTGCGGTACTCTCCGAGAAGGGCCGCGGTACGAGCTTCTCGATCGTGTTGCCCTTGTTGGTTGAAATCCACGGCAAGAAGGAAGACGCGTGAGCGCAAAGGAAGCCGAGATCAAGGGCCGCGTGTTGGTCGTCGATGACGATGAAGGTCACGCGGAGTCGCTCTCCGAGGCGTTGGAGTTGGATGGCTGGCGTTGCACGCTGGCGAACTCGGCTGAGGCGGGCATTGAGCGCCTGACGGAGTCCAGTTTCGAGGCCGTGCTGACGGACTTGGTGATGCCTGGTCAGACGGGCATCGACGTGCTGCGCGCTGCGGGGCGTTTGCAACCGGATTGCGCGGTGTTGCTGGTCACGGGCCACGAATCGGTCAAGACGGCCGTCGATGCGCTGCGGCATGGTGCGGCCGACTACTTGTCCAAACCGGTGGACTTGGCCGAGTTGCGCGCACGCTTGTCGCGCGCTGTGGAGTCGACACGCTTGCGCCGCGTGAACACCGAGTTGTTGCAGCGTCTGGATGAACGCTACGGAGTGGAAGGCTTGGTCGGCCGTTCACCCCAAATGCAAAAGGTGTTTGATGTGCTGCGTCAAGTCGCACCGAGCACCGCCACTGTGTTGGTCTTGGGCGAGTCTGGCACGGGCAAAGAACTGGTGGCGCGCGCAATCCACACCAACAGCCCTCGCGCCAAGAAGAACTTCGTGGCCGTCAACTGCGCGGCTTTGGCCGAAGGGTTGATCGAGAGCGAGCTCTTTGGCCACGTGAAGGGCGCCTTCACCGGAGCCGTCGCGAGCAAGGAAGGGCGCATGGTGTACGCCGATGGCGGCACGCTCTTCTTGGATGAAGTGGGTGACATGCCGCTGGCTACGCAAGCCAAGTTGTTGCGCGCGCTCGAGACGCGCGAAGTGGTTCCTGTGGGTGGCAATGCCGCACAGAAGATCGACATCCGTTTGGTGTCGGCCACCAACCGCAACTTGGAAGAGATGGTCAAGGATGGTCGCTTCCGCGAGGACCTGCTCTATCGCTTGCGCGTGGTCGAACTGCGTTTGCCGCCGCTGCGCGAGCGTAAGGGAGACTTGACGCTGCTGCTGGATCACTTTGTCCAAGAGTTCGCCAAGCTCCATGGCCGCGCAGTGCGCGCGATCCAGCCCGAAGCTCGCGCGGTGCTGAACCGTTACGAGTGGCCCGGCAATGTGCGTGAGTTGCGCAATGTGGCCGAGAACATGGTGCTCCTTGCGCGCGGCGATGTGATCGGCGTGGAGGACCTTCCGGACAGCGTGCGTGGTGGCGGCCAAGCTCCCAGCGCCGGCGTCGAGCTGGCCGGGCGCAGCTTGGTCGACATGGAGCGCGAGCTGATCCGCGTGAATCTCGAACTGTGCGGCAAGAACCGCGAGCGCACCGCCAAGATCTTGGGGATCGGCGAACGCACCCTCTACCGCAAGATCAAGGAGTACGGCTTGGAGTAGGCCGTCCTGCCGATTCGGCAGGGGGCTTTTGGTCCTCGCCGCCATGCTGCCGGATTGGCAGTTGATGGGCCGCGCCAGAGGCGATGGATGCAATCTAAGCATCTGCCATGAAGGCACTTAGCGGATTTTGCACCTGCTGGCACGCACTTTGATCCTTGGTCGGCACCATGACTCAACAAGGCAAGATCATCGGCATCGATTTGGGTACGACCAACTCCTGCGTCTGCGTGATGGAAGGCGGGTCTCCCGTCGTCATCCAGAACGCGGAGGGCGGTCGCACTACGCCGTCGGTCGTCGCGTTCCAGACCGATGGTTCGCGCCTCGTCGGCGCGCCGGCCAAGCGCCAGGCAGTGACCAACCCCACGAAGACGATCGCTTCGATCAAGCGCTTCATGGGCCGCCGTCACCACGAAGTGACCGGCGAAGAGACCAAGGTCGCCTACAAGATCATCGGTGGTCCCGATGAGCTGGTGAAGGTCGACATCGACGGCAAGAAGTTCACGCCGCCCGAAATCAGCGCGCAAGTGCTGGCTTACCTCAAGGAAGCTGCCGAAGCGTACTTGGGCGAGAAGGTGTCGCGTGCCGTGATCACGGTGCCTGCGTACTTCAACGACAGCCAGCGTCAAGCGACCAAGGATGCGGGCACGATCGCGGGTTTGACCGTCGAGCGCATCATCAACGAGCCGACTGCCTCGGCACTGGCCTTTGGTCTCGACAAGAAGAAGTCGGGCAAGGTTGCCGTGTTCGACTTTGGTGGCGGCACGTTTGACATCTCGATCCTCGACATCGGTGACGGTGTCTTCGAAGTGCTCGCGACGAACGGCGACACGCACCTCGGCGGTGACGACTTCGACCAAGCCTTGATGACGTGGATCGCCGACGAGTTCAAGAAGCAAACAGGCATCAATGTGCGCCAGGATCCCATGGCCATGCAGCGCCTCAAGGAGGCTGCTGAGAAGGCCAAGATCGACTTGTCGTCGGTGCAACAGACGGACATCAACTTGCCGTTCTTGTCGATGGACCAGAGTGGTCCCAAGCACTACCAAGCCACGGTGTCGCGTGCACAGTTTGAGCGCTTGATCGAGCCCTTAGTAC
>Ga0208788_1000427_pt1 | contig 20858 bp, 23 predicted proteins | sample Wag4_2014_7_11_3_FD_187363 | JGI IMG/M metagenome (GOLD analysis project Ga0208788, IMG submission 187363) | Fresh water mixed with fracking chemicals microbial communities from Ohio, USA - Utica-2 Time Series FC 2014_7_11 (SPAdes) (version 2) ...
GCTCCACAGGCAGGACAGTGCTGATGGGTTTCATGCCAGTTATGAATAGCTAATGCTTGAGTAAACAGTGCTGCATCTCTTGGATGTAATCCAGCACCACTTCTTCTAAGTTCATGCCATTTAGAATCATCGGGCTCAATAGCTTTAGCGGCGTTATCGCTTAGAACTGAAAGTACGACTGCTGTGCCAATCTTTTGATCCCCTAGTTCAACAGTTGTTCTACCTAAATAGACCCTGTATTTGCCAGCAGTAGCTTGCTCGGTAGTAAGAAGTCTTAGATGACCATCATGAATCAGGGTCTTACCTTTATAAAGAACAATGATTCGGGTCTCTGGTTCAAGCCATAGTTTGTCAAAAAGCTCAGCATCATCCCGTGCTTCGGCATCACGGTTAAGTACCGCTTGGGCCATTGGCAAAACTAATGGGATGCTCATGATTCTTTCTTTATGTTCTATCTCTAATGCGTGGCGATAACAGGGGTTATCGAAGTTTTTGTCTAACCTAAAAACTATGGGTAAACCTTCCTTGATTTTAGCGGCGTTAGCAGCCGATGCTCTGCCTGGCCTACATTTCGTTCAAGTTCAGAACCTGACCAGAGACGATGCAGCTGTGGCTGTTGAACTATTGACCACAGACGATGGTCGCCTGATCCTGTTGAAATCCCCATTGGACTCACTAGCCAACACAGATCTGGGCACAGAGGTAAGAGCCCTACAGGTTCTCAAGAACGTTTCGCTGCCTTTTGGCATCTCTTCATATCTGGGTAAAACCTCTCCTAAAGCAATTAGAAATGCCTTGGCCTTTGAATACGTTCCAGGTGCTCCAGCTGATTTATCTCGATTGAGATTGGATGATGGGCTGGTTAGCTCTATCGGTCAGGCTATCTCTGCGATTCACTCAATTCCTGCTTCCCTAGTTGCTGATGCTGGTCTACCTGAGTATGAACCAGCTGAGCGAGTAAGAACACTGGTTGCGGAATTCGATAGAGCGATGGACACCGGCAAGGTTCACCCTGACCTACTTGAGCGTTGGCAGACTGCCCTATTTGATGTGAACCTATTCAAATATCGCCCAACAGTAATTCATGGCTTTCTAAAGAGCGACTTCCTTCTAGCCGAAGGCGATCAGGTTGTTGGAGTCATTGAATGGGGTCAGCTATCTATTGACGACCCTGCCATTGACCTAGCCTTCTTCTACAACGAGGCATCTGAAGAAACTGCTGAAGCGCTGGTTCTTGCTTATGAGGGCTCAACTAAGGCAGATAGAAACCTAAGACAAAGAGCACAGCTTCACTACGAGCTAACCCATGCCACTTTCCTTCTTGAAGCTCTGGCTAGAGGAGATGAAGAAGAAATTGAAGAAGCTATTTCAACAATCACCTGGCTGCACGAAAGGCTAGTTGCTGGAGAGCTTCCTTCCCTAAAGCCAACTGATTTCACCACCAGCTCCCCTGAGGTCATCGTGCCAATCTCCCAGGCTGCATCCTTCACCGCTCCAGTGACCATAGTTAGCGAGTCAATTGAAATAGTTGACCTGGCTGAAGTTAGCCCTGTGGCATCAAGCCAAGAGCCAGAGCCTAAAAAGGACGAAGACGAAGTTTTCTAGAGGGTTTTTATCTAGCCCTAGGTGAAGGTAATCTAGGGAGTAAGAAAAGAAAGAAGCGTCATGGAAATCAGAATCGGTCTACAAAACACCGCTCGTGAACTGTCCTTTGAATCAAAGCAGAGTGCAGGAGAAATTGAGAAGAGCGTTGAAAGTGCCCTTAGTTCTGGTGCAAAGCAACTAAAGCTAACCGATGAAAAAGGTCGAGTCTTTATTGTTCCTGTTGACGCCCTAGCGTACGTAGAGATCGGTGCTGAAGAAGCCCGAAGAGTTGGATTTATTGCCTAATGGAAATTGCATTCATTCTTGTTTATGGTTCACTACTTGGTCTGATGGCCCCTTACATCATTTCTGGCAGTGAAAACTATGGCGTACTACTTCCGCCAGCCCTTGCACTTATCTACGGTTACTTTGTCTGGGCAGTATTCACCTGGGTTGGGCTTAGCTACAACGAGTTCTGGATCTGGGCAATCACAATGCTGGGTATGCCAGTAGTAATGATTGTTGGAATTCGTATTATTCGTCACAGACGATTAGCCAAAGAAACTGCAACCGTTTAGGTTTAGGCAGCCAGACCAATAGCTTCCATGCGGAGACCATGTGCTCCGGTTAGTTCAGAAATAAGTGGCTCAAGTTTTGCATAGGCTGCCAAGTTAACCTGGTTCTCTTCCTCAACACTTAGCTTTGTGGTCTTAGTAACGTGGGCAAGTTTGCGATTATCAAAAGCTGCTCTCAATTCCAGAAGCACATCGCCCATCAGTCTTCTTCCCCAAAGAGCTAGACGGTGACCTAGTACTGGATCTGCTTCAATTGATTCGCTCAAGACTCTCTTAGCAAACTTTTCAAAAGTCTTATCTTTAAGAGCTCTCTCAACTTCAGCTTGCAGATCATCATCCAAACCGGATGCTAGACGTGAATAGAAGTCATCTAATAGTCCAGAGGTTAGATAAACCTTGATAACTACCTCATACCAATCGAGACCACTGGTGTTTGAGTGGAAGACAGCAATGCGTTCTTTGAACGGATTCATCTCAGCAGCAGGATCTGCTCCAAGCTCAACTAGTTTCTTTGAAAGTTGGCGATACTTATCAAAACTCTTCGCTGTTGCTTCACTTAGTTCTGCTTTGTATTGAGTGTTAGGCGAATACTTCAAAGCAGCAGTTAAGATTTCAAAGTTAGCTAACTGAAGGTAAGCCAATTGACCTAGGAAAGCTTTAGGATCTGGTGTGTATGGCTTTAGGTTGATCGCCTTGGTATTTCTAGCGACCTTCTCCTCACTGCGAGGAGCGACAGTAAGTTGCTTGGCAACTTTACGTAGACGCTTAAACCATTCGAACACCGAACCATCTTAACCTGCCAAATAGATGGTTAGACTTGCCTAGATAAGACAGGCGGCCAAAACTATTGGATTTTAGCGAATTAGGCATCGATTCAGACATCGTTGCTGCCCTTGCCTCAAAGGGCATAACTCAACCATTCCCTATTCAGGAGCAGGCTATTCCCCTTGCCCTGACTGGCCAAGACCTAATTGGTCAGGCAAAGACAGGCACTGGTAAAACTCTAGGTTTTGGCCTTCCAATCATTCAAAGACTTGGTACTGACCCAGCTCACGGAGCTAAGGCACTAGTAGTTGTGCCAACCCGTGAATTAGCTATTCAAGTAGCAGAAGACCTCACTTTGGCTTCTTCTAACAGAAATCTTCAGGTTGTTGCCATCTACGGTGGTAAGTCATACGAAGGTCAAGTAGCTCAGATTGACGCTGGAGCTCAACTTATTGTTGGAACTCCTGGTCGTCTGATCGACCTAAGCAACCAGAGAAAACTAGATCTATCAAAAATTGAATGCATGGTTCTAGACGAGGCAGATGAGATGCTAGACCTCGGCTTCCTTCCTGATGTTGAGAAGCTATTTGCTTTCACACCAGCTGGACGTCAGACCATGTTGTTCTCAGCAACAATGCCTGGACAAATTGTTTCACTTGCTCGTAAGTATCAGAACAAGCCTGTGCACATTAGAGTCAATGACCCAGATGAAGGTCACACCAAAGCAGACATTAAGCAGTTCTTCTACCGTGCTCACGCGATGGATAAAGATGAAGTGGTTGCAAGAATCCTTCAAGCTGAAGGACGAGGCAAAACAGTAATCTTCACCAAGACAAAAAGACAATCTGCCAAAGTTGCTGATGAACTATCAGATCGTGGCTTTAGTGCAACAGCACTGCATGGAGATATGTCTCAAGAAGCTAGAGAAAAGTCGATGGATGCTTTTAGAAGTGGCAAGAAAGACATTCTTGTTGCAACAGAAGTAGCAGCTAGAGGTATTGACGTTGATGATGTAACCCACGTAATCAACTACACAGTTCCTGAAGACGAGAAGGCATACTTACACAGAACAGGTAGAACCGGTCGTGCAGGTAGAACTGGTATAGCTGTTACTTTTGTTGACTGGGAAGATCTTGCTCGCTGGTCACACATCGATAAGGCTCTCGAACTAAACACTCCAGATCCAATCGAGACCTACTCTTCATCCCCACACCTTTTCACAGACCTAGATATTCCAGCAGGAACTAAAGGAAGAATTGCTGCAACTAAGCGACCTTCTGATTGGAAGCCAGGCGATCATGAAAAGCCGAAGGGTCAAAGAGGGGGCAATGGATCAAAGCCTCAGAGAAAGCCTCAAGGTAACTCTTCAAAGCCACAAGGTCCAAAAACTCAAACTCCAAAGACCGAGAGCAACCGTCCACCAAGGAACAGAACTAGAACTAGAAAGACCAGCGAATAGTTTTAGAACTCGTGGTTCAAAGTTGGTTTAGTTCCAGTTCCTAATTCAAGGATTCTCTTTAGCATCTCAACTGACGTTGAGTGAAGACCAAGCGGATTATGAGCCTTGACAGACAGCCCGTGATAATCACTAGAGCCTGTAGTTATCAGACCTTTTTCCAGAGCAAATGCTTCAAGGACTTCTCTAGTTCCTTGGCTTACTTCTTTGTGCTCGGTCTCTAAACCAAGAAGGCCTGCATCGACCATTGCCTCAAAGTGTTCTCTAGGGAAGAAGCTTGGCTGAGTATCTTCAGAACTAGTTCTTGCTAGCGGATGGGCAATGACTGGAACTCCCCCAGCTTTTCTAACAATCCTGATTACATCCAGCACATCAGGAGCTTCATTTCTTACGTAGTAAGGGCTGTGCTTTCCGATAGGAGAATCTTTTGCTCCAAACACATCTCCGACGCTGTCGAATTCTCCAAGGTGAACAAGCGCTGTGGCAATGTCAGGTCGCCCCAAAGTCGAACCATCTTGAGCAAGCTCTAAAACAAGTTCATAAGACAGCTTCGGATATTTAGCCTTCAAATTTTCAACGAACTTTTTAGTTCTAACCTCACGATTGGCTTGGTTTTTCCCCAAAACATCCTTGAGTTCTTCATTTTCTGGATCAGGTAGGTAAGCAAGCAGATGAACTCCGAAAGAATGGATGCTTCCGTTACTAGCAGGAACTCTGCCTTCTGTTGTTATCTCAATGCCTGGGATAAAGGAAAGACCCAACTCGTTGGCTAATTCTGCAGCTTTAGCCCAGCCGTCAGTTCTATCGTGGTCTGTTAGTGCAAATACATCGACGCCTGATGCCTTGATTAATGGGATGAGCTCTTCAACGGTGTCAGCTCCATCAGAGTTCTTTGAGTGAATATGGAGATCTATCTTCATAACGATTCCTTTTCTACTCTTTCAAGATACAGGCAACCACCGATACCAAGGCTTGAAAACTGGCAGAATAACTTTTATGAGCAAAGATGCAACCAAGAAACTAAATGCCCGCGGAACAGCACGTTCACACAGACCGACTGGGAATAAATTCGTCAAATACATCGGCAGCAACTGGGCACCGGACAAGTCCAAGCTTCCTGCCCAAGACAAGGTTGCTCCTTTCGCTAAGAAACGCAGAGACGCTGTTGCTAAAGCTTTCCCTGGCAAAGTCCTAGTAATTCCAGCAGGTGGGGAGATCACTAGATCTAACGACACCAACTATCGCTTCAGAGCCCACTCTGCTTTTGCTCACCTAACTGGTTGGGGTTCAGCAACTGTTCCAGATTCAGTCCTAGTTATTGATGCAAGAGGTAAGACTGCTAAGTCAGTTCTCTACTTCAGAGAAACTGCCGGTAAGAATACAGACGAGTTCTTTGCTGACGTAATGATTGGTGAATTCTGGGTTGGTTCACGTCCAGGACTAAAGCATGTTTCTGCTCTTCTTGGTCTTCCTACAAAGTCTCTAGCTAAATTTGAGACAGACCTAAAGACAATTAACTCTAAGCAAGTTCTAACAATGGAGAAGAGCACCGCTCTTGTTGAGTTTGTAAGCGAACTTCGCCTAATCAAAGACTCTTATGAGATCAAAGAGATGCAGAAATCTGTAGATGCCTCTGTTTTAGGTTTCGAAGCTGTTGTGAAGAACCTGAAGGCTGCAACTAAGCATCCTCGTGGTGAACGAATTATTGAAGGTGCATTCTTCGTTCAGGCAAGAGCAGAAGGAAATGATCTCGGCTATGACACTATTGCTGCTGCAGGAAATCATGCCTGCACACTGCACTGGATTATCAATGATGGTCCTGTAAAGCCAGGCGAACTCCTTCTTCTAGATGCAGGTGTTGAAGTGGACAGTCTCTACACAGCGGACATCACTAGAACTCTTCCTATCAATGGAAAGTTCAGCAAGATTCAGAAAGAGATTTACCAAGCGGTACTAGATGCAGCAGATGCCGTGTTCGCTATTGCAAAGCCAGGAGTTACCTATTCTGAGATGCACAAGACAGCAATGAGAGTTATTGCGCAAAAGACATCAGAGTGGGGCTTCTACAAAGGTGGTTATGAGGAATCTCTAAAGCCTGAGAACCAATGGCACCGCCGCTACATGATTCATGGCACAGGACATCACCTAGGTCTAGATGTGCACGACTGTGCTCAAGCTAGACGCGAGATGTATCACGATAAGGCTCTTGAAGAAGGAATGATCTTCACCATTGAACCTGGTCTTTACTTCCACAAAGATGACCTCACAGTTCCTAAAGAATTTAGAGGCATTGGTGTGCGCATTGAAGACGATGTTTTGGTTACCAAAACAGGAGTAAAGAATCTAAGCTCAGCACTACCTCGAGAGATCAAAGATATTGAAGCTTGGATGAAGAAACTTCAGGCCTAAGCCTGCTCTTCTCCACCCTTTTGATAAGCGGAGTTAGCTTGGCTAACTAGTTCACTTGGAACAAGCACTTCATACTTAGTTGCAACTATTTGAGAAGAACTGGCAAATCCTCTTTTTGTTTTAGACAAACTAAAGCGAATAACTTGAAAGAGCATGCCGATACCTGCTCCAACTAAAATCGCGGATCCTAAGTTGAATAGAGGTTGAGCAGGATCTGCTGCGGTCTCGCCAGGAACTGTGCCAAAGATTATGAAAGCTAGCAGTCCTAGCCAAACACCCATCATTGCTCCATTGAGGGCTATCTTGCCATAGCTGATCTTTGCTCTGACTCTTTCAACTGAACTGAGATTGGATCCTACAATCGCAATAGATGACACTGGAAAATCACCAATTATGATGCGTTCAACATAGGAAACAGCGTCTTGATAATTGTTGAAATCAGCTACCGCTGAGCCATTTGGTAGTGATGTCGCTAATCCCCGAAGGTTTCTCTTTGCCATTTGTCCAGTCTGCCAGATTATTGGAGTGTGCTCTAAGGTTATAAGGTGAGTGCCTCAAGAGTTTTTATCGCCCGTTTAGTGGGCTGTGGCGTCTTTGACCCTGTCGGTGATCGAGTAGGTAAAGTCATAGACGTTCTAGTGGCATACCGTAATTCAGGTGCTCCAAGGACTACTGGAATGATCATTGAGATAACTGGTAGAAGAAGAGTATTCGTTCCTATTGCGAGAATTACCTCGATTGTTCCAGGCCAAGTTATTACCAACGGTCTGGTTGACCTTAGAAGATTCACGCAGAGAGGTCAAGAAGTAAGAGTTATTGCTGAGATGTTGGGTAGAAAAGTTACCCTTTCTGATGGCTCAGGTCAGGGCACCATTGAAGACTTAGCTATTGAACAGAATGAAAGAAAAGATTGGCTTGTTAGCGATCTATTCATTCGCCGACCAAAGACCTCAAACACTCCATTTGGTAGAGGTGCAACTATGTTTGCCAAGTGGAACCAAGTTACCGAAGACGGTAAGAGTGATGAGAGCCAGAGCGCTGAACAGCTAATTGCTACCTACTCAGACATGAACCCTGCTGACCTAGCTTCTGCTCTACTGGATCTTCCTGAAGAGCGAATGATTGAAGTAGCTGAAGAACTTGATGACGAGCGTCTAGCCGATGTTCTAGAAGAGCTACCTGAAGAAGAACAGATTGAAATTGTTCAAGATCTAGATGATGAACGTGCAGCTGAAGTTCTAGACCTAATGCAACCAGATGATGCTGCCGACCTTATGCAGAACCTGCCAGGAGATCGAGCAGAAGCAATTCTTGAACTCATGGATGAGGAAGAAGCTGATGACATTCGTAGATTGATGTCTTTCGGTGAATTCACCGCTGGTGGTCTTATGACTACTGAACCAGTTATTTGTTCTTCAGAAGCAACTGTTGCTGAAGCCATGGCATTGATTAGAAAGAAAGACGTTGCACCTGCCCTAGCAGCATCTGTATTTGTTACCTTGCCTCCTTTTGAAACTGTTACAGGCAAGTACCTAGGTATGGTGCACTTCCAAAGACTGCTTCGTTATCCACCACACGTTCGTCTTGGCACTATTTTGGATACCGATGTTGAGCCAGTAGTTGCGGATACTCACATTTCTAAGATCCACAGAACCATGGCTAACTACAACCTGGTTTCTATTCCTGTTGTTGATGCCGAGAAGCGCTTAATTGGTGTTGTAACAGTAGATGACGTATTAGACCACCTACTTCCAGATGACTGGAGAAGCGACGACGGAGGTGAGGTAAATGGCTAAATCTCGTAACCGCCTAGATACTCCCCTTTCAGCAAAGCGTAAGCCACTAGTTCCTCGCATCAACCGTGAACAGTTTGGCAGAGCATCAGAAGCCTTTGCACGTGCCCTTGGCACCGGAGGCTTCCTAATTGGCCTAACCATTTTCTGTATCGTTTGGATTCTTTGGAACTCAACTGCTCCTATTGAGCTAGCTTTTGACCCAAGAGTAACTAACTTCACACTGCTAACACTTCTTTTGTCACTGCAGGCTTCTTACGCAGCACCTCTGATTCTTCTTGCTCAGAACCGTCAGGACGACAGAGACAGAGTAAAGACTGAGCAGGATCGTCAGCTAGCTGAACGAAACCTTGCTGACACTGAGTACCTTGCTCGAGAAGTTGTTGCATTGAGACTTGCCATGAGTGAAGTTGCGACCAAAGAGTTTGTTAGAGATGAACTACGTGATGCTCTAGAAGAGATTCTTGATGAACTAAAGAGAAACTCTAACGACTCTAAGTGATGAGTGATTTAGCAGAAAGAATCCAAACTGCTCTCAGTTTGGTCATTGACCCAGAACTTAGAAGACCAATCACTGAACTAGATATGGTTGGTGACATAGTAGGCACTGAAGATAACTTCAGTGTTGAAGTCAAACTGACTGTTAGCCATTGCCCTCAGGCTGTTCAGATTGAACAGCAGGTAAGTGACGCTCTTTCAAAAGAGTTCGCTGGTTCTAAAGTTCAGGTGAACATGAGCGTCATGACTCCTGAAGAACTTGGTTCTCTAAAGGTAAAACTTCGTGACGGTCGTGAGCCTAAATCCAACCCATTTGCTCTTGGAACATCAACAAAGGTATTCCTAATTGGTTCAGGTAAAGGTGGAGTTGGTAAAAGCTCTTTGACTGTGAACCTAGCTGTTGAATTGGCTAAACAAGGTCATGAGGTTGGAGTTCTAGATGCAGACATCTTCGGCTTTAGCATTCCAGCTCAATTAGGTACTACCGATAGACCTACTCGTCTTGATGACATGATCCTTCCTCCAATTGCATATGGAGTGAAGGTCATATCTATTGGGATGTTCTTACCTAGTAATGAACCTGTGGCTTGGCGTGGACCCATGCTTCATAAGGCAGTTGAACAATTCCTAACTGAAGTTCACTGGGGAACACTTGATTACCTGCTTATTGATATGCCACCTGGAACAGGTGATGTTGCTATCTCGGTAGGACAGTTACTACCAAACGCTAAGAGCATCGTTGTTACTACCCCTCAGGAGGCTGCCTCCTATGTTGCCCAACGAAGTGGTTCAGCAAGTCACAAGATTGGCCAAGAGATCTTCGGTGTTATCGAAAACATGAGTGGACTGAAGATGCCTGATGGCTCAACTCTTGAACTCTTCGGTTCTGGTGGAGGACAAGCAGCAGCTGATGCTCTGTCAGATTTCTCAGGCACAAAAGTCTCACTGATTGGACAGGTTCCACTAAGCGTTGAACTAAGAACAGGCTCTGACTCAGGTAACCCTGTGGTTCACACAAACCCAAAAGATCCAGCCTCAATAGAGATAGCAAAGATAGCCCAGCTCCTTATTGAGTCCAAGCTACCTGTGAACCGCACCTTGAAAGTAGACATCGCCTAAACTTCTGGGTATGACCGAAACTTACATCGAAGAGCTCATCGCCCACCTTGGTGCAACTGCAACAACAGTTGAAGTAATCAATCCAAACACCGGCAAAGCGATCTACGATCTCCCCCAACACAATGCTGAGCAGGTAGCAACGGCTGTTAGAGCAGCCAGGGACGCTCAGAAGGCTTGGGGCAAAACAGCCCCTAAGGAAAGAGCTAAGTTTCTCTACAGACTTCACGATCTGATTCTCAACGAACAAGACGAGCTACTAGATATCGTTCAGCTAGAAACCGGCAAGGTAAGGGCACATGCTTTTGAAGAAATAGCTGGTGGCCTTGGAGCTGCTAGATACTATGCAAAAGTCGGTCCTAAGGCATTGAAGTCAAGGAGCACTCATGCCGGAGTTCCATTCATTACCAAGACTTGGGTAAACCATATTCCAGTTGGAGTTGTTGGTGTCATTACTCCATGGAATTATCCATTAGCTCTATGCATGTTGGAAGTTCTACCTTCATTGATGGCAGGTAATGCTGTTGTTCAAAAGTCTGATAACCAAACCACCCTCACTGCTCTCAAAGCAAGACAGATGGCGATCAAAGCTGGACTCAATCCGGCTCTATGGACAGTAGTAGCTGGTGATGGAGCAACTGTAGGAAATGCTCTTACAGATAACGCAGATTACATCGCCTTCACAGGAAGTGCTGCAACTGGAAGACTAGTTGGAGCAAGGGCAGCAGCAAGACTGATTCCATTCAGCCTTGAACTAGGTGGAAAAAATCCTCTTATTGTCTTACCTTCAGCAGATCTAGGCGAAGCAGCAGAAGCACTTATCGGAGGAGCTTTTGGTAGTGCTGGACAACTGTGTGTTTCTATCGAACGAGCTTATGTTCCAAATGATTTGAAGACCGAGTTCCAAGATATCTTGGCTAAGAAAGTTAATGAGCTAAAGCTAGGTAGCAGCAAAGATTTCAGCATGGACATTGGCACTCTTACAGGAGCAAACCAGCTGGCTAGAGTTTCTGGTTTTGTTGATGATGCAGTTAGCAAAGGTGCAAAGGTTTTAGCTGGAGCGAAGAAACTTCCTGAACTAGGTCCTTTCTACTACTCACCAACAATCGTGACCGATGTTGATCCTTCAATGAACATGTTCGCCAATGAAGTCTTTGGTCCTGTTGTTGCGGTTTATGGCTATGACACCATTGATGAAGCCGTTGAACTGGCAAACAATACAACAGAGGGCCTCAATGCATCTGTTATTGGTAATCCTCGTGAGTCTAAAAAGGTTGCCGAGCGAATAATGGCTGGAACTGTAAACATCAATGAAGGCTTTAGGGCTACCTTTGCAAGCCTTGATACCCCAATGGGTGGAATGAAGAATTCAGGCCTTGGCAGAAGAAACGGTATTGATGGGATCTTGAAATACACAGAATCTCAAGCGATTGGCCTGCATCGAGGACTACTTAGATTCCCAAGTAGAGGACATCAATACAACAAGATGGCTCCGCTACTGAACGTACTCTCAAGAATTATGAGAAGACTCTAGGTCGCTTCGTTATCAAACGGTGGAGCTTCGCCTAGATCTAGTCTTGTTTGACTTCTAGTTTTTACCTGGTTTAAATCTGCATGCTTCACAGCAGGAGTGTCATCCAAAAGAGCTTCTCTAATGATTCTTCTAGGGTCATACTGTCTTGGATCTAGTTTCTTCCAGTCAAGATCTTCAAAGCCTTCACCCAGTTCATCTTTCATCTGAGCTTGGGCAGAGTTAGCCATAGCTCTCATCTTCTTTATGAATTGAGCAAATGATCTGGCATAGCCAGGGAGACGCTCTGGTCCCAAAATGAATAGGGCTAGCACCAGCAAGATCATTATCTTTTCGCTACTTAGTCCAAACACCCTTTTAGGTTACCTGCTTGCTTACCATCTAGAAAGCCAAACCATAGATATGCTCGACTTAGACCATGATTGACAAGATATCTAGCTGGAAATATACCGAGGACTTCCACCAGGAACCCGAAGTAATCGCCCGTGCTCGGGCTAGGGCAGATGAGATGGGCATTGAGTCCATTACCCCTTCTGTTGGCTCTCTACTAGCGGTTCTAGTAGCTAGCACGAATGCTAAAGCTATTGTTGAAGTTGGCACAGGAGCAGGTGTATCTGGTCTCTGGTTGCAATCTGGTAGCAAGAATTCAATTCTGGCAAGCATTGACACTGAAACCCAACACCAAGACTTAGCTAAGACTGCCTTTGAACAAGCTGGCATTCTTAATTCCAGACTTCGAATGATCAACGGCAAGTCCAGCGAAGTACTAGTGAACCTCGCTGATGAGGCTTATGACTTAGTTTTATTGGATGGCGACATCGAGTCTCTATTGACTCAGGTTAAAGAAAGCCTTCGCCTTCTTAGAGTTGGTGGCATCTTGGCTATACCTCATGCCCTATGGAGAGACCGAGTCCCAGACGATGTGCTCAGAGATGACAACACTGAGGAATACAGGACTGTTTTAGATTTCATCAACCTAAGTGGATTATTCATCACCTCACTAAGTACCAGCGGTGATGGATTACTAATAGCGGCTAAAAAATAGTAAGAAAAAACCACCTGATTACTCAGGTGGTTTAGTCAAAGACTTTATTAGCGCTTCTTGATTCCAGCCAAAACCTTCTTGAGCTGATCTACTTCATCATCATTGACTGAGATAACTAGTCGACCGCCACCTTCTAGAGGAATACGCAAAACTATTAATCCGCGAGCTTCACGCTCGGCTTCCATTGGACCGTCACCGGTACGTGGCTTCATTGCTGCCATAAGAGACTCCTAGATACTTGGAACTTCTATTAAACCACGATTTAGGGACGTATTTAAGGCCTGTTCAGAAACCGCAGGTATCCATTTGATTACTTTTTAGGCTGAAAGCCACTCTGAGAGAGCTTTTTCACAGGCGTAAATCTGGTCAATCTCCACACCTTCATCGTCAGCATGGGCTTTATTTGGGTCTCCTGGGCCGAAATTCACAGCAGGGATACCAAGGGCACTAAATCTAGCCACATCGGTCCAGCCATACTTAGGGAAAGGAACTGTGCCAGTTGCAGCCACAAAGGCTGCTGCCTCAGGAAGATCTAAACCTGGTCTTGCCCCATCGGCAAAGTCAGTTACCTCTAGGTCAAATCCGACAAATAACTCTCTAAGGTGAGCTTCTGCCTGAACACTAGATTTGCTTGGAGCAAATCTGTAGTTCACGGTAATCAAAGCTTCATCAGGGATGACATTGGCAGCTATCCCAGAGTTCATAAGAACAGCATTCAAGCTCTCTCTATAAACAAGTCCATCTACTTCAACTTCTTGAGGCACATAGTTAGCCAAGATAGCTAGAGGAGCTGCTGCTTTATGAAGTGCATTCTCCCCCATCCATGGACGAGCTGAGTGAGCCTTCACTCCAGAGAGTTTGATAACCGCTCTAAGGGTTCCGTTACAGCCACCTTCGACTCTGGCATTACTTGGTTCACATAGAACAGCAAAGCTGCTCTCCAATAGCTCTGGTCTATTGCGAGCAATACGACCAAGGCCATTCAAAGCTGAATCAACTTCTTCGTGGTCATAGAAGACCCAGGTGACATCCACGTTTGGAGATACCAGTGCTGCTGCTAGCTTCAACTGAACAGCGACACCTGCCTTCATGTCTACTGTTCCTCTGCCCCATAGAACGTGGGATCTTTCAAGATTGATGAGTTTGGTAGGTAGATTATCGGCCACAGGAACGGTATCGATGTGTCCTGCGATAACAACTCTCTTGGCTCTACCTAGGTTGGTCCTAGCAATAACGGCATCAGCATCACGGATAACCTCTAGATGCCCATACTGCTTCAGAGCAGACTCGATGGCGTCAGCCAGTTCCTTCTCATTGCCTGAGACAGATTCGATGTCGCAGATGACTTTAGTCAGCTCAACAACATCGCTTTTTAGATCAAGATTTACACTCACCTTACGAGCCTACTTGTAACCTTGTAGGGATGAATAATTTAGACGCACCTACAAATGCCTGGGGCATGGGCCTTGCCACTATTTCTGCTGATGGCACCATCTTGGATACCTACTATCCAAAGCCTCAACTTGGACCAGCTCCAACAGGCGATGAGGTTTACCTCATGGACAAGAACTTTGATGCCCTCTTGGGCAAGGATGCAAGACGTAACGTTGAGGTCAAAGCGGTTAGAACAGAGATCAACCTAACCGACCCAGTTTCATCAACCCCAGACGCCTACCTAAGACTTCACCTGCTCTCTCACCTACTGGTAAAGCCAAACACCATCAACCTAGAGAACCTTATGGCTCATTTGCCAATTGTTGCCTTCTCATCAATTGGTCCTATTGCAGTTTCTGACTACGAAAAGCTATTGCCAACACTTTCAAGAAGTGGCATCACAGTTCATTCAGTCGACAAGTTCCCAAGACTTGTTGACTATGTGGTTCCTAAGGGAGTTCGCATCGCAGACACCAACAGAGTAAGACTTGGAGCCTACTTATCTCCAGGAACAACCATCATGCACGAAGGCTTTGTGAACTTCAATGCAGGAACTTTAGGAATAGCAATGGTTGAGGGAAGAGTCTCTCAAGGAGTTGTTGTTGGTAATGGATCTGACATTGGAGGTGGAGCATCGATTATGGGAACTCTGTCCGGTGGAGGAAGAGAAAGAGTACAGATTGGTGAAAGAGCTCTTCTAGGAGCAAACGCTGGTATCGGTATCTCTATTGGAGATGACTCAGTAGTTGAAGCTGGTTTGTATGTAACTGCAGGAACTAAGGTAACCATCATTGATGGATCTGAAGAAAGAACTGCAAAAGCTGTTGAGCTTAGTGGTCAACCAAATCTCTTGTTCAGAAGAAACTCCCTAAACGGAAGAGTTGAAGTACTACCTAGAACTGGTGCAGGTATAACCCTGAACGCAGCACTACACACCGGTAGTTAGTTCATTAGCTAAAGCCTTAGCGTTGTCGCAACCAATAATCATTCTTTTATATGGGCTGTTCTTTAGATCCAATATGAGAGCCTGCTGTCCCCTAGTCCAATAAACCATTATTCGCTTTTTGGATTTGCGGAAGCGCCCAAGAAGTACGACCTTAGGCAAAGCAGTCCCAATAACTCGATAACCAAAGATGGACAAAGACACCTTCTCCATGTGTCCAACTTCAGTGATGTCTGAGCGTTGAATAGTTGTATTCCAAGAAAGAGAACCCAACCTCTCCCAGAAGCCAAGCTCAATCTGAAGAGTGTCTTTGGTGATCGTTAATTTAGCCACGAACTGAATCCCATCCATTTGCTCGAAGTTCAATATCGTCCAACAGAACGAGCACTCCACTTGAAGTATTGATTTGACCTATTGGTTTAAATTCTTTAGGGATTGATGAACCTTCAGGGAAGGTAGCAAGAAGAGCATGATCTTCTCCACCAAATAGCACCCAATCTTCTGTTGTTACTTCTAATCTCAATGCAGCTAGTTCAAGAACTGCTTCAAAACCAAGCAGTGCTGACTTATCAATCTGAACTGTTACCCCTGATGCTTTAGCGATTCTTGATGCATCTTTGGCTAGGCCATCAGAAACATCAAGCATGGCTGTTGCTCCTGCTTTGTTGGCTAACACACCTGCAGGAACAGGTGGCATAGGTCTTAGCTGAATGGAAACTAGCTCATCAAAGGCATTCTTAGCATCTGCTATCTCTGATTGAAGTAGTGATAGACCAGCTGCTGCTTTTCCTAGAGTTCCTGCTACCGCCAAGATATCCCCTGGCTTAGCTCCGCTTCTCAATACCGGTTCTAATCCTTCAAGGTCTCCATGAGCGGTGACAGAGATAACCACCTGATCAGCCCGTGCTAGATCTCCTCCAACAACAGATGCACCAGGTGCTAGTTGAGTAAGTCCTGCATTTAGGCCATCAGCAAAGTCTTCTAACCAAGTGATCTGAGTGTCTCCAGGTAATGCAATGGCAACTACAAGTGCAGTTGGCTTTGCTCCCATGGCTGCAACATCAGCAACGTTAGAAGCAATAGCTTTGAAACCAAGATCAAACCCTGAAGACCATTCCAGTTTGAAGTCGTGGCCTTCGATCATGGTGTCTGTTGTGACAACGAATCGACCATCAGCGCTACTAACTACTGCAGCATCATCGCCTGGGCCAACAATGGCATACTCGCCTTGGATTAGCTTTCCAATGGTGCGAGCAAGCGACTCGCTTTCGCCTAGATTGGCCAGGGTGTTATTTTGCTCCACGTTTCAAAGGTAGCCTGTTATTGATGAAGATTTTGCGAATTTGGGTATTAGCGTTGCCGCTATTGCTAACAGGCTGTGCAGCAACAGTTGTTATGCCAGCTGCCCCGCTAGCTAATGACCCAGGCTGTGCTGAGGTCATTGTGAGGCTCCCTAGCGAAACAGACGGCCAAGCCAAGAGAACAACTAACTCTCAGTCAACTGCTGCTTGGGGTGAACCTGTAGCCATCACTCTTACCTGTGGCTTAGAGCCAGTGATGGTTAGCGCTCTACCTTGCATTACAGCTGGAGATGTCGACTGGATTGTTGATGATTCAGATAAGCCAAACTACACATTCATTAGCTTCGGCAGAACTCCTGCAACAGCAGTAACAATTGACTCAACAAAGTCATCAGGTGCAAATGTCTTAGAAGATTTAGGGCAGGCTGTTCAGTTCACTAAACAGAGTAAGAAGTGTCTGGACTAATTACGTTCGAAAGCTAGCTGGATCAAGTTATCAATCAGCTCAGGATAAGAAACTCCTGATGCCTGCCAGCACTTTGGATACATCGAGATTGGTGTGAAGCCTGGCATCAGATTCAATTCATTCACAAAGAAGCCATCTTTGGTTAGGAAGAAGTCTGCTCTAGCAAGACCAAAGCAACCCAAAGCTTTGAATGCTCTTCTAGCTAATTTTTGTAATTCAGCTATTTCATCAGAAGAGAGATCTGTTGGACATATAAGTTCAGCTGCTTCAGCATCTCTGTACTTCGCATCAAAGTCATAGAACTCACCTGAGCGAATTACAATCTCTCCGGGTAGAGAAACTCGAGGTTCTCCTCCACCAAGTTGAGAAAGCAAAGCACACTCAATCTCACGACCAACTAAACCTTTTTCCACTGTTACCTTGCTGTCTTCAGCAAAAGCAACTTCAAGAGCTTTAGCAAAGTCAGACATGTCCTTGACTTTAGAAACTCCAATTGAAGAACCAGCTCTTGCTGGCTTCACAAACAACGGAAGAGAACCAAGAGCCTTTACCTTTTCCAAGGTGCTTTCAGGATCCGATAGCCAGCTCTCTTCAGTAATGACAACATGAGGTGTGACAGGAAGTCCTGCAGCGATAAAGAGCGCTTTAGAGAATTCTTTATCCATACCTGCAGCACTTGCAAAGACTCCATTACCCACATAAGGAAGGTTATGTAGTTCTAGGAATCCCTGCATGGTGCCATCTTCACCGTTAGGACCGTGAAGAACTGGGAAGACAACATCGACATCGCCTAAGGAACTTGGTGATCCATTAGATTCTTGAACCTTTAGTTCTTTTGAAGAACCAGTAGGCCAGATGACTGTTTTACCTTCAAAGACCACTTCAGGAAGTTCACCTTCGGTCAGAGTCCACTTACTTGAATCATCTGCTGCTGGCACAAAAATGCCTTCACGAGTGATTCCGATGGGAACAACTTCGTACTTGTCTCTATCAATAGCTGATAGAACTCCACCAGCTGTTGCACACGAAATAGAGTGCTCACTTGATGCTCCACCAAATAGAACTACAACTCTTTGCTTAGCCATTACTCAGCCTCAGGCACATCGTTGCCTCTAGTAAGAGATGGTCCAATGTCTTTAGGGCTCATCTTGCCTTCAATTACTAATTGAACCTGCTCAACAATAGGCATCTGCACTTCTTTTAGAGCAGCAAGACGAAGAATAGGCGCAACAGAGGTTAGACCTTCAGCTGTTTGAGATAGACGCTTAAGTACTTCACGCTTTGAATAGCCCTTACCAAGCATCTCTCCTGCTTTATGGTTTCTAGACAAAGGAGACTCTGAGGTAGCAATTAGATCACCAAGGCCGGCTAGCCCTACCATGGTCTTCCTCTTTGCTCCGTGAGCCTCTGCAAATCTAGAGATCTCAGCAAGGCCTCTAGTCATAATCGAAGCTTTGGTGTTCTGACCGTAGCCAACACCGTTCACAATTCCAATGGCAACAGCAATCAGGTTCTTTAGGATTCCACCGAATTCTGTACCAATCACATCTTTGTTTGTGAAGGTAGTGAAGTAGCTGTTAGTTGAAGCTGCTGCAACCTTTGCTGCATTCTCTTTAGAAGTACAGGCAGCCACACAAGCAGCAGGCTGCTCACTTGCAATCTCCAAAGACAAGTTAGGTCCAGACACAACACAGATCAGGTCTTCATCAATCTTTAGAACATCAGCGATGACCTCGCTCATGCGAAGGGAAGAGCCCTGCTCAACACCTTTCATAAGAGAGACAACAATTGCATCCTCTTCAATGAACTTGCCCCACTGCTCAAGGTTTGCTCTTAGCGATTGGGAAGGAACAGCAATATAGATCTGCTCAGCACCTTTGAGTACTTCTTCGATGTTTGAAGATGCTACTAGCTCCTCAGGTAGGTTGATGCCAGGCATGTAGTCACCGTTACGGTGAGTGCTGTTGATCTCTTCAGTAAGATCTTCACGACGTGACCAAAGCATTACTTCATTGCCTGCATCTACCAATACTTTGGCGAATGTGGTTCCCCAGGAACCAGCACCAATAACCGCTATACGAGCCATGATTACTTGCCCTTTACTTTCTTCACAACAATCTTTCCGTTGGTGACCTTTGCATGAGCAGGTAGTGGTTCAAGACCTAGTTCCGCTCTTCTATCATTCTCAGCTTTGATAACTAAGAACTTCTTGTAGTTTCCGTGCTCAGGTAATCCGTGCTCTGAAGGAACAAATCTCTTTGGTGGAGCTTTTTCTCCACGAAGTTCCTCGACTAATTTTGTGATTTCAACCATCACGTCATCGCTTAGAGCTACTAGTTCATCAACGCCCATCTTCTTGTCCTTGTAAACAGACATGTCGATTGGCTTACCAATAATCATGTTGACCTTGTGCCAAGGCTTAGGTCTGATTTTTGAAGAGTAGGTTTCCATAACCTTCTCAGTTCCCCATTGACCTAGAGGCACGATAGGAACTCCTGTTTCTAGAGCCAAACGAATAGCTCCAGTTCTTGCTCGCATAGGCCACTGGTTTGGATCTCTAGTTAGAGAACCTTCAGGGAAAATACCAATACAGTGACCTGCTCTAAGAACCTTGTATGCAGATTCCATAGGGTCCTTATTTCCACGACCTGTTCTAAACACTGGAATCTGACCACAGGCCAAAAGGATAGGACCAATTAGAGGCGTTCTAAACAAACCCTCTTTGGCTAAAAAGTGTGGAGCTCTTTTGAGCTGGAAGAACATCATGTATGCAACTGCAACTGCGTCAAGGCTAGTTACGTGATTACCTGCAAGAACATAACCTCCTGTTTTAGGAAGGTTCTCTCTGCCAGTTACTTTGATTCTGAACAACAACGCAACTGCTGGTCTTAGAAACCAAGCAAGTAGGAACATCTGCCAAGTACGCTCTACGCCTGGGCGAAGCTCAGGCATCTTTACAGATTCGGCACTCTTCTTAGCCATCTGTTACTCCGAGTAGGTGAACTGCGCACCTAGGGCAGTTAGCTTGTCTAAGAAGTGCTCATATCCTCTAGAGATTAGTTGAACGTTAGAAACGTTTGAAACACCTTCTGCAGCTAATGCAGCAACGATGTGGCTGAAGCCTCCGCGAAGATCTGGAACTCTAATGTCTGCTCCATGCAACTTGGTTGGACCTGAGATAACAGCTGAGTGGTTGAAGTTTCTCTGTCCGAATCGACATGGGTTACCACCAAGACATTCACGATAAATCTGAATCTGAGCACCCATCTGAATTAGAGCATCAGTGAAACCAAATCTGTTTTCGTAAACAGTCTCGTGAACAATAGACAATCCAGTTGCCTGGGTAAGAGCAACAACTAGTGGTTGTTGCCAGTCAGTCATGAATCCAGGGTGAACATCTGTTTCAATAACTACTGGTTGTAGTTGACCACCTGGGTGAGAGAAGCGAATACCATCGTCTTCGATTTCAAAAGCTCCACCGATTTTTCTAAATACGTTTAGGAAAGTGGTCATTTCTTGCTGGCGTGCTCCACCAACCATGATCTCTCCGCCAGTAGCCAGAGCAGCGGCAGCCCAAGAGGCTGCTTCGTTTCTATCAAATAGTGCACGGTGTGAATAGCCATTTAAGGTTGCAACACCTTCGATGCGAATAACACGATCTGTGTCAACAGAGATGATGGCACCCATCTTTTGCAAGATGGCAATTAGGTCCATAATCTCTGGCTCTACTGCAGCACCAGAAAGTTCTGTAAGACCCTCTGCTCTAGTTGCTGTTAGAAGAACTTGCTCTGTTGCTCCAACGCTTGGGTATGGAAGAGAAATCTTCGCACCTTTCAAGCCATGAGGAGCTGACATACGTGTTCCGTTAGGAAGCTTCTCAATTACTGCACCGAAGTTACGAAGAACCTCTAGGTGGAAGTCAACTGGTCTATCACCGATGTG
>Ga0208788_1000428_pt1 | contig 20832 bp, 30 predicted proteins | sample Wag4_2014_7_11_3_FD_187363 | JGI IMG/M metagenome (GOLD analysis project Ga0208788, IMG submission 187363) | Fresh water mixed with fracking chemicals microbial communities from Ohio, USA - Utica-2 Time Series FC 2014_7_11 (SPAdes) (version 2) ...
GGCATAGCTTTAGGCAACGCAAAATCCACAAGCACTTCGAAAGCTTTTGATAATGCGGGGTGCTTGAGCAGTTCTCTTAATTCTAGTTGAAGGTCTTCCCTTTTACGCCATTCGTCGATAGTCATCATATATATCTTATTGACAGACTTGTGCCATTATGGCAAGCACAAAATATTACGAGTTTCTGATCTTGCTGGCGATTTCAGCATCACGCAAAGCCATCTTCTGTTGGTGATCCGCCAGCTTGATTTGCTGATCAACCTTCGCTTCTTCAACTCGCATCTGCATGTTAATTTGGTGGTCTTGAAGTTTCGCGGCCGTGTTGGGGTCGATACCGCCCTGCCCTCCACCACGCCTGGCCATTGCTTCTTGTTGTTTGCGCATGTTCTCTTGCTCGGCCCGCATATTGTTTTCCAAAGCCACAATAGCTTCACGCATCAAGTTCAGCATTTCGTTGTACTGCCCAATCTCAATCTTGCGGGTCGGATCTCCGGCGATCTGCTGGAGGTGTTGTATTGAGTGCTGGTAGTTCAGTGAAAGATAAGCCAAAGCCATGTCGGGCTTGGCGATGCCTTGAGCGGTAGCGTCGAGCATCCCGCGGGCGTCGGCCAAGTGAACACGAATATGAACCGAGTGGTTCTCGGTAGGCATAACAGAAATAGGACGTCCGTCTTGGAACTGAGCGTTTTCGAGCTCGGCAATCTTGGCGTCGGTCGGTAGCCGTTCTTTGAGTTTCCCGGCTGGGAGATACCGATCGACCTGGTCGTAGCCGACACGAGCGGCAACACGATCACGGATAAGATTCTGCTGACCCACTTCGTCGAACCGAGGAAGGAGTTGGATAAATTCGTTGAAGGCCAAGATACGAGCGCCGCTAGATCCGTAACCAACAGCACGAACTGGGATGACGTCGTGAACGTCGAGAACAGCTTTCCAAGGCACGCCACGCTGTTCGAGCCTAGAGCGGAACTTTGCATAACCTTCGTAGCCGGCGTCGCCAGGCTGCCAGGTATCTTTTTGTAAACGCTTGAAGCTTTCTTTAAGGAGCTTGCCCCAGGTCACATAAAACAAATTGATGCTGGCGGTGGTGAGAACAGATTCGTTCGCCAGCTGAGCTTGAACCTCGGTCGCTGTTCTTTCCTTACTCCCCTGCACCTGCTGGTGGGATCGGTAGCTCCCCGTGTTCGCTTGGCGGGTCATGGAAAGTTCCTGAACAACCGGCATTACGCTGTTGTTGTAGTTGGGGAACTGAGTCGATACGACCTCAAGGTTCGGAGGAAGGAATGAAATAGGTCCTGCAAATGCGAGAGACAGACGACTCACGTCCTCTGCGGTTTTGGGTTGGAGAACCAAGCTGGTCGACATCATCGAGCCGTCTACCATCGCGCAACGGAGACGATTGCTTACCTGGATGTGAGGGAAGATTTTGTAACCTAACCCACGGATTGAATGGTAGGTGCCGTTCCCGACGCCAAAGGTAAATATGTTGAAAGCTTCCGAGGCTTTCTTGAATCGACTCTCCTTCTTATACAAGAAGTCAGTATTAGATCCGTCACGCAGCCCAATGTAGTGACTGACTGTGCCGTCGTATTCACGTACGTAATAGTGATTCACCCGAATCTCGCCGGCGCGAGCGTAGGAGTGATATAGGTCGTTGTTTTTAAACTCCCGCTCCAGTTCCTCCCAGCTCTGATCGCCAGGGCGGTTATTTTTGTGAAGCGCAGCTAGAGCCTTACGAACTTCCTCCACATTCCAGCCAGCTTCTTTGGCAGCCTTGGGGTTCTTGATGAAATTATAAAGTTCGTGAGCCAGGTAGACCCGGCGGGCTACGGCAAACTCAATTCGATCTTCTGTGGCCTGCGTGCCCCGTGGAATAAGAAAATCGCCAATCCCGCAAACACGCCAGCGCCAATCTTTATCGTTCTCGAAGAAAGTAACTCCGAGACCTTGTGAAATAAAGTGATGCGCCAGCAGTTGGAAATTGAAATGAAATTGATCCCACTCAACCAAGGTCTTGTGGAACTCCTCAGAGATTGCTCCCGCCCAGTTCTGTCGTTCGCTCTCGTCGCCGAACGTAGTCTTAACTTCGACTAGCTTCTCTACGCCGTTCACCAAATCGGTGTAGGCGGCTAGTGCATTCTCCAGATCGGCCGCAGCTTCACCAAAGTTTAGGTTGGCGCGATATGCCTGCCCCATACTGCGAAGCGTGTTCGGATTGTAGGGTGGATCTCCATCGAACATCGCTTGGACCTTACTGCGGTCCTGGTCAGCGTGCGCATCCGACTCTCTCAGCGTAGTATAAATACTGTGAGCCGACTTGGCGTCTTTAAGACGTGCCTTTGGCGGGGCTCCTGTTTCGCTGATATTCTCGAGTAAGATGTCCACGTGAACGACTATTCTGTCTACTGTCAGTTAAAAGTCAATAATTTAACACAGGGTCTTTGTTGGTGTCGATCACGCGATCCAGCCGGCGAGCCTGCTCTTGCCAGCCCCCACTCTTCCTAGCCATCACGGTTCCGCCGGCCATTGCTCCAACTCGTACTCGAATACACTCTAACCCGACAAAAGCTGCGTCCGCCAAATCGGGGCTCTTTCCTACCCGCGACTTGTAATCCCGCTTGGACTCTACGACCAACTTACCTCCGGCCATCGTGGTGTATTTCCTGCTGGTTAGTTCCCTGGCCAGCTCAGGAGTCACACCTTTCAACTGGCCTGACCGCATAAACTCAACGCCACCGAACCAAAGCTCGGTGACCTTGTTCCCGTATTTGTCCTTGGCCTCCACCATGGAGCTTGAGCTGATCGGCAAAGTGCTGGGCTTTTCTCCGAACTTTACCCGCAGGATTCGTGGAGACCACGTCTCAGAGATAATATCGCAAAGCGGGTCTCCAGCGCCGGTGGCGTCGACCGCCAGATATTCCGGCGGAACCCCTTGCTTTTGACATTCGGCCATAACTTGCCGAGCCACCTGAAAGTTTCTGGGCTGCGGGTCGTTTACGTTTTCTCTGATGATAGTGAAATCTTTAAAGTTCACAGTAGGCCCAGCTTCCTCAGTCCGTCCGTACTCCAAGAAATACAGCACCGTTCTGTCTCCGCCGTTGGTAAACGAAGGATCGAGTCCAGCAACTACCTTGGGCGGCTCAATCCACTTGGGGGCTTTATCCACCTCGAACTTGCGGAAGTCTGCTTCCGAGTAAATAGACTCCTCGGCTCCACCAGGAGCTGGGAAGGAACGGATGAATCGCCAAAAGGAAATACTGTGCTCGCCGTCGTGGTCTTCGGCGTGCCGTAGTTGTTTTGTTGTGAGCAAGAACGGCCAAGCGTCGTCATGATCAAGGTTAGGTGTCTTGGCTCCGTCCAAGTGAAGGCATAAACCCAGCTTCGTCTTCCACTCCTCCTGGTCTACCGTGACCGAGTTCCACCCGCCGACAGGGGTGGCAAACATACCAAAGGGGTCGTACTGACTGGAAAAGTTACCCAGGGCGATGCACTGGAACGTAGGGTTAGCGTTTAGATTGGAGATAGCTTCAAAGACCGAGTTGGTCACGTCGGTGGCCTCGTCGATGATAAGGAACACCCGTTGGTTCTTTAGACCGATAAGTTTAGCTGTGGCCTCCTTCTCTTTGTCAGGACTGGACGGCACCAGGGTTATGGAGGATCGGTCGCTTGACTCCCCTTCCGTCAAAATGATCTTACCCATGGAATCTATCAATTTCCCAGGAAAGCCTGGAACCTGCAAAAATCGCTCACGGATGCCTCCCCAAAGGCGTTTACGGGCCTCCCGAATAGATGTGCTGGTAACCAAGACAAGGGTCTCGTGGGGAGCGCAAAGCCAGTTCACCAATCCCCACATAGCAAAGGTCGCCGTCTTTCCGCTGGACTTGGGGCCGGAGATAGCAAGGTAGTCCTGCTCGCAAGCCGCCTGGATCATCCGTTCCGCCCAAGGGTGCCAGCAGAACCCGGCTTTGTTCCTCGTTTTGTGGTAAGGCCACAGAATCTCCACAACGTTTTTGAAATGCTGAAACTTGCCCAAACCTCCCGTTTCGGGGGTCAGCCCAAGCTTGAAAGCCATAAGCTCAATTTCGAGTTTTCCGGCCCCATCTGGCCATACCTTTCCATACAAAGTCGTTGGCATCAGACATTAATTGTCAGTAATCGAGAATTTGTCAATACAAATTTTTAAGGGGTCATTCACTCAAGCTACTGTATTTCAACCACTTAAAGTGGAGCCGGCTGTCGGATTTGAACCGACGACCAGCGGTTTACAAAACCATTGACTGTCAGTAACTTGTACACGATTTGTCTAGGCTTTTGTTGAGTAAAAACGACTTACAGTTGACACTAATGACGAGCGAGCGGTCATAAAATGTACAACTTTTCCTTGACGACAGACATTAATTGTCAGTAATGTTTCGATTCAGCATGAAAAAAGAATTTAAGCCGATCGAGATCCAAGATGGATTCGCCAATGTTAAAATATATCAGTGCGTCAACAATAAGAATTATTTGACGTACATGGTTACGTGGTGGGCCGAGGGGAAAAGACAACGTCGAGCAATTGCAGAACTTACCGAAGCAAAGCGCGAGGCTCGTAGAATTGCCAGAGACTTGGCTGACGGAAGAGCTTCGATGGTCGCCGTATCAAATAAAGAGCTGATTTATTTTAGGGACCTAGAAAAAAAGATGGGTGGTACTCCCCTGAGTGAGGCAGTCAACCTGTGGTTGAGAACCAGTGATAACAAACTACCAAAGATCACGGTTAGTGAAATTTTGAAGGAAATGCTCAACATCAAGCTGAACGATACCTTTATTGAAAAGCGGCAGAAACAAACTCTCCAGGTTCGTTGGGGTAAGTTTGAGAGGGTTTTTGGTGGCCGAGTTATCTCCACAATCAAGGCCAAGGAATTGGATTCATTCTTGGCCAACCCGGAATGGCAGCCAAGAACTCGACAGCACTACCGCGGAGCCATCAGCATGATTTTTGACTACGCCAAGAGGAAGGACTACTTGGAACCAGATAAGGATCACCAAGCTGAAAAGACTGAAAGTATCCGGGTTAATGACGCTAAATTAGAAAGTTGGTCCGTCGAGGACATGCGTCTAATTTTAAAAAACGCCCCAAAAAGGATTATTCCATGGGTTGTTTTGGGTGCTTTTGCGGGGGTGAGATCGTCCGAAATAGAGAGAATGAACTGGGAAGACCTCGACTGGTCTAGCAATTTGATTTTAATTAAAGGAAAGCTTGTAGGTGGTTCTAAATCAAGAGCTAACAACGATAGAACTATTGCAATGACCGACAACCTAAAAGCTTGGCTTAGCCCTTTTAGGCTATATAAAGGAAATATACTTAAAAGTCTTGGATCGGGTGAAATTAATAAAGACCTGTATGCTTGGCTTGAAGATTTAATTCACAAAATACAAAAAGAAAAACCGCTTTTTACTTGGAAACAAAACGCAAATCGTCACAGCTTTGCTACCTACTACTTAGCTATGACAGGAGACGCTTCAACAACCGCACTGGCGATGGGCAATAGCCCGACAATGGTGCTACGTAGGTACAAGACCATCCAGGTGGATGGAAAAACAGTGACCCGGGCTATGGCGGAGAGGTACTTCGCAATTCTACCGGGTCAAGGAGGAACAAATGAAAGAACAGCAGGAGAGGAGTCACGAAAGATCGAGTAACCAAACAGTAAAAACAATAAGCTTACCTAAGCACATGGCAAAATTCCTCGAAGAGGAAAGCCGGCGAATAGGGGTAAACAACGTTTCAGGATTGGTCAGAATGGTTTTGGCACAGTACATCGATGCGCATGGTAAAAAAACGCTTAAGAGGTGATTTTGCACCAAGAGGATAAGACGGAGTAAGGATTAACATTAACGAGTCATAAATGAAGTCTTATCAAAAAGAAGGTTCCCGCAAAAAACATATCTAGTTTTTAATTTGGATTGACTGCCGTAAGACGGCGTGTTTAGATGTAATACACCGTATGAATCTAATATTGGAAGCTCAGTCTTTTAAAGTCGCAGTCACTCCTTCCAACAAACTTCACATTGTCGTTGAGAATGTAAATCCATCTGAAGTCAGCAAACAAATCCCAGAAAAGATTTATTCCGTAAAAGAAGCAGCCTCTCGGCTTCATGTTGGCGACCGCACAATTCGTCGTTACTTAAACAACAAACGTCATCCCCTCCCTCACTCGAAAGCTGGTGGAATTATCCGCATTTGTGAGTCGGATATCCAGGCGTGGCTCGCGAATGATAAATTCGGAGTCGCACGTGAATAGTCGTGCCAAGGGTTGTGTCGGTGAGCGTGAGTGGAGAGACGAAGTCAAAAAACGTGGCTACACCGCAAGGCGTGGCCAGCAGTTCTCTGGGAATCCGGATGCACCCGACGTCATTTCAGAGCTCCCCTTTCATTTCGAAGTCAAAAGGGTTCAAGCCCTCAACGTCGGAAAAGCTGTTGAACAAGCGGTACGAGACTGCGGAGGGAAACCAATCGCAGTGGCGCACCGTAAAAACAATTCACCCTGGCTCGTGACCATGACCGCGGATTCATGGTTCGAGCTGGTAACTAAAGTGCATCCGCCCCGTGGAGAAGAAATAAAATGACAGTTGGAGAACTGTTGGAAAAGCTGCAAAAGGTAAGCCCCCACCTCGACATCTGCGTCGATGTGGATTCGGACTGCTTCGATATCCAGGAAGTTCAGGTCTGGCGAAGTGGAAGTGATGATCCTGAAGGTTCGTTTGTATCGTTGATCATCGAAACTTGAATCTTTTTCCTTGGCAGAAGGAAAACGCGTCCCAGTTGATGGACGCCCTGATCAACAACCGCGTGGCGTTGGACGCTAGCGATTGTGGGACAGGAAAAACGGTCACGGCGGCCTTTGTCGCAAAGCAAATGAATATGCCCGTGGGAGTGATATGTCCCAAAGCGGTCATACCTTCCTGGAAGCATTGGCTCAAAGAAGCTGGTGTCGAACCCTTGTTCGTCATCAACTACGAAAAACTCCGCACGGGCAAAAAGCACGGCAAGTGGGTAGCTAAGAAATGGCAGTGGGATCTCCCCTCCTCTACCCTTCTGATTTTTGACGAGGTTCATAAGTGCAAAGGATATAGCAGTCAGAACGGCAAGATCCTGGGTGCATCCAAGGCTGACCATACCGTCCTTATGCTTTCAGCTACGGCTGCTCAGAACCCCCTGGATATGCGCTGGACGGGCGACCTTCTAGGTATTCACACCGGGGTAAACTACTGGGGTTGGCTTAAGACCATGAAGGTAGCTCAAGCCCCCTGGGGCGGCTTCCAATACTACGGAGGCAAAGAAGGTCTTCTCCAGATTCACGCACATATCTTTCCCAAGCGTGGCGTACGTACTCGCGTGGAAGAGCTGGGTGATGCCTTCCCTCAAAACAACGTCATGTCCGAGGTCTTTGATATTGATGACCGCATTGGCAAGCTCTACGGCCAAATGGAGGCCGAGCTGGCGGCCTTGGCAGAGGCTAAGTCCAACGATTTCGACCCATCTGAGCCCCGTACAAGGCTATTAAGACTCCGCCAGGAGGTTGAACTACTGCGAGTGCCCGTACTTACCGAGATGGCGAAGGAGCATGTTGAGGCTGGATGCAGTGTCGTGATCTTTACCAATTTCATGCAGACCTGCCGGACGCTTATGGAGCGTTTAAATGCCCCTGCAATTCACGGAGAGCAAAGCGCAGAAGAGCGTCAGGAAGCAATCGACAAGTTTCAAGCGAACAAAGAACACGTAATCATCGTGCAAATTCAAGCCGGCGGTGTTGGACTCTCGCTTCACGATTTACACGGCCGTCCTCGAGTGAGTTTAGTATGCCCGACATACTCGGCAATTGATTTAAAACAAGCTCTCGGCCGCATCGCACGCACCGGATCGAAGAGTCATTGCAGACAATATTTAGTTTACGCCGCAAATTCAGTTGAAGAACAAGTCGCACGAAAAACAAAATCCAAAATTCGTGAAATTGACTTGCTTAATGACGGCGATCTGGTAGTAACGTTGCCCTCATGAGTACTACTGACAATCACGCTAGCTACTCACCGAGCAGCCTCAAGTACTTTGAGCTCTGCCCCTGCTATCAAAAAGACAATTCTGGCGAAGTTCATCCAGTAACTCTCCGCGGAACTGCGATGCACAAAGCGTGTGAGACCGGCGAGATGGAAGGTCTCGACTCCACTGAAAAAGCTCTCGTCCACAAATGTCTTTCATTCGTCGAAGCAGCCAAAGCTGAGTATACCGAAAAGAATTCCAAGTTTATGGACTTGTCGGAGCAGAAGCTCGACGTGTTTGACCAATGGGGTTACGTCGATCGCTTTTTCATTTGTGCCGACGAAGCTGCCATGTTCGATTTTAAATTTGGTTTTAATCCCGTTGACCCAGCGGAGACCAACCCGCAGATGTGGGCGTACGCGATCGGCGTATTTAAGAAATATCCGTACGTAAAGAATCTCAAACTCCACATTCTCCAGCCCCGCTTGGATTACGTGGATTCCGCTTCATTCACCAGGGGCGGAGATCTCCCCAAGATGAACGCCAGAATCAAAGGCATCATCGAAAGGGCTCGGAATAACACTCCGGATATGGCCCGCCCAGGCGACCAGTGCATCTATTGCTCCCGTATTGCGACCTGTGACGCAGTTCAGGCTATGTCCCTTTCTCTGGCCAAGTCTTATGACCTGGCTCACGACGCTCAACTTCCCGATCTCTTCCACCCAAGCCAACTAGCCACACCGGAAAAACGATCACAGGCACAACGCCTCGTACCGGTGCTGGAAGCTTGGTGCGGTTCCGTACGCAAACACAACGTTGAGTACGCGAAGGAAGGAAACGAGATCCCTGGATATGGTCTTACGGCCGTCCAGGGGGCAAGAAAGATCACGGACGCCAACAAGGCGTACGATTTGGTCAAAGACAAGATCTCGACGGCTGAATTTATGGAAGCCGTCACAGTCAACTTCAAGGAGCTAGCTGATCAAGTCGCCAGCAAGGCTCCTCGGGGCACAAAACAAGAAGAACGCGACAACCTTGAGGACAAACTCACCGAAGCGAACGCCCTGACGCGAGGAAGCGAGTCCTATCAACTAAGAAAAATAAAGGATAAACAATGAAAACTACGTTCCCTAAAGAACAAAAAGCAAAAGTAGAAGCAAAACCAGAAACAGTAACCGAATCGAGCAAGGCATTGACGGAGGTTGTTGAACAGCCCCTCACCTTGACCACCAACGCCGGCATGGAGGGAGAATTTAACGTCTCCGACTTCCAAATCCCCCGGCTCAACATCGCCAACAAGACTGGCGAACTCTCCAACGACTTCCCTCCCGGGAGCATCGTCTTCCGGAAAGAGGTGGCCGTCGGAAACCAGAAGTCTCCTGCCAAATTGACGATCATCCGCATGGCGAAGAAGTACATGCAGAGGATTCCCTACGGCACGGAAGAACGTCCGAAAATCTTTAACACGGTTGCCGACGTGCGCACTGCAGGCGGCACCACCGACATCACCGAGGGTGATATGGATATCTACGACCCTATCCTGATCCTCACGATGGCGGTCCAAAGCCCCGAAGGCGCACATCCCCTGTTCGCCTTTGAGAAAGACGGAGCCCACTACGCTCTGGCGCAGATGATCCTAGCCAAGAGCGCGTACAATAACGCTGGTAAGCAGTTGATCACGGAAGCCACCACGGCCCTCCGCGAGAAACTCTCCGGTGGCAAGTACGAGCTGGTAACTCAACTTCGCTCCAACACGATGGGCAGCTGGTTCACACCAGTGTTCCGTTTGGTCGGCAAGAATACCCCAGAAACCACCGCGTGGTTTGACGGGTTGATCTAAAGAATTGGGATTTGGCCATGGTGTTACGGGAGATCCGTGAACAGCGCGTCACCTCTGTGCTTTTGAAACAGCCAAGTTCCTATCCCCTTCCCGACGAAATTGCCATGAATGCGTCCAAAGAGATCGTTCATGTGATGACACGGGGCGGGAAATCAAAAACAGGTTCAACAAAATCAGGTCCCGGGCAATGGTTTACCCGGGATTCGATCCGATATTCTGCGGATCGAGCAGTGAGCCATATGGCCACCGCAATGATGATGTTGGACGGGAATAAAAAAGAGGACAAAGAGGGCGTCGTCGGACACCTGCAAAGAGCTTTATGCAGGGCAGCGATGGTTCTTTATAAAATAAGAAAGGGTCAGAAAAAATGAAAGCTAAGAGTAAGGTAACAATTTACAACAAGAGAACAGGCAAAGATATCGGTCAGATCAAGGTGTTGGATGTGAGGGAAGCTGACACCGTTGAGATCGATCTTCAGATGGAAGACAATGTATATAACGAATTCGTCTATTTCGGGAGGAAAGATGCTACGAGAGATGATTTCTTCAGCATCGCATTCAAAAAGATGTTGGCAGAAACAATTCAGGATCTGAATAAAAACAAAAAGCGGAGGCGCAATGATTAACACGCTACTGATGAGTCTTTTTATCAAGCTGGCTCAACGCTGGTTTGGTTACACCGACATCTACTGCCCAAATGATCAGGTAGAAGCGATCATCTTTGCGGTAGACAAAAAGCAACATCGGGACGCCATAAGGTCTGCTGCAAAATTCTTATATGAAGCCAAAGACGAAAGAACAGCCGTCGGCGTTTAACGTCGACGTGCCTGAACTAAACGAAAGAAACGATCACGGATACCCCATATGGACGAAATTAGAAATACAGCGAATGAAGCTCCAAATCGAGAAGTCGAAATTGGAGAAGAAGTAGCCGACGTCTTTAACCCAATCTTTATGAGAACATCAGAACAAATACTCGAGCTCGGTCTCCGGCAAATGCGCGAGGAGAACGAATCCCTATCAACAGAGAACCGTCGTCTTAAAGACGAGATACGGACTCTCATCGAGCAAGCCCGCCGTGCCGGGTTTGTAGGTGCTACCAAAGACAAGCATCCGTGATCCAACTGGAATTCCCATTTATGAAAGACCTTTACCCAACTACCGAAGCAACTGCTCAGGGTACAACCACAACCGTGAATTACACCTTCGGTGCTGCGATTGAAAGCGTAAGCACCACAACTCACACAACGAAAGGAAACTCAGAATGAGCGTAGACGTAAGAGTACGCATCTCAGCGGTCGAGGGTGAACTCAAGTTTGAAGTTCACACTGATCACATGGATGCACAACCGGTCGAAAAGACGGTGGCTGAGGAACTCAAGGGCCTCACCTGCCGGATGCTTGACCTATATCTCGAAACCCTCAAGGAACCCAAAGAAGAAATCCAAGCCGAATGCGAAACATTGCCATCGATTTCGAATCCTACTACGACAACGAGCTGAGCATTAAGACGCTCGGCCAGTGGCACTACCTACGCGATCCGCGTGGGGAGATCTACATGGTGTCGATGGTTGGTGACGGTATTGAGCCGTATTGCGGTCCCGTGGACAAAGCTCCTTGGGATAAGATCGACGGCTGCCGGTGGATTGCGCACAACTACAGCTTCGACGGAGCCTGTGTTGAGGCTCTTGGTGACCGAATCAAGTCGAAGCCCGCGGATTTCTTCTGCACGGCCAATCTTGCGGCTTACCTTGGCTCTCCAAGGGATCTGGAAGGCGCCTGCACGAACCTCCTTGGTAAGGAGATTTCGAAGGATCCTCGTAAAAAGATGAAGGGCAAGAAGTGGTCTGATGTCGTCAATACTGAGTTCGCGGAAGAGATGACACAATACGCTTTAGCAGATTCTGTGAGTTGTTTAGAGCTCTACAAGAAGTACGGATCGGAGATGCCGGAAATCGAGCGCAAGTTATCCAAGCATACGATTGAGATGGCGTGGAAGGGTTTTGCGATTGATCAGCCCCTAGTTAAAGAAGGAATCAAGAAGCTCGATAAAATCAAGTGGGAAGCAGAACAGAAGCTCCCCTGGATGGACAAAGGAGATGGCGTTGTTCTCTCCATCAAGAATTTCAGGGCCGAGTGTATCAACCAAGGTATCCCTTGGCCTGATTCCCTTTCAGAAGATTCCGAGGAGTGTGCGGTTTGGGAAAAGAAATACGGTGACAAGGTTCCCTTTGTTGCCGCTATGCGGGATTGGAGAAAATCCAATTCCTACTTGGTCAAGATGAAGGTGCTCGATTCTCGTGTGCGTCCAGATATGACGGCGTCATACGGCATGAAGTTCTTTGGGGCACATACGGGTCGGTTTAGTGGAGATAGCCGCTTTAACGTCCAGAATCTGCCTAGGGAACCCCATTTCGGCGTCGATATGCGAGGCTGCATTATCCCTCGCCCAGGCAAGAAGTTCATCGTTTGCGATCTTTCCCAGATTGAGCCCAGGGTTCTGGCTTGGTTGTCCGGGAATACAACCCTCCTAGAGGCCGTCCGTAACGGATATGGCATCTACGAAGCCTTTGCCATCTCAGCCAATCTCTGGAACGGAGAAAAAGGAACACTTAAGAAAACCAATACAGCCATGTACCAGCTTGCCAAGGCAATGGTGCTGGGTCTTGGGTACGGCGCAGGAGCCAAGAAGTTCGCCTACATGGCCAACACAGCGTACGGCCTGGAGATCGATGAAGCTCAAGCGGCAAACATTGTTAGAACATACCGATCCAAGAATCACCACGTCGTCAATTTCTGGAAGAAGTTAGAGACGGCTTACAAACAATCCAAAGCAGACGGACAATACGAGATCGAGCTTCCCTCCTGGAGAAGCCTCAGATACCGCAACATTCGCACACAAAACCTCGCAAGCGGATACGCGGGATACACAGCTCAGACCATCATGGGTGGTCCTCACGTCAATTTCTACGGTGGGAACTTATGTAATAACACCGTTCAGGCTACAGCCCGGGATGTCATGGCCGAATGCATCCTACGACTCGAAAAGGCTGGCCTACCCCTTGTCCTTCACGTTCACGACGAAGCCGTTGTGGAGGTCGACAAGGATGTGAAACCAAAAGATGTGGAAATGTTGATGTCGGTAACCCCGGACTGGTTACAAGGCTGCCCGGTCGCAGCCGAGGCCGTGGAAACCGACAGATACGTTAAATAGGAGTAAATAAAATGGATAACGCGAGGTACATAGTGTTGAGAGACGGTTCAAGAGTGTCCGATAGGACGCACCGGAGCAAATTGGACGCACAAGTCGAGGCTGATTACTGGCACGATATTGTCAGGAGGTGGCCAGACGGGTCTGTAGTCCGAATCGAAACCATATTCTTTAAAAGCCGCGGGGAGTAAGGTCATGAGTCTTTACGCCCTGAAGAACCTGGCTTCCCTGGAGGTCACTCCAGTCGACGCCTGGCTTCACACAACCCCACTACCCAACATGACCAAGGAGGAGTTTTCCTCCTGGTCTACCAACCCCTCGACGGACTGGCTGTTTGTGTCCGGCTTTGAGGGTCGTGCGCCCAACCTCCGAGTCTCCCGTGAGAACCAGGCGGTCAAGATGCACGCCCTTGTAGCCGACTACGATGCCCAGATTACAGCTGAGGAAATGCTTGAAGGTCTTACTCGTCGCTCAAAAGCCGGGATGAAACCCGCCTACGCCCACCGAACAATTAGTGGTGGGGTAAGAGTTATCTGGCTGTTTGAGAAACCCGTAGCCATCGCACCTGGGATATTTGATCCCTTCATCACTCGTCTGATGAAGGAGCTCAATGTCCGTAAGCTGTTCCCTGGACTGGATGACAACATCCGTAAGCCAGAACAGTACTACGCCTGGAATCCTCCAGCCACCGAGGTAAGCGATAACCGAGTTAAGTTTGATACCCTCTGTGCTCTTCTAGCTTCAGCCTTCGATGCTTCTCACCGCTACCGTGGTGAGGGAGATACCGAGATCCCCATTGAGAAGATCAAGGAACGGGTTGAAAGCCTGTTTCCTGGTCGACTCCGTGGAACGCTAGATATTAACGGGCGTTGTAACGCTTTTTGGTCTCCGGATTCTACCAATCCGTCGGCTTGTATCGTTACGGCAACCGGGATGGTCTCATTCTCGCAGGATCGGGCGTTTTATCCTTGGGCAGATATCTTGGGTGCGGATTGGGTTGATGAATTTAATAACACACGACTGGGCGGACCTCTGGGTTCGTACTGGTACGACGGAAGTAAGTATTGGCGCCGCGATATGGAAGGCAGTTGGAGAGACGCACCCTCAGAGACAGCTCGCAAGGATATTGCAGGCTTGTTTGGTTTAAGTCTCACCAGCGACGCCCGCGGAGATATGTCGGAGACCGACGAGGCTATGCTTCGCATTCGGGAAAACCGTCGTGTCGATGCTACTGGCCCCGTGCTTTACAGCCATGAGGAGCTCGTGCGATTTGGCAGCCGATGCATCCTCAACACATCCAGGGTAAAGGTGATGCCGCCCAGCAACACTCCTGGAGAGTGGGGCGAGCACTTCCCTTGGACAGCGAGTCTGTTGGACGAGTTCTTCGATCCGTCTGACAGTCTCCAGTACTTCCTGGCCTGGCTGAAACGGTTCTATACCACAGCCAGCGCCGGGGCCCCTGCTCAGGGACAAGCGGTATTTATTGCGGGACCAGTGGAGCAAGGGAAAACCCTAATCGGTACCAAGATTGTCGCCGCTCTTATGGGCGGAGGTTGCGATGCCTCCTCTCACATCAGCGGTGGGGATCAGTTCAATAACGAGCTCTTCGAAGTCGGCGTGCTCAACATTGACGATACCGTCGCTTCGACCAGCTACGAAAAGCACCTTCTCTTCACCAACTCGATCAAGAAGTTCGTCGCCAACACTCAGCACCGCCACCGTGCGATGCGCGAGAATCCAACGACGATCAACTGGATCGGGCGGATCATCTTCACGTTGAATGATGACCCCGAATCGATGAGGGCGATCCCCTACACCGACACCTCAATCCTGGACAAGATCATGCTCTTCAAAGCGAGGCACCGGAAGTTCCCCTTCCCTCCCCGCCAGGAGATCGATCGGATCTTGGCCAGAGAGTTGCCCAACTTTGCCCGCTGGCTCCTGGACTGGACGCCGGCCTCGCATCTGGAAGGCACCAACCGGTTCGGCGTAACGAATTATCACCACCCCGACATTTTGGAAGATACGAGAACAACCCACCCTAACCACGCTTTCTCCGAGCTCCTCGATAAGTACCTCATAAATTACAAAATCGCGGCGAACGGGAAAAACCCAAAACAGTGGGTTGGTTCTGCAACCGACCTACTCAACAACATGCTTAATGATGCCGAACTCGAAAAGCTCGCGCGTCATTACGTTTCAAGTCCGGACCGCATGGGTCAGAGATTGGCCAAAATTATGGCTATCCGGCCCGAGCAGGTTATCCGGCGCAAATCAGGAGGAAAAATAACATGGGAAATCAATCTGGAGTAATCGAGCCACAGAGATCGGTGGCACCACTATTCAGCACCCCGCTGTTCATCTCGCAGCTGGGACAACCCGATAGCCAATCTATCGCGGTTGTGAAACAAGCCGACATGCGTCGGGTCAAAGCCAACAACGGATGGGCTTCCGTCGACACCAGGATTCTGGATGTCCCGGACATGCAGTATCTGAAGGCATCCATCCTCCGGGAGATCAGCGCGTATGCGTTCGAAGCTCTCGGCCTAAAGAGAAAGTACCAGTTCCAAATTACCAACTCTTGGGTCATGAAGCATCAGAAGGGTGACTTCGCCCACGGCCACGCACACGAGAACTCACTCATCTCGGGTGTCTACTATGTAGAGACGTACGAGAACAGCGGTCCAATCCTGTTCTCCAAATCCTACAAAGACTTCAACCTATTCCCTGCCTTCTTCGGCTGGGAGTTTGAGAAGAGAGACATCTTGAATGCAGACGTGTGGCCAGTGCTGCCCAAGAACGGAATGTTGGTTCTGTTCCCTTCTCACCTGTCGCATCACGTGGAGCCAAGCCAGGCAGACGCCGACCGCTACTGCATCGCGTTCAACGTGTTTGTGAAAGGTAAGTTCGGCTCAGAAGAAACCTTCAGTGCCCTGGAGATCCTATGAACGGCATGGTTATTTGCTCCATTGTCATTGTCTTCATGATCATCGTCCCGGTGGGCGTCGCTTTTGGATTGTGGTTTAAGGACCGCAAAGACGAAGAGCGGAAAGGGTATTGGGACCCAGAATGAAAAAGAAAAAACGAATCCGAAACATTACGGTTCGAAAACCGTGGTACGTCGAAAACAAGTTTGGCGTGTGGAAAACCTCCCCTTTTGGGGTTTGTGAAAGAGTCCGGCGGCAACGGCCTGGCTTTTTCGCCCACCTATTGAGGTGGTTTTTGGAGTGGTTAAACTAGCTCAATGACGCTGGATCAGATCAAAGCTTTCTCCAATTCCGTATCCACTTGGATCATCAACGGAATGAAGACAGCTACGGATGAACAGCGTGCGGAGAGATATGCCATCTGTCAGGCGTGTCCAAACTTCGATCAGCGAGTATTCGGAGGTCATGGAGTTTGCAAGATTTGTGGGTGCAATATGCGTACCAAAACGGTGTTCCCCCACGAGAAATGTCCCATTGATAAATGGGGAAAGCTTTAACCATGCCCCTAGGTAAAAGAGATTACGCCAAGGAATACCGGGAGTATCACGGTAAGCCTGATCAACTCAAACGTCGTGCTGGTCGTAACGCTGCTCGTCGATCGATGACTAAACGTCGTGGTTTGGCTGCCATGCGTGGGAAAGACGTCAATCACAAGGACGGCAATACCATGAATAATGCGGCGTCGAACCTGAATCTTGAATCCAAGAGCGTGAATCGCGGTAGGAAGTAGTATTGACTAATCCCTGACAGTATTTAATATAAACCCTATGTCACAACCCTCTAGCAGCGACAACGAGAATTATTCTTTACGCAAAATCAATCAGTTGGCTTTTGATGCTGAAAAGGATTCGAGTCTTTCCCTGGGCCAGCACGGCGCTGTTTACAAGACTGCTGCGGGTGCCCTTTCCGGCGGACCTTGGGGTGCTATCCAGGCGACGGCCACGGCGGTCGTCAGTGTGACCTCAGGCAACTGGACGAACAGTGACGCAACGACGGCTGTTGATATCGCAGCGGGAGCAACGATCTTTGGGAACTTTACCGCAATCACTCTCACCAGCGGCAAAATCATCGCTTACAAAAGCGCCTAAACTGCCATGCCGAAACTCGGCTTAGGCTTAACATTATCGGTTCCTAGAGTTGCTTCAGCTCCTCTGATCCCAGCCTCTGGCCTATCTCTATGGCTAAAGGCCGATACTGGCGTTACCACATCTGGTTCAAATGTAACAGCGTGGGCAGATCAGAGTCCTTCCAATCTTACGTTTTTAGCAGATGCCACCACATCCGATATTACGCTTAATTCAAATTATACGAATGGGAAACCCGCAATCATATTTAGTTCAGCTTCGGAAGGTGGAAGTATGGGACTTTCAAATTCATCTGTATTTGTAACAAAATCAGTATTTATTGCTCTCGCACCAAACGGAGATAATTTTGAATATGCAGTTCCATATGAAAACAATGGATTAAACATTTACTCAACACCACAAAATTACGGCGCACCTTGGGGGTCATACTTGAATGGAAATGTAAACGCATTGACTACGCTAAGTGCAAACGGAACAAAATATCTTCTTTCAGCTACAAGCGATACTGGTGAAGATGCCCAATTTTATCTTAATGGGGCCAATGACACCGATTCATCTGGTGCAGGATTTTACAACGAAAGATCTGAAATTGTTATCGGTAACGGAGGCGCAAGAGGTTCCTTCAATCAACAATTCGAAGGAGCGATTATGGAAATTGTGGCCTACAACCGAGTCCTCACAACCCCAGAACGCCAGCAGGTCGAGGCGTATCTGATGAGTAAATACGCCATTGAACCACCTCCCAGCGGGATTCCTCTGTCGACAACTAATATAAATATCACATACAGCGGAACGACAAGAACGCTTGTAAAACAAAGCAACACTTTCTGGTATAACGAAAGATACGGCCCAAATGATCCCGGTACTTGCGAAGTACCTAGATACTCTTTGAGGTATCAAAATTCCCAATGGGAGTTTTTAATTTATAATAATTTTATTGACGATGGGTGTCAGCCTGGAGATGAAGTGCTTACATCAACAAATGCAGGGGCATCTTCCTCAATTCCTGACTCAAGCTGGTCACCTTCTATAACCATCACCGCCGCTTGATAATATGCCCCTAGGTAAAAAAGCTTCTATGCCCTGTAACGTGCCTCGGGCAAGCACGCGGCCAGGTAAAAAGAAAATGGTTAAGGCGTGTGCCGACGGCAAAGAAAGAATCGTTCACTTTGGCGACAGCTCAATGCAGGACTACCGCCAGCATAAAAGCAAAGCTCGACGCAAAAGCTATTGTGCTCGGTCCGGTGGGATCAAGGGTGGTGACGGCAAGCTGTCTGCCAACTACTGGTCCCGTAAGGTGCTTTGGAGTTGCTGAGGTGGCTCTAGGAAAGAAGAAAAAGGCCAACGACGCCTGCACCCGCAAGGTAAAGTCCAGGTACTCCGTATGGCCTTCCGCTTACGCCAGTGGGGCTCTAGTAAAGTGTCGCAAGGTTGGAGCAGCTAACTGGGGTAATAAAGGCAAGTAATGGGCTTTGAGTTAGAGAAAAAGAAAGGTTTGCGTGGTTGGTTCTCCAGGAACAACGGCAAGGGTTGGATTAACTGTAAGACCGGTGGCCCCTGCGGCCGTAAGAGCGCGTCCGATGGCGGTAGCTACCCTGCTTGTCGTCCTACCAAGTCTATGTGTAATTCCTCGGCTAAGAAGAAAACAAGCTCCAAGCCCATCAGCTGGAAAAAGAAAACTGGTCTGGGCAAGCCCCGATGAAACACACCTACGACCTTAAAATCTTCAATGGCAGGGTAAAGGTCTACGTAGACGGCTACGTTATGTTTTGCTTCAACCAAATCGACTTCAAGGGTTATTACGCTTACAAGGACGATACCAGCCTATACGGCCTGGATATTTACCTAATCGAAAGCTCAGGCGGCAGTGGTGGTTCGGAGATTATGGACGTCTACTTCAAGACCAAGGAAAACTGGCTGGGCGTCCTTGCCCTTCTAGATAAGCATCTTTGATTCAGGGTAACCTAAGATACCCCAAAATAGAGGTTACCAAGGCAAGTTACCCCAAAATAACCGCTGTACTTCAATCAGTTACGGCAAAAAGGGTAACTGGGTAACTTGTTTTTCGACTTTGGGGTTCCCAAGCCCGGCACACACAGCGCAAATATTTCACGCCAGATTATATAGATTAATATATTATAGTTACCCTAGTTACCCTAGTTACCCTAAATATTATAACCACAAATACTTAAAATGGGTAACTTTGAAATTTTTGGGGTAACTTAGGTTACCCTATCTTGCTATTCCGCTAACCCTGCCCTGATAAAGGGCCCACTTTGCAATCTTGGCTACCAACTTTTTGCTGTTCACCGGTCTTTGGGTAACCGCGACCTTTGGTTTAGGGGTCTTAGCCACGACGAGGCATCCTACTGTTCAACCAGGCTCTTCGCTTGGCACACGCTTTACAGGTGCTTAAACGACTCCCAAACACCGAATCCAGGGCTTTCGCGACAGGCAAGGCAAGAACATGCACCAGATCCCCTAACCCCATTGATTCGCAGTATCCCGGGTCCTTGGCACAGCTCTGTCGAATGATCTCCTTCCGGTACAATTCTCTGGCTTGATACTCCCATGGGTCTTGCCCCTTGGATGAGAGGATTTGGGTTATTAGATCGTCCAGGCTTTCGTGGATCCTCTTGACCGGCCCTTCCTCGTATGTCCATATGAATTTCATGACAATCCGTTGACATTAACCGATCATGCCCCAAAATCGATTGGTGGATTTGGAAGACTTACATTTGCATTTTGTTGAAGAAGACAACATCTTGACGGTCCTTTTAGCCGCTTGCGTCGACTCCCCGAACAACGAGCTGCAGATCTCCAAGAAAGCTTTTGCCGAACTTAAAGAACGAATGAAGGCGCTCAAAGAAGGTAACAAACCAATTTTAGTCGCCGTTAATGAGCAGGACTGTTTTCGTTTGCGTTTCATGGTTAACGAACAAGAGATACAAGATTTCGTGCAAGACCTCATGCCGGATTAAAAGTCCGCCTTTTCAAATTCAGTAAGCAACGCTTGCGCGTCATCCACGTTATCTTCGATATAACCGCGGAGCTTGTGTTGTAGAACCCGCTCTTCCCTTTTCTGTTCTACCTTGAGCGCACTTAGCGCCCCGCAGGATTCTTTATGGATCTTAACCTTGTCCCGCAACTCATCGCGCAGGAAACAGATTTGTATGTCGAGATTCTCTAGAAGTTTTTCAGTGCGGTCTATTTCCCGCTTCATCGCTCGCATCCGCGAGCCCATTTTTTGAAACCACGATTTAAATTTCACCTTCTCCATGCCCACAAGTTTGCGGACATGGAGAGATGAATCAATTAGTCAACGTGAGACAGATTAACGTAATGTTTGCAGCAACGCGTTTGCTTGCGCTCGCGTCATACGACTGTCGTCAACATGCACGTCGTAACCGCCGTACCACTTCTGTTGTCCCCAAACCGAAGCTTTCGCTTCACCAACTTTGACTCCACCCGCGTAGAGATCATAACCACCGGGCCATTTCTGAGTTCCCCAAACAGAAGGACGAATGGCAAAGTCCTCTGCTTGTGCGCCTGCTGCAAAGGCCACCACGCATAATGCAGCGATTAGTTTCTTCATTGTTTGAAACAGTATACTGACAGCGTTTAGTCAGCAAGAAAAATAAATTAAATTTTTCTCATACGTGTATATATAGAACTTAAACTTCAGGGG
>Ga0208788_1000432_pt1 | contig 20600 bp, 18 predicted proteins | sample Wag4_2014_7_11_3_FD_187363 | JGI IMG/M metagenome (GOLD analysis project Ga0208788, IMG submission 187363) | Fresh water mixed with fracking chemicals microbial communities from Ohio, USA - Utica-2 Time Series FC 2014_7_11 (SPAdes) (version 2) ...
GCACCGTCCATCGGCCCCTGATCGCGCAGTCTTGAGCGCGAGCGCCGCGATGTCAGCGAAATGGGACAACCCTACGACCTCGGGCGTAGGAAGAGCCTTCTGGGGCCCTGCGCCGTCTCAGCGCGGACGCGCTACGCCGTCACGGCGGTGACGCAGCGCAAACGCCACGAGATCGGCCACATCAACTTCCACACCACTGCGCGAACGGCGCTCAAGGCGAGCTAGATCCAACAGTTGGGCCCGCCATTGCGCCGCACTGCGCGTGCGCAAGCGCAACTCGAACTCATCGCGCGCGCGCGGATTGGGCGGCACGCCAGCCAACTGCGCTGCGGCCTCTACCGTACCGCCACGCTCCAACACGGTCGCTCCTGCACAGGACTGGCGCAACTTGCCACGCAACGCTCCAAACAACACAGCCAACAAGGCTTGTTTGTCCACCTCGCGCGCGCCATCGGAGCCACGGAAGCCGTGGCTGAACAGCGACTCGACACCGGCCACAGAGGCTTTGCCATCGCCACGCGCCAAGTCTTCCGCGACTTGAAACGGTGAAGCACCACTGGACCAACCCACCACACTCTTCAAGCCTTCGTTGCCGCGCGCCTTGGCACGCAGCAGCGCTGCATCCACCGCTTGCAGATCGTTGCCGCAAGCCGCGGCGATCCACACGCACTCTTCGGCCGACACTTTGAGTGCATGCAGACGCGCGCGTGCCATGGTCCATTGCACCAGCTCTGTCTCGCGTGGATCCGGCTTCCACGGCGGCGGTGTGTCGTACAGCTTGCGACAATCGATCAGCACCCCACCGCAACCCAACACCGCTTTGGCCAGCTTGGAGTCGGCCCGCAGACCTTCGGCCTCCACCACGAGCAAGCCGTCTTTCTCGCTCTCAAGGTGCGCAATCGCGCAGCGCACAAAGACAGCATCGTCCTTGTCGTCCTTCTTCAAGAGCGGTGTGGCCTCGCGCACGATGATGGCGCGCGCCGCTGCAAACATAGGCGGAGCTAACAACTCATCCGTCAGCGCGCCTGTGCGAAAGTCCGGGTCGCGTGTGTCGTGCCTGCAGAGCTCAAGGCCCTGCTTGCTGGCAGCCTCCACCAACATCCGCACCGCCTCATCGCGGAACCAATGCTCTTCACCTTTGAGCAGCACAGCCCGCGGCACACGGCCTTGCTCGACTTGGGCACGCAAGGCCGCTACCGCTTCGGGCGGCGACGGCACACGCGTCTTCTTGGCTTGCGAGCTCACGGTGACGATTCTACCGCGCGCCTCGATCAGGTGCGCCTAGACCCAGCCGGAGTAGTGCAGCCAAACTCCGGCACACAGCACCACGCTGACCCAACCATTGGCCGTGAAAAAGGCGGCATTCACGCGTGATAGGTCGTCGTGCTTCACGATCGAGTGCTCCCACACCAACAAGCCCGCAGCGAGTGTCAAGGCCAGCCACCACGTCCACACGAAGCCGGCACTCAGGCCAGTGCCTACAAAGCAGGCTACGGCCAGTGCATGCAAAGCGCGCGACATCCACAAGGCGCGCTGTACACCGAGCTTGGCGGGCACGGAGTGCAAGCCGCTCTGCTTGTCGAAGTCGGCGTCTTGGCAGGCATAGATGAGGTCGAAGCCTGTTACCCAGCACAGCACGCCGGCAGCGAGCCACACGACGGCTTCGAAGCCCGGGCCCAGCTCGCCGCGCACCGCGATCCACGCACCACCAGGTGCAATCGCCAAAGCGAGGCCGAGCACAAAGTGCGCAGCTGCACTGATGCGCTTCATGTACGAGTAGCCGAGCAGCACCACCAATACCGGACCTGCAAGCCAACCGGCCAGTGGATTCAGCAACCACGCACACGTGACAAACAGCACCGCAGCCAGCACCGTTGCGGCGAGCACGACTGGCGCGGCCAAGCGGCCGGCGGGTAGCTCACGCGTGCGTGTGCGCGGGTTGGCTGCATCCACCACACGGTCCGCCCAGCGATTGAAGGCCATCGCTGCGGTGCGTGCCGCAACAGCGCAGAGCACAATCAACCCCATGCTGCGCCAGCTAGGCATGCCCTGCGCAGCCATGAACGCACCTGCGAGGGCAAACGGTAAGGCGAAGATCGTGTGCGAGAACCGCACCAGCGACAGCCAGTCGCGCAACTTCCCGATGCTTGTCCCGATACTAGTCCCGACGCTAGTCATGCGCCGCTAGCCCCAGTCGTATCACCACGCGTGATGCCCTCATCTTCAGGCGGGCGCGCTTGTTCAGCCGTTTTGACATCCAGCCCTTTCCAGCGCGCACCCACAGCATTCTCCACACCCAAACGATCGAGGATCTTGCCCACCACATGGTGCACCAAGTCCTCTTTCGTCTTGGGGCGATGATAGAAGCCTGGCATCGCGGGCAGCACGATGGCGCCCAACTTCGCCAAGCGCAGCATGTTCTCCAAGTGCACGATCGATAGCGGCGTCTCACGCGGCACGATCAACAACTTGCGACCTTCCTTGAGCGCCACATCCGCGGCGCGCTCCACGAGGTTCGAAGAGAAGCCCACCGACACACGCGCCATCGTGCCCATGCTGCACGGACAGATGATGACTCCACCAGTCAACGCCGTGCCGGAGGACGGCGGTGCTTCGATGGCATCGGTGCCGAACACGCGCACCTTACTAGCCCGTTCGGCACCGATCCATGCAGGCAACGCGGCCTTCAACAGCTCGCCTCGAACCCCTGGATCGAGGCCCAACTCGTGACGCATGACCTTGGCGGCCGCTTCGGTGATCGCGACATCCACCTCATGCCCGCAATCCACAAGCGCCTTGAGCAATGCCTCCGCGTACGGATGGCCAGAAGCCCCAGTGATGCCGAGGAAGTAGCGCGTCATGGTGTCCTTTCAGAGGAAGACGCCGGGCGAGGCGCCGATCAAGAGCAGTGCGTTGACGGTGGCGTGGCACCAAGCCGCAACACCGACTCCGCGCCAAGCGTACAGCACGGCCAACAAAATGCCCGACAGCGTGCGCCAAGCAAACAAGGCGGCATCGAAGTGCTCGCCACCCCGGCCAAAGAGGCCGTTGACGGCCGACAGGTGCGAGGCAGCAAAGAACAACGCTACCGGCACCATGGCTGCCGACCAAGCCAACGCACGACCGGCACGGCCTGTGCCGGCCAAGGGTGCAAAGAAGCGCGCGGCGACACGCGCACCTAGCGCAAGGAGCACCACGCGAAAGAGCAACTCCTCCCACGCCGCACCACCGCAGGCGATGCCCACCAAAGCCATGTCTGGAATGGGCGGCAAGGCCGTGGACAACAACGCACGCGGCACCGGTGCATCCAGCAGCGCATGCAGAGCCAGTGCGGCGGGCCCAAAGACCAGTGCCCACGCAGCCCCTTCGGCAATGACGCGCGCCGTGCGCTGCACCAGAGCATAGTCGGGTGCGTACAAGCGCCACACGCATGCGAACGCCATGACCAGCAGTGCAATGCGGCGCGCCAACAACTCGTACTCGCCCAACGCGCGCAACGGCAGCGTGAGCAGCATCTCCGCGCTGTTGCGCCAAGTACCGCCCGTAGAAGCAGTAGCCGCTTCGTACGCCAACAACAACGGCACGCAAGCCAACAGACCCAGCGGCAAGTCGCGGGCAAACCAAGACGCTGCGGGTGCGTCCGGAGTTGCTTCCTTCTCGCGCGCCATGGACTCAGGCACCTTTGTGGGCACCCGCCGGCACACGCCCCACATGCAGGCACGCAATGCCGCGCGTGAGGAGCGTCCACTCCACCTGCTCCAAGCCTGCAGCGCGCATCTCGCTTGCGAACTGCTCAGGTGCCGGCCACGCAAGCACCGTGCGCGGCAAGTACTCGTAAGCTTCTTTGTCCTTCGACACCATCCGGCCGATGAACGGCAACAAGCGCGTGAAGTAGAAGCGATACAGGCGGCCCAAGAGCGCTCCGGGGGGCATGCTGAATTCGAGCACAATCACGCGCCCACCTGGCCGGGCCACTCGCACCAACTCGCGCAAAGCCCCCATGCGATCGGCCACATTGCGAATGCCGAACGCAATCGTGGCTACATCGCAACTGGCTGTCGCAGCGGGCAACTGCATCGCATCGCCGCGCGCAAACTGCGTGTCCAAACCAGCGCGTCCAGCTTTTTTGACAGCGCGCTCGAGCATAGGTGCCGTGAAGTCCACACCCACCACCCGCGCGCCGTGACGCGAGTACAACAAGGCCACATCGCCCGTGCCGCAGCACACATCCAACACATCGCGACCGTGCACCTCACCAGAGGCCGCCAGCATGCGCTTGCGCCAACGCTGGTCGATACCCAAGGACAAGGTCCTGTTGAGCAAGTCGTACACACCCGCGATGCGGGCGAACATCGACTCGACTTGTACGGGATCGGGCATGAGACCTACAGGTTAGGTTCTGCGCACCCCCACCGCGAGCCTCGCGCGGACCTCGCGCGATCAATACCGAAGCAGTTCGTGCACAAACACAGGAGGCGCCGCATCTGCGACGCCTCCTGCTCAAACAAGACCTTGCGGGGCGCGTCTTACTGGCGGAAGTAATCCGCCAAGAACGTCACGTTCGGAGCCGGAATCGACTGCACGCCCGCGACGAACGGGTTGGTGTCGATGCGCTGTCCGACGGCGAAGTCCACCACGTCGATGCTGCCGTTACCCGAGGTAGCGTTCGGCACGGCGACGAAGATGTACTTGGCTTCCGATGCGTTCTGGATGCCGGGGCAGAAGCCGCGCACGATGGCCTTGCCGTTGGCAAGGATCGGCGTGCCGGCGCTGAACTGCGTGAAGAAGTTCGTCACCGCCGACACCGTGCGTTGGTTGTCAAACGCGATGTCGACCGGGATACCCGACAACTGACCGGCGGTCGAGCTGAGCGACACCTGCACACCAAAGGCGAGGTCGCGCAACTGCGGCGTGAGGAACGACTGGCTGTTCAAAGCCAGCTGACCCTGCACACCCGACACCGGCACGAACTTCGACACGGCGCCTACGCCCGTCGAACCAGCCGTGCCATTGATGATCGGCCCTTCATGCACGATCCAGACCGCACCACGCAAGTCGACCGGGTCGAGCTGCATCGTCTTCGGTTGCTGGAAGGTTTCGGTGCTGATGCCAATGATGTCGTCGTAACCCCAACCGTTCACCGTGTTCGGGCCCGACTCCATGATGGCGACGCGACCATTGCGGTTCAGGATGTAGGCGAAGTAGACGTTGCGGTTGAAGCCGAAGCACGGTTGACGCTGCGTGATCGCAACTTCGAACGGCTGGCTCAGCTGCGAACGGACCACCTTGCGGACCGTCAGCGACAACGCCGAGATGATCGAGACCGTGTTCTCGCCCTCGTTGGCGACGAGGACATCCTCGTTACCACCGTCCCACGCGATGCCGCGCGGACGCAGGCCGACCACCGTCTGCGACGTGACCTCGTTGAAGGTCGACGACTGGGGGTTGATGTCGATGAAGGTCACCAAGTTCGACAGCTGGTTCGAAACGGCGAGGGTACGCACGTTCGGATCCATCGCCATCGAGGTCGGGTCGAACACCGAAATGCGGTCGATGACCGTCATGCGGTTGCTGTTCAACACCACGATCTCGCGGCGACCGCGGTCGATCACATACAGGTACTGACCGATCTGCTGGCGAACTTGGAAGTCGGCGCACAGGTTGACCGTGGCCTGCGGCAGCGATGGTCCTAGGAAGAAGCTGTTCTGCTCGGGCGAGAGCAAGCCCGAGGGCGGCACGCCTTCGAGCGGACGACCGAAGTAATCACCCGGCGTCAACAGGTTCGTCAAACCGGCGCAGGTCGGCGCCGTGCACAATCCACCAGCCATCGGGTTGGGCTGCGAGTCGATCGAAGTCGGCTCTTGGCCACCGATGAACGGCGTGATGCACAACGGCGGGAAGGTCAACGGCGGAGGGTTCGGGTGCGGGGCCCAACCCATCAAGTTCTCGAAGCCATCGAGCACCGTACCGAACTGACCGGCCTGCGTCGGGCCCATGGTGTTGCCCGTTTGCCCGTTCAGCACCGGCGAAATGCGCTTCTTACCGGTCAAGGCGCAGATGTTGCCACCGTTGGCCTGGCAGCCGAACGGAGCCGGACCGTTGTTGAACACGCTGTCCAAACCACGACCGATCATCATGTCCCCCACGCTCGTCAGAATCGGAGCGCGCACCACCAAGTCCGACAACGAGCTGTCGCGAGCCAGCGTGAACACACCCGAGCTACCACCATTGATGGTGCAGGTACCCGGGAACAGCTGCGGGCGCATGACCGAGCCCTGCTGCTTGACGTTGGGGTTGTTCGGGAAGTTCGAACGGCCTTCGGCGAAGGTCTGGTAAGTCGAGTCAAACTCGGGGTTGCCGGTAGACTGACCGAAGCCGTTCAAGTCGATGATCGACAAGCCCGGCGAAGCACCCAAGCGACCGGCGTACACCACATCCGGCGTAACGGGGACGTTGACGATGCCGGGACCTTCACCCGTGGTGAAGTTCGTGAACGGCCCCGTCGTGTTGGCGTTCTGAGACGTGAGGTCCACCACCACATTGGTGGAGATGGCCACATCCACGCGGTTGTACACGCCACACTGCTGGTCCGAAGGACCGCTACCCGGGAAGATATAGCCCGGCAGCAGCTCGAAGGACGAGAAGTCGTAGATCGACAGTGGACGCACCGCGAAGGGCATCGTCACGCGCGCTGACGGCGGGCCGTACTGCAACAGCACGGCCGGCGAAACGGCGGGTGTGTTGCCCACGAGCACGCCCAGCGACAACGGCTGGATCGGCTCGGTGAAGTCCACGCGAATCGCCGTTTGGGGGTCGACATTCTGGTCGCCGCCACCCGGGGTCACGGCCGGACGCACGATCGGCGGCGGCGTTTGCCCCACTTCAGGCGGGATCGTGTCGGCACCCACAGTCGCGGCAGCCACGCCCGAGGTCGGCACATTGCGGCCATTGGTGCCACGCACCGCTTGCGTGATGCGCACCTTCAGCTGCAAACCAGCTGGGAAGGTTTCCGGGGTCGCGAGGTTACCGTCCGTGTCAGCCACGAATACGACCGACTTCGGCGACACGAGCTTCTCGTAACCGCTGAAGGTCGAGCCCAAACCGGGGTAGCCCAAGCCAGGCAGGTTGCCATCAACAGGCTCCGGCACGAAGTTACCCGTGCCTGCGTCCTTGCGCACCCACAGCTGCAACGGCAGTAGCGGCGGCGAACCGGCCGCAACACCTGCGTAGGTCGCGGCGTAGGAGCTGCCATTCGACTCGATGCCCACGAAGACGCGGGCGCGCACCGGCAGCGTTTGGCCGGTCTGCGGATTCAAACCGATGAGCGTGATGGCACCCGTCAAACCGTCGGCTGTTTGCGCCGCCGGCGAGGGATCCAAAATCGAATTGATGTCAACCGCTTCGGTGAACTCGCACAACAGGAAGTGGTTGCCGGTCGCACCGCTCGGCAGCGTCGCCGTCGTGGGGAACTGCGGCGCGGGGCGCACGGGGTTGTTCGAGCGCAGGTTGTTGTTCAGGTCCGATTCGCTGCGGATCGACACCAGATTCGTCGTCGGCTGGCCGTCGGCATTCAGCGCGAAAATCTGGTACGGCAGCAACTGGCCGAAGCCGTTGGAGACCTGCGAAATCTGCGGCGTCGGCTCCGGCGGCGGGCTCGAGTCGAGGACACCACCGCAGGAAGGCACCAACAAAGGCACCGTCAGGGCCACGCAAAAGCCGGCACCAGAAAGGCGGGAGCCTAATGCAGGGCCGAATGCAGGGGCGGTCGAGGTAGCCGTCAGCTGGTCGCTGTTCAGCCGGTCGCTGTGTTGCATCGCTGTGGATCGGTTCTGTGATGTCAGTCTCGCGAACGGCTCGAGGCGCAGCCTCGACCCTCGCGAGCGGGGGGGCGATAAGGTGGAACAGGATGCCAAGTCGCGCGCCGCTGGGAAAGAGGCTGGTCGCGAAAGGACGGTCCGAAGCTGTCGGAGCCATCCCCCCTAGCCCGCGCCGCAGGGCCCTCCGGCCTGCAGACGAGCTAGAGCTTGTCACCTCTCTCCCGAGGGCAAGTTTCGTGCCGACCCTCTTGCGAGGGCTAGCGGCCCCTTCTACCCCGCCCAACGGGGGTGGTTTCGATCAGGTCGCTGGACCTTCTCTGTGCGTTGCCGCACAGGAGGGGCGCGGGTGCTAGGATCCCGCGCGACCCATGACCGGCAGCACATGACCCGCAGCGACCACATTTACGACCCGCACGCTTTAGAGGAAACCAGCGCGGAGGGGAACGGCGGTGCCATCGAGCGGGACCTCGAGGCTTCGCTGCGCCCCGCCCGCTTGGATGAATTCGTGGGCCAGGCGCGCTTGCTCGACAACTTGCGCATCGCCATCGCCGCCACCAAAGGCCGCGACGAGCCGCTCGACCATGTGCTCTTCTCGGGCCCTCCGGGCTTGGGCAAGACCTCGCTGGCGCGCGTACTGGCCACGGAGCTAGGTACGCGCATGGTGGCCACCAGCGGGCCCGCGCTGGAGAAGCCGCGCGACCTGGTCGGCATTCTGACGCAGCTCCAAAAGGGCGAGGTGCTCTTCATCGACGAAGTCCACCGTGTGCCCGCGCAAGTCGAGGAGTACCTCTACACCGCCATGGAGGACTTCCAGATCGACTTCACCATCGATCAAGGTCCGCACGCGCGCGTGGTGCCGCTGTCGCTGCGACCGTTCACGCTGGTGGGCGCAACCACGCGTGAAGGACTTTTGACAGCCCCTTTCCGCGCACGCTTTGGCATCTCGGAGCGCTTGGAGCTGTACACTCCCGAGGAATTGCAGCGCATTCTGCTGCGCTCCAGCGGGATTCTTGGTGTCGAGCTGACGGAACAAGCAGCGCGTTTTGTGGCCGAGCGTTCGCGCGGCACACCGCGCATTGCCAATCGGTTCCTGCGCCGCGTGCGCGACTTGACGCAAGTGCGCAACCTTGCGCGCGCCGAGCTCGCCACCGCGCGCGAAGCACTCGAGCGCATGGGTGTGGACGAGCACGGCCTTGAGGAACTCGACCGGCGCGTCTTGCGCGTGCTGGCGGATGCTGGTGGCGCGCCTGTGGGCCTCAAGACCATTGCTGCTGCAGTTGGTGAGGCCGAAGACACCATTGAAGAAGTCTTCGAGCCGCAACTCTTGCGCTTGGGTTGCATCCTCAAGACTCCGCGCGGCCGCTGCATCACTCCGCGCGGTTGCGCGGTGTTGGGATTGCCTGCGCCGTGAGTGCTGCAGCCCCCACTCCGCTCGCGTCCTTTGCACGCGCCGGCTTCGGCTTTGAGCTCTTGCACGAAGACCGCGGCTCACGCGCGCGTCGCGGACGCTTCCTGACTCCGCATGGTGTGGTGGAAACGCCGGCCTTCATGCCCGTGGGCACCAAAGGCACGGTCAAAGGCGTCTTTCCGCGCGACTTGAAGGCAGTGGGATCAACGATGATCCTTGCCAACACCTATCACTTGCACTTGCGCCCAGGCGAAGACTTGGTGGCGCAGCTCGGTGGGTTGCATCGCTTGATGGATTGGGACGGCCCGATCCTGACGGACTCGGGTGGCTACCAGGTCTTCAGCCTCGGACACCTGACCAAGATCGACGAGGACGGTGTCTCGACGCGCAGCATTGTAGATGGCTCGCCGCTGCGCTTGGATCCCGAGCGCGCGGTGCGCATCCAGGCCAAGCTCGGCGCCGATGTGCAGATGGCCTTTGACCATTGTCCTGCGGATCCGACGAATCGCGAGTTGGTCAGTGCTGCCACGGCACGCACGGCGCGCTGGCTCGAGCGTTGCGTTGCGGAACACGAGCGCCTAGGTGGTCTCGCACGCGGGCAGGCTTTGTTCGGCATCGTGCAAGGCGGCGCGTTCCCGGACTTGCGCGCGCAAGCAGTGGCCGATGTCGCGCAACACGACCTCGTCGGGTGCGCTGTGGGCGGCGTGTCCGTGGGCGAAGACCGCGAGCAAATGCGCATCGCCGTCGAAAGCGCTGCTCCGTTGTTGCCGCGTGATCGCCCGCGCTACTTGATGGGCGTGGGCACGCCACTCGACTTCTTTGATGCCGTCGAACGCGGCATCGATCTGTTCGACTGCGTTTCGCCCACGCGCAATGCACGCACGCACAAGGCTTGGACCAGTCGCGGCGAAGTCAACCTCAAGAACGCCAAGCACAAAGAGGATGACAGTCCGCTCGATCCAGAGTGCGATTGCCCGTGTTGCCTGCGCTATCCGCGCGCGGTGCTACGGCACTTGGTGATCGCCGAAGAGATGCTGGCGCCGATGCTGATCACGCTGCACAACTTGCGCTACTTCCATCGCTTGATGGAACGCATGCGCGAGGCGATCGTGCTCGATCGCTTCATGGACTTGCGGCGCGAGGTGTTGAGCCTGCGCGGCGAAGCCTAGCTAGCGCTTCTTGTGATCTAGCGCTTCTTGTAATCAGGGCAACGCAGCGCATTCGGCCGTTCCCTGCGCGTGCACGCGTTGCCGTAATCCCACTTGCAGTCGTCGCACAGGTAGCGCTTGGACTCCGCCGCGAACAGGCGACGGAGGAACTCGGTCAAGCGCCGAAAGAGAGGTAGCCCGTCCTTCGCCATGCGAGTCGCAAGTGCTGGTTGCGGAGTTGCTGCTCAGCGACGAGCGGGACGACCCGAAATCACTTCGAGGCGCGCTGTGTCCAAACGCATCGGACGAGCAGAGGTGGTGCCCGGTTCGCCGATCGCGCCACGCGTGATGGTGCCCATCACGCCCAGCTCGTAGCCGATGTACTGCGACAGGTCGTAACGGCCCGTGCCGCAGACCACTTCGGCCACGGTCTTGCCACCAAAGCGCAACACATAACGCGGCGTCTTGGCATCCGAGTACGGATCCAGCTCGAGCCAACCACGCGCTTGGAAGCGGCCCCACAGCGGGTCTTGCGACAGCGATGCCGCCTGCAGACGACGCTTGGCGTCTGTCAATTGCACTTCACGCTCTTGCTCGCGCAGCTTCTTGTCAGCCTCGATGGCCGCGATCTGCAAGCGCAGTTCGCATTCCTCGATGCGCAAGCGCGCTGTGTCAGCCGAAGCGCCCTTGGGGTTCGCTGCCAGGTAGGCTTCGTAAGCAGACTTGACAGCGTTCCAATCAGCCGTAGTTGCGGCGCGCGCAGCTTCGTACTGTTGTTCCGCAGCAGCGAAGGTAGAGGTCGTCTTCGCAGCAGCCGCGGGCGTGGTCTCGACCTTCTCCGCTGTTGTGGTTTGCTCCGTAGCGGTCTTTTCGGTCGCCGTCTTATCCGTGGCAGTAGTAGCTGCTGTCGTAGTGGTGTCGGCGCTGGTGGCAAAGGTCGTCGGTAGCGTCACCAGCGGCAGCTTCGCGAGCGCCGCAGTGTGCTCCGATTCCATCGCCTTGGCGCCGTCAACCACCGTTTGGTTGGCCGCGTTGCTCGCTTGCATCCACCCGATCGTGCCGGCCGGAGCCAGAACCTTGACCCAGTCCTTCTCGAGCGGCTTGGTTTCATCGGCGCGCTGCAAAACCTTCAACGTTTCGCCGCCCTTCAACAACTGATCCAGCGGATAGCTGTCTTGGCTGGTGCTCGGCAACGGGCGCATGCGCACATTCGTGCCTTGCACCGTCGCGCTGCCCTTGTCGGCGGCGATCAAGTACTTGCCGTAGATCCACACGGGGATGCCACCCGCGGGCTCGACCGACAGCCAAGTGCCACGCACTTCCTTGACCTTGAGCAGCGTGCCCTTTTCGGCGGTGGTCAAGACCACACCCTTGGGGTCAGGCAGGTTGAACAGCTTGGCGTTGGTGCCCGCGCGCACATACTCGATCTTGGGCGTGCTCGCAGGCGCCGTCGCGGTTGTCGTGGTCGTCGTTGCTTGCTCGCCCGTTTGTTGCGCGTGCGCAGCAAGCGACAGAACACAAACGCTGGCGGCTGCGCACAGCGTGCGCGCGGCGAGAGAGGAAGTAGAGAGGCTGTACAGGTGGCGGCTCATGGTGCGGGTAGCTGAGTGCGTGCTCGATGTGTGGGCGCGATCGAGGGAACTTTCCAAGTCGCATCCGACGCGCGGCGCGACTCAAGTCACTCTCAATCGTGGGCTGGACGCTACGCAATCGCGCGGTCAAGTTCCACACCCTCGAAATCATGGAATCCAAGATCCCGCGCTGCCCCGCGCTATGCTCGCGGAGCGATGAACGAGCTCTCCCTCGCCCCCCTCCCGTGGCCGCAGGCTCCTGCGTCCGGACTGGCCTTTCCCTACATGGTGTGGGCGCACGAAAAGCCGGCGCGCACGCAAGCGCCGCTCTCCAACTCGGGGGTGCCCAATGCGCAGGCGGACTTCCTGCAGTCCTACCGCATCGATGTGAACCACCCGGGGCAGAGTGCACTGCCCGCCTTCGAGGCCGCGATCGCCGCGCGTTTGGGCGTCCCCAAGGAAGCGGTCATCGCTACGCCCGGAGCTTCCGGTGGCTTGGCAGCGACGGCCCTGGCCTTGTTCCCGGGCAACTGCGTGGCCGTAGAAGTGCCTGGCTACGAGCAGCTGCGTTCGTTGGCCTTGCGGTTCGCGGCGCAGGCCGTGGTGCTGCCGCGCCGGCTGGAGCATGGGTTTGCGGTCCGGCCGGAGGACTTGGGCCGCGCGCTGCAGGGCGCACAGCGCCAGGGCCAGCAGGGCCATGCCTTTCTGACCAACACGCACAATCCCAGCGGCGCCCAACTGTCGCGCTCCGAGATGGCCGCGCTCGCGGAGGTCTGTGCCCACCACCGCGGCGCGCTGATTTCCTGCGACATTTACCAGGAGTTCCTCCCAGTCGCGGAGCGCGCTTGGACCTGCACGGTGGCCCCGAACACTGTGACCATTGGCAGCCTGACGAAGGCTTACGGCCTAGGTCCGCTGCGCTTGGGCTGGATTGCCTTGGGATCCGGCTTGATGGATCTGCGCCACCAAGTGCGGGATGCGACCTACTTGCTGTGGGTCGACCCGCCCACAACGACGCTCCAAGCGGGCGTCGCCGCGTTGAGCCATTTGGACGAGCTGCGCGCGCACGCGGATCGCGCCCAAGCACAGTCCAAGCCGCTGCTGGATCATTGGCTGCGCACCACACCCGAGCTTGAGGCGCATGTGCCTGCCCATGGCTTGGTGTCCTTCCCGCGCGTGCGCGGCTTGGGCGCGGATGCGTCGCGCAATGGCCATGCCTGCGCCGAATGGTTGGTGCAGCACGCCGGCGTGGATGTGGTGCCGGGCGAGTTTTTCGGAGCACCTGGACACCTGCGCGTGTCGTGTGGTCTGCCCCCTGAAACGCTAGGCCCCGCGCTGGAGCGCTTGACGCTCGGCTTGCGCACATTCTTGCAACACTAAGCGCGCGCGGTACCTTGCTCGCGTCTCCTCATGCGCACCTACCTCCGCTCCAAGATCCACAAAGCCACCGTCACGGCTGCCGATCTCAACTACATCGGCTCGATTACCATCGATCGTGACTTGATGGATCGCGCGGACATCGCCGCCTACGAGAAGGTGTTGATTGTCGACAACACCAATGGTGCGCGCATCGAAACCTATGTGATCGAAGGCGAGCGCGGCACGGGCATGATGCAAATCAACGGCGGCGCCGCACACCTCGTGCGCACCGGCGATGAGATCATTGTGATGACCTTTGAGACCACGGATCAGCCTTCGAAGCCGCGCCAGATCCTGGTCGACAAGAAGAACCGCTACGTGCGCGATTTGTAGTGCTGTAGCGCGAGCGCAACCGCCGCTCGCTCGCACTCGCGTGTCGATAGCCCCGTGCTCGCCGCCAGTCGCTCGAGATCCTCAAATTCAGCCGAGGCATCGCGCTCGTCCATGGCTGCATGCGGCCGATGCCGGAGCTTGACGCGCACGCGCGCCCCGAGCAGGTCGACTTCGACGAGTTCGCGGGCACATTCGCTGCGCTCGACCTCACGCGCCCGGAGCCCCAGCGTGGGTGTGGTGTCGAACAGCACGCGTTCGACAGCGGCGCGCGCCTCGCTACGCACCAGCACCGTTACCACCACACCTGGGCGACCTTTCTTCATCGTCACCGGTACGCACCATGCGTCCAAGGCGCCGGCTTCCAAGCAACCGCGCAGGGCGTGGCCTACTTCTTCACCGGTGGTGTCATCGAGATTGGTCTCCAACAACCACACCCGCGCAGGAGCGGACGCCGCCCGTTGTTCCGTGCGCGTGCCCAGCTGAATGCGCACCAGATTCGGCGGACCTTCTTGTGGGTCCTTGTGGCCAGCACCGTAGCCCACTGCGTGCGCTTGGAACGCGCCGGGATCGCCGAAACTCTCGGCCAATTCCATCAACAATGCGGCGCCCGTGGGCGTCAAGCGCTCGCCCCCACCACCTTCGATGCGCACCGTGCGCCCACGCAACAACTCGCTCACGGCGGGCGCGGGCACGGGCATCAAACCGTGCGCACACTTGACCGTACCGGTGCCGGTCACAGGCACTTGCGCTAGCACGCGCTGCACGCCTAACCACTCGAGGCATTGCACAGCTAAGACCACATCCACGATGGTGTCGACCGCACCTACTTCGTGAAAGTGGATCTCCTCCGGCGCGCAGCCGTGTACGCGACCTTCCGCTACAGCGATGCGCACGAACACCGCATCGGCCCGTGCCCGCACTGCGGGAGTCACCTGCGCTCGCGCCAAGATCTCGCGAATCTCTTTGAGCCCGCGATGCACCTTCGTCTCGGCCGTGCGCGGAAGCACATCCAGCAACACACCCGACAAGTTCTGGCGCCACACGGTATGCGCCTCGAGCGTGCACACATCGCCCAGAGAGTCGCGCACAAAGCTCCGCAAGCGCTCCAGCGTCACACGCGCATCTTTGAGATCAAGCAACGCGGCCAAAAACATGTCACCGGCCAGCCCAGAGAATGGCTCGATGTACAGCGTGTCCGACAAAGGTTCAGCAGGGGTGGCGCGCATGGCTAGATCTCTAGGGTACTCGATGGGCGGCACGCGCCAACACGAGAGCTTGCACACGCTGCGCCCCCATGCTGTGCAGCATGCTGGCGCATTCCTCAAGCGTCGCACCCGAGGTCCACACATCGTCAACCAGCCAGACGCTACGGCCTCGCACGCTCGCCGCACTCCAGCGCGCAGGCCGGCTGGGAGCAAAAGCCCCACGCACATTCGTGTGCCGATCCAGCGCAGCTGTACAGCCCAACGGATCCGTTGAGCCCTGCGGAACCGTCGCGCGCACACGCCGCAGCACCTGACGCACCACAAAGCGGCGCGGACCTGCGCGTGCGACGGCCTGCGCTAGCACCAAAGCCTGGTTGTAGCCGCGCTCTAAGCGTCGCGTCAGATGCAAGGGCACAGGCACCAACACCTCGACCGGTCCCGACGGATCTGCCTCCCCTAGCGCGGCGCGCAACAGCGGCCCCAACACACGCGCCAAATCCACCCGTCCGCCATGCTTGTACGCGAGAATCCAAGCACGCAGTGCTTCCTGATCGTAATCACCCAAGGTGACGCCCCGTTCGATGCCCTTGGCCGCCGCACATCCCAGACAACTATGGCCCGCTGCCGGCAAACGCCGCGCACACCGTTCGCAACGCGGCACCGCAGCGCAGACCAGGCGGTGCTGCTCGCAACCCGCGCCCGAACGAGTGTCTGTCTCGTGTGCCGGTGCCGCGCAGTACGGACAGCATGGTGGAAAGAAGTAATCAGCCCAGTCTGCAAGTACGGTGGTGGGTGTGCTCATGTCTGGTCTGCTTGACAGCCCTTTCCACCCACCCAGACGCACGCCGCAGGCAGCGCGTCACCACAAACTCAGAAATCAGACTCGTCGAACGAACTCTGGGACGCGGAATAGGCATCGCGCCGCCGCGGTGCAGACAAGCCCACAGCTACACGCACACGCTCGGCGTACGACTCGCGCGTGTCTTCGGGAGTGCTCTCCACATCCCACAACTCGCCCAACTCACGCGTCAGCTCTGACTCGGCCACCAAATCCGGCGGGGACAACTGCAACTGCTCACGCAAGTGCCGCCGGCAAGCGGCACTGGCATGCATCCAGCCCGCGACGAGCAAGCCCAACTCCAGCACCACCAACAGAGGCAGCCAGATGTACATCGACAACTCTTGCTCGGCAGGCCCTAGGCTGCGCCCCAACCACTCGCAGCCGAAACCGACGACGATGTTCAGGAAGCCGGCCCCCACCTGCACGCGCAGCACAATCGCTTCGCGCAAGCCCACCAATCGCGTCCCGCGCGGTGCCAGGCGCTCAGCCACTAACTGGCGCGACGAGCGCGCCAACATCGCCACGGCCAACAATAGGCCGCCTGCGATTTGCAAGGTAGAGCCGAGTGCGAGTAGATCGGGTAGCACGCTAGCTGTAGAAGTAGCGTGCGCCGGACCAGAAGTCGAAGAACTCCTGCAGACTGGCAATCCCACGCTGCCAAGCACACGCTGGCCATGCCCATGAGCGACCCGCACTCCGTACGCATCTCTGACCTGCGCAACGCAGCTCAGCTAGCTCGCCTCGATTTGGCCGAGGATGAGGCCCTCGCCTTGTGCGGCGAGGTCGCACGCATTCTGGAGCACTTTACGACCCTGCAAGCTGTACCCGTCACCGGTGTCGAACCGTACTACACGGCAGTTGACGCCAGTGAGGATCGGTCAAGCGCCGATGTGCGCCCCGATGAAGTGCAGGCCTCGTTGCCCCGCGCCGCCTGGCTAGACCTCGCACCCAATGCCCGGGCCGGCGAAGAGTTCTTGCGCGTTCCCAAAGCGATTGGAGACGCCTTGTGAGCGGCTCTATGCGTACGGACTGGCATCGTTTGGATGCTACCCAGCTCGCCCATGAGCACCAAAGCGGCGCACGCAGTGTGGTGGACACGATTGCGGCCTGCTGTGCGCGCACCCAGCGCTTGCAGCCGCGCTGGAACGCATACCTCGCCCTCGATTGCGAACGCGCGCTCGCGCGCGCCCATACTTTAGAACGCGCAGTCACGCGCGGCCGATTGCATGGCGTCCCGATCGCGGTGAAGGCCAACCTAGCGGTGAAAGGCCTCGAAAGCAGCTGCGCGTCGCGCATGTTGGCCGGCTGGCGCGCGCCCTACAGCGCGACCGTTGTCGAGCGCTTGGAGGCCGAAGGTGCAGTTGTGATCGGCACGACCAACATGGACGAATACGCCATGGGGTCGTCGGGCGAGTCCTCCGCCTTTGGAGCGACGCGCAATCCATGGGATGAGACGCGCGCACCGGGAGGTTCATCCTCGGGTTCGGCGGCCGCAGTCGCAGGCCATTTGGTGCCGTTGGCCTTGGGATCCGACACCGGTGGTTCGGTGCGCCAGCCCGCGGCCTGGTGCGGGTTGGCGGGCTTCAAACCAACCTGGGGACGGATCTCGCGCTATGGCTTGGTCGCCTATGCTTCCTCGCTCGATTGCGTAGCACCATTGGCGCGCAGCGTGCGCGACTTGGAGTTGGCTCTCGAGATCATGGCCGGCCCGGATGCGCGCGATGCAACTTGCTCGCACTCGGTGCTGCCAGCGCCCGTGCACTACAAAGATTTGGAAGGCTTGGTGCTCGGGATCCCGCAGGAGTGGCGCGAGGCGCTGACCGATGGACCTTCGCGGGTGGCCTTTGAAGCCTGCGTGCAGGCCGCACGCGCCGCGGGCGCACGCCTCGTGGAGGTGTCATTGCCGCTGACACGCCATGCGGTCAGCTGCTACTACCTGCTGGCAACGGTGGAAGCCGCTTCCAATCTCGCGCGTTTTGACGGTTTGCGCTATGGAATGCGCGCCGATGACTATTCCGGCAGAGGGCACAACTCAAGTCTGGCAGTGAGCATCGCCGCTAGCCGCACGCAAGGCTTTGGCTCCGAGGTCAAACGCCGCATTGTGTTGGGAACCTATGCGCTTTCGGCGGGACATGCCGACGCGTGGCACGCACACGCAGCCAAGGTACGCACGCTCGTGTGTCGCGAGTTTGACGATGCGTGGCGGCAATGCGATGCGCTCTTGGGACCGACTACCCCCTTCCCTGCCATTCGCTTGGGTGAACGCAGCCACGATCCATTGGCACTCTACGCGTGTGATGCCTTGACCACTCCGGTCTCGCTCGCTGGCTTACCTGCAGCGTCCTTGCGTGCACCTCTGGTGCTGCATGACGGTGTGCAGCTACCGTCGGGAGCCCAGGTCGTCACGCAGCGCGGTGCGGATCGTCTGTCGTTGCGCATCGCCGAGGTGCTTGAAGCGCAACTGGGAACGCAGGCGCTGCCCAGCCCCGCAGCCGAGGTAGAAGCATGAACCTCGTGCGTCAAGTAGACACGACAGCTTGGCTCTCGCCACAGACTGGACAGCTGTGGGAGCTGGTAATCGGACTCGAAGTGCATTGCCAGCTTGCCACACAGAGCAAACTGTTCTGTGGCTGCGCCGTCGAGTTTGGTGCAGCACCCAACACACGCGTGTGTGCTGTGTGCAGCGCACAACCAGGTTCCCTGCCCGTCTTGAACGGCGAAGCCCTGCGTTTGGCCGTACGCGCTGGGGTGGCCTTGGGGTGCAGCATCGCGACGCACACCCACTTCGATCGCAAGCACTACTTCTACTGTGATCTGCCGAAGGGCTACCAGATCAGCCAAGCCGCACGGCCTTTCTGTACAGGCGGCGGCGTGCGGTTGCGATCGGGCAAGCTGGTGCGCTTGCAGCGCATCCACTTGGAAGAAGATGCGGGCAAGGCCATTCATGATCGTGGCGCCGAGACTCTGGTGGACCTCAATCGCGCGGGGGTGCCCCTGATCGAGTCCGTCACTGAGGCAGACTTGGCCGCGCCGGAAGAGGCGGTCGAGTACTTGGCGGCTCTCAAAGAAACGCTGCAGCACGCGGGCGTCTCGGCCTGTGACATGGAGAAAGGCGAACTGCGCTGCGATGTGAATGTGTCGGTGCGCAAGCCCGGTGCAGCCTACGGCACCAAGGTGGAGATCAAGAACCTCAACTCCTTCCGCTTCGTGGCTGCGGCTATCGAGTACGAGTTGCAGCGCCAAGTTGCGGCTTTGGAGAGCGGAGATCCGGCGCAGCGCATCGTGCAGGAGACGCGTCTGTGGGACACGGAGCAAGGTGTGACGCGCAGCATGCGCACCAAGGAAGGCGCTGCCGATTACCGTTACATGCCAGAGCCGGACCTGCCGGAACTGCAACTGCCGGCGAGCTTCGTCGAGCGCGAGCGCAGCATGCTGGGCGAGCCGCCGGCCGAGCGTCGAGCGCGCTGGCAGCACCGCTGGCACTTGTCCGCCAAGGATGCGGAGGCCCTGACCCACACGCGTGAGCTAGCGGATTGGTTTGAGGCGGCTGTGCGTGCGGGTGCCCCTCCCAAGGAATGCGCGAGCTTCCTCTTGAACGAGGTGCTCACGGCGCAACCTGACAGCTTGTCGCTGCTGCTGCCGCGCCAGGTCGCCTCGCTTGTGACCATGGTGGCAGCAGGCGAAGTGAGCCATGCCTCGGCGCGCAGTGTGTTGCGCGTCACGCTTGCGGAAGGCACGGAACCCGAGGTGGTGGTCCAGCAACACGGACTGCGCATGGTGCTCGACACGCGCCAAATCGAGGATTGGTGCCGTCAGGCGCTCGTAGGCCGCGAAGCCATCATTGCCGATGTCAAAGCCGGCAAAGCAGCGGCGGTGAATGCTCTACTTGGCCCGGCCTTGAAGCTCGCCGCAGGCAAGGCCAACGCTGCTGTGGTGCGTGAGACGCTTCTGCGCCTCATCGCCGAGAGCTAGGCCGAAAAAGACAACGCGCTGCACCTCCGTAGAGGCACAGCGCGTCAAACATTCAGGACAAGCAGCGCGAACGAGCGCGCGCTCATTCCTTGGGACTCATTCCTTCTTGGCGCCGGCCGGCTCGAGCTTCCAGGTCATGTCGCCCTTGGCGCGACCGCTGAAGTTGATGCCGATCTGCTGACCATTGGCGTCCATGTTCATTTCCATGGCGAGTTCCATGTCCGCGTTGGCCGTCATTTCGTAGCCGTGCAGGCGGTTCTCGCTCATGTTCCACCACAAGGTGCCTTCGCCCTTCATGCCCATGCCGAGCGTGAAGGTCAGGTCCATCGGCGGCATCTCTTGGTCGCCACCTTGCTCCTCGATGACTTGCTGGAGCATGTCCGACATGTCCATAGACATCTTGCCGTCGTAGACGAAGGCCACTTCGCCGACCTTCATGCCGTCCTTCTCGGCCACACCCTTGTAGGTGCAGGTGACCTTGAAGGCTTCAGCCGCCTTCTCGAACTCGGACTGCATCTCTTCCACGATGGCGCTCATGTCCGGGCCTTCGCTGCTCTCCTCGGCCGAGCCCACCAAGCCACCCGGGAAGAACAAGGTGCTCAAGCCCTTGGCCGGCACTTCCCAGCTGTCGCCATCGTCCAAGTCCTTGGACGGCAGCAAGCAGATGAGATCCATGTCCGCCTCGAGCTGCTTGATCAGGGCTTCCTCGCCCTCGGACTCGTGGAAAGCCTTGGTGTACTCGCTTTCCTTCTCGTCCCAGGTGAACTTGACGGTCTTGCCTTCCATGGCCTTGGCTTCGTCGTTGGCCGTGGTCTCTTCGCCCATCTCCGTCTCGATCTCGATCGAGTCGTAGGTGCGCAGCAGTTCGGTGGGCTTGCCATCCTTG
>Ga0208788_1000434_pt1 | contig 20582 bp, 15 predicted proteins | sample Wag4_2014_7_11_3_FD_187363 | JGI IMG/M metagenome (GOLD analysis project Ga0208788, IMG submission 187363) | Fresh water mixed with fracking chemicals microbial communities from Ohio, USA - Utica-2 Time Series FC 2014_7_11 (SPAdes) (version 2) ...
GGCGAGATCGTTGAACAAGTGGTGTATGCAGCACGTGAAAGCGCAAAGCGAAAGCAACGCTTAGCCAATGTGGTGTTTATGGGAATGGGCGAACCACTCGCTAATGAAGAAATGGTGTGGGGAGCGGTAGAACGTATTCACGGAGACATTGGCCTGTCTGCTCGACACCTCACCATCTCCACCGTTGGCATTGTTCCTGGCATTCGTAAACTTGCCACTCGACCTCTACCAGTGAACCTTGCGGTGTCTCTGCACGCCGCTCGTGACGTGTTGCGTGACGAGCTTGTTCCAATTAACAAGCGCTACCCCATCAACGAACTGATGCAGGCTTGCCGCGACTATCTTGACAACAAGAATCGTCGCATCAGTTTTGAGTGGGCCATGATCGATGGCATCAACGACCAGCCGCGCGACGCCCGCGAATTGGCGCAGCTCTGCGGTCAACTCACGCCTTCAGCACACGTCAACCTGATTCCGCTCAACCCAACTCCGGGTTGGCCGACCAAGGGAACAAGCGCTGCAGGTGTTCGATCATTTGCTCAGCAGCTAGAAGACTTGGGAGTCAATGTGACCGTGCGTCGCAACCGCGGCACCGATATTGATGCTGCGTGTGGTCAATTGGCTGCTGGTCAGCCAGTGAAGTTGACTAACCGGCGAGGAATTGTTTGAGTTTGGCTTTGCCACTCACAATTTGATCAGCCAGCACTCGTTCAACAATTCCACCGTCAAACAACGAGCCTCCGTAATGGAGATGCACATCCAAAGTGGATGTGCCGTTTACTTCATTTACCACCGATCGAAGCACCCAAGGTGCGTGTTTCTTCCCATCATTTTCACGACGCTCAAACACCACCGTGTTGGGGCTCTCGTCTGTTGTGCGCACCATTCGTAAACGCTTAGACCGTGCAAACGGGCCAATTTTTGCTCGCAGCTCAACGTTCCAAGATTGAAGTCCGTCAACAAGATCGGCGCCTTGCGCAAGATGAACAATGTCAAGCCATTGTGGATACGTAGCAAGATCGCGAATCACTGCAAATAGTCGCTCACTTGAAACATCGGCATCAAGCGACGCGCGAACATCAATTGACATTACGGAATATCGTTTTCGTCAAACGGCTCGCGCTCAAGCCCATCTGCATTCGTATCGTCAAAATTGAATGCACGACTGAGCAGACGACCTTTCGGGCGAAGCACTCCACCTAAATCATCAGTGTGATCGAATTGCGGACTCCATGGAATTGCTTTGGTCTCTTCCAACTCCACTTCTGCCTTCTTTTCATTCTTCAGTTCATCAAAAATGCTTGGACGAGGCAACTTGGCACGAGTCTTCTTCGGTTCAGACTTTTTTGCAGCCGTGTCTTTCGCTTTTGGCTTCTCAGATGGCGGTGTCACGGGAAAGAGGCGTGGAACATTTTCACGCTTGTCTTCAATTCTCCAACCTCGCGGAACCACCAGTGCATCTGCGTGTCTTCGACATAGACCATTAACTTGCATGCCGTCAACTGGAACGTAATTTTCCAGAGTCATCAGCAATTCAGCAGAGTCAAGGAAGTAAGCGGCTATTGCCGGCTCTTTACAACCAGGACGTTCACACTGCTTGGCCACGACTAAAGACTAGTTCTCTGCAGCGCTAACTCGGAACAACGCAGGCGATTCCCATTCCCTGACGATCACGAATGGGCTGCGTATCTGCAGGGCACGTCATGTCGAACCCAACCAATGTTCTCACCACACCGGTGTGTTCTTCTGCGCAGTCCACTTCTACTGCGAGCTGATTTGCATTCACCACAACACACGAGCCCGCCTGCAACAGTCCATCTGGGCCGAGTGGAACAGCAGGGTCTGAAAGTGCGTTCAGTACCAGCACGAGAGCGATTAATCCGCCTGCAGTGAAACCGACCATGCGCCAAGGAAACGATGCTCGTTGAACCGAAACATTGAAGAATTGCTCTTTAGGCTCCGTAATCGGTTGCGTATATCCGCCACTTTGCGCGGCATCATATGCCCGACGTAATGCCGTATCCGACAACACGCGCCATGCCTCTGCGATCTGCGCCATCTGCGTTGAAGAGTCGCTTCGTTTTCCAGCGGCAGTATCTGGGTGAACCTCACGCGCTCGCATTCGGTACGCCACACGAATTTCGTCTTGGGACGCAGACGGCAAGACGCCAAGAACTTCGTAATGGGACCGCGACATTACTTGCGATGCAACAGTTTGAACTTCTTCGCGTTGGCCTTCTTTTCAGCAGACTTCCGCATTCCCGCAATGGTTCCAGTCATCAAAATGGCAACACTGAGGAACAGAATCATCGAAGCAAGCACGTTGATTTGTGGCGGAATACGTACTCGGGAGGCTCCATAAATTTGAAGTGGGAAGGTCTGCACTGGACCAGAGTTGAAGAACGTAATGATGAAGTCGTCAATCGAGAGCGCAAATGCCAATAGACCTGCGGCCAAAATTCCAGGCAAAATCAAGGGAAAGGTCACCTTCATGAAGGTGCGTAGCGGCGTTGCTCCAAGGTCTTGTGCAGCCTGTTCAAGCGTCCAGTCAAATCCACGAATTCGTGCGCGAACCGTGAGCGCCACAAAACTGACCTGGAACATGACGTGAGCGATGATGATGGTGGTCATACCAAAGTCAATGAAATTCTGACCGAGGAACAGTGTTGCAAGCGACGAACCAAGCACAATCTCGGGCGTTGTGAGCGGGAGCACCAGGAACAAGTTGATGCCTCCACTGCCACGGAACTTATATCGTGACAACGCAACAGCGATGAGCGAGCCCAAAATGGTGGAAATGAGCGTTGAGACCGCCGCGATCTCGATGCTCTTCCACAAAGCGCGAGTCAGCGATTCCTCAGCGAACGGATGAAGCCAATTGTCAAACGTGAATGATTGCCACGCAATGTTGAAGTTACCGTTTGGCTTATTGAAGCTAAACGCAACTATGAAAAATATTGGAGCAAACAAATACACCAGACCAAGGCCAGCAAACACATTTAAGGCGTATCGACCAAACTTGGTGCGCTTACGCATCATGCCAAATCCTCAGTTCCAAAGATTCGCGTGTACAGCAATACCAGCGTCGCAATGCTGACCATGAGAACCGCGGCCATGGCTGATGCAACCGGATAATTGTTCTGCTTTAAGAACTGATCCTGAATTGAATTACCGATCATGGTGGTGTTCGGATTACCCAAAAACTGTGCGTTCACAAAGTCTCCAGCAGCAGGGATAAACGTCAACAACGTTCCTGCGAAAACACCCGGTATCGAAAGCGGAAATACCACTTTGCGAAATGCGCGCGTTGCGCTGGAATACAAATCCCCTGCTGCATTCACCAAATTGACGTCAATTTTTTCAAGGCTCACATAAATGGGCAGCAGCATGAACGGCAAAAAGTTGTAGGTCAATCCGCCAATGACTGCAGCTGGAGTGTTCAGCAGTTTGCCATTGTCCATAATGTTTAACCATTCGAATACTTCGGTGAGACCAACAGCGTTCATTGCGCGAACCACGAATCCTCTGTCCGCCAAGATCGTTGACCAAGCAATGGTGCGGATCAAATAACTGGTGAAAAACGGAATGACCACTAGTCCAAGCAAGATGTTCTTGTACTTGCCGCCACGAAACGCAATCACGTATGCAAGTGGATAGCCAATCGCAATGGTAAGAACAGTTGCTATTGCGGCATAGAGAAATGCATGTTCAAACTGTTTTCCAAAGTCCTGGAACGCCGTGGTGTAATTCTGAAACGCCCAATTGAAGTCGTACTGAACCGAGAATCGGCTCTCTTTTGTCGAGAGAGAAATTCGCAGCAACGACCACACTGGCGCCAGGAAGAACAGCGCTAACCACAGCATTCCTGGCTTCAACAATCCGTAAGGAGCAAGCAACCGCCGTGCCTCAGGGCCTCCTGTCACCGCAAGACCCAGCACACCACCAAGTACGAGCAGCAAAACCAGGACGACCACTGTCACCATTGGTCCACTTACCCAGTTGGAACCGAGAGCCACTAGGCAAACGGAAGCAACGATCATCGCGGCCATCCCAACTCGATCGGCGTTACGCGCTATTCGGTTTTGGCGGACGACCGTTTCGGTCATGAGTTGTTCAGCGTTTCGGACGGTGCTTACGCGCCGGTAATTGCCGAGAATTCCTCATCAAATTGAGCCTCAACGTCTTCACTCAATGTCGCAAATGCACGGAGTCGAGCATTTGCTGCATCATCTGGGAACAACAATGGGTTCTCTGCAAGCTCTGGGTCGAGCTTGGCAAGTTCGTCACGAACACCTTTCACTGGTGACAGATACTGCACGTATTGGGTGATTTGTGCTGCCTGCACTGGGTCGTAGCAGAAATCCATCCATTTAGCGGCTGCAGATGCGTTCTTCACGCCCTTTGGCAAGATCATGGTGTCGCACCAACGAGTTCCGCCTTCTTCTGGAATGACGAAGCGAACATTTGGGCTGTCTTTACCAAGCTGTAGAACGTCGCCCGACCAGCCAACGCAGGCTGCGAAGTTTCCACTCACCAAGTCATCGGTGTAGTCGTTGCCTGTGAATGCACGGATCTGGCCATCGGCTTTTGCTTGTGCAAGTTTTTCAAATGCAGGTGCAGCATCATCAAAAGATGTGATGGTTGAAATGTCGATGCCGAGGCTCATGCAGATAAGTCCGATGGTGTCGCGCATCTCGGTGAGCATTCCAATCTTGCCTTTGAACTCAGGGTCAAACAGATCTGCAACGCTCTTGATTTCACGGCCAGTTACATCAATGTTGTACGCGATTCCAGCAACACCGCCTTGCCACGGCATGGAGTATTCACCTGTTGGGTCCCATGGCGGGTTCACAAAGCCGTCTTCGAGGTTGGCGAAGTTTGGAATTTGATCTTTTGGCAACTTCTCTGCCCAACCAAGATTGATCAAGCGACCAGCCATCCAAAATGTTGGCGCAATGATGTCGGCTTCAATTGGTTTGCCATTACCGAGCAACGGCTGAATTTTTGCGAAGTATTCGTTGTTGTCGTTGTAACCCTCGCCGTAGGTCATCGCTACACCGGTTGCAGCCATGAAACGATCAACCGTTCCCGTAAGTCCGTCGGCTGTTGGGTCTACGTACAACGGCCAGTTATCAAAGAACAATGATTCGGAATCACCCGAACTCGATGAATCACTTTCACCACAAGCAGCAAGAAATGCTGGGAGGGATAGACCAAGGGCACCTAGTGCTCCTGTACGAGCCAAAAACTGGCGACGGGTCATGTGGTTCTTTGGTGTTGGTGTAGACATATTCATTCCCCTTTTTATAGACGTGTTCCTCAATATTAGAGCGTTGACTCAATGTGATCGATATCAGTGGTATTGGAACCGGCTTTTTCTGGCCAGCCAGCCAAGATGTACCCACAGTCGGCATCCCATGAAACGTTGATAGTGGCACCAACCGATATTTGCGGCATGCGCGCAGAGGAATCGGCCAAACAGGTCAATTCAGTGCCATCAGCCAGACGAGCGATCATTCGCGCGGTTGCCCCCTGGAATACCAGGTCGGTCAACGTGCCTTGCAGGCTTTGGCCGTTTGTGTCGGCTTGCTCAGAAGGGCGAAGTCGCTCGGGGCGAATCATCACTGAAACATGAGCACCCACCGCATATTCGGAGGCCTGCCCAGCAACACGAATGGTTGATCCTGCCTTCAGAGCAACTACGGCATCCCCACCGTCGTGACTCTGCACCGTTCCGGGAAGCAGGTTTGCCGAGCCGATGAACCCGGCAACAAACAACGATGCCGGCGAGCGATAAATCTCTTGTGGAGTTCCAATCTGCTCAACATGACCTTGGCTCATAACCGCAATGCGATCGCTCATGGTGAGCGCTTCGCCCTGGTCATGAGTGACAAAGATAAAACTGATTCCAACTTCGCGTTGAATGCGCTTCAACTCAATTTGCATGGCTTCACGCAACTTCAAGTCAAGTGCAGCCAATGGCTCGTCCAACAACAACGCACTTGGATAGTTCACCAAAGCACGCGCCAAAGCAACACGCTGTTGCTGACCGCCGGAAAGTTGTGAAGGCTTACGTTGTGCAAAGTCACTCAACCGAACAATCTCGAGCATCTCCATGACGCTTGCTTTGATTTTTGACTCATCTATTTTCTTCGAACGTGGACCGAATGCGACATTGTCAAACACCGTCATATGCGGGAACAACGCGTACTGCTGAAACACCGTGTTGACGTTGCGCTTATACGGAGGCACTTCAGAGACGTCTACTCCATCCAACATGACTCGACCAGCTGTTGGCTGTTCGAACCCCGCGATCATTTTTAAGGTGGTGGTCTTACCGCAACCAGAAGGCCCCAACATGGCAAAGAACTCGCCAGTAGCGATAGAGAAATTAGCATCATGCACGGCAACGAAGTCGCCATAGCGCTTCGAAACATGATCAAGAACAATGACGTCGCTAGCTGATTCCCCCATTAGTGGAAAGACTAACTGTTGAGGTTGATCATCACGTGCTTGATGCGCGTGTAATCATCGAGTGCGTACATCGAGAGGTCCTTGCCATAGCCAGACTTCTTATAGCCACCATGCGGCATTTCGGCCACCATTGGAATGTGGGTATTTACCCACACGCAACCGAAGTCGAGGTTCTTTGTCATGCGCATGGCTCGACCGAGGTCACGAGTCCAGACCGACGATGCGAGAGCAAACTCCACGCCGTTCGCCCACTTCAGCGCCTCTGCTTCATCGCTGAACTTCTGCACCGTAATGACCGGTCCGAAGATTTCGTTCTGAATCATCTCATCGTTTTGCAACAGGTCGGAGACCACGGTTGGCTCGAAGAAGTAGCCCTTGCTGCCAATTTGCGAGCCACCAGTGTTGACCTTGCCGTGCTTTGGAACGCGGTCAAGGAAGCCAGCAACCTTGCTGAGGTGAACGTTGTTGTTCAACGGTCCGTACAACACGTCTTCATCTGGTCGACCAGTTTTGGTCTTCTTCGCCTGCTCGGTAAGCAGCGTGACGAAATCGTTGTACACCTTTGGTCCGGCAATAACACGAGTTGCAGCGGTGCAGTCCTGACCGCCGTTGAAGTAACCGGTCATCGCAATGGTTTCTGCAGCAAGTTCCAAGTCGGCGTCATCAAAAATGATGACTGGAGCCTTGCCTCCGAGTTCGAGATGCAAGCGCTTCAGCGACTTTGATGCGCCAGCAGCAACTTCCATACCTGCGCGAACAGAGCCAGTTACCGAAACCATTCCTGGAATGTCGTGATCGACCATTGCGCGGCCCGTATCGCGGTCTCCACATACAACGTTGAGAACCCCTGGAGGCAAAATGTCACCAATGATCTTGGCAATAAGTGCTGTTGATGCAGGCGTGGTGTCGCTTGGCTTCAACACAGTGGTGTTGCCAGCTGCAATAGCTGGAATGAACTTCCAAACACCCATCATGAGCGGATAGTTCCAAGGCGCAACTTGTGCACACACACCAATTGGCTCACGACGTATATAAGAGGTGAAGTTCGGTACGTATTCTGCTGCACTCTTTCCTTCAAGCATTCGCGCAGCACCTGCAAAGAAGCGAATCTGGTCCATCATCGGTGGCACTTCTTCGCTGAAAGTAATTGCACGTGGCTTGCCCGTGTTCTCAATTTCCGCTTCGATGAGTTCGGTCATGTGCTTTTCCATCACATCGGCAATGTCATTGATTGCCTTTTGGCGAACTGCCGGAGTGGTGTTCCTCCAAGACTCAGCAGCGACTGCCGCAGCCTTCATTGCATCATCAACATCATTTGCGCCAGATAGCGCCGCAGTTGCATATTGCTCTCCCGTTACTGGGTCGATAACTGGGGTTGTGCGTCCGTCGCGGGCCGGTACTTCTTTGCCATTGATGAAGTTATTGAAAGATTTCATGACACAAGACTATCCAGTGGACTAGACATGGGGTATGGCTACTAGCAGCGTCGCTCGTGGGGTAAAAACAGTTGGAGTTCCTAAAGAGATCAAGACCATGGAAGGTCGGGTTTCGCTCACGCCAGATGGCGTTCGGGAGTTTGAGCGTTTAGGAATCGACGTCTTTGTAGAGACCGGCGCAGGTGAGGGAGCCTCAATTTCTGATGCCGAATTTGTGGCAGCTGGCGCAACCATCGTGAAAACTGCCGCTGACGCGTGGTCACAAGAGATGGTGGTCAAGGTCAAGGAGCCCAAAGAGGAAGAGTTCGGGTTTTTACGTAACGATCTCACGCTGTTCACCTATTTGCACCTTTCGGCTTATCCAAAAGTTGCGGCAGCTCTCGTTGCATCGGGGACCACCGCTATCGCCTACGAGACCGTGCAAGCCGCTGACGGCTCATTGCCTCTGCTTGCACCAATGAGTGAAATTGCCGGACGACTTGCTACTCAAGCTGGCGCGCGTTTCCTTGAACGCCCACAAGGTGGTCGGGGTGTTCTCATGGGCGGAGCGCCTGGCGTTCGTCCTGCAAACGTTGTGGTGATCGGTGCTGGCAATGTTGGCTACAACGCAGCATGGATTGCTGCCGGAATGCTTGCCAACGTCACCATCTTGGACAAGAACCTCGATCGACTGCGCCATCTTGATCAAATTTGTGTTGGCCGAACAACAACACTTGCGTCAAACCGCGGATCAATCGAACGTGCGCTTGTTGATGCCGACTTAGTCGTTGGTGCAGTGTTAGTTGCTGGTGCACGCGCACCAATTGTTGTGAGTGAAGACATGGTTCGCTCAATGAAGCCAGGCTCGGTCATTGTTGATGTTGCGGTGGACCAAGGTGGTTGCATTGCAACTACTCGCGAAACAACACACACCGACCCGATTTACATGCAACACGGAGTGGTGCATTATGCAGTTGGCAACATGCCTGGCGCAGTTCCCTACACCAGCACGTATTCACTCACGAACGCAACGTTGCCGTATCAGCTAGATGTAGCGCGACTTGGTGCTCTCGGTGCAGTGACTCAAAGCGAAGCACTTCGTCACGGATTAAATACTGCGCGCGGTCACATCACCAACGATGCAGTTGCTCGCGAACTCAAACTTTTCTGCGTTGACCCAATAGCTGCATTGAGTTAGTCACAGCACGAGTCGCGCCAACCACATGTTGCGCAGCGAAAGTGTGCATGCTCTGCATACAGGCTCGATCCACAGTGTGGGCATTCGCTAAATACTCCACGAGGAGATTCACAAAACGGAGCCTGTGACTTATCACTCAGTAATGAGTCTGTAGTTGGCTGCGTTGTAGCGTGTTCGTTGCTCACATGTCCGACATTACTCTCGACAACGACTCCCTGAACCGACATAAGCCAGGTTCAGTCCAAGCCGCCCTTGCTTCGCGTGACTTTCGGATGGTGTGGTCGGGATCGTTCGCCTCAAATATCGGCACCTGGATGCAGAACGTAGTGCTCCCCGCCTACGTGTACCACCGCACTGGCAAGGCCTCACTCGTTGGCATCATGATTTTTGCCCAACTTGGACCTCTGCTCTTTCTGTCCATTTTCGCTGGAGTGCTTGCCGACAAATTTGATCGTCGCCGTTGGCTCATTTCAATGCAGATAACACAACTCACGTTTTCGATTGCCCTTGCTGTTCTTGCTCTTGGTGATCCCCGCTTCATCCATATCTTCCTTGCAGCGCTCGGAGTAGGAATTGGCAATGCACTGAATGCTCCTGCCTGGTCGGCCATGTTGCCATCGCTCGTCCGACCAGTGGATTTGCCCGGTGCATTGTCGCTGAACAGCGTGGTGATTAATGGTTCACGAGTTGTTGGCCCAATTATCGTCGCTGTTCTTTCACAGGTTGGCGTTACCACTGCAGGTTTCTTTTTCATGAATGCCGCGACGTATCTATTTGTCATCTTCGCACTGATGATGGTGAACATTCCTGGGTTCACGCCCGACACAACACAAGGTTGGCGAAGGTTTACCAGTGGAATATCTCTTGCCCGTCAAATTTCCGGTGTCAGCAGACTGCTCATCGCACTCGCCACCTTTTCGCTGTTTTCACTTCCTTATGTTGGACTATTTCCTGCAGTCGCACATGTCAACTTCGGAATTGCAGAAGACGGCGCTGTATACAAGTGGTTGTACGCAACATGGGGTCTCGGTGCTGCACTCGGTGGATTAGCTATCGGCACCAAATTCGCACATAGAGACCAACGCAAGCTGGTGCAATATGGATTCGCAGGCTTTGCCGTGAGCATGGTGTTCTTCGCCATTTCACGTTCTGCTATTCCCGCATTCATTTTTGGATTCATTCTTGGATTCGCCTACTTCTTCACCACCACCGCAATGTCAATCGTGGTGCAAAGCAGATTGAAACCTGAAATGCGCGGACGCGTTATGTCGCTGTGGTTCATGTCCTTTGGCGGAACCGTTCCACTTGGCAACATGCTGTTTGGTCCAGTTGTCGATCAATACGGAGCACGTTGGCTGCTGCTCTTTGGGGCGGCGTGGGCATTGTTCTTGGCTTGGTGGTGCAACGTTTCTGCACTCGATACAAAAAACAAATTTCTACTGAATCAGTAATTGAACAACTCGCTCAAGGGCCGCAACGCGGGAACCTTTCACCAACACGGCTACATCCGTGCCGCCGTTACGCACAATTTTTACTGCATCGTCAACAGAAAACGATGAAGTTGCATAATTGTCGGTTTCGCAGGCAATGAACTCGATCTTTTTGCTTCGCGCATACTCAGCAATCGCTCTGTGTTCTGCTGAGGAATCCGCTAACTCTGCCATCTGACCAGCAATCACGACATGGCGTGACGCCTTCATTCCCACCAACGTGTCTAGTGCGGTGCGCATTGAAGCTGGATTGGCGTTATAGGCGTCATTAATGATCGTCATTCCATCATCTGTTGTGATCACCTGCATGCGCATCGGCGAAACAAAGCTCTGTTCTAATGCCGCTGCTGCATTGTGAATACTCACTCCACAAACTCCTGCGATAGTGATCGCCGCTGCGGAATTCAATGCCATGTGGGCTCCGGGAACCGACATCGCCCACGACACCGTTCCCCACGGAGTTGTTGCACTTACTGACGCTCGCGCCATCTCGTCAAGTTCGCATTTGATAATTCGAACATCAGCACTCTCATGAATGCCGTATGTCAACACATGGGCTTGCGTCACGTTACGCATATTGCGCACTCGCTCATCGTCGGCATTCAGAATTGCGTAGCCAGAACTTGAAAGTGATTGCACCATTTCAGCCTTTGCTTTTGCAACACCTTCAATACCGCCAACCCGCTCGGTGTGAGCTGCAGCAACCGCAGTAACCACACCTATCGCTGGGCGACCAATGGAACACAACCGACTGATTTCTCCGAAACCACGCATTCCCATTTCCAAAACCAGGGCTTGCGAGTTGTCTGCCGCATTCAGCAACGTAACGGGAAGCCCCTGATCGTTATTAAAAGACCGCTCACTTGCAGAAACGACGAGTTCACTCGACAATGCAGCAGCAACAAAATCCTTTGTTGACGTTTTTCCAACCGACCCAGTAATTCCAATAACCCTGTTACCAACCGATGACTCAAGACGAGTGCGAGCCCATGCGCCAAGCTTCAGCAATGCAGAAAGCGTGTCATCAACAACAATGGCACTGCGACCAACTGGGTCGCGCTGAGTGAGGTATGCACCTGCGCCAGACTTCAATGCGGCTTCAATGAACTCGTGTCCATCACGTTCAGCGACTATTGGAACGAACAATTGCCCAGGTGTAATGGTGCGCGAATCAAAACTGACACCCGATAAATGGGCATTTTGTCCGACAAGCGTGCCACCGGTTGCATTCGCCACATCGGCAGCCATAAAGCGCATGCACCGAGAATACTGATTATTACCTAGTACCGTGTTTCATAGTGACAACACAAACTCCAACACACGTAATCGTGTTGTTTGGTGGTGAATCCGCCGAGCACGATGTCAGCTGCGTCACAGCAGCACATGTGCTTCGTGCTTTAAACCCGCAGAAGTATCGCATCAGCGCAATTGGGATCACTCGCGAGGGCAAATGGAACCTGGCCACTCAAGCAATGGCCGATCTCAAACGCGGACCAGAACACGTTGGACCGAAACTTTCGACCGAAGGTGAACCAACTTCTGTTTCAGTAATTGTTGGAGAGGCTCGTGATGGTGTGCAAACAGTGGTGTTCCCTTTGTTGCATGGCCCGCTCGGTGAAGACGGAACAATTCAAGGATTACTTGAGCTTGCGAATATTGCTTTCGTTGGAACGGGTGTACTGGGTAGCGCAGTGTCCATGGACAAAGGTGTGGCAAAACAAGTTCTCCATGCCAATTCAATCCCCCAGCCAAACTATGTTTCGCTTCGCGAATCACACGTCAATGACGCATCTTTGAAACACGCAATTGAAACTCTCGGTCTTCCACTTTTTGTCAAGCCAGCAAACATGGGATCTTCGGTTGGTGTATCAAAGGCAAAATCTGTCGAAGAACTAAAAGTTGCAGCAGCGGCTGCATTGCAATACGACGAATGGATTGTGATTGAAGAAGCAATTTCGGGTCGTGAAATTGAAGTTGCAGTTCTAGGTAACGATGTAGCTCGCGCATCTATTCCAGGTGAAATCATCCCTGGCAACGAGTTTTACGATTACGAAGACAAGTACATCACCGATGGAGCGACGTTGCTTGTACCGGCAGACCTCTCTGCTGACGAAATTGAAGCAGTTCAGAAACTTGCCATCGTCATTTTCCACACACTTCGAGCCGAAGGCATGGCGCGCGTCGACTTCTTTTACGAAAAAGACGGTCGCGGGTTTTTATGCAACGAAATCAACACCATTCCTGGCTTCACCCCAATCTCGATGTATCCGAAATTGTGGCAAGCATCCGGGCTTTCATACGGCGAGTTGCTCGACGAACTGATTGACTTAGCAATTGATCGTCACTCTCGACGACGCCGCAACACCGCGCGCTAATTCAGACTTACGAGCCCGAAGCTGGAATGTTGATGATCTGGCCTGGGCGAATATTGACGCTTGAATTCGGCCAGTTGTTTGCACCAAGCAATGAAGCAAGCGATACACAGAACTTTTTGCGAATGACATAAATGGAGTCACCTGCTGCAATTTGATACGTGCCCGCAGGACGAGCATCGCAACCTGCTGCGGCAGGTCCAGCTGCAACGTCTGGCTTTGCCGTCACGATTGGGTTGAGCACCATTGCCGATGGAGGGATCTTCAGAATGGAACCTGCGAAAGGAAACTGCCCAGACGCAACCAGACCGTTGTACATGAGCAATTCAGACGGCGTGATTCCAAATATTGTCGCAACCAAACTCGGTGAGTCACCAGGCAACACCGTGTAGGTCTGCTCCACCCCAACTGCACCAGGGGGCAATGTGGTGGTAACGGGAACCGTGGTCGGACTGACTGGTGGAATGGTCTGGAAATTTGTTGACTCCACAGCCACAACGGTCGTTGCGCTACCTGAGACATCTGCACTGCACGCAGCAAGTACCGAAATTGCTGAAAGCACAGCAATTGCATGCACGATGGCTTTCTGGTGGCTCTTCATCACCTGTACAGAGTAATTGATGACTACACCATCGGGCGGGCAGATGAGGCAATTGGCACTGGGAGAGTTGTCTCACCCATCAACTGCATATCTACAGCAGATGCACATGCGCGACCCTCTGCAATTGCCCACACGATCAAGCTTTGACCGCGACCCATATCACCTGCAACAAACACTCCAGGAACATTTGTACGGTAATCATCAGTGCGCGCAATGTTGCCTCGAGCATCAAGGTTGACACCCAATCGCTCGATCCAATTACCCTTATCTGGGCCTACAAACCCCAATGCAAGAAACACCAGATCTGCTGGAATTTCGCGTGAAGTGCCAGGAATGTTTTCAAACTTTCCATCAACCATCTGCACTTCGTTGAGTACGAGTGCTTTTACATTTCCATTTCCATCGTCAATAAAACGTTCGGTGTTCACACTAAACACGCGCTCTCCACCTTCTTCGTGAGCCGAAGAAGTGCGATAGATCAAACTCCACTGAGGCCATGGGTTGTTGCTGGCGCGAACCTCTGGTGGCATTGGCATAATTTCAAGCTGGGTAATCGATGCTGCACCTTGGCGAATGGCAGTACCCAAACAGTCGGCACCGGTATCTCCGCCACCAATAATCACCACATGTTTGCCATGAGCATCAATTGGTGATGACGGCATGTCGCCTTGTTGCACTTTGTTGGCTAGTGGCAAATATTCCATTGCCTGATGAATGCCGCGTAACTCTCGCCCTGGCACGGGCAAATCACGCGCGATGGTTGAACCGCAAGCCAAAACAATTGCATCGTGCGAGGCAACAAGAACGTCAATATCAACATTGTCGCCAACAGCAGCATTCGTACGAAACTCGGTTCCTTCTTCGCGCATCTGCTCTATACGCCGATCGAGATACTTCTTTTCCATCTTGAATTCTGGAATTCCATAACGCAGCAATCCACCGATACGGTCTGCACGTTCAAGGACAACCACTTCATGGCCTGCACGCGTAAGTTGCTGGGCTGCCGCAAGACCTGCAGGACCTGAACCAACCACTGCAATCCGCTTACCAGTTTTCGTGCTGGCGATAAACGGCTGCACCCAGCCTTCGTTCCATGCATGATCGATGATTTCAACTTCAACTTGCTTGATTGTCACCGGGTCTTGGTTAATTCCCAAAACACATGCGCTTTCGCATGGCGCTGGACACAATCGGCCCGTGAACTCTGGAAAGTTATTTGTTGCATGCAGCCGCTCGATTGCATCGCGCCAATGCCCGCGATACACCAAGTCATTCCAGTCGGGAATGAGATTGCCGAGTGGGCATCCGTTATTGCAAAACGGAATTCCACAGTCCATGCAGCGTCCAGCCTGATGATTCAACTCTTCTTTCGCAAAGGGTTCATACACTTCGCGCCAATCGGTTACGCGCACAGGAATTGAACGACGCTGTGGCGTCGCTCTTCCCCAATTCAGAAATCCGGTTGGCTCACCCATGAACTGACTCCATCACTCGTCGGGAGGTTTCCTCTTCCGAAACGCCATCTGCTGAAGCTTTCGCTAACACCGCCATGACACGCGCATAATCTCGCGGCAATACCTTGACGAACTTGACTGAGTGCACACTCCATTGCGTAACCATCAGCTTGGCGAGCGGCGAGTCGGTCATTGCAATGTGTTCTTGCAAAATACCGTGCAACCACTGAGTGTCTTCTTGGTCAAGAGGCAAGACATCGACCATTTCTGGGTTGACGCGCGAAACAAACTGATCGTCCATGTCATACACATATGCAATACCACCCGACATACCAGCAGCAAAGTTTCGACCCGTTGTACCAAGAACAACCGCGCGACCACCCGTCATGTATTCGCATGCATGGTCACCCACACCTTCAACGACCAACGTTGCCCCAGAGTTGCGAACAGCAAACCGCTCGCCAACAATGCCGTTGATGAACACTTGCCCCGAAGTTGCACCGTAACCCACGACGTTTCCAGCAATCACGTTGTCTTCTGGAGCAAACGGTGCACGCGCACTTGGACGAATACTGATTCGGCCACCAGATAATCCCTTACCAACGTGGTCATTGCTGTCACCAAAGAGCTGCATGGTTACTCCTCGTGGAATGAAGGCGCCAAAGCTTTGTCCAGCCGATCCTTCAAACCGAAGCGAGATGGTGTTGTCGGGAAGACCGGCGCCTCCCCATTTCTTCGTCACTTCGCTTCCCAACATGGTGCCCACGGTTCGGTTGACATTTGAAATTGGCGACTCGATAGAGATTGCCGAACCAGACTGAATTGCATCGAAACATTGCGCAATGAGCGATGTATCAAGCGCATCAACCAGCCCATGATCCTGAGCAACGGAATGATGTCGAGTTTGGTTATACGGATTTTGTGGAGAGACGAGGATCGGCTCGATGTCGAGGCCTTGAGCCTTCCAATGGTTTACTGCATGCTTCACATCAAGCGCCTCAACACATCCAACTGCTTCTTGCAATGTGCGGAAACCAAGTTGAGCCAGATATTCGCGCACCTCTTCAGCGATGTATTCGAAGAAGTTGACTACGAACTCGGGCTTACCGCTGAACCGCTTACGCAGTTCTGGGTTCTGTGTTGCGATGCCAACAGGACAAGTATCCAAATGGCAAACACGCATCATGATGCAACCGCTCACCACTAATGGGGCCGTTGCAAAACCAAACTCTTCAGCACCAAGAAGAGCCGCGATGATGACGTCGCGTCCAGTTTTCATCTGTCCATCGGCTTGCACAACAATGCGGTCGCGTAAACCGTTGAGCAACAGCGTTTGCTGCGCTTCGGCAAGACCAAGTTCCCATGGCACACCTGCATGCTTTAACGACGTGAGTGGCGAGGCACCAGTTCCACCATCGTGCCCAGAAATCAACACCACGTCGGCTTTCGCTTTACTTACACCTGCAGCAACCGTTCCAATGCCAACTTCGGACACCAACTTCACATGCACTCGCGCAGCAGGATTTGAGTTCTTCAAGTCGTGAATGAGCTGCTTCAAATCTTCAATTGAGTAAATGTCGTGGTGCGGTGGTGGCGAAATGAGACCAACACCAGGGGTGCTGTGTCGTGTCTTTGCAATCCATGGATACACCTTGTGTCCTGGCAACTGACCGCCCTCGCCTGGCTTGGCACCCTGGGCCATCTTGATTTGAATGTCATCAGCATTAACGAGGTATTCACTAGTCACGCCAAATCGACCCGAAGCAACTTGCTTAATTGCCGAACGCTTGGAATCGCCATTACTCATGACTTCATATCTTTCGGGGTCTTCGCCACCTTCACCCGTGTTGCTCTTTGCCCCGATGCGGTTCATCGCAATAGCAAGCGTCTCATGCACCTCTGCAGAAATTGATCCGTAACTCATTGCGCCAGTTGAAAATCGCTGCACGATGCTTGCAACCGACTCAACTTCATCGATTGAAATCGACTTGCGATCGCTCGCAAACTGGAACATGCCGCGCAAGGTGGTGAGCACCTTTGATTGATCATCTACTGCAGCCGTGTACTGCTTGAACAAGTCGTAGCGACCAGCTCGTGTTGCGTGCTGTAGGCGATACACGGTTTCTGGATTGAACAAGTGATGTTCGCCCTCACGGCGCCACTGGTATTCACCGCCAAGTTCAAGTTTGCGATGAATACGTTGATCTGGTCTACGTGGATGCGCAATTGCGTGGCGTGCGGCAACTTCTGCACTCACTTGCTCTAGACCAATTCCGTCAATTCGCGAAACCGTTCCCGTAAAGAACTCATCAATAAACGAATGGCTCAAGCCAATTGCTTCAAAAATCTGTGCACCGGTATAAGAAGCAACTGTTGAAACACCCATCTTCGACATCACCTTCAACACACCCTTGCCAGCCGCTTTGATGTAGTTGTTCACCGCCTTCTTGGGTTCCATACCACCAAGACCGTGCATTCCTGCTCCATCGTCTGCTGCAATCAAATCCTCAATCGATTCGAACGCAAGATACGGATTGATTGCACCAGCACCAAAACCAACGAGTAGTGCCATGTGATGCACTTCTCGTGCGTCGCCGCTTTCAACAATGAGACCCACTTTGGTTCTCTGCTTCGTGCGAATGAGATGGTGATGCACTGCGCTCGTGAGAAGAAGTGACGGAATGGGAGCAAACACTTCGTCGCTATTTCGATCGGAGAGCACGACGATTCTCACACCCTCGTCGATCGCTGTGCTGATTTCAGCACAGATCTGATTAAGTGCAGAACGTAATCCAGACTCGCCTTCTGCAACTCGGTACAGACCACTCACCACCATGCTGCGCAGGTGCGAATATTCCCCATCTTCATTGATGTGAATGATCTTGGCTAGGTGGTCGTTACTGATGACCGGAAACGGCAAGACCAACTGTCGACAGTGCTCTGCAGTTGCATCGAGCAAATTGCCTTCTGGCCCAACCGCAGTTCCGATAGATGTCACTACTTCTTCACGAATTGCATCTAGTGGCGGGTTCGTTACCTGCGCAAACAATTGCTGAAAGTAGTCAAACAACAAACGAGGTCGAGTTGACAAAACCGCTATCGGCGTATCGGTGCCCATCGAGCCAATTGCCTCGAGTCCGCTTTTGGCCATTGGAGCAAGAATGATCTTCAGTTCTTCGTGTGTGTATCCGAACACTTGCTGACGTCGCAACACGCTGTCGCGACTGAACACCACATGTTCGCGGTCGGGCAAGTCGGCAAGCTCTACAAGACCATCTGCAAGCCATTGCTCATATGGCGCAGCGGAAGCAAGTTCGCTTTTGATTTCCTCGTCATCGACAATGCGCTGCTGCGCAGTGTCAATCAACAACATGCGACCTGGCTGCAGTCTGCCCTTCTTCACAATCTTTGCCTGATCAATGTCAACTACGCCTACTTCGCTTGCCATGATCACCACGCCATCATCGGTCACCCAATAGCGACTTGGACGAAGACCATTGCGATCAAGCACAGCGCCAATCAACGTTCCATCGGTGAATGCAATACATGCAGGGCCGTCCCACGGCTCCATCAACGAGGCGTGATAACGGTAAAACGCGCGCTTTTTGGCGTCCATCGTTGCGTGGTTTTCCCATGCCTCTGGAATCATCATTAACACCGCATGCGGTAGCGAGCGCCCGCCTAAGTGCAACAACTCCAACACCTCGTCAAAGGATGCAGAGTCTGAACCACCCATTGCACAAATTGGAAATGCTCGCTCTAATCCTGGAAGCAGATCGCTCGACAACATGGACTCGCGTGTGCGCATCCAATTTCGATTTCCTTGCACCGTATTGATTTCACCGTTGTGCGCAATGTAGCGATACGGGTGCGCGAGTGGCCAAGAAGGAAATGTGTTTGTGCTGAAGCGGCTATGCACGAGAGCCATCGATGACTCCATGCGCTCATCTATCAAGTCTGGGAAAAACTGCGCAAGCTCGGGGGTTGTCAACATGCCCTTATAAATGAGCGTGCGCGCAGACAGTGATGGGAAATACGTTTGCTGTTCCTGTACAAGTTCGTGCTCAATGCGCTTACGTGCAACAAACAACAAACGGTCCAGCGCAATTCCCGACTCACCATGATTTGCGCGAACGAACATCAACGAGAAATACGGCATCACCCGGCGTGCACTTTCGCCCAAGCAGGCAGGATTCACCGGAACTTCACGCCAACCGAGAACTTCGAGTGATTCTTCGCGAATGATGTTTTCGATTGCCGTTACTGCAAGCGACCTGTGGCCAGCATCGGCAGGCAAGAACGCCATGCCAACGCCGTATTGTCCTTCTGCCGGCAGCGGAAAACTTGCAACAGATGAAAGAAACTTGTGAGGAACCTGAATAAGCACACCAGCACCGTCGCCAGTTTCAACTTCTGCTCCAGTTGCTCCGCGGTGCTCCATTCGGCACAGCGCGCCGATTCCCATCGCCACAATGTGGTGCGACTTTCGCCCTTGTACGTCAACGACAAACGACACGCCACAGGCGTCGTGTTCAAAACGTGGGTCGTATAAACCGCTTGCAGGCGGCATGGAGTTATGCATTGTCGTCCTCTGTATTCACCGACTACGTTCGCTGAACGCAACCGGGTGTGAGCGAATTGCTCACCGGGACGACATTGGCCCGTATGAAAACTCTAGCGAGAAATCCTTAAAACAATGAGGCCGACTGAAAGTTTGCTGGTCGTTTTTCGAAATGCGACATGACCGCTTCGGCTTGGTTTGCCTGACCGATGAGCTTGCCGATCACTTCGCGTTCGCTGGCAAATTGCTGCGCCGCCCCATCGTTTGCCTGCAAATTGAGGAGTTTCTTTGCCCCACGAACTGCATCTGGGCTGCGTCCTGCAATTTCACGGGCGAGCACCATGGCATCGGCGTATGGGTTTTCTGACAGGTGTGTCGCAAGACCGATTTCATATCCTTCTTTGCCAGAGATGACTTTTGCGGTAAACACCAATTCTTTTGCAATGTCTGGGCGGACAAGGCGCGACAGCATCAACGTGCCAGTCATGTCAGGAATGAGTCCCCAGTGCACTTCACGAACCGACAACTGCGTATCGGGGCGGACGTAGCGAATATCGGCGCCAAGCGCAATCTGCATTCCCCCTCCAAGCGCGTGACCATGTACTGCAGCAATTACTGGAACAGGAACTTCCTGCCACACCCAACACACTTGCTGTGCAAGATGCGTAATGCGCCCCTCGGACATTGCACCTGCATTCATCGAACTATCGGACTTTGGACCTTCCGCCATTACTTGAAACGAACCGAAGTCAAGACCTGCACAAAACGACGCGCCGTCACCGGACAACACCACCGCGCGAATTTCAGTGTTGGTTTTCAAAAACTCTCCAGCAGCGGCCAGCGATGTGAACATGGCGTTATCGAGCGCGTTTCGTTTGTCGGCACGATTCATCCGCACATCGGCAATGCCGTCAACGATGTTGATGGTTACTCGATTGTCTACAACTCCTGGAATCACGGCAATTCTCCCTTTAAGTAGTTCGTCTCTATCGTGGCATGGCACACTTGTATGTATGC
>Ga0208788_1000435_pt1 | contig 20576 bp, 17 predicted proteins | sample Wag4_2014_7_11_3_FD_187363 | JGI IMG/M metagenome (GOLD analysis project Ga0208788, IMG submission 187363) | Fresh water mixed with fracking chemicals microbial communities from Ohio, USA - Utica-2 Time Series FC 2014_7_11 (SPAdes) (version 2) ...
GGAACGATCCCGTCAGGCCGATGAATCCGGGCAGGACCTGATCGAGCGGACACTCGAGTTCTTCAACGGACGTCTCGTGCCCGGAGGCGACTGAGGTGGGTGGACCGACCACGAAGCCGCCCAGCTCCCCGCTTGCCCGGTGGAGCCACGACCTGGTTCGCTTCGTCGATCGCCTGCTCGCGGGTCGACCTCGCTCGGGTCGAGCGCGACAGCGCCGCGCCGGCTCTGTCGGCCGTCTCGCGATCGCCCTGCTCGTGCCGGCCGGCCTCCTGATGGCGAGCCTCTGGCCCCTGATGGCCACCGGGCGTACCCGCACCACCATCCTCCGCATCACCCCGGAGCAGGACCGCCCGGCGATCCTCCGGCGGCTCGAAGCCTCGGGGGTGATTCGCTCGGCCAGAGCCCTCGACCTGGCCCTGTCGCTCACGGGCCATGACGGCCTCCCCGATTCCGGAACCTACGCCACGACGGGACGTCTGGCGGCGATCGCCACCTGGGAGCGCCTCCTCCGGGGAGAAGACCGCCTCGTCAGCGTCACGGTCCCGGAAGGATGGTCCTTGAAGCGCATCGATGCGCACCTGGCAACCCGGGGACTGACCCGTCCCGGCGCCTTCCTGGAAGAGTCCCTCCGGGTCGGCCGGCACGTCGAGCGGCATCCCTGGCTGGGCCATCCACGCCCCCCGGAAACGCTCGAAGGATACTGCTTCCCGGACACCTACTTCCTGCCCGAAGGCGCGATCGACCCCGGGCAACTGATCGATCGGATGCTGACGAGGTTCGAGCAGGCGGTGCTCGAACCGTTCCGGGAACATCCTTCTCCCGGGCTCTCCCTCCACGAGGCCCTCACCCTTGCCTCGCTGGTGGAACTGGAAGCGGCCCGCCCCGAGGAACGCGCGCACATCGCGGGCGTCTTCTTCAACCGTCTGGACCGTCGCATGCGGCTCGGGAGCGATCCCACGGTCGAGTATGCGCTGGGCTGGCATCAGGGCCCCCGAGGACTCCGGTCACGCGATATCGCCATCGACAGCCCGTACAACACCTACCGGGTCACGGGACTCCCCCCGGGTCCGATCGGAAATCCCGGCCGTGACTCTTTCCTGGCCGTCCTGAAACCGGAGAAAACCGACGACCTCTACTTCGTGGCCCGCGGCGGCGGCCGACACGTCTTCACCAGGACATACCGGGACCACCTCGCCGCCATCCGGCAGATCCGGGGGCGCTGACGGGCATGGTGCATGCCAGCAGCAGTCGGGGTGGTATGATGCCTCCAGTCATGTTTGCTCTGAGATCCTGGTTCGAACCTTCCCTCCAGGCACGGTCCGTGCTCGACATCGACCTCGAATCCCTGCGACGCAGGGGCGTCAAGGGCCTGCTCCTGGACCTGGACGATACCCTCGTCCCGGCCGACTCTTCGGTGGCTCCGGACGAGATCCGGGACTGGCTCGCGAGGACGGGCGAGACCTTCGAGCTTCACATCGTGTCGAACAACCGCAACCGTCGTCGGGTGGCAGAGCTGTCCGAGACGCTCGGCCTTCCCGGTATTTACCGGGCCCGTAAGCCCTTCGATCGGGGCTTTCGCCAGGCGCTCGAGCGGCTCGGCCTGGCTCCGGCTCAGGTGGCGGTCGTCGGCGACCAGCTGTTCACCGACGTGCTCGGCGGCCGCTGGCTGGGTGCCAGCACGGTCTGGGTGCGGCCTCTCTCGTCCGAGCGGATCTGGCTACGTCGCTGCATGCGCCTGCTCGAGGAAAGCATCCTGCCCCCGGAGCTCCCGATGGTGCCCAAGGAGGACATCCGATGACCGCTTCAACCGTCGCCTTGCCCGTTCCTCGGGATCCCGACGCCTTCCGTGACGTCGAGATCGCGATCGTGCTCGGGTCCGGGATCAGCGTGCTCCATGACCTCGAGAACGTCATCGAGATGCCCTATTCCGAGATCCAGGGCCTGCCCGAAGTGACGGTGGCCGGCCACCAGGGCACGCTGACGGTCGGGACGATCCCGGGTGGTCCCCGGGTGGCGATCGCCCGTGGACGCTTTCATCTGTACGAGGGCCACGATCTCGAGGCCGGGACCTGTCTGATCCGCATGTTCCATGGCCTCGGCATCCGGAAGGTGATCCTCACGAATGCCGCAGGGGGTCTCGTGGGCCACTGGATTCCCGGCGATCTCATGATCATCCGGGATCAGGTGAACCTGCTCGGTGGCTTCCGGCACTCCGCCCCCCTGGTCAGCCGGGAGGCTAGCCCGTACAGCCAGCCATGGAGCGATCGCCTCGCCACCTGGGCCCGAGCACACGTCGACTTTCCTCTCCGGGAAGGCGTGTATGCCGGCCTGCTGGGCCCGAACTACGAGACCCCGGCCGAGATCCTCTGGCTGCAGCGGATCGGCACCCACGCGGTCGGCATGTCGACGGTGCCCGAGGCCGAGATGGCCCGGCAACTCGGCCTCGAGCTCCTCGGCATCTCCTGCATCACCAACATCGCGGTGACGGCCGAGGCGCAGGCCGAGACCTCCCACGGGGATGTCGTCGATGTCGCCCGGAAGGCCTCCCAGCGCATGGACGCTTTGCTCCGGGGTGCCTGTCAGTTGCTGGGATGAGCGACGAATCACGGTCCGGTCCGCAAAGCCGCCCCGAGGCACTCGGCATCCGGGGCGCCGGACATGCTGCCAGCCCGAGGTTGAAGGTCCTGAAAAAGAAGGCACCTCCGCGGCGACCGACGTGGCGCCCGGGAGATACCTGGGTCCTTGCCCTGGTCACCCTCGCTTTCGCCCTGATGGGTGCTGGCACGGCCGTGCTCGTCCAGCTGAGTCGCTTGCCCGACGTGGGCGTCCTCGAGAACTGGCGCCCCCATCAATCGACCCAGATCCTCGACCGGAAGGGGCGCCTCCTCGGCAGCATCCACGGCGAGGAGAACCGCGAGTACGTTCCGCTCGCCAGCATATCCATCCACCTGCGCGAAGCCGTCATCGCGGTCGAGGACGAGCATTTCCTTCGTCACCGGGGCGTGAATCTGCGGGGCATCGTGCGAGCGGCGATCACCGACCTGCTCGAAGGGCGGCGGCTCGAGGGGGGATCGACCATCACCCAGCAGCTGGCGAAGAACCTGTTTCTTTCCCCGAGCCGTAGCCTGTTCCGGAAGCTGGCGGACGCGTACCTCGCGATCCGGATCGAACAGCGGTTCACGAAGGACCGCATCCTGGAGATGTACCTCAACCAGGTCTACTGGGGTTACAACTGTTACGGAATCCAGGCCGCGAGCCGGCTCTACTTCGGGAAGCGCACGGACCAGCTGACGCTGTCGGAGAGTGCCCTCCTGGCCTTCCTGCTGCGTGGTCCGGAGCGGTACAGTCCATACAGGAACCGGAAGCGCATCGGTCGCTATCTGGCGATCGCCCTCGAACGCATGGCCGATTCCCGGTACATCTCGGAGTCGATGCAGAGACGCGCGGAACGTGAGCTCCCCACCATCCAGCCCCTGCGTCGGGTGCGCTTCCGGGCCCCCTACTTCACGAACTTCGTCCTGAGGGATCTGCGGGAGAACCCGCCCACCGTGATCGACCCTGGCTCGGGCAGGCTCAGGAGGCTGGATCTGCCGGCACTCGAACGTGGCGGCTACCGGATCGTCACGACCCTGGATCTACCTCTGCAGGAAAGGGCCGAGCAACTGCTCGTCCAGACCCTGAAGGCGCACGGGAAGACGCAGCGATTCTCGCAGGGGGCGGTCGTCGTCCTCGACCCGAAAACCGGAGACATCCGCGCCCTCGTCGGAGGGACAGACTTCCAGCAGAGCCAGTTCAACCGGGCCGTTCAGGCGCGCCGCCAGCCAGGTTCGTTGTTCAAGCCCTTCGTCTACCTGACGGCCTTCGACGAGACTGGGGGCAAGCTCTCGCCCGCCACGACGATGAGCGATGCGCGGGCCACCTACCCCGGAGCGGACGGTCGCCCGTGGTCACCCGAGAATTTCGGAGGCCGGCATGAAGGCACGATCACCCTGCGACGCGCCCTCGAGCAGTCGAACAACGTCATCGCCGTGAAGGTCCTGGAGCGCGTGGGCATCCAGCCCGTGATCCGGATGGCCCGGGCCATCGGGATCCAGCCCGATACCCCCCTCACCCCCACGCTATCACTGGCGCTGGGCGCCTCGGAGGTGTCGCCGCTCGAGATCGCCTCGTGTTATGGCGTGTTCGCTTCGGACGGGAAGCGCGCGGAACCGAGGAGTTACCTGCGCATCGTCGATCGCCAGGGTCACCTGGTGGCCGGCCGCCCCGACCTCGGTGTGCCCGCCGACGGGCCTGCAGCCCCGCGGCAGGTGGTCGCGAGCGAATCGATCCGCCTCCTCAACGACGTCATGCAGGGTGTGGTCCTGCGCGGAACCGGATTTGCCGCGCGCCTGGACCGCCCGGTCGCGGGCAAGACCGGAACGACCTCCGATCACCGCGATGCCTGGTTCATCGGCTACACCCCGGACCTGGTGGGCCTGGTCTGGCTGGGGAACGACGATAACTCCCCGATGTCCGGAGGAACCACGGGAGGCATGGTCTGCGCCCCCCTGTGGAAGGCCGTCATGAGCCACGCCCTGCAAGGATTTCCTCCTACGCCCTTCTTCGCGCCCCAGGGCACCGTCCGGAATGCGTCCGCGAGCGCCCGTCCACGGACACGTCAGGCGACGACCGATGCGACACCGACGCTCTCGCGTGCGGCGGGGTCCCCCGTGCCGGCACCGGATTTCCAGACCCCGCAGCCCACCGAACCGCTCATCGACGACGAACCGCTACTGGTCCCCCCCGAGCCACCTCCCGAAAGCGACCAGGAGGTGAGCCCGTGACGCCTCCAGGTTCGGAACACTGGTACTGCGTGGCGCTGGAGCGGTCCATTCGCGGGACTCCCCGGGCCTTCACCTGCCTCGAGACGCCGCTGGTCCTGTTCCGCGATGCGGAAGGCCACGTGGCCGCACTGCTCGACCGCTGTGCCCACCGGGGTGCCCGGCTATCGGCAGGCCGGATCCGGGAGGGTCAGCTGACCTGTCCCTACCATGGTTGGCGCTTCGACCGTCAGGGCGCGTGCGTGCGGATCCCCTCCCAGATCCCGGGCGAAACCATTCCGGAACGGTGTCAGGTACCCGTCAGGCCCGTTCGGGTCCAGCAGGGCCTGGTCTGGGTCTGGATGGGGGAAGCTCGCAGCGAACTCCCCCCTGTCCCGACCTTGCCGGGCTCACCGGAACCCGGCTGGGCTCACGTGACCTTCGCATCCCGCTTCGAGGCCGACGTCGAGGAGGTGGTCGAGAACTTCATCGACTGTCCCCACACGGGATTCGTGCACGGTGGCCTGTTCCGGAGCGAGCCCGACCACGAGACGATCGCCCGGATCCGGCAGGTACCGGAAGGAATAGACATCGAACTCGAGGAAACGGGAGCCTCCGACAGCCTTCTGGCCCGCGTGCTCGCGCGGGGCAGGAAGGTCGTCCACGTCGACCGCTTTCGCCTGCCGGCGACGGTACATGTGAACTACCGGTTCGGGGATGACCTCGAGTTTCACGGCTTCCAGATCTGCACGCCGGTGAAACCGGGAGTCACCCACGTGTTCGTGCACGTCACCTGGAAGGCCGGGCCGGTGGGCGGCCTCCTGCGTCCCCTGGTCCGGCTCGTGGGGGGCGTGATCCTGGCACAGGATCGGACCGTGCTGGAGGATCAGGCCCGGTCGATCCGGATCTTCGGACGACAGGCCCGCTCGACCCGGGCGGATGCGGCGAATGTCTGGATCCAGCGGCTGCGCTCGGGCGAACTGCCCGAGACCACCCGGGAGCTCGAGGTGAGATTCAGGCTCTGAGGTGGCGTCAAGCCACCTGATTGGCGCGCCAGGCATCCCAGCGGGCGATGCGTTTCGCCAGGATCTGATGACCGACCTCGAAGTGATCCCGGTGGAAGCCGAGGGCGTGCTTGATCGCGGCATCACGGTCCAGCGGATTGGCGATCGCCACGAGCTCCCGGAGCCCCGACCAGCCGAGTTCCCGCGCGAATCCCATCGACATCGGGGGGACAGGATAATCGGAACCGTGCAGGATCCGGCCCTCGAACTGACGGAAACGGCGCGCATATCCGGCCCGGACGAGGCTGCTGAAGGCCGCCGAATCCCCGAAGGCATGGTCATATCGACGCAGCATCTCGATGAAGGCCGAACTCCTGTCCATCCACGGCTTGAGCAGCGAGCCCGTGCCGCAGTGACTGAAGATCACCGTGACACCCGCCGCGAGCAGCGGTTCATACAGGAGCGGATCTCCGAGTGCCTGATCGACCCCCGGGAAGGTGTGCTCGCAGCCCGAATGCGCGATGACGGGCAGCTCGAGGTCCGAGAGCATGTGGATGAAGGCGCGGTGGCGCCGGGCATCGAGCCGGAAGCGCTGGAGGGGGGCCAGCCACTTCAGGGCGACGGCCTGCTCGCCCCAGCGGGCGAGTTCCTCGAGGGCATCCGGGCGGTCGGGATTGACGCTGATGACCGGCAGGCATTCGGGATGGGCGAGGCAGGCCCGGATCACGGTCGCATTGGGCACGACCATGTGGCTGCGCACGAGATCCATGCTGCCATCGGCCCCGTAAACGCCATCGAGTGCGAAAAGCGCGACCCTGTCGATGTGCCGGGCATCGCGCACGGTCTCGACGAGCTGGAGCAGGTAATGCTCGTCCTCGCGTCCACGAACGTGCTCGAGATGCAGCCCCAGCAAGCGTCGGAGGATCAGGAAGGTCCAGTGCCGCCGCATGGCGGAAGAGAGCCGACAACCGGTGTCGCCGGCCCCCAGGCCACACAGATGGACGTGCAGGTCGAGCCGGTTCAGAAGGCTAGGACTCCTGACCACCCTGGAGGGAGGCGATCGTCGCTTCCTGATCGTGGACCTTGCGCTCGAGAGATTCCACGATTCCCGTGATGTGCGCGAGCTGACGGGCCATGTGGTCCTTCTCGTCACGCAGCGCCAGGAAAGCATCCATGAGGCGCGTGAAATCGTTCTCGGGTGCAGGCGGGAGCTCGACGGCATCCTGCTGGATCGCCGGCTCGTCCATCGACGGAACGTTGTCGAGTTCGAGGTTGCGGCGGATCGAGCGGAGCGACTGCTCGGCAGCGCGAAGATGCTTGATCTGCTCGAAGATGGCCGCGATCTCGGGCGTGTCCTGCTTGAGTTCGCCGCGGCGATAGGCTTCCTGCAGGTCACTCCAGCCGGCCTGGAGCGTGGGTTCGTTCATCATGGGGACCTCCTCGAGCGGGATTGAACACGTCGCGTACAGGTTATGTTAACTCGAAAGCAAGCATCGACATGTGATCGTTGCACATCTTTCGTCTAGGGCGTGGCGACCGGCGTGGAAGCCGTCGCCTCCGGCCAGGGCACCCGGATGTCCTCCGTCACCGGATCTCCGGGCACGGCCCAGGGAATGACGGACACGGGCAGGCCCCCGCCTCCGGCCATCCAGGCTTTCGGCCTCGATGGCAGGTTCCGGACCTGAAGGCTGCCGGATGCCCGGCTCGCCCAGCAATACCATGCTTCGGTCCGGACCACCGTGAGGCGGGTGAGCACGGCCTCCAGGTCGTCCCGGCGCGGAGCCAGCACGTAGGAATCACCCGAGGCCACCCCGTCCTCGCTTCCGATGTCCAGCAACACCAGCCCGTCGTCGAGACCGAGAACCTCGGCGCGCAGCGGGTAACGATTTCGGATCGTCAGCAGCAGTTGCCTGGCCACGCTGCGAGCGCCCTCGGCGGAGAGACGGTGCCGGAAGGGACGGCTCACGTCCCCGAGTTTCAGGTCGTAGAGGCGAGAGACCAGTTCTCCCGGAGCCCCGCCCGTGCCGGGACGGTTGACGGACACGAGAACCAGGTCGGCCCGGGTCAGCTTGCGCAGACGTTTGAGTGCCTCGGGCAACGCCAGATCGAGTTCCTGGAAGGCCACGGGGGGAGCCAGGTTCAGACGCTTGCTGGCGCGAAGGACGTCCGAGATGGAGCGTGACAGGTCCCGGGTCGTGGCAGCAGGCCCCACGGCGAGCGCGAGCGTGGGGGCCGCGGGAGCAGCCCGGGCGACGAGCGGGAGGGCCTGGATGACGAGAACCAGGGCGATCGCCAGGCCAGCACGCATGTCACGCGTCTCGCAGGATGCGCCGCAACTCGCGTTCGACGACGTCGAGTCGCATGTCACGACCGATCGGATTGGCGGCCCGGGCCCTGAGCCGATGCCCGAGGTCGAGCGTCCCCTGAAGGCAGGCCTCCTCGAACGGAGGAGCCTCGGCGACGACCTGGCCCGTGACATCGATGAGGCAGGAACTCCCCGCGTAGCCGAAACCATCCTCGAAACCCACCCGGTTACAGTAGACGATGGGCATGGCCCAGAGGTGGGCATAGGTGCCGAGCAGACGCTCGTAGCCGAGAGTAGAACCGGGCTGTTCTGCCGAGGCAAAGCCCCGGGCCGGACTGGCACTGACGCCGATGAGCCACGTGGCTCCATCGGCCGCCAGCAGGCTGGCGGTCATCGGGTGCCAGAGATCCTCACAGATCAGCAAGCCCCCCCGGCCCCAGCGCGTGTCGAAAGCCCGGACCGACCGGCCCGCATCGAAGAATCGGGCATCCTCGAACATCCCGTAGGTCGGGAGGTGGACCTTCCGGTGGACGTGCAGGAGTTCACCTCCGGACCAGTAACCCGAGGCCACATAACAGCGGTCCTGGTCGTCGCGTTCGACGAACCCGGCGACCACGTCCACCTGACGACTCAAGTCGCGAAGCGGAGCGAGCATCGCATCATCGGCGCGAAGAGCCACCTCGGGCACGAGGTCCTTGAGAAAATACCCCGTCAGGCTCAGCTCCGGGAAGACCACCAGGTCCGCACCCCGAGCGACCTGTTCGAGGCCGATCGTCACGTGGCGATCGAGGTTCGCCGCCAGGTCTCCCAGCCGGGCCGTGGTCTGGGCGATCGCGACCGTCGGACTGCGCAGCGGCTCAGGGCTTCGCAAGCGCGTTGCGCCCGTTCTGGATGGTGTCGAGAGCCCGTGCGATCTTGGTCTCGAGCTGGCCGAGCACCTCTTCGGCGTACCGATCGGCCTCGGAGATCTGCTGCGCGACCGAGCGCTGGGCATCTTCCTGGATCCGGGAGGCCTCTTCCGTGGCCATCCGGACGATCTCTTCCTGGGAGACCAGCGACTGAACGTGCGCGTGGGCCTGCTGCATCAGCGTCTCGGCGCGGTTCTGGGCATCCGCGATGATGGTCGACTCGCGCGACACCACCTCGCGGGCACGCTCGAACTCCGCAGGCAGAACCTTGCGAAGCTCGTCAACCGCGTCGAAGAAGCGCTCTTCATCGATGACGGTCTTGCTGGTGAACGGGATCTTGATGCCGGTCTCCAGGAGACCGACAAGGTTCGCGATCAGCTGATCGACGGAGAATTTCGGAGCGTCGATGGACGTATCCTCCACGGAGAGCGGGGTCATCTTCACGAGAAACGTTCCCTCAGGCGTTGCGCGACGAGGTCCGGTACGAGTCCCTCAGGGGGGCCCCCGAGCGAGGCGATCTCACGGACCGTGCTGCTGGACAGATACAGGTGCTCGGCAGCGGTCATCAGGAAGACCGTCTCGAGCTGGGGATTGAGCTTCTTGTTGGTGAGCGCGATGCGGAGCTCCGCATCGAAGTCGGACACGGCCCGGAGGCCGCGGATGAGGATGTGAGCCCCCTTCTGCCGAGCAAAGTCGGCCGTCAGGCCCGTGAAATGCTCGATATCGACGCGGTCGAGATGGCGCGTGACGGCACGCAGCATCTCGACCCGTTCCTCGAAGGTGAACACGCACCGCTTGGTGGTGTTGGCCAGGACCGCCACGACGACGCGATCGAAGATCCCGTGCGCGCGCTCGAGAATGTCGATATGTCCGTTGGTGACCGGGTCGAAGGAACCCGGGTAGATGGCTATCGGCAAGCGGGCCTCGCGCAGCTCGGATGAAGGGATCCCACGGTCAAAAATAACCTCCAGACGTCGAGCCGACAAGCGGGTCAGACCTCCGGAAATGACCCGGGTGTCAGCGCTTCAGCCTTTGCTTGCGAAGGCGGATGGACTGGGGCGTCACCTCGACGAGCTCGTCATCCTGGATGTACTCCATGGCCCGCTCGAGCGGCATGTCCTGCGGAGGGGTGAGCCGGACGAGCTCTTCTCCACCGGCTGAGCGCATGTTCGTCACCTTCTTGGCCCGGCAGACGTTGATCTCGAGGTCCTGGGGCCGGTTGTGTTCGCCGACGATCATGCCCGCATAGACCCGGGTGCCGGGCGCAATGAAGAACAGCCCCCGGTCCTCGAGGTTCTGGATGGCATACGCCGTGCTGTCCCCCTGCTCGAAGGCGATGAGCACGCCGTTGCGCTGGGCCCCGATATCACCCGCGTGCGGACGATAGCCCACGAACGAGTGGGTCATGATGCCTTCACCCCGCGTGACCCGGATGAAGTCGGACCGGAAACCGATGAGGCCGCGGGCCGGGATCTCGAACTCCAGGACCTGACGGCTCCCTTCCGAGACCATGCTGACCATGTCGGCACGACGGGAACCCAGGCGTTCGATACAGGCTCCCTGCGTTCCGTCGGGAACGTCCAGCACCAGCCGCTCGTAAGGCTCGAGCAAACCCTCTTCTTCGGAACCATGGAAGATGACGCGCGGCTTGCTGATCTGGAACTCGTAGCCCTCGCGACGCATCGTCTCGACGAGAATACCGAGGTGGAGCTCACCCCGTCCCGAGACCATGAAAGCATCCGTCGTGTCCGTCTCCTCGACCCGCAGCGACACGTTGCGCTCGAGTTCACGATTCAGCCGCTCGCGGATCTGGCGCGAGGTGACGAACTTGCCTTCCTGACCGGCGAAGGGGCTGTCGTTGACCGAGAAGGTCATCTGGAGGGTCGGCTCGTCGATGGCGATGAGCGGCAGGGCCTCGAGGTTATCGACATCGGAGAGCGTTTCCCCGATGTTCGCATCGGGGAAACCGGCCACGGCCACGATATCCCCTGCGCGCGCCTCACCGGTTTCGACCCGGTTGAGACCGAGGAACGTGTACAGCTTGCTGACCTTGTTCTTGACGACGGTGCCGTCCGCACGCATCAGGGCGAGCTGCTGCCCGGCCCGGAGCGTCCCCCGCTCGATGCGGCCGATGACGATGCGGCCCAGGTACTCGGAATAGTCGAGCGTCGTGACCTGCAACTGGACGGGCGCATCCAGGGCGGTGTCAGGAGCCGGGATGTGCGTCAGGATCGACTCGAAGAGCGGACGCAGGTCTTGACCTTCCACGTCGACCTCGTGGCTCGCGATGCCGCGAATACCGGAGGCAAAGACCGTCGGAAACTCGATCTGGTCATCGTCAGCCCCCAGGTCGATGAAGAGGTCGAGGACGCGATCGAGCACCTCGTGGGGCCGCGCGCCGGGACGATCCATCTTGTTCAGGACCACGATCGGCCGAAGCTTGCGCTCCAGGGCCTTGCGAAGCACGAAACGAGTCTGGGGCATGGGGCCTTCGAAGGCATCCACGATGAGCAGACAGCCATCGACCATGCCGAGGACACGCTCCACCTCTCCGCCGAAGTCCGCGTGGCCCGGCGTGTCCACGATGTTGATCTTGTGGTCGCCAAACCGGACGGCGGTATTCTTCGCGAGGATGGTGATCCCCCGCTCCCGCTCGAGATCGTTCGAATCGAGGACGCAGGCCTCGACCTTCTCGTTCTCGCGGAAAACGCCCGACTGCTTGAGCAGCCCATCGACGAGGGTGGTCTTGCCATGGTCGACGTGAGCGATGATGGCGACGTTACGGATGTTCGCGGAATCCATTGAACCTCTGGGCATCAGAACTTGAGCGGAAGACATCCTGCCATTGTGCGGTCTATCACGTGTGAAGTCAAAGCCTTTTCCGCCGGAGCGGGAGATCCTGCCACCTTGGCGCTGAGGAACGGGATCTGTTAAAATTTGTTATGACTGTCATTCCGCATCACCCCGGGAGATCCGATGTCCAGCGACGTCGCGGCAGGTGAGAAGGCCCCGGCAACGTTCGGGGGTCTGCGAGCCGGCCAGGCTTACTTCTATGCCGTGATCGTCCTCGGGCTGAGCCTGCTGACGCTCAGCACCGCGCTTCACCCCGCGTTCGGGCATCTGGTCACACCGCTGTTCTGGTTGCTGGCGCTGGTGGGGGTTTGCACCGAGGTCTTCGCCGTCCCCCTGCCCCGGGGCGGTCACCTGTCGCCGGCCTTCGCCATCATCTTCGCCTGCCTCATCATGCTGGGGCTGGTACCGACCCTCCACCTGATCATCCTCATCGCCACGGCGTCGTCCCTGGCCATCCGCCGGAGGACGTCCTGGCTGGTGGCGTTCAATATTTCGCAGCTGACCCTGACCTACACGCTGGCGCACCTCGTCCTCTGCGTGGGCGCCTCGGGGCACCGGCTGGACTTCTTCTCCGGCAACTCGTTTGCCTGGATGTACGAGGTCGGAGGCGGGAATCTGTTCGCGTTCGACGCGCTGATCTGGGTCTTCGCGGCCATGGTGACGCAGCTGTTCGTCAACGTCCTTCTCGTCAACAGCTACATCGCCCTCGAAAAACACGTTTCCATCTGGAAGGTCATCTGGGAAGACGATCGCTGGGAGCTGCTGTTCACGCTTGGTCTGTTCCCGCTGGCCATCCTGATGGTCGAACTCCATCGCCGGATGGGGGTCCTCGGAGCCGCGATGGTCCTGGTGCCGTTCGTGGTGTCCTCCATCGTGCTGCTGCTCTACATCAAGATGCGGCAGACGAGTGCGGCGCTGCGGGCAGCCCATGCCGAGCTCGAGATCATCCACGACATCACGCAGCGCATCGGCTCCCACATCGACCTGCCCAGCACGCTGCGCCTCATCGGGGGGGCGATCGCCGCGCACCTCGGTGACTCGGAGGTCCGGATCTACCTCAGGCAGGAAGGCACCGAGTGTTACCTGCCACAGCGGATCGGAGACAGGGACCCGGATGGGCTGGCTTCCGTCGTGACGGGGCAAGGTGTCCTGGGGCGATGGGTTCGTTCGGGCGGCGTGCTCTCTCTGTCCAGCCCCGAGACGATCGCGGCCGAGGAGGATCCGTCCTTCCAGGGCATGGCCTCCGTGCTCGGTGCCCTGATCCGCCAGGACGACCGTGTCCTCGGCCTCGTGGTGGTCCTCTCGCCTGTACGGGATGCCTTCGATTCCTCGGACGAGAACCTGCTCGAGATCATCGGCTCTCAGGCCGCCGTGGCAGTCAAGAACGCCTTGCTTTACCAGACCACCCAGCAACTCGCCATCACGGATGGCCTGACCGGGGTCTACAATCGCGCCTATTTCCAGCGCCAGCTCGAGGCAGAGTTTCGCCGGGCACCTCGTTTCGGTTACCCCATCTCGCTCATCCTCATCGACGTCGACCATTTCAAGGCCTTCAACGATGCCCATGGCCATCTGCTCGGAGACCAGGCGCTGCGAGCCGTGGCTCAGATCCTGCGGGAAAGCACGCGTGAGACCGATGTGGTCGCGCGCTATGGTGGCGAAGAATTCGCGGTCATCCTGCCAGAGACGGCCACGGAGCAGGCCCTCGAGGTGGCGGAACGCATCCGCGCGAACATTTCTGGCCACACGTTCTGGGGCCGGGGACAGACTCCGGTCAACGTGACGGCCTCGATCGGGGTGGTGGGGAAACAGGCCTCGGAAACGCGACCGGAAAGCCTCGTCGATCTCGCCGATACCGCCCTGTATCACGCCAAGCATTCGGGCAGGGACCGCATCAGCGCCATCACGCCGGTGCAAGACCGCCCCTTCGTTTATCTCGAATCGCGTCGAGATCCCGAGGCTTCCGTGCGCCGTCGATTGCCCGCACGCGCGACCGTGAAGCTGGATGCCGTGGCCTGGGCGAGCCATCTCTCGGACGCCGTGGATGCGCTGGCCGCGCTCGCCTTCGAGAAGCTCGAGGCCCTCGATCTGGCTCCGGTCCCCGATGAAGCCGTGGCCTGGCATGATTTTCTCAGGCAGGGAATCGACGGGCTGATCCAGCGGGTGAGCCCACAGACCTCCGCGCGGCCCTCGCTCGATACCGTGACCGAACCAGGGGGAGACCTGCGGGGCCGCATGCACGCCCTGATCCAGCGCGGCATGACCCTCACGCAATCGGAGAGCTTCATCGTCACCTTGACGCGCTCTCTGGCCCAGCACGTCCAGCAAGCGCCCTTCTCGCCGGCCGAACGCCTGATCGTCCTCGCCGAGGTGGAGCAGTTCTCGGATGCGCTCCAGATCGCCCTGTCGCAGATCTGGCACTCCTTCTACGAACGGTCCAGCGAACATCTCGTCCGGCTGCATGAACTCGAGGAAACCCTGGCCCAGCTGGATGAACTCGACGAGATCCTCAACGTGGGCGTCGAAGCACTGGGATCCAGCCAGGCCAGCGAGCGGGCGAGCCTCGTCACCCTGGGAGCGCCGGACTGGAAGATCCTGGCAAGCCCCGCCTCCCCGTTCACCGAACGGCTCGATATCGCGCCATTCGTCGCCCACGCCTGGCCCGGAAGGTCCTTCGAATCGACGCAGCCCATCCTGTTCCGTGCGGCCGACGAGAGTCTGCCCCAGGCCATCCGGGATAGCCTCTCGGCCCGAGATCTGGATGTCGTGCTGGTCGTCCCGATGGTGCATCAGGGCGAGGCGATCGGGCTCGGTCTGGTCGTTCCCGGCGCAGGAGCCGAGCAAGACCCGGCCCTGACCCGGTATTCCCGCATGGTCGCCGGCCTGACGGCTGCCGCCATCGGGCGGCTCGAACATGCCAGCGAGCGGACGGACTGGATGCTTCATGGTCTGGTAGCGCTCGCGGAGGCCATCGAGGGCACGGACTCTACCGATCGCGTGCAGACCGATCGGCTGGTCGACCTGACCTTGCGCCTGGCGCAGTCCCTACAGGTCGCACCGCCCGATCTGGGGTCGCTGCGCCTTGCCGCCATGCTGCGAGACCTGGGGCGGCTGGCCTTGCCGGGCGAGACCGATTCGCGCGGCCGCAGTCTCACCGATGATGAACGGGCCGCCATCCGGACCCAGCCCGAGATCGCGGCACGGTTGCTCGACCCGATCGAGGCGCTGCGCGGCGTGGTTCCCGTCGTACGGCACCATCGGGAACGCTGGGACGGATCCGGGTATCCCCAGGGGCTCCACGGGGAACAGATCCCCCGTCTGGCCCGGATCCTGGCCGTGGCAGAAACCTTCGAGGCGCTGATCCACGAACGTTCGTATCGACCAGGGACCACGGCAGAACTGGCCGTCCGCGAGATGAGGGAGTCGGGACGCTTCGATCCCGAGGTGATCGGCGTCCTGGAGGGGCTCGTCCTGGCGGGGAGCGTGCGTTGAAGGAGCTGCGCATCGTCGCCGCCGCGGTCGTCTGGATGCTGTTCAGCCAGGGTGCCACGGGAGCGACCGTCCGCACCATCCGCAGCTTCGAGCGCGCGATGAAGGAGATGTCCCGGGCCACCTGGAAACACGTCCCGGACTCGAGCGAACCCGGAGTTCTCTATGCCGGTCGGGTGGCCAGCCTGGCGACGATCGTGCGGCTCGTGGGGTCGGACAACCAGCTCGAGCGGATCAGGGTCGAGGTGGCCCTGCCGAGCGAGTTACCGGACGAGCATGCGCTGGCCATCCTGGCCCGGTTCGCCTGCGTACACGAGGGCCGTCCCCGCGAACTCGGCCAGGTGCTCGGGGTCCTCAAGACGCTTCGCAAGACCGTCATGGCCACGGGAAGTCGATCGAGTCGTCTGCCGTATCGCGACCTCGACCTCACCCTGACCCTGGATTCCTCCAGCGACGATTTCAGCCCGAGAACCATCGAAGTCCCGTGGGGCGTGCTTTACTGGTCCCTGGAATCGCGCTTCATGGATCGGAGATGACATGCCCCGCATCACGCGCACCTACCAGATCGACCTCGACGAGCTCATCTACCACATCACCTGCAGCGACGCGTTCCAGGAACTTTGCAGGGCCTTCAGGACCCGCGAGATCTCGGATCTAGAAGCCCAGGAACGCCTGCTCGAGGTGCTTGAAAGGGGCCGGATGACCACGGTGGGTGAACGCGGACCCGAAGTCTGGGAGTGGTCACTTCCTGAGCGCGAACTGGCCACGCTCACGGCACGACTGGTCGCAGACCACCTCGATCCGGGCTGATCTCTGCTACCACCACCTGGTGGGGCCCAAGCAGGGACCCCGTTCAAGATTCAGCGGTCATTCCGCGGCCTTTCAGCCGATATCCAGTCTATAATGCGGCCGGCGATCACCGAGCAAGATGTTTTCGACGGCCTCATAGGCGAGATGTCGGGCGCTACCCAGGTGCTCTCCCTCCCCCACGATCGTCAGCAGACAGGGCCCCGAACTGACGAAGTTTCCGTTATCGATCGGCTCGAGGCCAGCAGCATAACACTCGAGACCTGTCCTGGGTTCGGGAAGCCCCGTCACGGAGGATCCGCGGGACATGGCCCGGGGATAGGTGGGGTCGACGACCGAGATCGCGATGCGATGCGCCGATCGGACGGTCCATGGGACCTGGTGTAAACGCACCTCGAAGCAAGCCTCGATGACGTCACCCCAGTCCGCGTCGACGATGCCAAGAGTGGCCTGCGCCTCGGGGTCCCCCAGGTGCGTGTCGAACTCGAGGAGACGGAGGCCCTGCGGCGTTCGCATGACATCGAACGTGAGAAAGCCTCGATACGGGATTCCTTCCGCGCGGAGCCCTGCGATGGTCCGGTCGATGATCTCGGTCCTGAGTTGCAGGTCTTCGTCAGGCGCGAGGGGAAAGGGCGCGATGGTCCCCATCCCGGGAGTGAAGGCACCTCGATCGGAATCCTGCATCCGGTGGAAGGTTCGCGTGACGGGTAAAGCGTGCCAGGACTGGCCATCGGTGACGACGGAGACCGAAGCCACGCTGCCCTCGAGACGTTCCTCGACCACGACCTTGCGTCCGGCGAATCCGTGGACCCCCTCCTCGATCCACGCCCACGCAGCCTGTTCGGCCTCTGCCGCGTACGAGGCCACGACCACCCCCTGACCCGGCGTGATACCGTGCGCCTTGATGACGACGCCTTCGGGCTTCCAGAGCTTCTCGATCGCCGCCCGCGCTTCGGCAAACGTGTTGGCCACCTCGAAGCTCCCGGTAGGAATGCCTTGCCGGGCCATGAAGGCCTTGGAAAAGGCTTTCGAGGCCTCGAGACGCGCGCCGGACGCGAGCGGACCGAACACCTTGAGCCCCTCGGCCTCGAACCGGTCCACGAGCCCCGAAATGAGAGGGCCCTCGGAACCGACGACGGTCCAGTCGATGCCGAAGTAGCGCACATGCTCGATGAGGGCATCGACGTTCCGCGGATCGATGCTGACCCGGACCGCCCGCTCGACCGTGGCACCCGTTCCCGGGGCCAGATGCACGCTACCTACCCGCGACGACCGGAGGAGGGCCGCAGCAATCGCGTTCTCGCGTGCCCCGTTGCCCACCACCAGCACCGTCAAGTTGTCACCTGGCATGAACTCTCCTCGTCCCCTTGGTGGAACCTCTTACCCAGCCCTGCATGCCCCGCAAGCCATCATGTTGAAACGCGTGACACACTCGTCACATGAGCAACACATGACAAATGCCACAGAAGTGAGGACAGCTAACACGATCTCCGGCGGAACATCTGATGTAAGCGCCCCGGCCGATGTAAGCTCGATCGTGACACGAGGGCGTGTCCAACGGTGCCAGGAGGGCCCAGATGACCGAATTCAGACCCCTTCATCCGGAATCCAGCATGATGAGCCTGGGGTATGACCCGTTTCTCTCTGAAGGCGCGATCAAGCCCCCCATCTTCATGACCTCCACCTTCGCGTTCCGCCGCGCAGTCGATGGCGAGCGGTACTTTCGCTGGGCTTACGGCCTGGAGCAACGCGACCCGGCCGAGGCGATGGGCCTCATCTACTCTCGACTGAACAATCCCGGGCTCGAAATACTCGAAGAACGCCTCGCCCTGTGGGACGGAACTGAACGGGCGCTGAGTTTTGCCAGTGGCATGGCGGCCATCAGCACGTCCGTGCTGGCCCACTGCCGCCCCGGGGACAGCGTGCTGTACAGTTCGCCGGTGTACGGCGGCACGGAATACCTGATGATGCACATCCTGCCAGGATTCGGCATCCAGACACACTCTTTCGCAGCAGATACGCCTGCGGAAGAACTGGCATCCTTCGCAGCATCCCTCGGATCCTCCCTGCGGGTCCTGTTTCTCGAGACCCCTGCGAACCCGACCAACCGAATGATCGACATCGAGGAGACGATCCGGACGATCAAGGCCAGGGTCCCGGAAGGTCACAGCCTGCTGACCTTCGTGGACAACACGTTTCTCGGGCCCGTTTTTCAGAATCCCCTGCGCTTCGGCGCGGACCTCAACCTGTACTCGGCCACCAAGTACATCGGGGGACACAGCGATGTCATCGCGGGGGCCATCACCGGAAGGGGAAACATCCTGGAACCCATCTCGGTGTACCGGACGATTCTCGGTTCCGTTCCCGATCCCTTCTCGTGCTGGCTGCTGCTCCGGTCGCTCGAGACCCTCAAGATCCGGATGACCGAGCAGGCGAAAAACGCGCGGATCCTGGCCTCACGGCTCCAGGACGACCCCCGCATCGAGGCCGTTCACTATCCCGAACTCCTGCCACCTGGCCATCCGCAGCGCCTCATCTACGAGAAGCAATGTTCCGGACCGGGCGCCATCGTGGCCTTCGAGATCCGCGGCGGGAAGGCTGCCGCCTTCAAGTTCCTGGACGGCGTCCGACTGTGCAAGCTGGCCGTCAGTCTCGGCGGAACCGAGAGCCTCGTGGAACATCCCGCCACGATGACCCACAGCGACGTCCCGACCGACATCCAGTTCAGCGTCGGCATCACGGAGGGATTGCTGCGTCTGTCCGTCGGCATCGAACACGTCGAGGACCTCTGGGCCGACCTCGATCAGGCTCTCGCGCGCGCGGTCGACGAGCCCGCCGTCACTCGCTGACGGCGGGCAGCATCCACACGCGGAAGGGGCGGGACTGGCCGTGGACCTCGGCCCCTCCGAAGCGATCGCCTGTTTTCCAGAACCGGACCACGCCCCACATGGCCCCCTCAGTGGATCCGGGCAAGCGAGTCTCGACCTCCCGTTCGGTCGTCCCGCCTGTCGGATACCGCCCGAGGACAACACTTCCTTTGCGGGAATCGGAACGATAGGTCAGCACCTGGTACGTCCAGGTACCCTTCAAGGCGGGTGCGGGCCAACCAAAGCGAGCGCCGCCCGGGTACGCCACCTCGGAGAAGGCTGCGCCATCCCAGCGAAGGTCGACCGTTTCGCGGTGCACCTCCCCATCGACCTGGTCCCAGGCCGCGAGGGTCAGCACGGAAACCAAGGACGAATCGCCAGTCGATTCCTCGATCTTGAGGCGATAGCGTCCGGAGGGGAGGTTCTCGAAATTCAGGCGGTCAGTCCCTTCGAGGCGATTCTGCTGGACCACCGAAAACCGTCCTTCCGGATCGGCCTGGAGCAAGCTGACCTGTCCCGTGACCCGGGTCGCCAGGGAGAGTTCGACGCGTCCGGACCGTGGCGCATCCGGGATCCCCGGCGCCTCGTTCGGTGGCACCGGCAAACCCTCTACCGGCATGGAAACGTCTGAGGACGGGACGGAGGAAGGACTTGCCCCACCCCCGGGGGACGGGACGGCTCCGGTGACCGCCTCCGGCGAGGCCATCGGCTGAGGACCGGGGGAAGATGTCCCACCAGGGGGCGAGGCCTCCGCACCCGAGGACTCAGGCTCGGGAGTAGGTGAGGTCCGATCGGGAGCAGGCGAAGGATGCACCTCCGTCACCGGGTCCGTCTCATCGCCCGGGCTCCCGAACCGGGACAGGGCCTCGAGGAGGTTACCCAGGAGCGTGGGGGCTTGTGTGTCACGGAGGGCACCGGACAGGAAGGATAGACCGGCCGTGAAACTCTGGTTGGACAACCCGTAGGCATTGAAGGGTTGGTTCTGGTACGCGAGATTGAGACCCAGCCTGGGAAGCAGAGCGACCTGCACGGCCGTCCCGAGGGTCAGTTCCTGACTCGCGATGGACCAAGTGGGGTCGTTGAGCACCACGACACTCGGGTGGTAGGTGTATCCGGCATCGACATGCCAGGTAAGGGGCCCCCAGCTCCTCTGGAGGTGACCTTCGAGACCAAGCACCGTCCGGTTGCTCCGCCATCCGAACACCGGAGAGATCGCCGTGACCCAGCCGTCCAGCACGGAGGCGACCCCGAGGCGAACATCACCGCCCCAGCCCACCTGAGGGGGGAGCGCGAGGAGGGAAAACGTCCCGGTGCCCGGCCGTGCCAGCAGATAATTGTCTGCGACTGCCGTCGCATCCCAGGTCAGGGACCAGTCGCCCAGACGGAGCAAGGGACCGGCCAGACCGAGTTCGTACTGTAGACCGCCCCTGAGATGGAATGCCAGTTCCGGAGTGACGAGCATGCGGTGCCCGATGGCCAGAGCGTTCGTGCTGAACCTCGCCGACGGAAAAGCACTCGAGGTGTACGCAGCCACCGTGAGACCG
>Ga0208788_1000438_pt1 | contig 20533 bp, 18 predicted proteins | sample Wag4_2014_7_11_3_FD_187363 | JGI IMG/M metagenome (GOLD analysis project Ga0208788, IMG submission 187363) | Fresh water mixed with fracking chemicals microbial communities from Ohio, USA - Utica-2 Time Series FC 2014_7_11 (SPAdes) (version 2) ...
CTTGGCTGAAACGCACGCAGCACTAGAGCTTCAGCTCCTCCAGGAGGAACCGTCTCTGTGTGCGAGATTGGGACTGACAGCGAGAACGCCTAGAATGCGCAGGGCGTAAAAATGCCGATGCAGGCTGCGCGCGCGCTGGCTTGTCAGTTCGAGATTTGTGCTCAGCTGGCTGATTTAGTGGGCTGCTGAGTGCTGATCCAGGGGACCAATTTGAAGGGCGCACCTGTAGCGTGCACACCTCGGCTTCTGCCTTGATGCGGGCACAGGGCCCGATTTTGATTTGATGCACCGCAGATTAGCAGTCACACCTTTGGTTAGCTACATCGCCCATAGGTTAATGTAGCGACGACACACGCTCACTGTGAACTCGGCGTCGTATTTTTTCCGCATTAGGCGGCAGAGTGATAGGCTCACTCGGGGCCGTTGTGAATGCTGAGATTAACTCGGAGCTGACAGCCTGTCCAGCCGGGAAGTTGAAAATTTTCATATTCGACATTTAAGGAGACGCTGAACAATTAGCCAATTCTCACCGTCCCCCTTTTTCAACCCGGTTTTTTCAACCTACCGGCCTTATTCTGCGTTTCTTGGGCCGATTTCTACCCTGATTTTGCTGATTAGCGGGCCAGCCCCGCCTTTCGGACGGACTTATCCCGCCGTCCGTTGCAAATACCGCTTGGCCAGTACCAGATTGGCCAACCCAAACAGACTGAACAACTGCGCCGTATTCTTTTCCAGTCCACGGTAGCGAACCTTACGATGATTGAAGCGCACCTTGATCACCTGGAAGGGATGCTCGACCTTGGCACGCAGCTGCGCCTTGGCGTATTCGACTTTGCGCTTGACTCGGTACAGCACGCTGTCTTTGCCGTGATGTTTGTAACTGCTTGGCCGTGCTGCAATCGACCAGACAACGTCCCGTTCAGCATGCTCCGGTCGCTTGGCCGCACCAGTGTATCCAGCGTCACCCGAAACATAGGTTTCGGCGCCGTGCAGCAACTGATCGACCTGGGTGACATCCGCCACGTTGGCGGCAGTCCCTACCACGCTGTGCACGAGTCCCGATGTGGCGTCGACACCAACGTGGGCCTTCATCCCGAAGTGCCATTGATTGCCTTTCTTGGCCTGATGCATCTCAGGATCACGCTTACCTTCTCGGTTCTTGACCGAGGGCGGCGCGGCGATCAGGGTAGCGTCGACGATAGTGCCTTCCTTGAGCAGCAGACCCCGGCTGGCCAGATGCTGGTTAATCGTTTCAAACAGCACCCGCGTTAGCTGATGGGTTTCCAGCAAGCGGCGAAATCGCAACAAGGTAGTGGCATCCGGTGCCGACTCACGGCCCAGGTCGATGCCGATGAAACCACGAATGGCCTGGCTGTCGTAGACGGCATCTTCGGTACCTTCATCGGAGAGACCGAAACACTGCTGCACGACATACATGCGCAGCATGCGCGACAACCCAATCGCAGGGCGTCCACGCTTGCCTGTGGTGTCGCTATAGAACGGCGCCACTTGCGCCTCCACTTGTGCCCAGGGCACCAGCTGTTCAAGGTCAGCCAGGAAGCGATCTCGGCGAGTCTGCTTTTTCTTGCCGGTATATTCGAGTTCGGAGAAGGTCTTCTGCACGCGCGTAACAAAGCTCATGGAGGGGGCTGGTTGAGGGGGCTCAGTGTGCCAAGGGTGGGGGCGGCTGGCTATTTATGCAGTGTCTCCTTAATTTCAAACTTCGTTGGCTGGGCGTTTTGGACAGAAGTCGGACTGGCTATCGGTGGCGGCTATCGGCCATTAGCAGTCGCTATCCTCAACCTCGTCCGACATGCGCAACTGTTTTGTCGAGATGGACGCCTGGGAAGAAGGCACCGAGCGCAGGTGGTAGGGCTTAAGTGCACTTCTGTTCCATTGCTCCCCAAACCCCACTATCGAGTGTTCAACCGAGCGTCCGGAACAATACCAGCCCTGCGAAATAGGCGATTCCGACAGCACAGCCTATGTTGAGGATCGTCCACGTTCGAGGCCCGATGAAGCGGCGGGTCCATGCGATAGCTCCGGCACAGATGAAGCACCACAGCACCGAGGACGCCATGAAGCCCACAAGGAACACGGCGAATGCCGTCCAGCCGGGATTGGCAACGCCTAGCGCGGTGATGGTCCCGCCGAGCCCCGTCCAGTAGGTAATATTCTGAGGATTGGTGAGTGACAGTGCGGCTCCGGTCGTGACCGCTGATCGCCCACCAACGGTAGATGAGGAAGGATCAAAGGTAGGCATGGGCGACAGCCCATCAAGCAGCGCCTGCCATGCGATCCAGCCGAGAAGGATGGCGCCAACGATGGCAAGAGGCTTTTCGACATAGGGTATCGTGAAAAGCGCCGCGGCCCCGAGCAGGCCCAGAACAGCCCAAATGAAATCGCCTGCAAGCGATCCGATCTGCACGTCCAGAGCAGGGCGAAACCCTCCCCGCATCCCCCGGCGGAGACTCTCCGTGAAGATCGCGCCCGGCATGGCGTTAAAAAGTAAACCAAGGACAAAAGCATAGATGAAGAGTTCAGTCATCATGGTGCTCAATCAAGATTGAGCGTAGCTTATAACGATTGCCTCACCTATCGTCTTGAACGTGATTTCAGCCCTTTCGCCACCGACCGGGAGGAACGCCATATTGCGCGCGAAAGCGGCGCGTCAGATGCGCCTGATCCGCAAAGCCGAGATCTGCTGCAATATTGGCGATTTTGTCGCCTTTCAGCACGCGAACGCGCGCTTCATTCAACCTGCGATTTAAGGCCCAAGCGAACGGCGGTAATCCATAGGCGCGGGTGAAGGCTCGCACGAGTTGCACTGGTGTCAAATCAACCTCGGCCGACAGTTCCGCAAGTGTTGGCATTGGGGCAAGATCAGTCAGACAATTGGCAACTCGCCGGAGCGTGAGCGGTATATGCCGAGAAACAGTGGCCCGCCGCGATCCCGCCAGAGTTAGAAGATCATCTAGAGTCTGCACCAGACGCTCCAATGCCTCGGCCTCGGAAACGTCCGTGTCGAGCGCATAGGCAATCGCCGCCTTCATGCGGAGTGCGGCACCGCCATGCGTGAGGATAGGTCGGTCAAAGACCGTTTCCGGCGATAGGTCGAAGGCATCCGCAAGAAAGATGGGATCGACGTAGAGACTAAAGAATTCCCATTCGCCGCTGACAGCTTGGGAGCTTTGGATCTGCGCCGGGTTGTAGAGCGTGATTTCCCCTTCGCCCGCCTCAAGCGATTTCCTTTCGAGTTTGATCCGTTCATGGCCGCGCACATTGACACTAAGGACGAACTCGTCGTGAAAGTGCGGCGCAAAGTAATGTCCACCGCAATCGAGGCGGGCGACTTCCAAGCCTAAGAAATGGCGACGCGCGAAGGATTCCATACGTTTAGTATATCCAATCGCCGGGCGGGCGGCTCATCTTCCACGTGTTCGGCGCGCTGGGCCAGTTCGAGCGTGACCTGATCTGCGAGCGCACCAAAGCTGGGTTGTCTGCCGCTGCACTCGAGCTAAAGGGCGGGCGTAAACCTGTCGTCACCGCCGACAAGTTGCAGCGTGTGCGGGAACACATTGCCAACGAGCTGAACGTCCGCGAGGCCGCAACACTGCTCAAGGTAGGCAAGACTGCCCTATATGCTGCCTTACAATCAGGTAGTGCAGCCGACTCCTGATATTTAGTGCAGCCGCCCTCTGAAAGCGACACCTGGATTTCCTGCGTCTTTAGTGATGTAAGTCAATCATAATCGTGCCGGCGGGAATATCGCGGAACAGCCATCGCCCATCGGATAGCTTTTGCATGGCGCTGCCAGAGACCGGCCGCAGGCCAGTTGGCAACTCAAATACCAGATCTTTAATAGGCTCTTGCGCTTGGACGTTGAGCACAATTTGACCGCGTTGCGCCAGCACATCGACCTCGACTTTATCGCGTGCAGCCCACCAGCTGCCGTACTGGTTCGGGTTCAAGGACTGCTTTTGGCCGGTTAGCGACGGCCTGACTTCGACCGTCGCTATACATGGTCAAACCTCGGTCTGCTCTGCCATTTCCAAGGCGTCGTCGACCTCAATCCCAAGATATCGAACGGTGCTCTCCAGCTTCGTATGGCCAAGCAGAAGTTGAACGGCCCGCAAGTTCTTTGTCCTGCGATAGATCAGTGATGCCTTTGTACGTCTCATTGTGTGAGTGCCATACATGGCCGGATCAAGGCCAATGGTTTGCACCCAGCCTTTGACGATACGAGCGTATTGACGAGTGGATAGATGGTCTGAGGTGTGCAGCCTGCTCGGGAAAAGGCAGTCCTGGCTACGGAGCTGGGCTTGGTGTATCCAGGCCGCGAGAGCAGACCGTGTTTGCTCAGTAATTTCGAACTGCACTGGTCGCTTCGTTTTCTGCTGCATAACCATTGCTCGTGATGACACATGCTCGCCATGAGCAACGTCGCATACACGGAGCTTGGTTAAGTCGCAGGCTCGAAGCTTGCTGTCGATGGCCAGATCGAACAAAGCCAGATCCCGGGTTCGTTGTGCAAGCTGAAGCCTTACTCGGATGGCCCAGATATCTCTCAGCCGGAGCGGGGTTTTCTGTCCGACCAACTTTCCTTTGTTCCAGGGCCGGCGGGTGCAGGTAGCAGTGATGTTCATGGCAAGTCCTCCACATGTGGGAGGACAAGCATGGCTAGCCAGAGAAGTGGTCGCTAACGGCCAATAAGTGCCGCACAAATCCCGGCGGGTGCAGATTTCCGGGCGGTTTGCGCCAGATCAGTTGGAGACGCTTTTCAAGCCCCGGGATGGGAAGAGCTACCAGCGCGCCACTGCGAACTTCGTCTTGTACTGCGGAAGCCATCACCAACGACACGCCGAGTCCCGCCCTGACTGCTTGTTTGACTGCCTCGGTGCTGCCTAGCTGCATACCGCTGCGAGGCACGCCCAGCTCGCCAAAGTATTCGGTCAGAAGCCGTCCGGTACCGCTACCCGGTTCACCTCCCAGCATCGGCAGGTCCACCAGACGATCGCGTTCTATGCACCCTGCTTCAGCCAGCGGATGGTCGGGGCTGACGATAAGTACCAGCGGCTCGACCCGCCAGAGGCGGTGTTCGAAGTCGGGGTGAGGTAGCCACCATTCCATGATCGCGGCGTCGAGCTGGCCCGCCAGTAGCTGGTCGGCCACATCCGGGTTGGCGGCGATGCGCAGATCCACCTCGCCCCTCTCATTTGCGGTCGTCAGATAGCTGCGCACGAATGGCTGGAGAAGGTAGGTGCCGATGTTGGAGCTGGCCCCGACGCGCTCACTATTTCCATGCAGGGCTTCTAGCGCCCGGGCGTGCATGTCGAGCAAGGCGGTCGCATGCGGCATGAAGGCCAGCGCACGTGTGGTAGGCTGGCAGCCGCTACGACTGCGCTGCACCAGCGTTACGCCGACCTGCTCTTCAAGCTTCTGCAAGTGCTGCGACACCGTCGGCTGGGCCAGCCCCAACGCCCTCGCCGCGCTCTGAAAACTGCCTGTTTGAACGATCGCTACCAGGCTCTTCAGCCAGACCGGATTCAACATGCGGCAGGCTCGGCCTGGGGCAGACGGTTCGCAGCGTTGATTGGGCGCGCACCTGCCAACGCCTGGATGATGCTCTGCGCTGCACAACGTTCAATCTCCAGGCGCACCGCGCGCACTGCCGACCCTATGTGCGGAGTGAAGAGCGTATTCGGATGCGCGAGCAGCGCAGGATCGATCAGCCGCGGCCGGTCCGCGCGAGCCCAGTCTTCCATTTCGAATACATCCGCCGCATACCCGCCGAGCTGGCCTCGCTCAAGCGCCGCGAGCACGGCGGTTTCATCCACTACCGAACCACGACAGGGGTTTACAAGCAGAGCGCCCGGCCGTACGAGGGCAAGCAGCTCGGCGTTGACCAGATGCTCAGTATCGGCATTCAAGGGAAGCGCCAGCAGGATGAAGTCCGAGCTGGCGAAGAGTTCGCTGCACGCCACCTGGCGCAGGCCGAGCCGTTGCTCGGTTTGTGTATCCAGAGCCTTCGCCTCGTGGTACTGCAGGGTCGCGCCCCATCCCTGCAAGCGCTCAGCCATGGCCTGTCCGATGGCGCCCATGCCAAGGATGCCGACCGTCGCGTTATCCAGCCCCGTGCCGTAGAACTGTGGTTGCCAGCCCTGGAACTCGCCAGAGCGGACGAACGCATCTGCTGCGCGCAGATGCCGCCCCAGCCCCACCGCCAGTCCGATCGCCAGCTCGGCAGTCGGGACCGTCAACAGATCAGGCACGAAGGTCAACCAGACCCCGCGGGCAGTACAGGCGTCCACATCGAAATTGTCGAAGCCCTTGAGCGCGCAGCCGACCACACGCAGCTCGGGGCAGGCTTGGAGAAATTCTGCATCGACCCGATCGGGCATGAACGCCATCATCGCCTGAGCATCGCGGCAGCGGCGCAGAATTTCCTCGCGCGTCAGCGTGCTGTCGCTCTGGTTGGTCATCAGCTCGCAATGTGGCGCCAGCAGTTGCAGGATCTCATCGTGTACTCGGTGAGTTATAACGAGTTTCGGCAGCATGGTTTGTCCTATTTGAAACGTTTGCGCAGCACGCCACTGAAGGCGTCTACTAGCGTGACCATGGCCAGGATGACCAGCAGGATTGCTGCAACCTCCTGGTACTGCATGATGCGCAGCGAGCCCATGAGTTCGAAGCCGATACCGCCGGCGCCAACCATGCCCATCACGGTGGAGGCGCGAAAGTTGTATTCCCAGCGGTAGATCGCCACGTCGGCGAACTGTGGAGTCACCTGTGGCAAAACCGCGTGCAGCAGCACTTGCATCGGCGTAGCCCCCGCCGCCCGAGCGGCTTCCACCGGCGCTTCGTCGACGTGCTCGATGGCCTCGGCGAAGAACTTGCCGACCATGCCGATCGAATGCAGACCCAGGGCAAGCACGCCCGGCAAGGCGCCGAACCCTACGGCTGCAACGAAGATGATGCCCATGATCAGCTCCGGCACCGACCGCAGGGCATTGAGCAGCACCCGGGCAACACCGAACACAAGGGGGTGCGGCGCCGTATTGCGCGCTGCAACGAAGGCCACCACCAGCGAGAACACCACTGCGATGGCCGTGCCGGCGATGCTCATCGCCAGCGTGTCGATCAACGGGCGAATCCAGCTTCGATAGCCCGAAAAGTCTGGCGGCATGGCCTCGCCTGCCAGGGTCGCGATGGAGGGCAGCCCGTTCAGCAGCGTGGTGGCATCGAGCAGCCCCACGTACCAGCAGGCCAACAGCACCACTCCGAGTACAATTGCCACCTGCCCCAGCTGGCGCCACCAACCGAGGCCGAAGCCTCGAAGGATGTGCTCGCGTTGCTCTGCAGGCAGCGCCTGCACGTCATGATGAGTAGACATATCGGTGCTCACATCGTGGCGAAGTCGAGGCCGAGCAGCGATCCCATGTTGCGAATCACATCGTAGTCGGCGTCGGTGATTGGCGCGAAGGCCTCGGCTTTGAAGTTGCGCAGCACTTCGGGATCGTCGATACCGACGAATACATCCCGCACCTTGGTTTTCAGCTCGGGGCTCAGGTTCGAGCGCATCGCCCAGGGGTATTGGGGATATTCGCCGCTGTAACCAAGTACTTTCACCTTGCTCGGATCGATTAGGCCACGTTCGGCTACTTGATTGAAAATTACCTCCGACAGCCCACCCGCATCGGCGTTTCCGTTCGCCACGTTGACGGCAACGGCGTCATGCGTGCCCACAAAATGTTGTTCGTAGTCCTGCCCACCCGTCAGCTCGGCCGTCTCAAGAAGCACGGTTTTGGGAATCAGATGGCTGGACGTCGATGCCCGGTCACCATAGGCCATCTTCTTGCCCTTAAGGTCGGCATACTCATTCACGCCTGACGCCACATTGGCGATAATCACCGAGCGATAGGTCGGCTTGCCGTCGATGACCATGGCAGCGAAGGGCTCGATGTCGCTTTTGCTTTTGGCCATGACGTAGGACAGCGGACCGAAATACGCCAGGTCGATACGGCCAAAGCGCATCGCCTCAATCATCGAGGAATAGTCGGTGGTTACGATCAGCTGCACCTTCTTGTCCAGATGCTCTTCCAGATAATCCTTCAGCGGCTGGTTACGCTTGATCAGCTCGGAGGCGTTTTCGTCCGGCAGCAGGGCAACCTTTAGCACATCCGGATCGGCATCGGCCGCTAGGGCGGACAAACTTGAAACAGCGGACAGCAAGCAAGTCAATAAGAGCGCGGATAAGCGTTTCATCGGGACATCTCCAGTGAAGGTTCGAGCATGACAGGTGGTTCAGCCGGAGCATTCGCTGGCTGAGTCGTAGAGCGGCCTGCATAGATGCGCTCAAGCTGCGCATCGGTGAGTTCCGAGGGCGCGGCATCGAAAACGATCTGAGAATCGGCCAGCCCGACGACGCGATCGGCGAAGCGGCGGGCATATTCGAGTTGATGCAGCGAAACGATGGCGGTGATGCCGTCTTCCTTGCAGATGTCGCGCAGCAGTCCGAGAACACGGACCGAAGTGGCCGGGTCGAGACTGGCTACCGGCTCATCGGCAAGAATGATCGCGGGCTGTTGCGCTAGCGCACGCGCGATGCCTACCCGCTGCTGCTGGCCACCGGACAGTTTGTCCACCCGGCTTAGCGCCTTGTCTGCCAGACCGACCCGAGCGAGGCAACTGAGCGCAATCTCCTGATCGGCACGCGGCAGAGGAAACAGCGAGCGGAGCGTGTTGTGAAAGGCCAGCCGACCGGTAAGCACATTAGCCAGTGCGCTTTGACGTTCGATTAGCTGGTGGTGCTGAAAGATCATGGCGGTACGCCGACGATGCTGACGCAAGGCCGAGCCGCTGCCGAGCTCACCGAGCTCGCTGGTGACACTGCCGCGAGTGGGCGTGACGAGTCGATTGAGGCTACGGAGCAAGGTCGACTTGCCTGCGCCCGAGAGACCAAGCAGCACGGTGAACTCACCACGCCGAAATGCAATCGAGGTATCGCGTAGGGCTGTCACGCCGCCTGGGTAGACGACGCTCAACCGGTCGACCCGCAGCACGGCGTCCTGTATCGGATGGGGCGTCATTTGATCACCTTTCGCAATATTGCTGGCCGCACAATTGCGGTTCGCGATGCAAAGGGTAGAAATTCCTTGTTAACGCACTGCTTCTAAATGATGACATTTCGATGAATGCTTCGAATCTGCCGTAGCGGGGCGGCAAGCGAAGCCGTGGAAGAACGGGCGCAACGTAGCGTCTTTCTTCACGCGGGATACAGGAGGCTTTGATTGATACTGCTGCGGATTCGCTACAGTAACGTTGGGCCAGAACGTAATGCCATCCAAGCAAGAGAGCGCACACTAGCGGACTATAGGAGACATTCTACTCTTGCCCGTCGATTAACCCAGGCCGTTATGTGGCTGGTCGAAACCTTCAGGTGCCGCCCAACTAGATGTCTGTTGTCGCGCCCAGCTTAATGCTAGCGCAAGCCGCTTATTCTTCTAGCAACGCCGCGCTAGTCTTGAATGATGTTTCCTCAGTAGACTGATCATGCGCGGTATCTGCTTCGATGCCTTGAAGAGAACGCCTTCGGCTAAATGTCATATGACCAGCGCTTTTTACACTTCGGTTATTACTCCTTTTTTCAGCGAGATTGGGAGGGAAGGATGATTGCATATACAATGGTCGGAACGACCGATCTGAACCGTTCAGCGCGTTTCTACGAACCTATATTCTCAGCAATGGGGTTGGAAATTTCGTGGAGGGACGAGCGATCGGTTGCTTGGGGAGTTCCGGGCAACCGGACCCCCACCTTTCACGCTTGTCTTCCTTATAACCAAGAGGAAGCACGCCCCGGCAATGGAACCATGACGGCGTTACTCACGGAGAGCCCAGCGCTAATAGGGCGACTCTTTGAACTCGCGCTTGAGAACGGAGGTACTGACGAAGGCTCTCCTGGCCCCAGACCTGAGTACGGAACGGGATTCTACGCAGCCTATGTTCGTGATCCTGACGGCAACAAGTTGGCCTTTGTCTATTTCGACGATAACCAGTGTGGCGGTTAGCGTTACCACTAAGTCTTGGTCGCCTCTATATAGATGAATCATTTATATGAACAAGCGACCAAACAAACATGTATTAGCTACTCAAGATAGCAATCCGATATATCCTGCACTTAGTGACCAAATCGTCTTAGCTCCTTTTGACCCCTTCGGCGATATTCGCTGGCATGCCCCGACTGGCGTCACCCCGGTAAATCTCATGCCGTTTCTGGTTCGGGGTCGACTCGGAACGCTTCGTTAGCTGAACGATGCCACTTGATACGCTACCGGCCAGTACGAGGAGTTACAGTACTAGACGACCGCTTTCGGCCAGAAGCGGCCGTTAAGTATTTGTGAATGAACCAGGACCCAATGACATTAGAGATCGGGTTGATATTTCATCTCTAACAATCATGACGGATTCAGCAGTTCATCCAGAATGCCAAGGCCAAAGTGGCGCTGGAGCGTGACCGCAAAGAACTGCTCGGCAATGTCTGGCAGCTCGGCATACAGCTGCAGGGTGCCGTTGAGCAGCTCGTCCTGCACAACAACGGCGGGGAGCAGGGCGATGTCGCCGGAGTCACGTGCCAGCAGACGCAGCATGGCCATGTCGTCAACCTCGGCGCAGATGTGCGGGCTCAGGCCGTGGCTGTTGCAGTAGACCTCAAACTGGCTGCGAATATCACTGCTGCGTCCCGGCACAATCAGGCGTGCCTGCTGCAGGTCAGCGGGCAAGGTGAACGGCGCTAGCCCCTTTCGGGGCGGTCCCACCAGACATACGCTTTGCCGGTCCAGCAGGCGGCAACGCCAGGCTCGTTGGCCATCTCCACTGACCGCCTGGTTGGTCAATACCACATCCAGTTTGTGCAAGGCTAGACGCTCCAGCAACTCCTCCAGGCTACCGGACTCCAGGGTGATACGCACCTGCGCACGGCCGAGAAAGGGCCGCAGCAGATTTTCCTGAAAGTTACGCGACAGGGTTGCAACGGCGCCGATTCGTAAAGGCTGGATGTCCTGCTGAGCGCCTTGCAGGGTCATCTGCAATTCGCTGCCCAGGGCAAAGATGCTCTCGGCGTAGTCCAGCACCAGTCGTCCCGCTTCGGTCAGCGTCAGGCTGCGACCGCTGCGAATAAACAGCGCGTGGCCCAGCTCGTCTTCCAGGGTGCGGATTTGTGTGGACAGCGCCGATTGCGACACATGCAGCGAGTGGGCAGCGCGTGTGAGGTTGCCTTCCTTTGCCACGGCCCAGAAGTAGTGCAAGTGGTGAAAGTTGAGTCGGCGCACGCTGGATTCCTAAAAAGAGAATGATCCATTCATATCAATCTATTTTTAATACTTCAAGCGCTACGGGAGACTAGATCCAGTTGATGGATTAGGAGCTACGCACGTGCCGATCATTCTCCCGCCCCTGGTCGAACTGTTGCCCTGGGTGTATGCCCTGACGCTGATTCCAGCCAGCCTCTTACACACTCGCGAGCACCTCTGGTGGTCGGCCCGGGGTGCCGGCTACCTCGGTTTGAGCCTGGTTCTGGCGGCCTGGCTGCAGGCGGCTCTTAACGAACAGAATGATGATCGACTGGGCCTGGCGATGGCGGGTTTGATCAGCCTGCTGGCGTTGGTGATCATCGACTATTCCCAGCGCTACCTGGAGGGCGAGCTCGGGCAGCAGCGTTATGTGCTGGCCTTGCTCGGTACGCTGGCGGCAGTGGCCACCGTTGTCACCAGCACTGATCTGATTGTGCTGGTCGGGGCCTGGATTTTTTCCAGCCTGTGCCTGCATCAGCTGCTCACATTTTACCGCGACCGCCCGCAGGCCCTGGTGGTGGCGCACAAGAAATTCCTCGCCAGTCGCCTGGCCGATGTCTGTTTGCTGCTGGCTACCGGATTGCTAGTGCGAGCTGGCGGTGACAGCAGCATCGCGGTGATTCTCGACGCCGTGAACAGCCGCCTGCAGGCCAGCGGCCAGCTCGGTTGGGACCTGCAACTGGCGGCGTTGCTGCTGGCCCTGGCGGTGATCCTCAAGTCGGCGCAACTGCCGGTGCATGGCTGGCTGATCCAGGTAATGGAAGCACCGACGCCGGTGTCGGCGCTGCTGCATGCCGGGCTCGTCAATCTTGGGGGGTTCCTGCTGCTGCGCTTCGCGCCGCTGTTTTCCGCCGCCGTGCCGGCGCAAAGTTTGCTGGTACTGGTTGGCGGCCTGACCGCCGTGATCGCCGCGTTGGTGATGATGACGCGCATCAGCATCAAGGTCCGCCTGGCCTGGTCGACCTGCGCGCAGATGGGTCTGATGCTGCTGGAGTGCGGCCTGGGGCTCTACGAACTGGCCCTGGTGCACCTGCTGGCACACTCGCTGTACAAGGCCCATGCCTTCCTCGCAGCTGGCGAGACAGTGGCCCAGGCGCGCCAACATGCCCTGCAGCCCGTCGCTCCGCTACCTGGTTTGGGTGATCTGCTGTGGGCCCTGCTGCTGGCCGGCCTGGCGCTAGCGCTGCTGCAGGGTGCGTGGACCTGGCTACAGCCGGGCCCTGAGCTGCCTCTGGTGGCCCTGGCTATTCTCGCCATCGGTCTGGCCCCCTGGTGCCTGCGCCGAGGGCAGGTGTTGCAGGGGCTGAGCATGTTCGTGCTGCTGTTGGCGGCCTACCTGCTCTGGCACCAGGCCGCTGCCTGGATTCTGGATACCCCGCTAGCGGAGGCGCCGCTGTTACTGATCGGGCTGGCCCTGCTGCTGTTTGTCGGCCTTTACCTGCTGCAGGCGCTGATCCTGGTGCGCCCTCAGGGCGCACTGGCGCGGCGCCTGTATCCGCTGGCCTTTGCCGGCTTCTACCTGGATGAGCACTTCACCCGTTTGACCTTCCGCCTGTGGCCGGTACGTTCGCGCCAGCCCCTGACTTCGCCTACTGGAGATCGCCCATGACTGCGCTCGAACACTTCGCCAGCCTCGACCGGGATGCGCTGCACGAGGCTGCGCGTCAGGCCTGCGCGCGTATCGCCCCGACCTGGCCACTGGACCGCATGATCGCCGTCAACCCGCTGTGGGAACGGCGTGAACACGCCTGGTCAACCGTCGCCGCAGAGCTCTGGCAACGTGCCGGCAGCCCGCTGACGCTGAGCGCTGCAGACTACCGGAGTGCCTGGCAGGAGGGTCGCATCGGCGCACATCACCTGCAGCAGGCTCTGGCGGAACAGGCCGAGCCCTGGACCATCGCACAGGTGCTGCAGGCATTGGAGATGCCGCTGGAGGCAAACGCCGGGTTGCCTCTGCTGGAAGACCTGGCCGATCCCGGCATCACATTACCGGGCTGGCGGGTGCTGATCACCCAGCAGATTGGCCAGTGCTGCGCCGCCTGGTTCGACCACGAACAGGCCGACTGGCGCCCGGAAGCCGGCACCGGGCTGTACCAGACCTGGCGCAGCAGCATGCTGGCAGACAGAGGGTTGAGCGTACTAAGTGACTGCCGCGACCTGCATGGGCGCATTGCCGAGCTGCCGTTGCAGCCCCACGGGGCGCTTGAGGCCGCGGTGCAGCGCCTTGGGCTGAGCGCTGATGACTGGGCGCCCTGGTTCGACTGCCTGTTGCTGCGCAGCCTGGGGTGGGCCTCCTGGTGTGCGTACAAGCGCTGGCAGGCCAACCTGCAGGGGCAGGATGACCATACCACTCTGGAGTTGCTGGCTATCCGCGCCGCCTGGGAGTGGCTGGTGGACGATCGCCAGCGCGATGCGCAGAGCCACTGGCGGCGTTGGCGCTCGGCCTGGCAGAACGGTTTGCAGCAGCCCCCCTCAGCCGCCTGGCAGGCCCTGCAAGTGTGGCAACGGGCCGACGAGCTGGCCTGGCAGGAACAGTTGCAACAGAAACTTTGCCGGGCGGAATCGGCAGCACCGCTGCAGGCGCCGCTGGCTAAGCTGTTCTTCTGCATCGATGTGCGCTCCGAACCCCTGCGCCGGGCCCTGGAGCAAGTCTGCCCCGAGCTTGAGACCGGTGGTTTCGCAGGCTTCTTCGGCCTGCCCATTGCTTACACGCCGCTGGGCACCGCAGCCACTCGCCCGCAGTTACCAGGGTTGCTGGCAGCGCAGCTGCAGGTCAGCGATAGCAGCGGTGATGCCGCGCAGGATAACCACCTGGCGCAGCGCCGCCAGGCACGGCTGGCCCGTCAGGGCGGCTGGCGTCTGTTCGAGCGCTTGCCGGCATCGACCTTTACCCTGGTCGAGAGTATTGGCTTGGGCTATGCGGGAGCGCTGCTCGGGCGTACCTGTGGCCTCTTCTCGGGTACTGAAGAGGCACATCGCAGCGGCTGGCGTCCTGCCGAGTGGCAGCAGTTACACCCGCAATTGCCGGCCCTGTCGCTGACTCAGAAGACCGATCTGGCCTCGCGCATCCTCCAGGCCATGGGGCTCAACGGTCCGGTCCCGGCGCTGCTGGTGCTGCTCGGGCACGGCAGCCAGAGTGCCAACAATCCCCAGGCGGCGGGGCTCGACTGCGGTGCCTGCTGCGGCCAGAGCGGCGAGGTCAATGCACGCCTGCTGGCCGGCCTGCTCAACGACCGCGAGGTGCGCATCGAACTGCGCCAGCGCGGGTATGACCTGCCGGCTCACTGCCATGTGCTGGCCGGCCTGCACAACACCACCACCGACGAGGTGCAAGTGTTTGCCCACGCGTCCATTCCGGTGGCCCTTCAAGAGGACTGGCTGCGCGTGCGTCAGGCGCTGGACCTGGCCGCTGCCCAGGTGCGCCAGGAGCGCGCGGCCGGGTTGGGCCTGACGGCGCTGCAGGGGCAGCCGGTCAAACTGCTTGATCGGCTGCGCCGGCGTGCCCGTGACTGGTCGCAGACCCGGCCTGAATGGGGCCTGGCCAATAACGCCGCGTTTATCGCCGCGCCGCGCGCGCGTACTCGCGGTGTCGACCTGCAGGGCCGCGCCTTTCTGCACGACTACGACTGGCGCGAGGATGCCGAGGGCGCTGTGCTGGAGCTGATCATGACCGCGCCCATGGTGGTGGCGCACTGGATCAACCTGCAGTACTTCACCTCGACCACCGACAATGCGCGCTTCGGCAGTGGCAACAAGTTGCTGCACAACGTGGTCGGCGGGCATATCGGCGTGTTCGAGGGCAACGGCGGCGATCTGCGCATCGGCCTGGCCCGCCAGTCGCTGCACGATGGCCAGCAGTGGAGGCATCGCCCGCTGCGCCTGCATGTGGTGATCGAGGCGCCGCAGGCCATGATCGACCGGGTCATCGACAACCACCCCGTGGTGCGCGACCTGGTCCTGCATGGCTGGCTGCACCTGCTGCGCATGGATGGTCAACCCGCCCAGCTGGAGCGGCGCACCGCAACAGGCTGGCAACCGCTGCCGGGAGCCTGATCGATAATGGCCGCGCCTATAGGGCACGGCCTTGTCACATCTCGGTCAGTCCGCGCCGCCGGCTTCGCGTAGCGCAAACAAAAAGCCGCCTGTTGATTTAGGCGGCTTTTTATTCAGTGCTGCGAGCCGGTTAGAAGTACCCCTCGATTTTCTTCTTTTCCATCGAGCCATCCTGGTCATGGTCGATGATCCGGCCCTGACGTTCGGAGGTCCGGGTCAGCAGCATTTCTTGGATGATCTCCGGCAGCGATTGCGCCCTCGACTCGACAGCGCCAGTCAGTGGGTAGCAACCGAGGGTGCGGAAACGTACCCAGCGTGTCTGGGTGCTCGCGCGCTGCTCTGGGGTGAGGTGCGCCAGCAGGCGCTCGTCGTCCACGCAGATCAGCGTGCCATGCAGCTCGACCACTGGGCGCGGCGCCGCCCGGTAGAGGTCGATGATCTCGATCCCTTCGAGGTGGATGTACTGCCAGATGTCCAGTTCGGTCCAGTTCGGTCCAGTTCGACAGGGGAAATACCCGCAGGCTCTCGCCGGCGTTGATCCGCGTGTTGTACAGCTGCCAGAGTTCCGGCCGTTGCTGCTTGGGGTCCCAGCGCTGGTGCGCGTCGCGGAACGAGCAGACGCGCTCCTTAGCCCGTGACTTCTCTTCGTCGCGGCGCGCCCCGCCAAAACAGGCATCGAAACCGTACTGCGCCAGCGCCTGCTTCAACGCCTCGGTCTTCATGATGTCGGTGTACTTGGCCGAACCCACGGAGAACGGGGTGATGTTCAGGCGCTCGCCATCGGGGTTGATGTGTACGCGCATGTCCAGCCCCAGGCGCGCGGCCAGGCGGTCGCGGAACTGGCCCATTTCGGCAAACTCCCAGCCGGTGTCCACGTGCAGCAGCGGAAAGGGCAGCGGCCCCGGAAAGAATGCCTTGCGCGCCAGGTGCAGCAGCACGGTGGAGTCCTTGCCGATCGAATAGAACAGGCAGGGGGTGCGCATCACGGCCACCACCTCGCGCAGGATGTGCATGGCTTCGGCTTCGAGCGCGCGCAGGTGACTCAAGCGCTGATTTGCAGGGACGAAAGCATTCATGGGTTACATTGCTCACATTGGCCGGCACTGGCTAATTGGGTCACGGGATGTCGTTCTTCATGCTGACAGGCCGGGCACACCCAGATGTGTGCGGCCGCTAATGGGGTGCTCAGACCACAGTCCACGCATAGCAGGCCGGGCTCGCTGCGCGCCACGGCAAAACCGCATGCCTGACAGCTCGGGCAGTGGCTGCTCAGGCGCTTCGCCAGTTGCCCCGCGGCATCACGGATCACCGTCTGGCGTAGCGGGTTCAGATGGGCGCGCATGTCGGTCTCCAGCCAGATCTTCGGTTCGCGCGCCAGCAGCCAGTCCAGTTGAGCGAGCAGCCAGTCGCGCTCGCGAATACCCTTACGGAACCAAGCTTCGCCGGGACGCCCGAGAATCAGGGCATGTTCGGGAAAGCGGGCGCGCTGCATAAAAATCTCGGCGCCTTCCAGGCTGTCGACCTCGACCTGGGCATAGTTGGTCGCTCCCGAGCCTGCCAAGGCAAAGACCGGGTACTGCAATTCTGCATCCCACAGGCAGAGAATTTCGTAGTCCCAGGGCATCCAGCCCAGGTGCGGATCACGGCCGAAGCTGCCTTCACTGCCCAGCCCGTAGCGCACCCCGCCTAGTGCACAGGCCAGTTTGGCTTTGCTAAGCGCAGTGTCGTGGGCGCTGCCCGTACGCGCGACGTCGCGGCTGAAGGTGCCAAAGTGGTCGGTGTCGTAGCTGCTGATCGATTCGATGCACAAGCCCAGAGGAGCCAAGGCGTCGGTGACTAACCGGCCCTTGTCATGGCAGGTGAGGAAGGCAACGGGTTGCACCTGGTTCAACGCAGCGGGGTGCCCATGCGGGGCGAGAGCGGCAGACATGGCGAGAATCCCTGAAATGACGACACAGGCATTTTCTCCAGTACTTGATATAGTCAAAAATAGATTATCAGCCTAAAAACCATCGGTATTTAGCAATGCAGAGACCGCGCTTCCATACCCGTCAGACCACGTTTCGCCAGCTGGAAACCTTTCTCGCCGTGGCCGAGCGTCTCAGCGTGACAGAAGCAGCCCGTGCCCTGCACCTGGCCCAGCCTTCAGTGTCGACGCAGGTCGCCAAACTTGAGCAGGCGCTGGGCATGAACCTGTTCGAGCAACTGGGCAAGCGCTTACACCTGACCGATGCCGGGCGCGAGGTGCAGGCCGGGGCTCGGGAAATCTTCGATGCCCTCGATCACCTAGAAATGCGCCTGGCTCATCTCAATGGCCTGACTGCCGGGCAGCTCAGGCTGGGAGCGGTGACCACGGCCAAGTACCTGGTGCCACGCCTGCTGGGGCCCTTTTGCCGGCAGTACCCTCAGGTTGAGGTCGAGCTGAACATCGCAAACCGCTCGGAAGTGATCCGCCGCCTGGAAGACAACCGCGACGACCTCTATGTGTTCAGCCAGCCGCCGCGCCATCTGGATCTGGACGCCATGCCGCTGGCCGATAATCCGCTGGTGGTGATTGCGCCGGCCGGCCATCGTTTCACCGGTCAGCGTATTCGCTGGGAGCAACTGGCTGCGGAGCCGTTTCTCAGCCGTGAGCCAGGTTCCGGTACGCGCTTGGCCATTGAGGAGCACTTTGCCCGCTTTGGTTGGGTGCTGAAGCCGCAGATGACCATCGAGAGCAACGAAGCGATCAAGGAATCCGTCGCGGCGGGGCTGGGTATTGCCATCCTGTCGCGACATACCCTGATTCACACAGCACCGGGCAATCTGGTCGAGCTGGATGTAGAGGGGTTTCCGATCCCCAACCGCTGGTACCTGGTGCGCTGGCGGACCAAGAATCCGTCACCGGCGGCGCAGGCCTTCAGTCGCTTTGCCGAAGTGCCGCTGGAGACCCCAACACTGCCGGAGTGAAGCCTTAAATCCGTTGACTGGCGCGGGCCAGGCGGTCGTGTACTGCCGCCCAGGCATCCTGATGTGGTGGCAGCTGGATATACAGGCGCTCCAGCCCCAGTGCATCGAGTTGATAAAGCGCCGCATAGAGACCGGCCGCATAGGCCTGCGGCTCGTTCCCCAGGTTTAGTGCCGGACCCTGGCTGGGTTGCGCCTGACCGCACCAGAGCCAGCCGTAAAGTGGCGAGGCGAGCGCCTCTGCAGGTGCCTGGTCGAAAGCCAGGCTCACAGTGCTGGGGGCGTAATGGCGATGGTGCTGGCCCGGGGCGCGCACGCCACCGTCCTTACCTTCCAGCGGCTCGCCGAGCACAGCCTCCAGCTGAAGCTGGCCGAGCATGCCGCGGCGCAGCAGGCGCGGGCTGTCACCGGGCAGCAGGCTGACAATGCTCGACTCCAGGCCCACCGGGCAGGCGCCGCCATCGAGAATCCAAAGGTCACTGTCGGCAAACTGCTGCGCCACATGCGCGGCGCTGGTAGGGCTGATCGACATGTAGCTGTTGGCTGACGGCGCCACCAGGCCACCACCGAAGGCCGCCAGCAGGGCCTGCGCCTTCGGATGGGCCGGCACCCTTAGTGCCACACTGTCCTGGCCGGCGGTGACGCTGCGCGAAACCTCTTCACGAGCTGGTAAGACTAGGGTCAGAGGGCCCGGCCAGCAGGCATGCATCAGGCGCTGCGCGGCCGGAGAAACCTCTGCGGCCCACTCGACGACCTGCTCCGCGCGCTGTAGATGAACGATCAGCGGGTTGCTGCTCGGGCGTCCCTTGAGTGCAAACACCTGCTGGATGGCTGCATCCTGGCGCGCGTCGGCCGCCAGGCCATAGACGGTTTCCGTGGGCATGGCGACCAGGTGGCCGGCGCGCAGGCGGGCGGCGCATTCGTAAAAATCACTTGTGATAAAGGGCATAGCGAGGTGTGTGCAGAGTCTGAATCGTCAGATTCTCTCACGCATTGCGCATCGAAACTTACCCTTGGTCGAGGTGCGAATAGTGATTTCACCTAAAAAATTTGTGAGCACTTGCTGCTCCTGAATGGCAGCTTTTGGCCGGAAGCGGCCTGCCCTATAACACGCAGCTATTAACTAGAATCATCCGAGCTCAGCCACTCGAGATACTCGCGCTGATAGAGCTGATAGCCCTGATCGAGCTCATCTGCTAAAGCGAGGGCCTCATAAGTGTCGTCAATCACAAGGTTGGTCCGACGAACCATGTAGTGAGTAGACTTCTTGAACTGTCGGTTTTCAAGCGCCGCCTTCCTGATCGCAGCAAGCAGCAACTCGTGATGTCGCGCGATGTCGCGGACTTCTGTCGGGAGCGATCTAAATGTCTTGGCCGGGTAGGCAGCTTTATCGCCTTTAGGTAACTCTATCGTTAACGACTCACCTGGGACCGGGGCTACGGAGGGTTTTGTTTTGCGCACGCCCTTCAGAGAACGCGAAATTTCGGTGTCCCTGACTGTGACTTTCTTACACCACATGGCTGTCCAGGACGCGTGGCTTCTGATGCGTACTGAAATGACGAGGTGGGTGCGCAGCTGTCGCCCGCCATTGGCTTCATTGGCCTCAATCGCCCGATTCATACTAACGAGATATGCATCAGCAATGCTCAACGCCGCCTCGTACAGGTCTGCATACTGCTGATCCAGCGGACACTCAATGCGCAGCTTTTTCACAATGCTTCCTCGGCGTTTTCTATGCAGCCAAGGATGACAAACAGGAAAAATAAATTGGGGCCCTAACCTACAAGATTCTTGTCAGATTAAGTGCCGCGCGCCTCACTGCTACGAACTGCATACCAGCTCGGTAAGCTATAGCCGGCACGGTGCTGCTCGTTGCCGCAATGGAGGACAAACGGCAACGCAAAAGTCCATTTCACGGGCCCAGTTTGAACTTCGCGCCCCCCCCATTGCCGTAGTGGATGACATACGGCAACGCGCGGCGAAATAACCTGATTCGACTGGTAGCAGCGGTAGCACCAGCAAATATTTGTAATTAGGTGAACATCAAGCGGCGGCGATTTGGCCTCAGAGCTTGTGAGCTTTTCGGTCACGCCCGCCGAAGGGGGCGCGAGTGGGTTTGTGATCGCTGTGGCGGTCAGATGATCTGTTCAGCATGAAGGCACTCGCGTTATCTGGTTTTTCGGGTC
>Ga0208788_1000440_pt1 | contig 20495 bp, 17 predicted proteins | sample Wag4_2014_7_11_3_FD_187363 | JGI IMG/M metagenome (GOLD analysis project Ga0208788, IMG submission 187363) | Fresh water mixed with fracking chemicals microbial communities from Ohio, USA - Utica-2 Time Series FC 2014_7_11 (SPAdes) (version 2) ...
GCCGTGGGATATCTGGTGCGACGCCTCGATGAAAACGCCAGTCCCGAGAACTTCATGTCGGCAGTATTTGATCTCCACCAGAGCGATGACTACTTCTCCAGAGAAGAACGTCGCTTCCGCGCCTCCCTTCAGGCACTTGGCCAGAAGCCACCGGCCCCGAACCGGAACCAGAACCGGTTGAAGCCCGCGCCATCGACCCACTCGACTTTCCACAATGAGCCAGACACCGATCCCTCGTTGGCTGAGAATCGGGCGTGGCTAGAGGGAGTTCGCGCGCTTGCCGGGTCGCGTCCCGGTCAAGCCCTCGGTGTTGACACCCTCAGGCGGGCCTCTATACCGGAGTCGGCAGGCCCTATCGCGGGGGGAATTGCTATTGACAAAGTCGTTGCAAAGGGCCGCGCAGCGGGTGCGAAGTGGGCTCAAAAGTCTGCCGCGGATCGGGCAGCGATTCTTCTTCGCGTTGCCGATGAGCTAGCCACCAGGCGCCACCAGTTACTGGCGGTCATGTCCCAGGAGGCGGGCAAGACCCTGGCCGAGGGCGACCCCGAAGTCAGTGAAGCGATTGACTTCGCTCGCTACTACGCCCACCAAGCGCTCGAGCTTGACACGGTTCAGGGCGCACATTTTCAGCCAGTGCGCTTTACTGTGGTGACCCCACCATGGAACTTCCCGGTCGCGATTCCTGCGGGATCTCTCCTGGCAGCACTCGCGGCAGGCAGTGCTGTTGCCATTAAGCCCGCTCCTCAGGTCAGGCGCTGTGGTGCTGTATTGGTCGAGGCACTGTGGGCTGCCGGTGTGCCACGAGGTGTGCTCCAACTGGTTAATGTTGACGAGGGCGAAGTGGGTCGCCTGTTGGTTTCTCACCCCGGTGTTGATCGATTGATTCTCACTGGCGCGTTTGAGACCGCTCGCCGGTTCCGCTCGTTCCGAGCCAGCGTGTCCCTGCTTGCTGAGACCAGTGGTAAGAACGCGATTATTGTTACACTGAGCGCTGATTTTGATTTGGCTGTGGCCGACATTGTGAAAAGCGCCTTTGGCCACGCGGGACAGAAGTGCTCGGCAGCAAGCCTGGTCATACTGGTCGGCTCCGTGGCAACCTCGGAGCGTTTTCGCCGACAACTCGTTGATGCGACTGGCACACTGCGCGTTGGTTACCCAGACAACCCAGAGTCGGTTATGGGTCCAGTAATCGAGGCACCAGGCCCCAAGCTCAGGCAGGGGCTCGGCGAGCTCGGCACTGGCGAAGAGTGGATTCTGGAACCTCAGTCCCTTGATGCGAAAGGACGCCTGTGGTCACCGGGGATCCGCAATCACGTCAGGCCCGGCAGTGCTTCTCACCTCACGGAGTACTTTGGCCCTGTCCTTGGAATCATGACCGCGCGCACGTTGGCCGAAGCCATAAGACTGCAGAACGCCGTCGAGTATGGGCTAACCGCGGGTATTCACTCGCTTGACCCCGATGAGGTGTCCTACTGGCTGGAGCGTGTTGAAGCCGGCAACTGCTACATCAACCGCGGTATCACTGGCGCTATCGTTCAACGCCAGCCTTTTGGTGGCTGGAAGCGCTCGAGCGTTGGTCCCGGGGCCAAGGCAGGGGGACCCAACTACCTGTTTGCTCTTGGCCAATGGCAACGGCTGGAACTCCCGACAAACGGGCAATCTCCTGCCCCCGAGGACTATTACGAGCGGCTCATCGCCGTTGCAACCGATACGAACCCTGATGGTCGCGCATTCCTCACGAGGAGCATTGGTGATGACCGTCGAGTATGGGAGAGCGTATTTGGGCTCTCCCACGATGCCTCGGGGCTTAGTCTCGAGCGCAATGTGCTGCGTTACCGACCGAGTGCGGTGACCATTCGAGCTTCACGTTTTGTTCCCGTGGCGGAGATTGTGCGAGTTTTTGCAGCCGGTGTTCGCGCGGGCGCCACCATCAATATTTCTGTGTCGGAGGCGCTTCCCGAGAGCTTGGTGGCGCTAATGCGCCAGAGCCCAGCGGGCTCGGGCACCCTGGCCGACTGCGTGGTGGAAACTGAGCGCGACTTTGTCCAACGGGCTGCCGCACATCTGCCTGCCCGCATACGTCTGCTCGGCAGTCGCGCGGACGCTCTCGCCGTTGCTTTTGATGGAGCACCCGAGGTGGCGATCTATGGTGATGACGTTACCGAGTCGGGGCGCGTTGAAATGTTGCCATTTGTGAAGGAGCAGGCCGTGTCCATCACAGCGCACCGCTTTGGAGCACCTGATCCGCGCTTTCTGGAGCTGACTGTCTAGTCCCTCGGACGGTGAATCAGACGCGAGAGCACGATGGAACTCTTTGTGTGGTTGACATTCGGAGCAATCCGGACGCGCTCGAGCGCGTCCTCGAGGGCACCAATGTCCTTGGCCCTCATGTGAATAATGGCGTCGGCATCACCACTCACGGTTCCTGCGTCAATGACCTCGGGGACCGTGGATAGGATGCGTTGGAGATCGGTGGGGGAGACGGTGCCTCTGCAGAAGAGTTCGACATACGCCTCAACAGCAAGCCCGTCGACAGCGGGGTCGACGTGCACGGTGAAGCCGCGGATTGTGCCATCGGCGACGAGTTTGTCCACTCTTCTCTTGACCGCCGAGGCTGAGAGCCCGACGATTCCGCCGATGTCGCCGTAGTTGGCGCGAGCATTGTGTCGAAGTTCACCAATGATTTTGTGGTCAATTGCGTCCATGTGGCAACTTTAGGTCGTTTTATTGCAAAAGACCCCGGTAAAACGCAGAATATCTGCGTTTGAATTCCGAAAAAGCGCGAAGGTTGCGTGTGAGACTAGAGGCATGACAACCACCAGCACCCTCGATGACGCCCACGTCGCCGACGCATCATCCACTCGACCCCGCGTGCTGATGTGTCGCCCCGAACACTTCACCGTGAGCTATCGAATCAATCCGTGGATGTATCCGGAAAACCCGACAGATACGAATCTTGCTCTGTCCCAGTGGAGCGTCCTCTATGACACCTATCGGAATCTGGGTTTTCAGGTCGACGTGATTGATCCCCTGGCCGGGTTACCAGACATGGTGTATTCGGCCAATGGCGGCTTCGTCTTGGATGGCATCGCCTATGGGGCAAAGTTTCATCACCACGAGCGGGGCCCCGAGGGCCCGGCCTACATGGAGTGGTTTCGGGCGCAGGGTTTTCAGGTCGTCGAGCCGGTCGAGGTGAACGAGGGAGAAGGCGACTTCCTTCTCGTCGGGGACACGATCTTGGCAGCGTCTGGCTTTCGCAGTGACACCGGAAGCCACAAGGAAATCGCTGATATCTATAGCCGGGAGGTGGTGTCGTTGCAGCTGGTTAATCCGAGTTACTACCACCTCGACACAGCCTTGGCCGTGGTCGATTCGACCACGATTGCGTATTTGCCAAGCGCTTTCGACGAGCGTTCGCTCGGGATTCTCCGCGAGCGCTACCCAGAGGCCATCATCGCCACCGAAGAGGATGCCGCGGTGTTGGGGCTCAACAGCTTTAGCGATGGGCACAACGTTGTCATTGCCGAACGTGCCACCACCTTCGCCGCCGACCTCGCCGATCGCGGCTATAACCCGATTGGGGTGGAACTCTCTGAGCTACTGCTCGGCGGAGGCGGCGTTAAGTGCTGCACTCTAGAGTTGCGGTCATGACGGGGACGGCAACGCGCCAGGCACTAGCTCTCGAGGATTCGTTTCTCACTCACAACTACCACCCGCTCCCGGTTGTCGCAAAAAGTGCCAGGGGCGCGTGGGTGAAAGATGTTGAGGGTAAGAAGTATCTGGACTGCTTGGCCGCCTATTCGGCGGTCAATTTCGGTCACCGTCATCCGGCTCTGACGAGAGCGGCCAGGCGCCAGCTTCGGTCGGTGACCCTCACGTCTCGAGCCTTCCACCACAATCTTCTCGGGACTTTTGCCAAGGAGCTGGCTCAGCTCGTGGGCATGGAGATGGTGCTTCCCATGAACAGTGGTGCCGAAGCCGTCGAGAGCGCCATCAAGGTTGCGAGAGCCTGGGGTTATCGGGTTCGGGGTGTTCCAGAGAACAAGGCGACCATCATTGTGGCGGACAACAACTTCCATGGGCGCACGATTTCGATTGTGAGCTTCTCCTCGGATGAATCCTCGAAGAAAGACTTCGGCCCCTTCACTCCCGGATTTGTGTCGGTCCCCTACGGCGACGCTGATGCCCTAGAAAAAGCGATGGAGGACTCTGTCGTTGCCGTCTTGCTCGAGCCCATTCAGGGTGAGGCGGGAATCATTGTGCCGCCCGAGGGGTATCTGGCTCGGGTGCGCCAGGTGACCAAAGACCGCAACGTACTTTTGGTCCTTGACGAGATTCAATCGGGCCTTGGTCGGACCGGTGCGACACTCCAGTGTCAGAACGAGGGCGTCGTGCCAGACATGGTGATTCTTGGCAAAGCACTCGGCGGTGGAATTGTTCCGGTGAGCGCGGTGGTGGGCACGAGATCCGTTCTTGGCGTTCTCGCTCCCGGGCAACACGGTTCGACCTTTGGCGGGAATCCCCTGGCTGTTGCGGTGGGTCTAGCCGTGGTGCGATTGCTGGCCACCGGGACCATGCAAAAGCGCTCGAGGGCGCTCGGTGCTCACCTTCACCGCAGGCTTCAAGGGTTGATTGGCCACGGTGTCCTTGATGTTCGGGGCGTCGGGCTGTGGGCTGGAATCGATATCGATCCAGCGCTGGCCACCGGTCGCGAGGTCTGTGAAGCACTGATGGCGCGAGGTGTGCTCGCGAAAGACACGCACGGATCAACCGTTCGCTTGGCGCCACCCATTGTCGTCTCGAAGAAAGACCTTGACTGGGGCATCGATCAGCTGGCTGCCGCCCTGTCTGACCTGGCGAAGAAAAAGCGCGGCTAATGCTTGTCAAAAAAGTTAAGTTAGGCTAACCTAACTTATGTCACCCCTCTGGTGCGCCCAATGGCCACGCACCCTCGTCTCGCAAAGGAGAAACATGCCTGTTCTCGCGCGCACATGGGCTTTTGCCGCAGTCGCTTCGCTGTCTTTTGGTCTCTCGGCCTGTGCTCCCGCTGCCGAGCCCGTCGCCGAGAGTGACCCCCTGGAGGGCACAGCAGAGACCGCGGTGGAGCTCATTGCTGATGACTACGTCATCTTGTATTCAGGTCGAGAAGAAACCCTGACCCAGCCCTTGATCGACATCTTTACCGAAGAAACCGGAATCACGGTCGATATCCGCTATGCGGGCACCTCTGAGCTCGCTGCACAACTTCTCGAAGAGGGCGATCAAAGCCCGGCTGGAGTATTCCTATCTCAAGATGCAGGCGCATTGGGGGCGCTGAGCGATGCGGGGCTCTTTGTGTCGCTTCCCGCCGAGATCACCGACCGGGTGGATCCGAACTATTCGTCCACAGACTCATCCTGGGTCGGCGTGACCGGTCGCGCTCGCGTCATCGTCTATGACAGCGAAACAGTTGCCGCAGAAGACCTTCCCCAGAGCGTCGATGAGATTGTTGGCCCCCAGTGGTCTGGCAAGGTTGCCGTTGCGCCGGGTAACGCTAGCTTCCAATCCTTCGTCACGGCCTACCGCGTTCTCCTCGGAAACAGTGCTGCCGACCAGTGGGTGTCCGGCTTGGTAGTCAATGACCCACAAATTTATGAAAAGAACGGGGCAATCCTCGAAGCCGTCAACGACGGAATCGTTCCCCTGGGCCTGATCAACCACTACTACTGGCACCGGTTGGCTGCTGAGCGTGGTGCGGAGAACATGCGTGCCCAGCTGCACTTCACCCCTGCGGGTGACCCTGCATCGATCGTGAATGTCACGGGTGCTGGTGTTTTGGTGTCGCAACAGGGCGACGCCGATGCGTTCCGCCTCGTCGAGTTCTTGGTCTCAGATCGTGCCCAGCAGTACTTTGTGGAAGAAACGTTTGAGTATCCGCTGGTGCCTGGCATTGATGCTCCCGAGGGCCTGCCGGCCCTCTCGAGTCTCCAAGTGGCTAACCTGGACCTTTCAGACTTGCGCTCGTTGGCTGAGACCCAGTTGCTACTGCAGAAGTACGGTCTGATTCTCTAATTCATTTCCCGAAAGGGCACCTGTGTCCCACAGCCCTGGCCTTGGCGCCACACGGCGACTCGTCACCAGGCCACCCTGGTGGCTCATTGTTGCCTCGGTGGGCGCAATCGCCCTGGTGTCCATTCCCCTGGTGTATCTCGCGGTTCGCGGTTCCGGGATAACGGGCCAGGCGCTAATCGGTATTCTTACCGGTCCGCGCGTCGGCCCTCTTGCGCTCAACACCATTGCTCTGGGTGTCGCGGTGACCACAAGCTCACTGTTCTTCGGAACGGTGATTGCGGCACTGATTTCACGGCTTCGCATTGGTGCACCGCGGATGTGGCTGTTGTTCTCGGCGCTCCCGCTCGCCGTGCCCTCTTACTTGGCCTCGTATGGCTGGCTGGTTGTGATTCCTGGGCTCAACGGATTCTGGCCCAGTTTCGTCCTGCTGACCGCGGTCACTATGCCCTATGTGATTTTGCCGGTGGCAGCGGCTTTGCGGGGGACATCAGCCGATGGCGAAGCGGTCGCTCGCACTCTAGGGCGGGGTCCGGTGTCCGCTTTTTGGAGTGTTACGTGGCCTCAGGTCAGGCCGGCTGCGATTGCCGGTGCCTTGCTCGTGTTTCTCTATACGCTCAGCGACTTTGGCCTTGTGGCCATGCTCCGATTCCAAACACTGACCTGGGGTATCCAGCAAGCCTACGCGGCAAGCTTTGATCGAAGTCAAGCAGCCGTTCTCGCCCTACTCCTGGTGGTGATGGCCTTGGCCGTTGTCGGCGCTGAGCGCAGTGCGCGAGGGCAGGTGCGAACCAGTGTTGCCACCCACCTTGCGGTGGAGCCGGTGCGTCCCGTTCTTCGAGTTCTTGTAGTCAGCCTCATCGCGACACCGATTGTCATTGGCGTTCTTGTTCCCCTGGTGGGCCTTGGTGTGCGATTGCTCCAGGCTGAGACCTTGGCGACTCTGGATTTAGCCAGGTTGGCAACCGCAACAGGCAACACCGTGGGGGTCTCGCTGGGTGCAGCTACGCTCGCACTGCTCCTGGCTTTGCCCATTGCGGCTTTGGCCGCTCGTTATTCCTCTCGCTGGGTGGGAGCACTCGAGAGCATGGGGTATCTCTCGAACGCCCTGCCCGGAATCGTCGTCGGCTTGTCCTTGGTGTTCTTTAGCCTCCAAGTGCTGCCAGGGCTCTATCAAACCCTTGTTGTCCTGGTCTTCGCCTATGCAGTCTTGTTTATGCCAAAAGCGCTTGGCACTGCGAGGTCGAGCATTGAAAACGTCTCGCCCGAGCTCGTGAGCGTTGCACGAACGCTCGGATCTAGCCCTTTTCAGGCCTGGTATCGGGTGACCGTCCCCTTGGCTCTTCCCGGCTTGGGAATTGGAGCGCTCCTTGTCGCGATCACCACGATGAAGGAACTGCCGGCAACGCTGTTGTTGCGACCAACGGGTTTTGACACTCTTGCCACTGAGCTGTGGTCGAAGACTGCTGCCGCCGAATTCGGTGCGGCTGCGCCGTATGCCGCCGTCTTGGTAGTGGTCGCGGCAATACCTGCGATGATTCTCTCCGGTGTCGGGTCTGTCGCGAAGGAGGAGCTGTGACCACAGTCACGATGGCTAATGTGAGCCTCTCCTACGGAACGCGCCTGGCGTTGCGTGATGTGTCGCTGGTGGTTCCCTCCGGCTCTCTGGTGGCGATTCTTGGGCCTTCGGGGTGTGGCAAAACCAGTTTGTTGATGGCGCTTGCCGGTCTAGTTTCAGTCAACGGTGGAACTATCACCGTGGGTTCCAGGGAGCTCTCGAGCGAAAAGCAGCGGATTCCCCCAGAACAGCGTGGAGTGGGCTGGGTTCCGCAAGCAGCGTCGTTGTTCCCTCACTTGAGCGTTGGCGACAACATCGGGTTCGCACTTCCCAAGGGCCGCCGGCGGAATGAGCGGGTGGACGAGCTCGCGCACCTGGTTGGCCTAGAAGGATTCCTTAATCGCTCCCCCGGCCAGCTCTCTGGAGGCCAGGCGCAACGCGTGGCACTTGCCAGGGCCCTGGCCCCTAAGCCCGATGTGTTGTTGCTGGATGAGCCCTTTGGCGCCCTGGATAGTGTGTTGCGGCACTCACTGGCACGGGACGTGGCCCGGATTCTTCGTGATCAAGAAACAACTGCGATTCTGGTGACACACGACCGCGAAGAAGCACTTGACCTCGCGGATTTTGTCGCGGTGATGGACCGCGGACGGATAGTTCAGGTCGGGACACCCCGTGAGGTCTATGAATCACCTGCGACCCCCTGGGTCGCCTCGTTCGTCGGCGACACCGTCGAACTCTCTGGTGTGTGGCGGGATGATGCTTTGAATTGTTCACTCTGTGGGGCTAAAGACTTTTGCGGCCCAGCAGAGAATCGTTTGGGTTGCACCGGCCATGTCATCTGCGCTCTAGGAGACGTCGCTGCCACCTCACAAGTCGGCGAACCACGCGATGGGGACCAGGTTCGCGTTGTAGTGAGGCCCGAATGGCTGGTCCCCTCGCAACAGGGCATCACGGCAAAGGTTGAGACCGTTGCCTACGCAGGCCACGACGCTCTCGTGGAGTTCTCTCTCGCGGGCCACAGCGAGCGCGTGCGCGCTCGCATTGCTGCTCCTTTCCTGCCAGCGGTGGGCCAAGACTTCTCGTTGGCACTGCGTCATCCCGCCCTGGTTTTCCCAGCAGTGGATGGCGCCGCCGCGCTACCCTAGCGTCGTGCCAGCACAGCCCGACCTTCGTGAATCTTCGGTTCTGTCCGAAGGTCTACTCTCACGCATTCGATCACGCGCTGGCACTTACGACCAGAACAACGAATTTTTCCACGAGGACCTCGACGAACTCCGTGCCAGTGGTTATCTCTCGCCCCGGTCGCTGCCCCAGATGATTGCCGACCAGCGCTTATTGGCAGCACACGCTCCGGCGACAGCTCTGGGAATTGGGATGCACTTGACCTGGATGGGGGTGGCCCGGGACATGGTTGCCTCGGGTCATAAAGAACTGCAGTGGGTGCTCGATGACGGGGCCGCGGGGGAGTTATTCGCCTTTGGTGTGAGCGAAAAGGGCAACAACGACGTCCTCACTGATTCGACCACCCGTGTTGACGAAGTCGACGAGGGATTTGCCTACTCTGGAACCAAAATCTTTGTGTCGTTGTCACCGGCCTGGACCAGGCTGAGCCTCCTGGGCCGCCACGGTGATGAGATTGTCCATGGCTTCATCACGCGCGATCAGCCAGGCTGGTCCAACACCCCCGATTGGGACACCTTGGGCATGCGAGCCACCCAGAGTTACACCACTCAGCTCGAGGGCGCGGTCGTCGAATCTTCGCGAGTGGCCAGGCGAATCCCGGTTGGCCCGAACGATGACCCTTTCACCGTTGCCATTTTCCAGAATTTCCTCCTGCTGGTCTCAGCTGTGTATGCGGGGATTTCTGACCGTGCTCTGGAGCTAGCGATTCAGAGCGCGAAGGGCAAGACCAGCAGCATGGGCGACGGGGCAGTGGCCTCAGAGGATCCAGCTATTCGCTGGCAAGTGGCCGATGCAGCAATTGCCCTCGATGCCCTTGGCCCACAACTGGAGACCTACGCCAGTTGGGTGCAGGGGGCCGAAGTCCCACATCCCCACTGGTTCCGCTTACTCTCCGGTGTGAAGCACAACAGCGTAGAAACAGCACGCAGCGTTGTGGACCAGGCGATGCGAGTCGCCGGTGGCAGCGGGTATCGCGCGGGCCACGAACTCAGCCGATTACAGAGGGATGTTCTTGCCGGTGTGTATCACCCGAGTGACACCGAGGCTGTTCACCGCACCGTCGCATCTAATCTTTTGGGCCCACTCGCCTAGACCGACATTGCTCACTGGCCTACGATGAAACCCATGGCCTCCAAGCGCACTGACGATATTTTCATTGACTCCCTCGGGGTCACCATTCACTACCACGTGTGGTCACCAGCAAAAAAGCCGAAAGCTATCCTTCAGCTGGCCCACGGCCTTGGTGAACATGCACTTCGGTACCAAGCACTCGTTGACGCACTGGTGAAGGCGGGCTACGAAGTCTGGGCTGATGAACACCGCGGACACGGTGCCACCGGTCTTGAACAGTGGGAGGGTGACTACGCGAAGCTAGGAAAACTTGGCCCCGGCGGTCTTCCAGCGACAATTCAGGCGGTGCGTAACTTCACCGACGTCATCGTGGAGAATCGACCCGGAGTTCTAGTGTTTTTTCTCGGCCACAGTTGGGGCTCGCTTATGGGGCAAATTCTGCTGAATAAGGGTGACGCCCATCGCTACGCCGGCATGGTGATGACTGGAACCGCGTATCGAATCCCCGGTTACATGAACGCTGGTGACTTGAACGCCAAGCACAAGCACCTGGGTACTATCGGCGCCGAGTGGTTGAGCCGCGATGTGAAGGTTCACGAAGCGTGGCACAAAGACCCACTGACGTTCGTTGCCAACACCATGAAACTCTTTGGCCCTATTGACGCAGCCAGGCTCATTGGCGTGCCCAAACCTCTGGATAAAGACATCCCCCTTCTGTTGATGGTCGGCTCGGATGACAGTCTTGGCGGCGAGCGAAGCGCCAAGAAGCTCGCTGATGCGTATCTTGCCGTTGGCGCCAGTGACGTTGAATTGGTGGTTTATGAGGGTGCGCGCCACGAGGTATTCAGTGAAACGAATGCAGCCGAGGTGCGTCAGGATCTGGTTGCCTGGCTTGATGGCAGGCTCCAAGCGCCAACCACCTAGGCTGAAGACGTGCACGCTGAATACAAGGTCCCCGGGGGCAAACTTGTCGTTGTTGACCTAGAACTAGACGCGAAGCGCATCACTTCCGTTCAGGTTGCAGGGGACTTTTTCCTAGAACCCGATGACGCGCTTGATCTGATTAACCGCGCCATTGAAGGGCTCTCGGTGAGCTCGTCGGCCGAGGCCATCGGTGACGCGGTGCGAGGGGCTCTGCCCGATGACGTGGTCATGATGGGCTTTAGCCCAGAGGCCATCGGAACCGTCGTTCGTCGGGCAATTACTGGGGCAAGAGGCTTCCTCGACTACGACTGGGAATACATCCCGCCAACTCCTCTGGAGCCACTCGAGCAGATGGCTCTCGATCAGGTTCTGGCGGAGGAAGTTGGCTCCGGCAATCGTGGTCCCACCTTTCGTATCTGGGAGTGGGCTAAACCCGCGGTGGTTATTGGGTCGTTCCAGTCACTCAAGAACGAAGTTGACCTGGATAATGCCGCCAAATACAACATGGAGGTTGTGCGCCGGGTGAGTGGCGGTGGAGCCATGTTCATGGAGCTCGGCACCGCAATCACGTATTCGCTCTATGCCCCCACTGACTTGGTCGCAGGAATGAGCTTTCAAGACTCCTATGCGTTCCTCGATGACTGGGTGATTCAGTCCCTGCGAGGCCTCGATATCGACGCCAGCTACAAGCCACTGAACGACATTACGAGCCCCACCGGAAAGATTGGCGGCGCAGCTCAAAAACGCCTGGGTAGTGGTGCAGTCCTCCACCACGTGACCATGGCGTATGACATGGACGGCGACCGTATGGTTGAGGTTTTGCGTATTGGGCGGGAGAAAATCAGCGACAAGGGCGTGGCCAGCGCTAACAAGCGAGTCGACCCGCTGAAAGCTCACACGGGGCTCAGTAAAGAAGCCATCCAAGACCATCTTGTCGGCACCTTCACGGCTCTCTATGGCCTGCGTGCCGGAGGCGTCACCCAGGACGAAATGGCCAGGGCCAAGGCTCTGGCGGTGGAAAAGTTTGCCACCCCCGAGTGGCTGTATCGGGTGCCGTGAGTCCTCCAGAACCCATTCGCCGCGGACTGAGCCTGCGAGGACTGATTCTCTCGCTAGCCCTGACTGGTGTGCTGGTCGGCGCTGTCGTTGTCTCGGCTATCACCGGTCAATTAGCGGTAACTGCCTCTGATGTGGTCGGTTCGATTCTCGGATGGCTCGGAATCAACACCTCTCTCGCCCCAGAAGACCCCGTCGTCGAGGCAACCCTCCAAGTCGTGCGCTTCCCCAGGATTGTGATGGCGCTTGCCGTTGGCGCGGCCTTGGCTGTCGCTGGAACTCTCATGCAGGCGGTCTTTGGCAACCCGTTGGCGGAGCCCGGTGTGGTTGGTGTCTCAGCGGGGGCGGCACTGGGTGCTTCCACCGCGATTGTTTTTGGAATTTCTGCCGGCGGTGGCGGGGTCGCTGTGTTGGCGTTTTTGGGCGGATTGCTCGCGACTCTCTTGGTCTATGCGGTTGCCCGCGCAGGTGGGCGCACTGAGGTGGTCACGCTATTGCTCACCGGTATTGCGATCAACGCTTTTGCTCAGGCCGGACTGGCGTTCGTTCTTTTCCTCGCGGACACAGCGAGTCGAGAACAGATTGTGTTTTGGCAGCTGGGGTCGCTGGCAGGCTCCGTGTGGTCAGAAGTTGTCATCGTTCTTCCTGTTTTGGTGCTCGGCACCATCGTTGCGGTGATGATGGCTCACCGTCTTGACCTTTTGGCCCTTGGCGAGCGCAATGCTCGCCATTTGGGCGTTGATGTTGAGCAGTTGCGGATTATTGCCATTGTTTTGGTTGCCTTGTTGACTGGTGTTGCGGTGGCTTTTGCGGGGATCATTGCGTTTGTGGGATTGGTGGTCCCCCACATTATTCGGATGGCTTTGGGCCCTGCGCACCGCGGACTGCTGGTGGCCAGTGCCGTGGGTGGTGGGGCCCTGTTGGCTATTGCTGATTTGTTGACCAGGACTTTGGTTGCTGGAGCTGACTTGCCGATTGGAATGCTGACTGCCCTGGTGGGCGGGCCGTTCTTCTTTGCACTGCTGTATCAGCAGCGTCGACGCAGCGGGGGGTGGGCATGACGACACCGTTGGTAGCGCTCCGTGGCGTGAGTGTTGAACTTGAGGGCCGCACGATTATTCGGGACGTGAGCCTGGAGGTAAATCCGGGAGAAGTCCTCGCACTGGTTGGCCCGAACGGCGCTGGCAAATCGACGGTTCTCTCGTTGATGGCGGGGGATTTGGCTCCAACGAGAGGCAGCGTGATCCTCGGCGGTAAGGAAGCCTCGCGCTATCGTCCGGAGGACGCAGCGAGGCTTCGTTCGATGTTGATGCAGTCCAACACCGTGTCGTTCCCTTTTACTGTCTGGGAAATTGTCGAAATGGGCAGGGCGCCGTGGGCACGGACGCCTCAGTATGCCCAGGACGCGGCTGCGATTGCCGATGCACTCGAGGTTGCTGACGTTTCACACCTGGCACGGCGTCGCTTTACCCAGCTTTCCGGTGGTGAAAAGGCTCGGGTCTCTCTGGCCAGAGTCCTCGCCCAGCGCACGCCTTTGGTGTTACTGGATGAGCCGACTGCCGCCCTGGACCTCAAACACCAAGAGGACGTGATGCACACTGTCAGGGCTCTAGCTACCGTGGGCAGAGGAGTGGTTGTGGTCGTGCATGATCTCTCGGTTGCTGCCGGCTATGCCGACCGGGTGGCCATGATGGTCGATGGCACGCTGGAGGCAGTAGGAACTTCCACCGAGGTAATTAGGGCTGACCGGGTCAGTCGCGTCTATGGCGTTGAGGTTGACATCGAGCAGGTGGGACGCCCACCGAGGCCCGTTATTGTAGCGAGGCGCTAAGCGCGCAGCCCATCGAATTCCTTGTTCTTCATCATGAACTTGGCGATATAGGGGCACACAGGAACAACGCTCAGGTCGCCTTCGTCTCGAATGGCCTCCAGGGTGCCTCGCACCAGGGGAATGCCCAGTCCTTGGCCCCGAAGTTCGATCGGCACCTCTGCGCGCACGAGCGAGAGCGTGGTGCCAGCTTTTACATACTCGACTTCACCGACGATGGCCTCACCGTCAATCAACACATACCGCTGTGATTCTGGTTGGTGCTCAATCCTCATAGTCATCAGTCTAGAACTGCGCGTACTGGGCTTCTCGGAGCGCCGTCGCCATCGCGATGATGATGGTTTCTAGGATGTGGCTAGGGGTTGAGAGCATCAATCGAACGTGGCCGATTCCAGCTTCGCCGCACAAAGCTCCGTCGGTGACACCGACGTTGGCTTGTGTGGCAAAGAATTCGGCCCACGATGTTCCCCCGGTGACATCCGGCAGTCCCCTGCAATCAAGCCACGCGATATAGGTGCCCTCGGGTTCGCGGTAGCGAACCTCGGGCAGATGTTGTGCCAACAATTCGGTGAGCAATGAGCGGTTGCGGTCGATGTAGGAGAGAACGTCATCGAGCCACGGTCCGCCCTCGCTATACGCTGCGGCATTAGCCAGCACACCCGGTGTGGCCGCACCGTGGTTGACGATGAAGGCAATCTCGCCCATCACTTCGTAATCGGCGTCGTTAGACACGATCAACTGGGCGCACTTGAGGCCTGGAATGTTCCAGGCCTTCGATGCCGAGACCGCGGTCACCGTGTGGCCGGCGGTCACTTCTGAGATCGACGCGTAGGGGAGATGGTGGTTCTCACCAAAGGTCAGCGGGGCGTGGATGTCATCTGAGAAGACTCGGCCACCATGAGCGTCGACTACCTCGGCTAGTGCCGTCAGTTCTTCCTTCGTGTATACCCGGCCGAGCGGGTTGTGCGGGTTACAGAGAATCAGCAGGTGCGCCCCTGCCTGAAAGGCATCAGCGATGCCTTTCAGATCCATCTCGGGTCGACCGCTTTCACCGTCGATCATCGGCACTTGGATGACCTCGCGCCCCCTCAGGTGGGTCAGTGTCAGAAAAGGCATGTAGGCGGGTGTTGGCAGAATCACCGGGGTTCCCGGCTTCGAAAAGTGATCCATGACAACGTCGTAAGCACTCAACACATCAGCAGTGGCATAAATCCTGGAACGTGGAACGCTCCAGCCAAAACGGGCTTCGAGGAAATCGCTTGTCGCGCGACCCATATCTCGCAGTGCTGCCGGTGGCAGATAACCATGCTGGGACTTTGCTGTGGCGAGCTCGAGTGCGGCGGTAACTGCTGGGGCTGTCCCAAAGTCCATTTCAGCGACGAAGGCGGCTAGCTGGCCAGGGTTTCTCGTCCACTTCATGCTCCCGCCCGCGACCAAGTCTTCAACCGTGATGTCATCGAAGCGGTGGTGTTGCGTCATGGTGGTGGGCCCTTCAGGCGGTTGGTAACCATCAGTCTGCCACTGCCTCTCCCGCTTGGCATGCCGGGCAAACTAGACTCGAGCGGTGGCAACGACAGAGACCCGTTATAGCTACCTAGGCCCGGTAGGAACTTTCACCTGGGAGGCGCTAGGTCAGGTTCAGGCCGCCCAGGGGGCAACCTGGGTCGCCGTCAACAACGTGGGCGAAGCCCTCGATGATGTTCTCTCCGGCCGCAGCCATTTCGCGATGATCGCTATTGAAAACAGCATTGAGGGGGGCGTGAGCGCCACTCAGGACGCGCTTGCTGCGGCTCCCGAATTGCGCATTGTTGGCGAATACATGGTCCCGGTCCGTTTTGTCTTGGTTACAAAGCCTGGTGTTGCTGTGTCATCGGTGACGACCATTGCCGCCCACCCCGTTGCCTATGCCCAGTGCCGTGGATGGTTGGAAAAGAACCTTCCCACCCATTCCCATGTCCCCGCTCACTCGAATGTCCACGCGGCCCAGAGCATCATCGAGGATGGCTTGGCGGATGCCGCAATCGCGCCGCCGGGAATTTCTTCTCACGCCGCTGTCAGCGTTGTGGCAGACAACATCGGGGATAACCCTGATGCTCACACTCGTTTTGTGCTTGTTCAAAAAGGCGGAAGCCCACCCGCCATTACAGGTGCTGACAAAACCAGCATCATTGCGGAATTGCCGGATAACGGGCCCGGCCGCCTGCTCGAGATGCTCGAGCAGTTCGCGACCCGTGGCGTGAACATGAGCCTTCTGGAGTCCCGCCCGATCGGCGATGCCATGGGACGATACCGCTTTGTCATCGACCTTGATGGCCACATTGACGATGAGCGCGTCGCAGACGCGCTTCTTGGCCTTCGTCGCTTCAGCCCCAAGGTGATGTTCCTCGGTTCGTACCCCAGAGCAAATGGTCATCGACCGGAGGTTTCTGCCCGTTACACGGACGAGGCATTCGTCGAAGCACGGGCGTGGTTAGAGCGGCTGAAATCGGGTTCGCCAGAACAAGCGTGACAGACTAGGGGGGTGATTGACCCCCAAATTCTTCGCGAAAACCCTGACCTTCTGAGGGCTTCGCTGCGCACGCGGGGAGCCAATGAGGGCCTGGTTGACACCGCGCTTGCTGCCGATAAGACGCGCAGGGATGCCATCACAGCGTTTGAGGCGCTCCGCGCCGAGCAGAATGCGATCGGCAAAGACGTGGCGAAGGCGGCAGGGCCGGAAAAAGAGGCCCTGCTGGCATCAGTCAAGAAACTCTCCGATGCGGTCAAAGATGCCACTGCGAAGGTGACCGAAGCCGAGGAAGCAGCGGCTACTGCTCTGGGAGCACTTCCCAACATCGTCATCGACGGCGTCCCAGCCGGTGGCGAAGACAACTTCGTCACCCTCAAAGAAGCGGGCACCAAAGCTTCTTTTGGCTTTGAGGCCAAGGATCACCTGGATCTTGGCGAAGCACTCGGAATTATCGACATGGAACGCGGGGTCAAGGTTTCTGGTTCACGCTTCTACTTCCTGAAGGGCGCTGGCGCCCTCCTTGAGATGGGCCTGATGCAACTGGGCATGAAGGTGGCCATGGAACAGGGCTTCACACCGCTTATTCCGCCAACTCTTGTGAAGCCAGAGGTTATGCAGGGGACGGGTTTCCTCGGAGAACACTCTGCTGAGGTCTACCACCTGGGCGAAGACGACCTCTATTTGACCGGCACCTCAGAAGTCGCGCTGGCCGGCTATCACTCCGGCGAGATCCTGGATCTGTCAGCCGGGCCGCTTCGCTATGCCGGTCTTTCCACCTGTTATCGCAGGGAAGCTGGCTCTTATGGAAAAGACACCAAGGGCATCATTCGTGTTCACCAGTTCCAGAAGCTGGAAATGTTCAGCTACGTGGACCCCACTGACGCGGAGACAGAGCACGAGCGCCTGCTGGCTTTGCAGGAACAGATGCTGCAGTCCTTGGGCCTTGCTTACCGAGTGATTGACGTGGCAGCTGGTGATCTTGGCTCGAGTGCCGCCCGCAAGTATGACGTTGAGGCATGGGTTCCGACCCAGGGTGCCTACCGAGAGCTGACCTCCACATCGAATTGCACGACCTTCCAGTCCCGCAGGCTGAACGTCAGATTCCGCAGGGACAAGGATGCCGGCACCGAACCCGTTGCAACCCTGAATGGAACACTGGCCACAACCCGCTGGATTGTGGCGATTCTTGAGACTCATCAGCAGGCGGATGGGTCAGTCGCAATCCCCGAGATTCTTCGCCCTTACATGGCCGGTGCGAGCGCTATCAGCGCTGGCTAAGCCGAGACTGGTACACATAGAACTCATGACAACTACATCTGAGCGCTGGCTCGTTGCTCTAGATATTGATGGCACAGTTCTCCATGAGGACGGCCACCTATCGTCAGAAGTAGTATCGGCGGTTCAGAAAGCCCGCGATTCCGGGCACGAAGTCACTTTGGCCACCGGCAGGTCAGTATCGATGACAATTCCCATTCTTGAGCGCCTCGATATCGTTCCCGAGTATGTCGTGTGTTCCAACGGCGCCATTACGCTCAAGCGCGACACTACGGTGCCCTCGGGCTACCGACGTTTTCACGTCGAGCACTTTGATCCAACGCCTGTCTTGACCCGGATTAGGGAGGCGCTTCCCGAGGCCCACTATGCCGTCGAGGATGAGACTGGCCTCTATCGCTACACGGATTGGTTCCCCGAGGGCGCTCTCGATGCCGTGAGCGAGCAGGTCACTTTTGAGGAGCTTCTGACCACCGTGGCAACACGTGTCGTCGTCATCGCGCCGGGCCATGAAATCGATGACTTCTTGAAAGTCGTCGAGGGAATGGGCCTCCACCAAGTGAGCTATACCGTCGGGTGGACAGCATGGCTCGACATTGCGCCTGAGGGCATCAACAAATCCACGGCGCTGGAGTTGGTTCGGGAGAAGCTCGGCTTTGGTTTAGACCGTGTCATGGTCATCGGCGATGGCCGCAACGATATTGAAATGCTGCAGTGGGCAGCCCGGCAGGGCCGAGCTGTTGCTATGGGCCAGGCACCGGAAGAAGTTCGCATTCACGCGAACGAGATAACCGGCGACTTCACCCAAGACGGAGTTGCTACCGCGCTTGCCCCTCTTACCCACTGAGCCATAACGTCAGTGCCCTAGAATCGCATGCGGAGGGCTGTCCGAGCGGCCGATGGAGCTAGTCTTGAAAACTAGTGGGCAGCAATGTCTCGTGGGTTCGAATCCCACGCCCTCCGCCACAATTTTGATGCAGAGGGGGAGAGCTAGTGGAGAATTCCGCTAAACCCCCATCCCCCTCACTCTTTGAGTCTTATGCCGGCTACCCTCAGCCGTTGCATGGGATGCAGAAGCGCCTTGCCGGCTGGAAGCTGGTCACTGCTCTCGCGGCAGGTCTTGTTAGTGTTCTCGTGCTCAGTACTGGCATTGTTTTTGGCCTCACGGTGCAAAACCTCCAGTCAAACCTGGTGACCGTCGCACTCGAGGGCCCTAATGCCCTTGTACTTCCCGACATTGGTGATATCGAGGGTGGCTTTAACGTCTTGGTTGTTGGCTCAGACACCAGAGTCGGCCAAGGCGATCAGTTTGAGTTCGTTGACTCGGAGCTCAACGATGTCAATGTTCTGGTTCACGTGAGTGAAAACCATGATCGGGCGATTGTTGTCAGCTTTCCCAGGGATCTATTAATCGATATTCCCTCGTGCCCCCAGGAAGACGGCACCAGTTCAGAGCCCCAGACAATGGCGCCACTGAACACCACGATGGGTATTGGTGGCCTGCCCTGTGTGGCAATGGCCCTTGAGCAGTTGACCGGTCTCGACATCGGCTACGCCGGCCTCATGACTTTCACCGGTGTTGCGCAGCTTTCCACCGCCGTCGGCGGTGTTGAGGTGTGTGTCACAGCGCCCCTGGTTGATCCCTGGTCTGGGGTGAACCTCCCAGAGGCGGGTTACCACACCCTCGAAGGCGGACAAGCTCTGGCCTTTCTCCGCACGCGTAAGGGTGTTGGTGACGGTAGCGACTTGGCCCGTATTTCGTCTCAGCAGGTGTATATGGCAGCACTCGTTCGAACCCTGCAGGCCGATGGAGTATTCAATGACATTCGTAAGCTTTATGGCATTGCTTCTGTCGCATCGCAAACCATGGTTCTCTCCACCAGCTTGAGCCAGTTGGACGTTATGGTCTCCATGGCACGGGCTCTTCGTGGTGTTCCCAACGAGAACATCATCTTTATTCAGTATCCAGTCCTCGATGCTGACCCTGAGCTGTTCCCGGGTCGGGTTATTCCTCACCCTGATCTGGGCCGGGTTGTTGCAGAGCGTTTGGCAACAGATGAACCTTTCACGCTGGCGGATGGGTCGCTCGGTTTTGGATCAACAACGGACGGCAATGCAGGGGGCGACCAGGCCCCCACCGGTGAAGGGATCGAGGTTGTTGAAGGTTTGGTTGGCCAAACTGCGGGGGATGAAACCTGCGCGGTTCCGCGATAATCGCGAACTGTTGTGGGGAGAGTCTCCTATTTGGCGACAACCAGTAGCGCGGCGGTGGTGAGAATCAGTGCGAGAATTGCGTTCATCAGCCGTGACGGTACTTTATTGGACAAAGCAGAGCCCACGAGCACACCTGGAGTCGAGCCAATCAAGAGAATTCCCAGAAGGCCCCACGACACAAGACCGGCAAAACCATAGGCAATTCCTGCGATCAGAGCAATGGGTATCGCGTGTACGAGGTCTGTTCCGACAAGCTCTTGCGGTTTGGTGTGTGGTGGCGAGAGCTTGACCAGCAGAGCCATCCCGAGAGCACCAGCACCGACAGAGGTGATGGCTACTGCTAAACCGATACCGAAGCCACCAGCTGGGGCGACGTAGTTGCTCACAGTAGTCTTCGGAGATGCTGGTAGCGGAGTGAGGGTTTGCTCTGCAGGTTTTGTTATTGCCCGCTTGGCTAAAATGACTGCGGTGGCGAGGACGAGGGCGAGTAAGGGCCAACTGAGCCACGCTGACAAGGGACTATCCGCGATTACGATGAGCAGTCCAACCCCTACCACTACACCGGGAATACTCCCTGCCCAGAGCCTGGAGGCCACCCTCCAGTTGATATTGCCTACTCGGTGGTGAAATCCGACACCCACAACTTTTGTCGCTGTCGCGAAGAGCAAGTCGGTTGCTACCGCGATGGGTAGGGGAATACCAAAGACTCCGATGAGCAATGGTGTCATGAGAGCCCCGCCCCCAACCCCCGTCAAGCCAACGAGGAATCCGACGGCCGCCGCCACAATGATCAAACCCCACTCCATGCCCATGTCAGTAGTATGGCCTAATGA
>Ga0208788_1000442_pt1 | contig 20415 bp, 21 predicted proteins | sample Wag4_2014_7_11_3_FD_187363 | JGI IMG/M metagenome (GOLD analysis project Ga0208788, IMG submission 187363) | Fresh water mixed with fracking chemicals microbial communities from Ohio, USA - Utica-2 Time Series FC 2014_7_11 (SPAdes) (version 2) ...
ACTCACCTCCAATGCCACTGCTCGATATGCCTTTGCACCGGTTGAATTTGGGTCAAACGTGGTAATGGGTTTGCCGTGCGACGGTGCTTCGGCAAGACGAACGTTGTGCGGGATGATTGCCTGACACACTTTGTCGCCAAAGTGCTCGCGCACTTCATTCACCACATCGCCTGAAAGCTTGGTTCGGGTATCAAACATGGTGCAAATAATTCGGCTCACACCCAAGCCTGGATTCAAGTTCTTGCTCACCAGGTCAACGTTGCGGAGCAGTTGGCCCAACCCTTCCAACGCGTAGTACTGGCACTGAATTGGCACAATGACCTCTTTGGCGGCCGTTAGTCCATTGACCGTAAGCAATCCAAGTGAGGGTGGGCAGTCAATCAGGACATAATCAAACTGGTCAATAATGGCTTCGATCGCCTTTTTGAGGCGAGTTTCTCGACCCATTGCCGGAACGAGCTCAATCTCGGCACCCGCTAGGTCAAGGTTTGACGGGGCAACAAAGAGATTCTTTACGGCAGTTGGTGCCAAGCAGTCCTCAAGCGGTGTTTCGTGAAGCAACACGTCATAGATGCTGGTTTCCATGTCCCGGGTGTTGAGGCCAAGCCCGGTGGAAGCATTTCCTTGTGGATCAAGGTCGACGAGGAGCACGCGATAACCCTGTTCGGCAAGGCAGGCACCAAGGTTGATGGTAGTTGTGGTCTTACCAACGCCACCTTTTTGGTTCGCCATAGCAATAATCCGGGGTGTTGGATACGGACCAGTTGGGGTGGTGCCTGGCGTGTTCATGATGAGCCAAGAATACCGCCGAAGTGCGGTCTTTAGGGGGATGGCATTTCACAATGTTCCACGTGGAACATTTTCGGCTTGGATTGCCGGGACGGTCGTTAATGTTCCACGTGGAACATTGCAACAGGCCCAATGCGGGTGGGTTCCGAGACACCCAGGCCCGAAAGGTCTCTTCCCTGCCAGCGATCGGGGGAGCCGGGGGGTGGTTCAGAGACCACAATGACTCCCCCTGTCTTTACTAGTTCAGCCGACCATTGCAAGGTGAACTCGGGTGGACCAAACCCACGCGCGCAGGCAGCATCGAACGAGTGCTTGGTATCTGCAGTCCGCGCAAAACTCTCCACATCGGCACACACCACCGAAACCTGTTCTTCAATACCCAAAGCTTTCACCGCTCGTTGTAGGGCGTCGGTCCGCTTCGAGCGGCGATCCACCAACGTCAGTTGAATTTCTGGCCGGGCAATGGCAATGACCAGCCCTGGAACTCCGGCTCCACTTCCCAGATCCACACAGGTTCGAACCGAAAGCGGGAGAGCGTCAGCAAAAGCACATGCATGGGAAATCATGTCTTTCACGGGTTGTGTGCCGAGCGCACCAATGCGTTGGGCTGCACTAAAGATGCGGATCAGCCCCTCGTGTTCGGCTGGATGGGGAACTGCCACAGGGGCAGTCTAGTTAGGCCTCTTCTGGCTGGTCGTCTGCAAGGGCAACCACAACACGGCGGTGTGGGTCTTGTCCTTGCGAACGGGTGGCAATGCCTGCAAAATCCACAAGCGTGTCATGGACAATCTTGCGGTCTGCAGAATTCATTGGCTCAAGAACTCGTGGTTGGCCACTTGAAAGCACGTCGTTTGCCACCTTGAGGGCAAAGCGACTGAGGGCTTCGCGACGCTTTTCGCGGTAGCTGGCAATGTCTACACGAAGGTGTGTGTCGTGGTCGCCCAAGCGACGTTGGCTCACTACACGGGTCAAATCCTGAACAGCCATCAGCGTTGCACCCTTTGTGCCCACGAATACTGAAACATCCGTGCCACTCACGTTGATGTCGATGTCTTCGCCAGACTGCTGTACCGAAACCGAGCCGGTTAGGCCAGCTGCGGTGAGCATTCCTTCAAGAAATGTGGTTGCAGCAGCACTCACAGTGGCTGGATCTACTGGTGGCATGTCTGGGCGTGGAGTCCGCGGGGCGGCTTCGCGCTTTGGACGAGGAGTTGAGGACTTCTCGCGGCGTCCACCCTTGGCTTCACCGTCTTTGCGAGGTCCGCGTTTTGCCGACTTGTCACGGCGGTCGTTCTTGTTGCGCACGCTATTTGGGCGAACGCGCGCGCGAACACGTGCTTCACCCCGAGTGCGGCCGAAGAGGCCTTGTTTCGGTTCTTCAACAACTTCGAATTCGGCGTCGTCTTCTGCAACACCCAACTGATCGAGTGCCAAGTTCTTTGCCAACTCAATGGTTTCTGCTGTGGTTTCTACCCATTCCATAACAATGTCCTTACGTGTGATGACTTACGATTTTTTTGGTTTGCGCGGGATCGCGCTGCTTCGGTTTTTTCCCGGAGGAGTTGATTGCTTCGCCGAAGAGGTTCCACCTTTTGGAGGAGTTACTCGCTTGCTCACAAATGGAGCACTTGGATCGGTGGTTTCTTTCTTTGGCTTCTTTGACTCTTTGTCGTTCTTTGACATTTCTCGAGCACGTTCACCCGCTGCTTGAGCTTGTCGCCCAAGTGACGAATCGTTTCCGTAAAAACGCTTCGTGATGTACTGCTGTTGAACGATTCGAATGACTGCTTGCACCATGTAGTACACAATCAAACCGGTTGGTAGGAACAACTGAAAAAAGGCAAAAAATACTGGCAAATACTGCATGATTTTCGCTTGAGTTGCCGACATGGTTGGGCTTACCGTGCGCGATGCAACCATTTTTTGCTGCACAAAATACAAAGCAGCAAGTGCAGTAACAAGGAACACATAAATGAGGCCGGTTGCAAAGTTGTCACGCACTGCGTCAACTGGTTTCAACGCCAGGTCGATACCGAATGACACCATCTCGGTTTGACCAACTAGCGACTTGTACAACTCCGAAGTTTTGTTCAGGTACTTCGGTGCAAAGGTGACTCCGTCTGCAGCTTTTGAAATCAAACCGTTTAACGCTTGGAACATGATGATGAACACCGGCATTTGCGCCGCAATTGGCAAACACGATGCCAGCGGATTCACCTTGTGCTCCTGATACATCTTCATCATTGCTTCGTTCATCTTTTGACGATCGCCTTTGAACTCGGCTTGCAAGCGGCGCATCTCTGGTTGTAGGCGTTGCATCTCCAACATGCCTTTGGTGCTCTTCAGGGTGAGTGGAGTAATCAACAACATGACCACCACGGCCACAAGTCCAATGGCGAAGGCATAGTTGTGGGTCCATGCAAAGAACATGGAGATCAGTCGTGCGGCGAGTTCAAACATGATGGGTCAGCAATCTTTCGTATTATCGGTGCAACAGACGGTAGGCGATACCGAAGTTGATTCATCGGGGAGTGGAACTGGGTCGAAGCCAGATGGGCCAAACGGGCGACAACGAAGCAGGCGGCGCGCGGTCAACAATCCTCCTCGTCGGGCCCCAAATACTTCAATGGCTTCATGGCCGTACTCTGAGCAAGACGGGAAAAATCGGCATTTTGATGGGTACCCGGGGCGAAGCGACTGGTACCAGCGAATGGCGCGCAACATGGCCTGTTGGGTTTTTGTGGTGGATAGATCACTGGTGGTGATGGTTGCTTGTGAGGTGGTCACAGTCATGAAACCGCCACCTTGGCAACAAGTTGGTCCACCGTGATTCCAAGGTCCGTCCAGGACATGGTTCCAACCCGGGGTTGGGCCCCGACCAAATACCAACCTGCTGGCAATTGGTCAGACTTGGCTTCAAGAAGCGAGCGCAATTGGCGGCGAATTCGGTTGCGCAGCACGGCACCACCCACGTTTCGACCAATGGCGTAGCCCACATGGGCGTTCTGGAGGGAAGAGTCCGTCAACATCAGACACCACAGTCCATTAGAGCGAACGTATGTTCCCTCTTTGGACAGTCGGGAGAAGACCTCCCGTTGGCGAATCCGGCCGATCAAGCCGAAAGCTTGTGTCGGCCTTTGGCGCGACGGGACTTCAAAATGGCGCGGCCAGCACGGGTCTTCATGCGATGGCGAAAGCCATGCTTCTTGGCACGACGGCGATTATTTGGCTGGAAAGTGCGTTTCACGCACGCCTCCTCGGTTCGGTGTCGAGAGGACCTCGACAACTCTGGACGAACAACCTATTGGGCTGAACGATGGGACTACAACGGCAAGAACTCTACAGGCAAAACTCGGTTTTTTATGCCTGTGGAAAACCTGCTACCTTCGCTTCCCCCGCCTCGTGTCGGCGGGGGTGTCCACACCCTGTGGACAGTGCTGTGGACGGCATATGACACGGGTTCCGCTTGTCGGAAACGCCTGACACCATTGGGTTTCACGTCATGTGAAGCACACATATCAGTACAGAGGAACTATGGAAAACGAGCTACAAGTCGATTCTCGCGGCACCGAAAACCATGACGACGTGTGGCGTGCAACCGCTCAAGTTTTGCGTGCTCAAGTGTCTGAAGCCGTCTGGTTCTCTACGTTCAACGATGCCGTTGCCATTGCTGATGACAAAATGAGTCTTCGCTTGCAGGTTCCTAACACCTACGTCCGCGAGCGAATTTTGACTCGCTACATGTCTCTTGTTCGCGATGCTTTGGACGAAGTTGGGGCGAGTGAGCGCCAACTGCTCATCGATGTCCAGACGAACACTGCGGCCGATGTCAACGAGCAGTTGTCCACCAACAACACCCCAGACCAACTGCCAGCAGAGCTGAATACTTCTCTTTCCCAACCGTCGGAAACCACCACCCTCAAAAGCCGCACCGGCAAGGGCATGGCAGTAGGGCTTAACCCTCGTTACACCTTCGAAACCTTCGTAAAAGGCACCTCGAACCAGTTCGCCCTCGCAGCTGCTCAGCGTGTTGCCGAAACCCCAGGTCGTTCATACAACCCGTTATTCATTTATGGGTCTGCCGGACTGGGCAAAACCCACCTGCTCCACGCCATTGGGTATTACGTGCACCAGAACTACGCCCACTACGAAGTTCGCTATGTCTCAACAGAAACTTTCCTCAACGAATATGTAGACGGCATTCGCAGCAACACCATTGCTGCCTTCAAACGTCGCTACCGCGAAGTTGACGTCTTGCTCATCGACGACATCCAGTTCATGGAGGGAAAAGAAGGGTTGCAGGAAGAGTTCTTCCACACGTTCAACTCGCTCCACGGCGCAAACAAGCAGATCGTCATTTCTTCTGACCGCATGCCGGACGCCATTCCTACCTTGGAAGACCGTTTGCGCGGCCGTTTCCGCTGGGGTCTCATCACCGATATTCAGCCACCAGACATGGAAACTCGTCTGGCCATTCTTCGCAACAAAGCCGAGCGGGAACGCACGTCCGTGTCTCATGAAGTGTTGGAATTCATTGCCAACAATGTCACCACCAACATTCGTGAACTTGAGGGCGCCCTCATTCGGGTTGCTGCCTATGCCAGTCTGAACAAAACCCAGGTCGATGTTCCGTTGGCCCAGCAGTTACTCACCGACTTGCTTACCCGCGCCACAGTGAAACCCCGTTCCGACGAGCAGTTGTTGGTGGAAATTGCTGAACATTTGGGGTTTGAAGTCGAAGCATTGCGCGGCAAAAGTCGTCAACGGCCATTAGTACAAGCACGCCAAACCGCCATGTATGTATTCCGTGAACTTACCGACCTCAGCTATCCCGCAATAGCACGCCTATTTGGTGGTCGAGACCACACCACCGTGATTCACGCTGTCGATAAAACTCAACGCATGATGAGCGAACGTAAACAGGTGTACGACCAGGTCACCGAGCTCGTCCAGAAATTTAAGACGTCATAAATCATGTTGGGGACAACCATGTGGGCAACAACACAACAACCAGTGGATAACCAAGAGTTATACACGGCTGTTCGAACTACACAAATGCAAGATGTGTTTGCAACCTCTCAGTCTTGTGAGGATCATTTCTATATGTCATTTGGTGTTCGTGGTGTTCATCCACAATCCACACCCCTTATTACCGTTATTAAGTCTTTATATAAACATCCACAAATAACAATGGACAACGTTGGCCAAGGAGCATGGTGATGAAATTTCGAGTTGAGCGCGAAGTATTGGCAGAAGCACTGGGTGCAGCAGCTCGTGTTGCATCAACACGCAACAACGCCATGCCGGCACTTTCCGGTGTGAAGCTTGAAGTTACCGGTGATCAGTTGACTTTGTCGTGCACAGACAATGATTTGTCGGTGCAATTTGTACTTCCAGTAGGCGGACAAGCCGACGGTGTGGTGGTTGCAAGTGCAAAATTGTTAAGTGACATTGTTCGTGCAGGTGCAGACGGAAAAGTCACATTCGAATCGGCTGGCGAAGAAGTTCACATTTCGTCGGGCCGCGCACAAACAACGGTTGCAACATTTGCCGCTAGCGATTTCCCTCACATCGTATTGGCAAGTGCTCCACCCGTAACTCTTTCTGCACCATTGTTGGGTGAAGCCCTTCGACAAGTTGTTCGCGCAGCAAGTTCCGACATGCAGCGTTTGCCACTCACCGGCGTTTTAATGTCGGCCGAACCAGAAGGCCTTCGGTTGGTTGCAACTGACTCATACCGTTTGGCTGTCCGCGATTTGCCTGGAACCAACGTGTTAGGTCATGGACAAAAAGTGGTTATTCCAAGCCGCGCACTTGGTGAATTGCAGCGCTTGCTAAACCAAGGCGACGAAGTGACGTTGTGTCTTGCGGAAGATCGAGCAACGTTTGCAGTAGGAAACGCAACATTGTCCACCAGTTTGTTGCAAGTTGAATTTCCTAACTACCGACAACTTATTCAGCCGTCATATCCAAACACGCTCACGGTTGCTCGCGAAGCATTGCTTGAAGCGGTTCGTCGTTGCCGAATTTTCGCACGCGAAACCACTCCGGTGCGTTTAGAGATGACGGCTACTTCGTTGAAGTTGTCGGTGATTACTCAAGACATCGGAAACTCCGAAGAAGAAATTGATTGTTCACTTGAGGGAACCGAAATGATTGTTGGCTTCAACCCCGAGTATCTAGCTGCAGGTATCGAAGCGGTTACTGGTGACGAAATCACCATTCAAACCACCGATCCACAACGACCAGCCGTACTTCGCGGTGTTGGAGCAGACGATTATCTCTACTTGGTGATGCCACAACGTCTCACCGTATAAGCACAACGTTCCGAGCGACAGCGTGATCATTCAACACCTTGAACTCACGAATTTTCGCAACTACGCGGCAACAACGATTGATTTAACTGCTGGTGTTACCGCTGTTGTTGGAAACAATGGTCAAGGGAAAACCAACCTGGTTGAAGCGCTTGGTTATCTTGCAACACTAAAAAGTTTTCGTGGTGTGCCCACCGAAGCACTCATCCGCACGGGTTGTGAAAGCGCGGTGTTGCGAGCAACGGTGGTACACGCCAATGGAAGAGAAGTACTTATTGAAACCGAACTAGTACGTACGGGGCGCAATCGGTCACTAGTCAACAAACAACGTCTCGCTCGTTCACGAGACTTACTTGGGGTTGTGCGCACCACAGTGTTCTCACCAGAGGACTTGGAGTTAGTGAAAGCTGCACCAAGTGTTCGTCGCGACTTCGTTGATGACGCGTTAGTAGCGTTGCAACCCAAACTTGATGTGCTGTGTAGTGAAATTGAAAAAGTGTTGCGTCAGCGAAACTCACTGCTGAAACAAGCGGGTGGCAGGCTGTCACCCGATATTGCAAGCACACTCGATGTGTGGGACGCGAAGTTGTCGGAACTTGGCACCGAACTTGGTGACGAGCGAGCCCGGCTCATTGCTCACATTTCTCCTCGTGTGTCGAAGGCATATGAAGAGCTCGCAGAAAAAGCCACCCCGATTGGCTTGGTGTACGAACCCGAATGGCGACGAATTGGATTGGCCAGCGAGTTGCAGACCAGCCGCATGGATGACATTCGCCGGGGCACCAGCACGGTTGGGCCTCACCGTGACGATATTGATCTGCTGATCAACGGCCTACCGGCCAGAACACATGCCTCTCAGGGGGAGCAACGGACCTTGGCACTTGCCATGAGGCTGGCGGTGCATCGCATGGTCACCGAGGAATTTGGCTCTCCGCCAGTGCTCATTTTGGACGATGTGCTGTCCGAACTGGACCCCAGCCGGGCCGCAGCCTTATTACGTCACTTTCCGGACGGCCAGGTACTCATTACTACGGCGGGCTACCTTCCCGAGGCCGCTCACCCCGACCGTATTGTGCGTATTCAACAGGGTGCAGTCGTTCAAGACAGCACCACAAAGGACAATTTTCCTACATGAGCAATGTCAACAACCCATCCGAGGAAGCCCTCGACGAGGATCGACAGACTGACGCCAGCATGGGCAGTCTTGGTCGTCTGTCCACCGAGCTCAACGCGTTGTTGTCTCGCCTTGGCTCCGAACCGGCATCGGTGGTGAACAGCGTGTTCACTGATTGGGTCACACTCGTTGGCGAACATGTTGCACAACATGTTGCTCCCATCAAACTTGAACACTCCCGATTACTCGTTGAAGTGACCGAAGCGGCATGGGCCACACAAATGCGTTTTCTCGAACCGCAACTTCTTGCAACATTGTCAACAGCAACATCAAGCAACATTGTTGGTATTGATGTGCGCGTAAAACGCAATTCGCGCAGCAAGTAATTGGTAGACTACACCGTGTTATTTATGTTGCTCAATCGTGTGTCTCGCCGCTTTTTCGGCGCTCTCTCAGAAGGTAAGTGATGGCAACCACCAAAGCTCAAAAATCGGCTACAGCCGGATCCGCGTCTTACGGCGCAAAAGACATTCAAGTACTTGAAGGCCTCGACCCAGTTCGTAAGCGCCCAGGTATGTACATCGGGTCCACAGGACTCACCGGTTTGCATCACCTCATTTGGGAAATTGTGGACAACTCTGTTGACGAAGCAATGGCCGGATACTGCAACAAAATCACGGTTACTTTGCTTGCCGACGGCGGTTGCGCAGTCAGCGACAACGGCCGCGGAATTCCTGTCGACCCATACACATCAGGCCAACACAAAGGCAAGAGCGCACTCGAAGTGGTGCTCACCGTGTTGCATGCCGGTGGAAAGTTTGGCGGCGAAGGTTACAAAGTTTCTGGTGGTCTACACGGCGTAGGTGTGTCGGTAGTGAATGCACTATCGAAGCGACTGGTTGCAGTCGTTGATCGTGGTGGCGAACGCTTCAGTCAAGAATTTATTGATGGTGGAAAACCAAAAGCGAAACTGTCAAAGATCGGTGCATCACCAAACAAGTCAGTAACAGGAACCACAGTTACATTCTGGCCAGACCCAACCATCTTCGCTTCAGAGGGTGTGGAGTTTGTTGCGCGCACGGTTACCGAGCGTTTGCAAACCATGGCATTTTTGAATAAAGACTTAGAAGTGGTCTTTAATGATGAACGAGCCGACAAAAAACAGTCCATCACCTATCAATACAAGGGTGGAATTGTTGACTTCATCAAGCATCTAAACGCCTCACGCGAAGCATTGTTTACGAAGGTTGCGCACTACGAAGGTAGCGACGACGAACAAACCGTAGACATCGCATTGCAGTGGAATACAGGCTATTACGAAGGAATTTATGGTTATGCCAACGGTATTTCTACCGTTGAAGGCGGCATGCACGTTGAAGGTTTCAAGACCGCGCTCACCTCGGTGGTCAACAAGTACGCACGTGCATCAAATGCGCTGAAGGAAAAAGAAGACAACCTCTTGGGCGAAGACATCCGCGAAGGAATTACTGCAATCGTTGCGGTGAAACTTCGCGAACCACAGTTCGAAGGTCAGACGAAAGCAAAGTTGGGCAACGTGTCCATCCGTTCGTTTGTGCAAAAAGAAACCAATGCGCGACTTGAAGAGTGGATGCAAGAGAATCCAACTGAAGCAAACCGCATTGTGAAAAAAGCAATCGCAGCAGCACAAGCTCGACTTGCTGCAAAAAACGCACGCAACGCAGTGCGTCGCAAAACCGCACTCGCCGGTGCAGGCATGCCAGACAAGTTGAAAGACTGCACCAGCACCGATGCAAGTGAAACCGAACTCTTCATCGTTGAGGGTGACTCGGCAGGCGGCACCGCAGTAGACGCACGCGATCCACGCACGCAAGCAATTTTGCCAATTCGCGGAAAGATCTTGAACGTAGAACGAGCACGCCTCGACAAAATGTTGAAGAACACTGAAATTCAAACACTGATCACCGCAATTGGTGGCGGCATTGGCAACGACGAATTCGATGCATCAAAGGCGCGTTACCACAAAGTGGTCATTTTGGCCGACGCCGACGTGGACGGCAGCCACATTCGTACCTTGTTGCTCACGTTCTTTTACCGTCAGATGAAACCAATGGTTGAAAGTGGATTCATCTACATTGCGCAACCGCCGCTGTTCTCAACTGAAATTGGTAAAGAAAAGATTTACCTCAAAGACGACGCAGCAAAAGAGAAGTTCCTCGCCGAACACCCAAACCACAAGAAGGAATTCCAGCGCTTGAAGGGTCTTGGCGAAATGGACTGGCAAGAACTTCGCAGCACCACCATGTCGGCCGATTCACGCACGTTGTTGCAGGTCACCGTCGACGAAGCTGCACTCGCCGAAGACATCATGAGCGTGCTCATGGGTGACGATGTGGAAAGTCGCAAGAAATTTATTCAAACCAATGCGCGCGACGTGCGCAACCTCGACTTCTAGCGAGCACTTAGGCGTAAAGGACGTGTGCAATGGCCAGTAAAAAACCAGCAAAAAAAGCAGCAGCCAAAAAGCTTGCTCCGCGCAGCGATAAGTCGGCACCTGAAGCAGAAACCGCTTCGGGCACCCCGCCACGCAAACCACCTGCACAGCAAGACGATTTGTTCGTTAATCCAGACTCGGTTCAACCAGTGCAGTTGCAAGACGAAATGGAACGCTCGTTCCTTGACTATGCAATGTCAGTCATCATGTCGCGCGCGCTGCCCGACGTTCGCGACGGTTTAAAGCCAGTACACCGCCGAATTATTTGGGACATGGACCAACAGGGTTTCCGCCCCGACCGCCCGTTCGTCAAGTGCGCGCGCGTTACCGGCGACACCATGGCGCGCTATCACCCACACGGTGACGGTGCTATTTACGATGCGTTGGTTCGCATGGCCCAGCCGTTTTCGCTGCGTCATCCACTTATTGATTTCCACGGCAACTACGGATCACCAGACTTTGGTCCGGCAGCCAGTCGTTACACCGAATCTCGCTTGCACCCACTTGCTATGCAGTTGCTTGCAGACATCGACGAAGACACGGTCGATCTCATTGCCACATACGACGGCACTGCAGAAGAGCCAATTGTATTGCCAGCGCGTTTTCCCAACCTTTTGGTAAACGGAAGCCAAGGCATTGCAGTAGGTATGGCCACCAGCATTCCGCCGCACAACTTGGGTGAAGTAGTGGATGCAACGTTGCACCTCATCGACAACCCAGAAGCAACAACTGCTGAACTCATGAAGTTCGTGAAGGGCCCCGACTTCCCAACGGGTGGTCTCATCCTTGGCCGTGACGGTATTAAGGACGCTTATCAAACTGGCCGTGGCAGCATCAAGATGCGCGCGAAGGTCAGTATTGAAGAAGGCAAGCGCGGCCAAATGCTCATCGTTGTTACCGAGCTTCCATACCAAGCAAGTTGTTCTGCAATTGCTTCGCGCATTCAAGAACTTGTAGATGGTGGCGACCTCGACGGCATTGCCGACGTGAACGACAACTCATCAGGCGGTCAAACCAACCTCATCATCACACTGAAGCGCGACGCAAACTCAAACGTGGTCATGAACAACTTGTTCAAGCTCACCCAGTTGCAAACAAGTTTCCCTGTGAACATGGTTGCGCTTGTGCACGGAGTTCCACGCACACTCAACTTGCGCGACGCGCTTGTTGGTTATGTCGATCACCAGATTGAAGTCACCACACGACGTTCAAAGTTCCGCCTGCAAAAAGCAACCGACCGCAATCACATTCTTGAAGGTCGCCTCAAGGCACTTAACGTCATTGACGAAATTATCAAACTGATTCGCGCCAGCGAAGACGCAGCGTCTGCCAAGGCCGCGCTGATGGGTAAGAAGTACAACTTCTCCGAGCGTCAAGCAATCGACATTCTCGACATGCAGTTGCGTCAACTCACCAGGTTGTCGCGTATCGATCTTGAGACCGAGCAAAAGGACGTACTTGCTCGCATTAAGGAACTCGAGTCAATCCTCAATTCCGACACGAAGTTGCGTGCCGTCATCTCCAAAGAACTCACCGCAGTTCGTGAAGCCTTCGCTACTCCTCGCGTGTGCAAAATTGCCGCCGATGTTGGCGAAATGAGTGTTGAAGACTTGGTCGACAACAAAGAACTCGTCATTGTTATGACCCAGGCGCAATACATCAAGGCTGTTTCTGCTGATTCATTCCGCACACAAGGTCGTGGCGGCAGGGGAGTAAGCGGAGCCAAAATGAAGTCTGATGACATTGTGAATAACGTCATCTTCACCACATCGCACTCGTATTTGCTGTTCTTCTCGAACCGCGGACGTGTGTACCGGTTGCGCGCACTCGACATTCCAGAGCGCGATCGCACCGCAAAGGGCATTCCAATTGTCAACCTGTTGCCGCTTAACCAAGGCGAATCCATTCAGGCAATCATTGATACTCGCGAGTTCCCTGGCGAACGCTTCTTGTTCTTCGCAACCAAAGAAGGACAAGTCAAGAAGACTCCATTTAACGAGTACGACTCAAGCCGTCGCGACGGTCTCATTGCGTTGAAGTTGCGCCCGAAGGACGAACTTGTTCGCGTTATTGAAACTTCAGGCAGCGATGACGTCTTTATGGTGACGCGCGACGGTCAAACCATTCGCTTCTCCGAAAAAGGTGTTCGCCCAATGGGCCGTTCGGCTGCGGGTGTACGCGGAATGAAGTTGCGTGCAAGTGACGAAGTGGTGTCATGCGATGTTGCCAAGGATGACTCGGCAATTCTCATTATCACCGAGTCGGGTTATGGCAAGCGCACCCAAGTCAGCAACTTTGCCCGTAAGGGTCGTGGCGGCATGGGCATGATTGGCATCAAACTCACCGGCAAAAAGGGTCATGTAGTGGCTGCTTTTATGGCGGGTATCGACGATGACATCGTGGTCGTTGCTTCGGGTGGAACCACCATTCGCACCCCAGTGAAAGAAATCTCCAGTCAAGGTCGTGCGGCTACCGGCGTGCGCATCATGAGCATGGATGACGGACAAGTTGTTGCCTCGGCAGCACTCGTTCTTTCCCACGACGAAGCATAAATACACAGCCTCAAACAGAGCGAGGTAGTGCAACGTTGACTGTTGCACTCACGCTTGCAGTGATGGTGTTGCTGGTGGCTGCGTTTAACCAAGTTGGTGCACACCTCATTAACGCTGAGCGTGCACGAATCATCAGCCGCATCGGTGCGCTTGCTGCGGTATATGGCGGTGAACCAACTGCACGCGAAGTAGTGCAACTGAATCTTGCAACAGTGTGTGATTTTCACAACCCCGCCAACGACACAGCACTCTTCACCGTGTGCGTTGATGTGCAAGGCACACAACGGTTCGCTCATGCTGTCGATAGTTGGACAATTGCAGTGCCTACACTGGAACCGTGAGTAAAACATCTGCACGTGCACCACGGGTGCGTCGAGTTACCAGAGTTATTCGCGAAATCGATCCATGGTCAACCTTCAAGGTTGGCCTGGCATTTCACTTGGTGGTGTACTTCACCGTGTTGATCGCATCGGTGTTGTTGTGGAGCGTGGCCTCGGCAACGGGAACCATCGACAACATTGAACGTTTCATGATGTCGTTTGGGTGGGAAACGTTCGAGTTCAATGGTTGGCAATTGTTGGTCAACGAGATATTGCTCGGGCTGCTGCTGGTGGCTCTACTGACCATCGTGTGGGTATTGGGTGCAACGATGTTCAACTTGATTACCGATCTTGTGGGCGGAATTCGGGTATCGGTACTGGAAGAAGAGGTTCTGGTATCCACGGTTGAGGGTGACGGAAAGCGCCAGTAGGCTCATTTTCCCCGAAAGCAATTCGGGGCTATAGCTCAGTTGGTTAGAGCGCATCCCTGATAAGGATGAGGTCACAAGTTCGATTCTTGTTAGCCCCACGGAGGTAGTGCAGTGAATTTCATCCGACGTGTGCTGATGGTGCTTGGCATCGCTGGTGCCGCCGGAGTCATTCTGCGCCTCAAGGGTCGATCAGAACCCTCCATCTCCCGTGGTGGTTGGGCCCCGATGAGTCCGCCAGAGACTGATCCAACAAACTCTCACTCGCCGAAGAATTAGTGGTGGCGTTGACGTCCAAAGTCGGAGTTCTTGGCGCTGGTGTTACTGGCGTTCGAGTGGTCGAACAGTTATGCGCACTCGGCCACACCAATATTTTGGTGAGTGACAAGGTTGCGGCTCGTGCGCAACGACTAGCTGCCTCACACAGCACAGACATCATTCGAGTTGCACCAGTGGCACGCGAAGAAATGTTTGAATGCAACGTTGTCGTACTTGCATTTGGTGCTCCACATGCACAACTGTCCTCACAATTTATTCAGAGCGGTGTTTCGGTGGTGTCGCTTTCGGACAACGTTGCCGACTGCATGAATTTGCTGGCTCTTGATGCCGTAGCCAAAGAACTCAAGGCCGTCATCATTGTTGGTGCTGCTTCAAGCCCAGGTGTTACTGGGCTGTTATTGCGTTCCATGACCAGTCGCTTTGACACCATTGATGAGGCACATGTTGCCATGCATGGCACTGGCGGACCAGAGTGTGCACGCCAACACCACGACGCATTATCAGGCCAATCCATTGGCTGGCATGACAACGAATGGCTGCGCCGACCTTCGGGCAGTGGCCGCGAGTTGTGCTGGTTTCCCGAACCAGTTGGTGCATACGACTGTTATCGCGCAGAACTCCCCGATCCTGTGTTGCTGAAAAAAGCAATGCCCGAACTTGAACGCATTACTGCACGCGTGTCTGCAACGCGCCGCGATCGATTTACCGCACGTCTGCCAATGCTCGCCCCTCCACACGCAGAAGGAGGAATGGGTGCAGTGCGTATTGAAGTGCGCGGCAATCGTGGTGGGTCACGAATTGTGGAAATAGCCGGAATCGCCGAACGAATTGCGCAACTTGCAGGCGTAGTGAGTGCAGCAAGTGCCCACGCCATTGCAGCAGGTGGGGTCACAGTGCACGGTGCACGTGTGCTTGGTGAACCAGAGTTACCAAATGCTGCACTCCTCGAGTTAGTGCTGGCATCTGGTGTTCGACTGCACCAATTTGTTGGCGCATAACAACGATAGATTTTTCCTGTGTCGTCCCACAACCATTCAACTCACAGCGATGTTCACGAACACGCCAGTGAGTTAATGAAACAGAGTGGTCAGCGCTACACCACTAAACGCAAAGAGATAGTTGGTGCCATCGCACAATTTTCTCAACCGGTTGGTATTGCCGATCTGTTGAGCTCTGTTGAGGACTTGCCTCAGAGTTCGTTGTATCGCAACCTGACGGTGTTGCAAGATGCTGGGGTAGTGACACGCGTGATGTCATCACAAGATGGTGGATTGTATGAACTTGCCGAACACCTCACCGGTCATCACCACCACTTGGTGTGCTCTGTATGTGGAGCAGTTCGTGACGTAGTGGTTCCCGATGCACTGGAGCGCGACCTCGATGTTGCGTTGGCAAAGCTTGCCAAACGCGAAGGATTTGCACTCGATCACCACCGACTTGACCTGATTGGGCGTTGTGCATCATGCAAGTAAAAACGTATTCACAGGCTTTTTCACAACTGCCATGGATGCCAGATAGCCGCATTGTTTCAGTGCCACATCGAGGTGAGTTTTTCGTGCGTTACTCCAAACACGAAAACGCGAACGCACCAGTGGTGGCCTTGCTTCATGGTTGGACGGGAAACGCAGACATCAACTTTTTTCCTGTGTATGCAGAACTCGCACGAACCTATTCAATACTTGCCGTCGATCATCGTGGGCATGGTCGTGGGTTGCGCACTAACGCCCGATTCACACTTGAAGATTGTGCAGATGATGTGGTGGCGATCATGGATCAGTTGGATATTTCTTCAGTCACCGCAGTTGGTTATTCCATGGGTGGCCCCATTGCCATGCTTATGAGCAAACAACACACCACCCGAGTGCATTCACTGGTGTTGTGTGCAACTGCACTCGAATGGAGCGCACTGCGAAGCGAACGTATTCGATGGAAGATTGGTCGAGTGGTATCACCGGTGTTTCGCTTACTCACCACACCGCGACTTATCGACCGTTACATCAAGGGTAAAATTCCTCGCGCATGTTCGGCAGCATCACTTCGACCATGGCTGGTGTCGGAAATTCGCCGCAACGACTCGTGGACAATGAACCAAGCTGGTAGAGCGCTGTCAAAATACGACGCTCGGCCGTGGGCGCCAACGCTTGGTTTACCAACCGCAAGCATTGTGACATCACGCGATTCCTTGGTGGCGCCGAACAAGCAACAAGCACTTGCACATGCAACGCAGGCAACAGTGATTGAAATTGACGGCGATCACTTGGTGAACTGGCAAAACCCAGAACTGTTTACTGCTGCGGTGGTTGACGCGATTCGTCAAGTGCGCGAATAAGCGTCTCAATCTGATCACGCAACTCATCAACCGTCACCACGTTTGACAACGCGAACCGCACACTGGCAAGTTCGCGAGCAAGAAACTCAGCATTTGCTTGAGTTGCAGCGGCCATTGCACGGTCAGTTTCTGCTTGTCGGCGATCGCGAATCTCTTGGCGATTTTGGGCGAGCAAAATGAGTGGTGCGGCATAGGCGGCTTGCACCGAAAACATCAGGTTCAACAAAATGAATGGGTATGGGTCCCACTGCAATGCGAGGAATGCAACGTTGAGAATGACCCAAATGATGACCAAGAAGGTCTGCACCAAAAGAAAACGCGCAGAACCCAAGTTGCGAGCAATGGTTTCACTGAACTGACCAAATGCATCTGGGTCATAGTGAATGCCAAGAACCGGACGGCGCTTGCGCGGACGTGCGAGGTCGCTGCGCTTCATGATGTTGCTCCAGCAATTGGACGCCGACGCCAGTTAGCAGGCAGCGTGCGGTCAAGCACGTCGTCAACAGTGATTGCGCCAAGCAAGCGATTGTTTGCGTCGCACACAGCAACAGCAAGCAAGTTGTAGGAAGCAAGACGCTCGGCAACTTCGCGCTCGGTCATGGTTGGGCTAATGGTTGCTTCCATTTCCACACATTGACCAAGGGTGAGCTGTGGCGATTCGCGAAGTAGTCGTTGAAAATGTACGACACCCAAATATGTTCCTGTTGGCGGGTAGTGCGGTGCATGTGCAACAAATACCTGCGCGGCAATCGAGACCAAAATTTCCGGCTCACGAATTTGCGCGAGTGCATCGGCAACCGTTGCATCAGGAGACATCACAATGACGTCAGGTGTCATAAGCGAACCTGCGGTACCTTCGGCATACGACAACAACTGACGCATGGTTTCAGCATCATCGTCATCCATGGCTTCAAGAACACGGCTTCGTTGTTCGCCCGGCATTTGCGCCAACAAGTCAGCCAAGTCGTCAAATTCCATCTCTTCGAACACGTTGGTCAAGCGCTCCATGTCGAGACCTTCAATCAAGCGCAACTGCTCGTCTTCCGGCAACTCTTCAAGTACGTCGGCCAAACGTTCGTCATCCATTGCAGCCGCAACAAGTCGGCGTTGTTCAAGTGGTAATGCGCGAATGACAGCAGCAACATCGCTTGGGTGCATGTCGCGCAAACGAGCAGCTTCTGCAGCCATTGCGGTTTGCGGTGCAAACATATGAGCAATGTGTTCCCAATCGACGAGTCGATAACTCGGACGCGGATTCAACAAACTGCGTTTTGCAAGTCGAACTTTGGTGATGTGCCAACCTGGGTTACGACCGGACTGAAAAGCAAGTGCCACGTCACTGACGGTTTCGTCGCCAATCTTTTGATCCAGAATTTCACGACCGAGCAAACGCTCGCCGTCACGTGCTCGGAATGGGTTTAAGTCAACGTCCCACGATTTCAGGCGGGCTCCGGAGTTATCAAGAGAAGCAATGCGGCTGGCGCTTACAAAAATGCTGCGGCGTTGGCTGGTAGCAACGAAGCCCAGCACGCGAGGGGCCTCGGTGGCACGGCCAGAAACCACCACAATGTCATCGATCTTGCCGATGGGGGCCCCGCCTGTGTCAAGAAGTGGCAGGCGCATGACCCGAAATGCATAAATGAGTTCGCCGACCATGCATCGAAGGCTACCTGCGAGCATTTGGCGAAGCCCGTGAATGAGCAAAGCCCGTTTGGAGTGTTGGCCGTTTCAACCGCTACCCTTAGAGACCGCCGTACGGGGACGTAGCTCAGTTGGCTAGAGCACCTGCTTTGCAAGCAGGGGGTCGTGGGTTCGAGTCCCATCGTCTCCACCATTACGCTTCAGGCTCTTCCGCATTACGCTTGCCATACAACCGTAAGGAGAGAGTCATGATCAATGCAGTAATTGTTGATGCAATTCGCAGTCCACTCGGACGCCGCAATGGCAAGTTGAAGAACTGGCACCCAGTAGATCTCGCTTCAGAGATCATGCAACACCTTGTTCAGCGCAACGACCTCGATCCTGCACTGATTGATGACGTGGTGATGGGTTGTGTGATGCAGGTTGGCGAGCAGAGCCTCAACGTTGCACGCAACGCAGTGCTTGCTGCAGGTTGGCCAGACACGGTTCCTGGCACCACAATCGACCGCCAATGTGGTTCAAGTCAGCAAGCAGCACACTTTGCTGCACAAGGTGTTATTGCCGGTGCATACGACATTGTTGTTGCCAATGGTGTTGAAGTGATGTCACGAGTACCAATGGGTGCGTCGGTTGCCGATCGCAACTTTGGTTTCCCATTTGGCCCACGCGTGCAGGCACGCTACGAATCAGTAGGTGGTCTTGTTGGTCAAGGTATCTCGGCAGAAATGATTGCTGAAAAGTGGAACATCAGCCGCGATGAACTCGACGCATTTGGTGTTCGTTCACAGGAATACGCCGCACGTGCAACACGTGAGGGTCGATTCCAGAATGAAATCATTCCTGTGCTTGACGCAGAAGGCAACATGATGAGCCAAGACGAAGGTCTTCGTGACACCACCATGGAATCACTTGGAAAACTCAAGCCTTCCTTCCGTCCAGTAGAAGAAGGCGGCCGTGTTACTGCCGGTAACTCATCACAAATCACTGACGGTTCTGCAGCGTTGCTCATTATGAGTGAAGAAAAAGCAAAGCAACTCGGCTTGAAGCCACGCGCTCGTTTCGTGCAATTCGCAATGGCCGCCGAAGATCCGCGTTACATGTTGACCGCACCAATTCCAGCAACAAAGAAAGTGTTGGAGCGTGCAGGACTCACCATGGACGACATCGATCTCGTTGAAATCAACGAAGCATTTGCATCAGTGGTATTGGCATGGGAAAAAGAACTGCACCCAGACATGAGCAAAGTAAACGTGAACGGTGGAGCAATTGCCCTCGGTCACCCGCTTGGTGCATCGGGTGCACGCCTGATGACCACATTGTTGAACGAGCTGGAGCGCACCGGTGGTCGTTACGGTTTGCAAACCATGTGTGAAGGCGGCGGCATGGCCAACGCCACCATCATCGAACGCCTCTAGTTAGGACCATGTAGATGTTCGGAACCATCATCTGGTTCCTTATCGGCGTATTCATGCTGATGATTATTTGGCGTACCGGCATGGGCATGTTGCGCAGTATGACTTCGCCCTTGCCGGCACCGCCTCCAGCAGGAGAAATGCGCAGAATCAATGTGCGCTATCGCTGTGGTGTGTGTGGCGTGGAACTACGCATGGTGATGGCACCGGACCAAGACCCACCGCCACCGCGGCACTGCCTAGAAGATATGGACTTCGTTGCCCCTATTGATTGAGGGTTAGTGATATTTGGTGGCAGTAAACAAGCCGCCTAGCACGCAGGCAAGTCCACTGAAGAGGTACCAATTACTGCGTCCACCTGGCACAAAACCAAGGTAATAAAACAAGATCACGATTGCGCCAAGACCAAGCAGCACGAACATCACTACTGGTACCCATGGAGGGCTGACGCGTACGTCGCGGGAAATCGGTGGCGTGTAACGCGATGAGGCCTCAGCAATGTTGTTGCCGTGCATAGATTTCGGGTCGGCGTGATCTAGACGATGCGTCTCGTGCAAGCGATGATTAGGTTGCGTTCCCTTTGGAGTGGTGCGTCCGCCGGTACGTCGTTTGTTTGGCGCCATGAGACTTTCAGTGTAGGGCAAAAATGAGGTTTGACCCGAGGCATTGTTCTGGCAGGCTTACTGCGTGACACGCATTCTGGTGATCGACAATTTTGACAGCTTTGTGTACAACCTTGTGCAGTACTTGGGTGAACTTGGCGC
>Ga0208788_1000443_pt1 | contig 20384 bp, 14 predicted proteins | sample Wag4_2014_7_11_3_FD_187363 | JGI IMG/M metagenome (GOLD analysis project Ga0208788, IMG submission 187363) | Fresh water mixed with fracking chemicals microbial communities from Ohio, USA - Utica-2 Time Series FC 2014_7_11 (SPAdes) (version 2) ...
GCGCCGATCCTGCCTTGGGGCGCGATATGGCCCCGGGGCTTGATTTGATCGCGCAGTTTCGGGCGCTGGATATCACTTATCGTCCGGGCGCCACGCTTTGGATGCTTGATCCCGATACGGGCACGCTTTCGGTGTCTTGTCAGGGTGAAAGTACCGATTTCGTGGCCGAGCGCATTCTGCTCGCGACTGGGGCGCAGGAAAGGCCCGTGCCCATTCCAGGCTGGACCTTGCCTGGGGTGATGTCTGCCGGGGCCGCGCAGATTGCGCTGAAAACCGCAGGCATTATTCCCGCAGGGCGCGTGGTGCTCGCGGGGCAGGGACCGCTAATGTGGCTGCTGGCCATTCAATTGATCCGCGCGGGTGTGCTGCCGGTGCTTGTCGAAACGCGCACTCAGCCCATTCTGCGCACGGCACTTGAACAGGGCGGGATTTTCAGCGGCTTTGCACAGCTTGCCAAAGGCATTGGGCTGATCCTGAAGGCGCGTCAATCCGGCATGCGGGTGATTACGGGTGCGAAGCATTTGCGCGCGGAAGGCAGTGCGCGGGTGCAGGCGCTGCGTTTTGAAGGGGGGCTTGAGCCTTGCGATACCCTTCTGCTGCACGAAGGGGTGATGCCTTCCACCCATATCTCCATGGCGATTGGGCTTGAGCATGGCTGGGATGCGCGGCAGCTTTGCTGGCGGCCCAAACTGGATGTCTGTGGGGCGTCTTCCCATGCGCGCATCGCGGTTGCGGGCGATGGTGCGGTAATTGGCGGCTGGGAAGCCGCCGTGGCGACGGGGCAATTGGCGGGGCTGGATGCTGCGTTTCGGCTTGGCCGGCTTTCGCGCGCGGATCGGGATTTCCGGGCGGAGGCATGTGCGGATGCACTGCTGCAAGCCCGCGCGCTGCGCCCCTTTTTGGATGCGCTTTACGCGCCTTCGCAGGAGATCCTGGCACCGCCTGAGGAATCCACCATCATCTGCCGGTGTGAGGAAGTGACCGCAGGCTCCCTCCGCTGGGCCGCGGCGATTGGCGCAACCGGCCCCAACCAGGCAAAGGCCTATTTGCGCTGCGGCATGGGCCCTTGTCAGGGGCGGCTTTGCGGCCCGACTGTGGCGGCGGTGATTGCCGAGACGCGCGGCGTGCCGGTGGAAGAAGTGGGGCATTTCCGCCCCCGCGCGCCCTATAAGCCGATCACGGTCAATGAACTTGCCGGGGCGTCACAAGGGGCCGATCGGCTTTGCTGACGCCAACAGAAAAAATTGCGTGCTGGCCAGCGATAGCGCTACCAAACCAACATGAGTGGTTCAAAGCGATTCGCGCGCCGTACTGTTATGCTGGGTGTCGCCTCGGCGGGGCTTTCGGCAAGCCTGCGGCCCCGCGCCAGTGCTGCTTCCCGCACGGCGCAGGAAAACCTCATGCGCCGGCTGGAAGTGCTCGCCGAAGATGGGCTCGATCCGCGCCATTACGATGCGCCGGGCGATGCGTTGATGTCGCGTGCCGAAGCGGCTTTGCGGGATTTGGTGCTGGGCCGTGTGGCGGCGCTGCCAGGGCGCGTGGATATCCGGCGCGATCCCGCGCGGGCCGATTTCCCCACCTGGCGCGACAGGCTTTATGCCAGCGCCGATCCGGCAAGTGTGCTGGATCAGGCAGCAGCGCTCCATCCCGATGCGGCGCCGATCAAGGCTGAACTTGCGCGGTTTCGCGCCATCGCGGCGCGCGGTGGCTGGCCGCTGATTGCTGGCGATCTCACCAGCACGCTCGAACCCGGCAGCCAGGATGCGGCGCGGGTGGCGCAGGTTCGCGCACGGCTTGTAGCCGCTGATCCTGATCTGCGGCGCGGCGCCGGCGCGGAAGGCCCGGTCTATAATGTGCAGCTGCAGGCCGCTATCCGGCGCTTCCAGGGAACTGAGGGTTTGGAGGTGGATGGGCGTATCGGACCTTTCACCTGGGCTGCCTTGAATACGCCCGTTGAGGCCAAGATCGGCCAGCTTCGCACAGCGCTTGATATGCGCCGCGGTCTGGCTGCCCCGCCTGATCGGCGCATTGACGTCAATCTCCCCCATTTCCGCCTGAAACTCACCAATGCCGGGCGCGTGGTGCAGGATATGGCCGTGGTGGTGGGCAGGGTGGATCGGCAAACCCCGATGCTCGATGTCCGCCTGGTTGCGGTGCAATTCAACCCGCCCTGGGGCGTGCCGGATCGCAATGCGCGGGAGGATTTGCTGCCCCGCTTCCGGCGTGAGCCTGGGCGCATGCAGGCCTTGGGCTATCGGCTCTATCAGCGGATTGATGGTGAACTCACGGAAATTGACGCGACCACGCTGGATTTCGGCGCCTATTCCAAAGACCGCTTTCCGTTCATTATCCGCCAGGACCCCGGTGAGGCGAATGCGCTCGGGCGGATCAAATTTGTCATGCCGAACCGCGACGATATTTTTATGCATGACACGCCAGATCGGCATTTGTTCCGCCGCCCAGACCGCGCTTTTTCATCGGGCTGCATTCGGCTCGAAAGGCCGATGGATTTGCTGAGCGAAGCCTTCAGCGGCATGCCGGCTTGGGACCGGGAGCGGTTTGATCGCGTGCTGGAAAGCCGCACCACGCAGGGTGTCGCCTTGGCGCGCGCCATCCCCGTGCGCCTTCATTATGACACGGTGATCGTTGAAGCCGGCACCGTGGTCATGCGCCGGGATATTTACGGCCTTGATGCCGCCTATCTCCGCGCGCTGGACGCACCGCGCAGCGATAGGCTGGCAGAGGCATCGCCCCGGCCTTGAAGCTGTAAGGCAGGGTTTGGATATGGCGCGTTATCTGGTGACAGGCGGGGCGGGTTTTGTCGGCAGCCATGCGGTGCTGGCACTGCTTGATCGCGGCGATGAGGTGGTGGTTCTGGACGATCTTAGCCAAGGCCACCGCGCTGCAGTGCCTTCTGCCGCGACTTTGGTGCAGGCACCATTGTCGGATCGCGCGGAACTCGCGCGCGTTTTCGCCAACTGGCGCTTTGATGCGGTGCTGCATTTCGCGGCACTTTCCCTGGTGGGGGAAAGTATGAGATCGCCCATGCATTACCTCGCGGAAAACCTCGGCAATAGCGTGCGGCTGATTGAGGCGGCGGTCGAAGCCGGGTGCTTGCGCTTCGTGCTGTCTTCCACCGCGGCACTTTTCGGCAAGCCGGAACGCGTGCCGATTGATGAGGATTGCCCTGTCGCCCCTGGCAATCCCTATGGCGAGAGCAAGCTGATGGTGGAAACCGCGCTTGCCTGGGCGGAACGCATCCACGGGCTGCGCTATGCCGCGCTGCGCTATTTCAATGCGGCTGGTTCAGACCCTGCCGGGCGCGCGGGGGAGGATCACAACCCCGAAACCCACCTGGTGCCGCTTGCGATTGATGCAGCGCTTGGCCGGCGCACAGCGCTGACCGTGTTTGGCGATGATTACCCAACGCCCGATGGCACCTGCATTCGTGATTACGTGCATGTGACTGATCTGGCGGATGCACATCTGCGCGTGCTGGCAAGGCTCGAATCCCATGGGTCCTGTCGCTACAATATCGGCAATGGCGAAGGCCATTCAGTGAAGCAGGTGCTGGGCGCGATTGAACGCGTGGGTGGCCGTGCCGTGCCGCATAGCATCGGGCCGCGCCGCGCCGGTGATCCTGCCATATTGGTGGCGGCGAGTGAAAAGCTTCGGCGCGAAACCGGCTGGGTGCCGCGCTTTGGCGATATTGATGAGATTGTGTGCACCACCTGGGCCTGGCGGGAGGCGCATCCCAAGGGTTACGGGGATCGCTGACTCCCGGGGCATAAGCCATTGATCACGCAAAAGAATTAAAATTTTCTTGGAAATGGTCAGGCGCGCAACCACAGGCGCTGCCCACTTGCCCTTCGCCCCCCCTGGTGCAACAAAGCAGGCGCAATTCTCAAAACATTCAAGGCGGCCCCAACGGCCCAGGCTATGGAAGGTATCAGCATGTCAGAACTCGAAATCGTCTGGACCAAGGTGGATGAAGCGCCGGCCTTGGCGACCTATTCCCTGCTGCCCATCGTGCAATCCTTCGTGGGCGTCGCCGGCGTGAAGATGAGCCTGAAGGACATTTCGCTGACGGGCCGGATCCTCGCGAATTTCCCTGAAAACCTGACGCCCGAGCAGCGGGTGAATGATGAATTGGCGGAACTCGGCAAGCTCGCGCTCAAGCCGGAAGCCAATATCATCAAGCTGCCGAATATCTCGGCCTCGGTGCCGCAGCTTAAGGCCGCGATCAAGGAATTGCAGGGCAAGGGCTATAAGGTGCCGGATTACCCGGATAGCCCAACGAATGATGCGGAGCGCGAAATCCGCGCCCGCTACGGCAAGGTGCTGGGCAGCGCCGTGAACCCCGTGCTGCGCGAAGGCAATTCAGACCGTCGCGCGGCAGGTGCCGTGAAGCAATATGCGCGTAACAACCCACATAAGATGGGCGCCTGGTCGAAGGATTCCAAATCCCATGTCGCCTATATGCCGGGCGGGGATTTCTATGGCTCGGAAGTGGCCACCACCGCCACGGCGCCGACCAATGCGCGCATTGAATTGGTGGCGAAGGATGGCAGCGTCACGGTGCTGAAGGCCAAGACGCCGCTGATCGCGGGCGAGATTATTGATGCCTCGGTAATGAGCCGAAAGGCACTTCGCGCTTTCCTTGCGGAACAGATTGATGCCGCGAAGCGCGAAGGGGTGCTGTTTTCCGTGCACCTCAAGGCCACCATGATGAAGATCTCCGATCCCATCCTGTTCGGCCACGCCGTTTCGGTGTTTTTCGCCGATGTCTTTGAAAAGCATGGCGCGACGCTGAAGCGCCTTGGTGTCAATCCGAATAACGGCGTTGGCGATATGCTGACCAAGATCGAAACCCTGCCGGATGCCGAAAAGGCGCCCATCCTGGCGGATATTGGCGCGACTTATAAGGCACGCCCGGCGCTTGCCATGGTGAATTCCGATCGCGGCATCACCAATCTGCATGTCTCAAGCGACACGATTATTGACGCTTCCATGCCGGCCATGATCCGTGAATCGGGCAAGATGTGGGGCCCGGATGGCAAGCTGCATGATACCTTGGCCGTGATCCCGGACCGTTGCTATGCGCGGTTGTTCCAGACCGTGATTGATGATTGTAAGGCCAATGGCGCCTTTGACCCGAAGACCATGGGCACTGTGCCCAATGTCGGGCTGATGGCGCAGCAGGCGGAAGAATATGGCTCCCACGACAAGACCTTTGAATTGGCCGTGGATGGCGAAGTGCGCGTGGTCGCCGATGATGGCAGCGTGCTGCTCTCCCGCCCGGTTGAGGCCGGCGACATTTTCCGCATGTGCCAGGTGAAGGACGCGCCCATCCAGGATTGGGTGAAGCTTGCCGTGCGCCGCGCGCGGCTGACCAATACGCCGGCGGTGTTCTGGCTGGATGCCAATCGCGCGCATGATGCTGAACTGATCAAAAAAGTCCAGAAATACCTGAAGGATCACGATACCGCCGGGCTTGATATCCGCATCCTGGGGTCGGTCGAGGCGATGAAGTTCTCCTTGGATCGCATCCGCAAGGGGCTCGATACCATCTCCGTCACCGGCAATGTTCTGCGCGATTACCTGACCGATCTTTTCCCGATCATGGAACTCGGCACCTCGGCCAAGATGCTCTCCATTGTGCCGCTGCTGAATGGTGGCGGCTTGTTCGAAACGGGCGCTGGCGGTTCGGCACCAAAGCATGTCGAGCAGTTCGAGGGTGAGGGTTATCTGCGCTGGGATTCGCTTGGTGAGTTCCTCGCCCTTGGCGCATCGCTTGAGCATCTGGCGCAGACAACCGGCAGTGAAGACGTGAAGGTGCTGGCCGAGACGCTCGATGAAGCGAATGGCAGGATCCTGGAATATAACCGCTCACCGGCGCGCAAGGTGGGTGAGATTGATAATCGCGGCAGCCATTTCTACCTCGCGCTCTATTGGGCGCAGGCGCTCGCGGCGCGCGACAATAGCTCTGGCCTTGCGGCGCGCTTCAAGCCGCTGGCCGATATGCTCTCGGCCAATGAGAAGAAGATCTATGACGAACTGATCGCAGCCCAGGGCAAGCCGCAGGAATTGGGCGGGTATTACCGGCCTGATGATGCGAAAACCTCAGCCGCGATGCGCCCGAGCAAGACCTTGAATGAGGCTTTGGCGACGCTGAAGGGCTGAGCCGACTAAATCCCGGTAACCTGATCCTTTCGCGGGGTCAGGTTATCGCGGGCCTTGGCGCAAAGCCCTGCGGCTACAGGGCCTTCCGCAACCAAACCCGTGCATGACCCGCCGGCATGCCTTCCAGCTTGCCGAATTCCACATAACCATTGCGCGTCCAGAAGCTTGGCGCCTGGAAGCTGAAGGTATCCGTATAGGCATTGGTGCAGCCGCGTTCACGGCCAATGGCCTCAGCACGTTGCAGCAATTCTTCACCAATGCCGCGCCGACGCATGCCGCGTTCCAGATAGAGCCAATCAATGAATAGCCAGCCCCAGAAGGTGAGGCCCAACAATCCGCCTAAGGTCTTGCCATCCGCATCCTGCACCAGCAGCGTCACCGGTTCCCGGTCATAAGGCCCGCCGGTTTCCTGGTTGAAGTTATGCAGGCCGCGCTGAATGGCGGCGACGGCTTCGAATTCTGGCGCGGCATCTTCGACAATCTGAATGCCGTCTTTCAGCGTAATGCTCATCCAGCGATGCGCCCCACGCCAGAGAAAGCCACCACAACCAAACCCGTGATCAAATTCATCAAGACCAACTTTCTAATGCTTTCCACCGCGCGCGCTGCGCTGGGTCTATCGCCCGCCGTCATGGCGCGGCGCATGGCACCCCAGGGGCCAAAGAATAGCGCAAGAAAAACCAAACTCATAATCAGCCCCAGTAGATGCATCAGATGCAGGCTCCATCGCGCGCCGGAAAAGCCGCCATGCCACAGGAAGAACAAGGCCCAGCCGGTCAGCAACACGATCGGCATGGCATGCCACACAATCATGAAAAATCGGCGAAAGACCGAAAGCATCAGGGCAAGTCGTTCCGGCGCTTGCAGCACCTCATGCGCGGCGGGGCGCAGCACAAAAAGCGCGAAGGCCATGCCGCCCACCCAAAGCACCGCACCCAATAAATGCAGCGCGAGCAATAGATCAGCCATGATCAAACACCTTTTTTGCGGAGGGCTTCCAACGCCGCCGCGAGGGCGCGCGCTTCCGCTGCCGCCGGCCCGCGCGGAGAGGCTTCCACCACGCCAAGCCCGGACATGAAGGCCTGGGCATAGGCGGTGCGGTTCCCAAGCGTGGTCTCCAGCAAGGGCAGCTTCCGATCGCGGATTTGGCCTTCAATATCCTCGCGCAGCTTGCCAGATGCGGGCGCGCGGTTCAGCAGCAGCCGGAAGGGGCGCCGTTCCTGTTTGGCCAGATCCAGCGTCGCATCCATGGACCAAAGATCAGCCGCCGAGGGCTGCAGGGGCACCAGCACCAGATCAGCACCGCGAATGGCAAGCTTGGCATCCGTGTCATCATGGGGCGCGGTGTCCAGCAGCACGAAATCCTGTTCGCGGCGCAGTCTTTCCAAAGTGGCAGGCAGGCGCCAGCCAGTCGGTGCTTCGAAATGCAGGGTATGGGCCTTCTTGCTGACGCCGCGCTGCTGGTCCCAGCGCGCCAGGCTGCGCTGCGGGTCTATGTCCAAAAGCCCGACACGATGGCCCGATTCCGCGAGCGCGGTGGCCAGATTGGCTGCCACAGTGGACTTGCCGGCGCCGCCCTTGCGCTGGGCGATGGCGATCACGAAGGCCATGCACGACTCCTGTTCACGATGCGCTTCTATAGCAGCTTGGGGCGTCCTATGATCCAGCCCAAGTGGCTGGCAGGCTGATGGGCTAAAGAAACCTCATGGCGCACCCTTACCCGACCGAGCTTTTGACACCCGTCGAAATGGCGCGCGCCGATGCGGCTGCGCTGGCCGCGGGTAGCGCCACCAAAACGCTGATGGAGGCAGCGGGCAGGGCGGTCGCGCGAGCCATCCGCGCGAAGTTCCGCCCCTGCCGTACCCTGGTGCTGGCGGGTCCGGGCAATAATGGCGGGGATGGCTATGTGGCTGCCCGCTATCTGGAACAGGCGGGCTGGCCCATTTCGGTCGCAGCCCTGGAAGCCCCAAGCCCAGGCACGGCAGCCGCAGCGGCGGCGGCGCGCTGGCGGGGCCCAATGGTAGCTTTCAGCGCCGCCGAGACTGCCCGCGCCAGGTTGGTGGTGGATGCGCTGTTTGGTGCTGGCCTGACGCGCCCCTTGGCGCCGGAGGTGACCCAGGTTCTCCACGCGGTCCAAGCCCCCTTGGTCGCGGTAGATGTACCCTCAGGCTTGGATGGCGCAACCGGGCAGGTGCTGGGCTACGCCCCGCAAGCGGCGCTGACGATCAGCTTCTTTCGCCTCAAGCCCGGACATATGCTGCTGCCAGGGCGGGCGCTGTGTAGCGAAACCTTGCTTGCTGATATCGGCCTGCCGGAGGCAGTATTGGGAGGCATCGCGCCGCAATGCTGGCGCAATCACCCATCGCTCTGGCCCCTGCCGATTTTGGAGGTCAGCGCGCATAAATACACGCGGGGCCATCTGACCATTCTGGCGGGGGCGGCCATGCCTGGCGCGGCGCGCCTCGCGGCATCGGCGGCGCGGCGGCTTGGCGCAGGCTTGGTGACGCTGCATGCGGAGAACCTGGAACTGGCCGCGATGCTGCGCGCCGATGCGCCCGGCCAATTGGTAAGCGATGCAACGCTCGGGGCGCTGCTGGCGGATACAAGGCGCCAGGTTTGGCTTGCCGGGCCTGGGCTTTTGCCGAATGAGGCGACTTGCGCCGCCATTCGCAGCGTGATTAATGCCGGCAAAATCCTGGTTGCCGATGCGGGGGCGCTGACGGCTGCCGCTGGTGCGCCTGATTTGTTGGGCGGCGCTGCGGTGATCACGCCCCATGCCGGCGAATTTACTCGGCTTTTCGGCGCGCCGGGCGCGGATAGGCTCAGCGCCACGCGCGCTGCCGCGGCACGGCTTGGCGCGGTTGTTGTGCTGAAGGGCCCGGATAGCATCATCGCCGCGCCGGATGGTCGCGTGATCATCAATGACAATGCGCCGCCCTCCCTTGCAACGGCAGGCACGGGCGATGTCTTGGCCGGTGCCATCGCTGCGCTGCTGACGCAAGGCATGCCCCTCTTCGAAGCCGCAGCAGCGGCTGTATGGCTACATGGTGCGGCGGCGCATGCTGGCCCGTCCGGTTTGATCGCCGAGGACCTGCCGCCACTGATGGCGGCAGCGCTGCACGCGCTGCGCGATTGAAACTGATCACGCCCGCGTCAGCCTATCCGATTTCCTTTGTTTTTTAACTGATGTTTCGATAGGCTTTTCAAAACAGGGGCGGTGCTGACCATGTCTGATCTCACCATTGAAGCCGGCATCATGAATCGCGCCATGCAGCGTGTGGCGTCTCTCTGGCGCGACCTCGCCAGCGTGGTGCAGCGCAGCCCCGCAGCTTCCGAAGATTTTGCCGAGGAATTCCGCGAATGCCTGCAAGCGCGCGGTGGCGAGGTTTCCGCCCGCAACCGCGCCGCTGCCCTGGCTGAGCGCTATCGCGGCTTGGATGAGGCAGGCAGGCTTGGTTTCCTCCGCGCCCTGGCCGGTTTTGATTCCGACGCCGCCGCGGTGACGCGCGCCATTGAAAAACTGAGCGCCGCGCCGGATGCGGCGGTGCGCGCCATTGCGCTTGCCGGGCTGCGCCGTGCCTTGGAACCGCCGCGCCTCAAGCTACTGACGGCTTTTGCTGCCATCCCGGATGGGGTGAAGTTCCTTGTTGAAATGCGCGCGGAATTGCTGCGCCTCAAGGATCACGAGGCGCCCTTGCAGGCGTTGGAGACAGACCTCAAAGGCTTGCTCGCATCCTGGTTTGATGTGGGCTTTTTGGAATTGCGCGCGATTGATTGGAAATCGCCTGCCGCCTTGTTGGAAAAGCTGGTGCAGTATGAAGCGGTGCATCGTATTCGCACCTGGCGGGATTTGCGCAATCGGCTTGATTCAGACCGCCGCTGCTACGCGTTTTTCCATCCGCGCATGCCTGATGAGCCACTGATTTTCGTGGAAGTTGCCCTTGAACGCGGCATGGCGGCCAGTGTGCAAAAGCTGCTGGATGAAAAGGCGCCGTTGCAGGATGCCGGGCAGGCGGATACGGCCGTCTTCTATTCCATCAATAACTGCCAGCGCGGCTTGGATGGCATTTCCTTCGGCAATTTCCTGATCAAGCGCGTGGTGGAATTGCTGGCGGCGGAATTCCCGAAGCTCAAGACCTTCTGCACGCTTTCCCCCATGCCGGGTTTTCGCGGCTGGCTAGAGAGAAGCGCGCGCGATGGTGATGCGTTGCTGAGCAGTGAAGAAGAAGCCAGCCTCACCACAGCCTTGGGCGATGGCACGACGCTGGATTTCACGAAGCTGCTCGCGGACCGCGCCTGCCTCAAGCAGGAAGCGCTCGCCCGCGCCATGGCGCCCATCCTGATCCGGCTCGGCGCGCGTTACCTGCTGAAGGAAGCGCCATCCGGCAGGGCAGGGCGCGCGCTTGATCCCGTCGCGCATTTCCACCTGTCCAATGGCGCGCGGGTGGAACGGCTGAACTGGCGCGCCGATGTTTCCGAAAATGGCCTCCGCCAATCCTGCGGGCTGATGGTGAACTACCTCTATGATCCGGCAAGCATCGAAAACAATCATGAAGCCTATGTGGGGGATGGGCAGCGCGCGGCCTCGGGCGGGCTGAAGCGGCTTGTAAAGACCTGATTTCCCCCTTCCGTCACGGCGGCCAAACCGCCATATTGCCTATTGGTTGTGGGGGGATCGGTTCATGACAGTGCAAGGCAAGGGCAAGGCCCGCCATTTGCCGGGTAGCGCCCGGCGGACGGAAATGCTGCATGCGCTTGAGAGTAAGCTGCTCTGGCTTTCCTCCTGGATGATCCATCACGCCAATCATATCCGCCCCAATCGGGATGGGCTGAAGGTGGGCGGGCATCAGGCGTCTTGCGCTTCCTGCATTTCCATCCTGACCGCGCTTTACTTCGATATTCTGAAGCCAGCCGATCGCGTGGCGGTGAAGCCGCATGCGGGGCCGGTATTTCACGCGATCAATTACTTGCTGGGTCGGCAGCAGCGGGAAAAATTGGAAACGCTGCGCCAATTCGGCGGCATTCAGCCCTATCCGTCGCGCGTGAAGGATGGGTCAGAGATTGATTTCTCGACCGGTTCTGTTGGCCTTGGTGTGGCACTCGCGTCTTTCGGGTCGCTTGTGCAGGATTATGTGCATCTGCATCGCATGGCGCCTGAGGGCATCCCGCCAGGCCGGCATGTCGCCGTGGTGGGTGATGCCGAATTGGATGAGGGCAATATCTACGAAGCCCTGTTGGAAGGCTGGAAGCACGATATCCGCAATGTCTGGTGGGTGGTGGATTACAATCGCCAATCGCTCGATTCCGTAGTGCCAGACAGGCTTTTTGGCCGGATCGAGGGCCTGTTCCGCGACATGGGCTGGAATGTCGTGACACTCAAATATGGCCGCAAGCTGGAAGCGGCCTTTGCGCGCCCCGATGGCGATCAATTGCGCCGCTGGATTGATGATTGCCCGAACAGCCTCTACGCCGCGCTGACCTTCCAAGGCGGTGCCGCCTGGCGCGCCGCCATCCTGGCCGAGCTTGGCCGTGTGGCCGGCATTCGCGCCATTATTGACCCGCTATCGGATGATGAGCTTTCCGCGCTGATGAACAATCTTGGCGGGCATGACATTGAAACCCTGACCGAGGCTTTCCGCGCCCAGGATGCGGCGGGCGATCAGCCCACTTGCTTCATTGCTTATACCATCAAGGGCATGGGCCTGCCCTTTGCCGGGCATAAGGATAACCACGCCGGGCTGATGACGAAGGAGCAGATGGAAGGCTTCCGCGCCGCCATGCGCATCCGCCCCGGCCATGAATGGGATGAATTCGAAGGGCTTGAGGTGCCCGAGGAAGAATTGCGCGACTTTCTGGCCGGCATTGATTTCGCCAAGCCCCTATCCCCCCAAGGCCGCGCCCTGCAATCGCCCGTGATCCATGTGCCGGACCGCTTCGCCGCGCCGCGCGTGCCGGCGGGGCGCAAGCATTCCACTCAGGCAGCCTTTGGCGAGATTTTGGCCGAGATCGGGCGCGGGCAGGGGGAGAATGCCGAACTCGCCAAGCGCATCGTCACCACCAGCCCGGATGTCACGGTTTCCACCAATCTCGGGCCTTGGGTGAATCGGCGCGGCATCTTCGATCGGCACAAAAAGAATGACGTGTTCCGTGATGCGAAACTTGCGTCTGCCCAACGCTGGGGCATGTCGCCGGAAGGCCAGCATGTGGAATTGGGCATCGCGGAGCAAAACCTGTTCCTGCTGCTGGCGGGGCTTGGCCTCGCGGACCGGCTTTATGGTGCCAGGCTGTTGCCGGTGGGCACGGTCTATGACCCCTTCGTCAATCGCGGCTTGGATGCGCTGATTTACGCCTGCTACCAGGATGCACGGTTTCTTTTAGTTTCAACGCCTTCCGGCCTGACCTTGGCGCCAGAAGGCGGCCAGCACCAAAGCGTCAATACGCCCCTGATCGGTATGGCGCAGGATAGGCTTGTGGCCTATGAACCGGCCCATGCCGATGAATTGGCCATTCTGTTGCGCCATGCCTTCCACCACATGCAGCAGCCCGATGGCTCGGCGGTGTGGCTCCGGCTTTCCACGCGCGGGCTGGAACAGCCCGAACGCACCCTTGATCCGGCGGCGGTGATTGCTGGCGCGCATTGGGTGGTGCCGCCCGCGCCGGGGGCGAGTTTTGCGTTGGCCTATCAGGGCGCCCTGGCGCCGGAGGCTCTGGCCGCCTTCAACACGATCCGCGAGGATATCCCAGAAGCCGGGCTACTGGCGATCACCAGCCCGGACAAGCTGCATACGGATTGGCTGGCGGCACGGCGGAAGGCCCGGGCCGGGTTTGGGGCGCCAAGCTGGATTGAAACCCTTTTGCAACCGCTCGCCCCCAATGCCGTCCTGGTCACGGTGCTGGATGGCCACCCTGCCGCCCATGCTTGGCTTGGGTCCGTGCGCGGGCAGAAGGTGGTGCCGCTGGGCGTGGACCGCTTCGGCCAGGCCGGTGATATCCCGGACCTGTATCGCGAATATGGGTTGGATGAGGCCGCCATTCTGGATGCTGCGGCCCAGGCTTTGGTTTCTTGAAACAGAATTGACGCAACCTCACTTGGAAAGCGTGAAGGCATGGGCTAAAGCCCCTGCGCTGACCGCGGCGCGGCGCCGCCCGGCGCGGGCGTGGTGGAATTGGTAGACACGCCGGATTTAGGTTCCGGTGGCGCAAGCCTTGGGGGTTCGAGTCCCTTCGCCCGCACCAAAGCGCCGCCGGTGCCTTTTGTTTCTCTAGCTTGGGATGGACGATCCTCTGATGCAGGTTAATGAGCTCGCGCACGAAGGTTTGAAGCGCGCCTATTCCGTGACGCTTCCGGCCGTCGACATCGCCTCCAGCCGCGAAAAGCGGCTTGCCGAAATCGCCAAGACGGTTTCGCTGCCGGGCTTCCGCCCGGGCAAGGTGCCGCTTTCCATTGTGCGGCAGCGCTATGGCACCGCCGTGATGGGCGAAGTGCTCGAAGAATCCGTGAATGACGCGCAGCGCAAGCTGGTCGCGGATCGCGGCCTGAAGCCCGCCTTGCAGCCCAAGATCGAAGTGACGAATTTCGCTGAAGGCACCGATCTTGAATTCCGCATGGAGTTGGAAGTGCTGCCGGACGTGCCGATGCCTGATTTTTCCGGCATCGAGTTGGAACGCCTGCGCGCCGAGCCTTCCGATGAGGAAGTGAGTAAAATCCTGGAAACGCTCGCCACCCGCAATGGCGAATTGACGGATGTGACCGAAGCCCGCCCCGCCGCCAAAGGCGACGTGATGGTCTGCGATTTCGCTGGATCTGTGGTGCCAGATTTGCTGACCAATGGCCCGGCCCTTGGCGCCGTGCCCGGCATTCCTGGCCAGGCGCCGCGCGGCTGGGAAATTGCGCTTTCGGGCGGCTTGACGTCTGAAATCGCTGCTATCGGCACGGAAGAAGCGCTGCCTTACTTCGATCTTCGTGTTAGCGGCACGGCGAGTGAGGCCGGCTGGGTGCAGGTTTTCCTGGAAGGTGCCAAGGGCATTGCCGCGGCGCCGGGCGCCACGCAAAGCCTGATGGTCAGCACTAAACTGGCTGGCGGCAGCCTGCCCGAAGGCACGCAGGGCAAGCTCGGCTTCAATTTCTACAGTCTTGGCCAGGATAGCGTTGATTTCCTGGACATGCAGCGTGAGGGTTTTGACGTGACGGCCGGGCGCAGCACGCTTGCCTTCACCTTCCCCAACCAGGCGGAAATCGGCGCCTGTCGGCCCTTCATCTATGTGCATGGCATGCCAACGGGTGTAGCGGTGGAATTCACGCTGCGGATCGGGCCCGCGCGGATGATTGCTGGCACTGAAGAACCCGCGCTCGCCCCCTTTGCTGGTGGTTCGGCCACCGATATGCCGATTGAAGTGGGCGGCCCTGGCTTCATTCCAGGCTTTACGGAGCAGATGGAAGGGCTTTCCGTTGGCGATAGCCGCGATATCCAGGTTGTGTTCCCGCTTGACTATGGCTCGGCCGAATTGGCCGGCAAGCGCGCGGTCTTTTCCATTACGGGGAAAAAGCTGCAACAGCGCGTCCCGCGCGCCATTGATGATGAATTGGCGAAAACTGTCGGACAGGCGGATCTCGTCGCGCTTCAGGCACAGGTGAAGGAAGGCTTGCAGCGCGAATATGATGGCATGGCTCGTATGCGGCTCAAGCGCGCCCTTTTGGACAAGCTCGCGGATCAGGCAAGCTTCCCCGTGCCGGAAGGTATGGTGGATGGCGAATTCGGCCAAATCTGGCAGCGTGTGGAAGCGGATTTGAAGGCCGGGCGCCTCGATTCCGATGATGCGGGCAAGGATGAGGCGACGCTGCGCGACGAATATCGCGGTATCGCTCAGCGCCGTATCAGGCTTGGCCTGCTGCTTTCTGAGATCGGCCGCAGCAACAATATCCAGGTCACACCGGATGAACTGAGCCGCGCGCTTCGCCAGGAAGCGGCCCGCTATCGTGGCCAGGAACAGCAGGTGATTGAATTCTTCCGCAAGAATCCGGAAGCGATGGAAAACCTCCGCGCGCCGATCTTTGAGGAAAAAGTGGTGGATTTCATCCTGGAACTCGCCAAGGTGGCTGAGCGTCAGGTGAAGCCTGAGGAATTGTCTGAAGCCTGAGCGGGGGTTCCCCAAGGGCAGGAAAGGGCAGGGGGCAACCTCTGCCCTTTTTTTGTTCACTACGGCCGGTGCCCATTTTTCTCGGGAATTGAACGGAGTGGCTTGCAGGAAGGCCAAGGCTCGCATAGGAATGACTCAAAGAGGCTTGGCGGTATCAACCGCTGCAAGAAGGGGGGCGTGGTTCGGGTGTCTGACACCATCCTTGAAACAGAAGGGCTTACCAAGGAATTTCGGGGCTTCGTCGCCGTGAGCGACGTGAACCTGAAAGTCCGCCGGGGCACTATCCATGGCTTGATCGGCCCGAACGGCGCCGGCAAGACCACTTGCTTTAATTTGCTGACGAAGTTCCTGCCACCAACCCGTGGCGCCATTCGCTACGAAGGGCGTGACATCACGGGCATGAAGGCCGCCGAAGTGGCACGCCTTGGCCTGGTGCGGAGCTTTCAGATCTCCGCCGTGTTCCCGCATCTGACCGTGCTTGAAAATGTGCGCGTGTCGCTTCAGCGCGCCCGTGGCGGTTCCTTCGATTTCTGGCGTTCCGATTCGGTCTTACGCAAATTTGATGCGCGGGCCGAGGAATTGCTGGCCGATGTGGGCCTGACCGAATGGATGCATCTGACGGCGGGTGAATTGCCCTATGGCCGCAAGCGCGCGCTTGAAATCGCAACCACGCTTGCGCTTGATCCTGTGATGATGCTGCTGGACGAACCAACCGCGGGCATGACGCATGATGATGTGGAACGCGTGGTGGCGCTGGTGAAGCGCGTATCCGTGGGCCGCACCGTGTTGTTGGTGGAACATAACCTCCGCGTCGTGCAGGGGCTTTGCGATACCATCACCGTGCTCGCACGCGGCAGCGTGCTGGCGGAAGGCGATTACGCCGCCGTGTCGCGCAACCCCGATGTGGTTGCCGCCTATCTTGGTTCCGAAGCCCCGACGGAGGCCGCTCATGGCTGATGTGATGACCGCGTCCGCCGGCGCCAAGGCCAGTACCGGTGCACTGATGGAAATCCGCGGGCTTGAGGCCTGGTATGGCGAAAGCCACGTCTTGCATGGCGTGGATATTGATATCCGTGAAGGCGAAGTGGTGACGCTGCTTGGGCGTAATGGCGCGGGCAAGACATCCACTTTGCGTTCGATCATGGGGTTGGTGCCGCGGCGCAGCGGTTCCGTGAAGTATGACGGCACGGAATTCGTGAATGCGCGTCCGGATGTGATTGCGCGTGCCGGCATTGCCTATTGCCCGGAGGAGCGCGGGATTTTTGCCTCGCTCGATGTCACGGAAAACCTGATGCTGCCGCCAATGGTGCGCCCAGGTGGGATGCCCTTGGATGAAATCTATACGTTGTTTCCGAATTTGAAGGAACGCGCCCGCAGCCAAGGTACCAAGCTTTCGGGCGGTGAGCAGCAAATGCTGGCCATTGCGCGGATTCTGCGCACCGGCGCGCGGTTGCTGCTGCTGGATGAGCCGTCAGAAGGTCTGGCGCCGGTGATTGTGCAGCAGATCGGGCGCACCATCCGCGAATTGAAAAAGCGCGGCTTTACCGTGCTGCTGGTGGAACAGAATTTCCGCTTCGCGCAGACGGTCGCTGATCGGCATTACGTGATGGAACATGGCCGCGTGGTGGATATGGTCGCGAATGCGGACCTGAATGCCTCGCTCGATCGGTTGCATCAGTATCTTGGTGTTTAGCGTGTTTTTCGCCGCTCTTGTCTTGCCGGAAACGCGCTGAAAGCTTCTTGTTGGCATTTCTTGCGTCACTGATTTTTCACCGTGACTTGAGAATGCTCTAACCATAAGCCGTGCCTTTGGTGGGCTCGGCGTAAAAATAGGGGAATCGCAAATGAGCTTCTCTCGTCGCAATGTCCTAGCCGGAGCGGCCGCCACTGGCGCCCTGCCGCTTTCTCTTGCCCGCGCACAGGCGGCGGCTACCGTGCGCATTGGTGTGATGACCGATATGTCGGGCACCTATCGCGACAATACGGGCCCGACCTCGGTTGCTGCCGCGCGTGAAGCCGCAGCCGAATTCGGCGCAAGCCATGGTTTCCGGGTGGAGGTGATTGAAGCCGATCACCAGAACCGCCCGGATGTTGGCGTGAATCTGGCGCGGCAATGGTATGATCAGGGTGTGGATCTGATCCTGGATGTGCCGACATCTTCGGTGGGCCTTGCGGTCTCCGGTGTCGCGCGGGAAAAGAACAAGGCCTATATCTGTGTGGGGTCCGCGACCGCTGATCTAACCGGTGCGCAGTGCAGCCCGAACACCATCCATTGGGCCTATGATACTTACATGCTGGCGCGGTCCACAGGTGGCGCCACAGTGCGTGCTGGTGGCGATAGCTGGTTCTTCATCACGGCTGACTATGCCTTCGGCCATGCCTTGGAACGCGATACGTCAAACTTCGTGCGCAGTGCTGGTGGGCGCATTCTTGGCCAGGTGCGTACGCCCTTCCCGGGTACGACTGATTTTTCTGCCTTCCTTCTGCAGGCGCAAGCTTCGCGCGCCAAGGTGATTGGCTTCGCCAATGCCGGCGCCGATACCCAGAATTGCGTGAAGCAGGCCGCCGAATTCGGGCTGACGCGCCGCGGGATCAAGCTCGCTTCGCTGCTGCTGTTTGTGAATGACGTGCATGGCATGGGGCTGCAAGTGGCGCAGGGGCTGGTCTGCACCGAAAGCTTCTATTGGGACATGAACGACAAGACCCGCGCCTGGACCCAACGTATGCTGCAGCGCATCCCCAACAACTATCCCAATATGATCCATGCGGGCTGCTATTCCGGTGCGCTGCATTTCCTGAAGACCGTGGCGGCGATGGGCGTGCCGGCCGCCAAGGCTTCCGGCCTTGATCTGGTGAACCGCATGAAGGCGCAGCCTTCTGATGATGACCTGTTCGGCAAGGCGACGATCCGCGCGGATGGCCGGCGCCTTATTCCCTCATACCTGTTTGAGGTGAAGACACCGGCGGAAAGCACGAAGCCTTGGGATTATTACAAGCTGCTGCAAACCACGCCGGCTGACCAAGCATTCCGGCCCATTAATGAGGGTGGTTGCGCTCTGGTGCGCAGCTAATATGCGGCTCACCCTATCTACTTCGCGCCCCGCCCATGGCATCCGCCATGGTGCGGCGGTGCCCTGAGGGAAATTCTCCTTATGGATGAGATATTCGGCATACCGACGCCGCTGCTGTTTGGACAGCTTCTGCTCGGACTGATCAATGGCGCCTTCTACGCGATGCTGTCACTTGGCCTCGCGGTGATTTTCGGGCTGCTCAACATCATCAACTTCACCCATGGCGCGCAATTCATGATGGGCGCCTTCGTGGCCTGGATGCTGCTGAACTATCTTGGCATCGGCTATTGGTGGGCGCTGATCCTATCGCCGTTGCTGGTGGGGCTGACAGGGGTGATACTTGAACGAACGATGATCTGTCAGCTTTACAAGATGGATCATTTATACGGGATGCTGCTGACCTTCGGGTTATCGCTGATCATTGAAGGCGTATTCCGAAATCAATACGGCTCCTCCGGCATGCCCTATCGCATTCCGCCGGAATTGTCGGGCGCTTGGGATCTTGGCTTCATGTTCATGCCGGTTTATCGCGGCTGGGTCGTGGTATTCGCGCTTTTCGCCTGCATCAGTACCTGGCTTGTAATCGAGAAAACCCGGCTGGGTGCCTATCTGCGCGCAGCGACAGAAAACGCGCCGCTGGTGCAAGCCTTTGGCGTGAATGTGCCGCGCATGATCACGCTGACCTATGGGGCAGGCGTTGCCTTGGCGGCGCTGGCCGGCGTGCTGGCGGCGCCGATCTATTCGGTTAATCCGCAAATGGGCACGAATCTGATTATCGTAGTGTTTGCCGTGGTCGTGATTGGCGGCATGGGTTCCATCCTGGGTTCCGTGCTGACCGGCTTTGGCCTCGGTATTATCGAAGGTCTGACGAAGGTTTTCTATCCGGAGGCCTCGGCCACGGTGATCTTCATCATCATGGTTATGGTCTTGCTGGCGCGTCCCGCCGGCCTTTTCGGGAGGGCGTGATCCATGGCTGGTCAATCCATGACAAGCAGCGCCGCCCCCGCGGGCCCGCAGGAATCAATCTTGGGCTTCACAAAGGCGCAATTCATCGCCCTTTTGGTGATGTTTGCGGCCTTGGTGGTGGCGCCTTTCTTCCTCTATCCCGTCTTTTTGATGAAGCTGCTCTGCTTCGCGCTATTCGCCTGCGCCTTCAATCTGCTGATTGGCTATGTTGGGCTGACATCCTTCGGCCATGCCGCCTATTTCGGCATGGGGGGCTATATCGCCGCGCATAGCGCCAAGGTTTGGGGGCTAACGCCAGAGCTTTCCATCATCATTGGTGCCTTATTGGCCGGCGTGCAGGGGGGAATTTTCGGTTGGGTCGCCATTCGCCGCCAGGGCATTTACTTTGCCATGATCACCCTGGCGCTGGCGCAGATGATCTACTTCTTCTGTCTGCAAGCGCCCTTCACCGGCGGTGAGGATGGCATCCAAGCGGTGCCGCGCGGCCATCTATTCGGCTTCATCTCTCTCGCTCCCGATATGACCATGTATTGGTTTGTCGCGGCGGTGTTTGTGCTCTGCTTCCTGCTGATCCACCGCATTGTGCATTCGCCCTTCGGCCAGGTGCTGAAAGCCATTCGTGAGAATGAACCGCGCACCACATCGCTCGGCTATCGGACGGATGACTATAAGCTGGTGGCCTTCATCCTTTCGGCGACCATTGCCGGGGTTGCGGGTGGCACCAAATCGCTGGTGTTCGGCATTGCGACGCTCACTGATGTGCATTGGTCCATGTCGGGTGAGGTGCTGCTGATGACGCTGGTGGGCGGGCTTGGCACGGTGTTCGGTCCCATGATCGGGGCTGCCGTGATTGTCGCCATGCAGAACTACCTGGCCGAGATGGGGGCCTGGGTTACGGTGATCCAGGGCGTGATCTTCATCGCCTGCGTGCTTGCGTTCCGGCGCGGCATTGTGGGTGAGATTGGCAATCTGCTGCGCGTGCGCCTGTAAGCCGCTCAGTCTTTCTGAAACAGGGCGCCTCTGCTG
>Ga0208788_1000446_pt1 | contig 20331 bp, 20 predicted proteins | sample Wag4_2014_7_11_3_FD_187363 | JGI IMG/M metagenome (GOLD analysis project Ga0208788, IMG submission 187363) | Fresh water mixed with fracking chemicals microbial communities from Ohio, USA - Utica-2 Time Series FC 2014_7_11 (SPAdes) (version 2) ...
GTACGAGAGGGTAACTCTAGCGCACGTGATCTGGCACATCAGCGCCAGATTCTTCACCGAATACTGGTTCTAGGATCGAACCGGCGTTATGTTCGGCTAAGTGCCAACCCTTAGGGCTAGTCTGCAAAATAGACCAACGCGCGTTGGAAAGCCCGCCGATCTTTCCCCAATGCGCCATCGGTAGATGTAGATAATGACCGATTAAACAACGCGCAGTACCGCCGTGAGTTGCAACAACAATTAATTGATTCTCTTTATCACCGAGAAACTCATCTATTGCAGCACTTGCACGCGCTGCAACTTGAGTCCGGCTTTCGCCAATAGTTCCTGCAGGGTTATCGTTGCCATCGATCCAACGAACGAAGTTCTCTAAATCTGCCGCGCGATTTTCTGCACCAGTCTTACCTTCCCAGTGTCCCCCGTTAGTTTCACGAAGACGTTCATCCACTAGTACTTCCATGTTTACGATTTCGCTAAGTTTTGACGCGGTAACACGTGCGCGCGAAAGATCGCTACTTAAGATCGCAGTTGGTTCCATGCCCGCAATAATCGGTGCGGCAAGCTGTGCTTGATAAATTCCCACGTTATTCAACTCGATATCAGAGTGGCCCTGAAAGCGGTTTACAACGTTCCAATCTGTTTGGCCATGGCGCCAGAGCAGAATGCGATTGTTCTTACCTGCCATCTGCCGCAGTATCCTTTACGACATCGAGTTCAATTGTTGGGCAATCATTCCAGAGGCGATCCAGCATGTAATAACGGCGTAGTTCGCTGCTTTGGATATGTACAACTAGATCTGAGTAATCGAGCAGGACCCACTCGTCAGTACCTTCGCGGCGGGCCGGCTTCTCACCAATCAAACGGAGTTTTTCTTCAACCTCATCTGCAATTGCATCTACTTGGCGGATATTTGCACCAGTGACAATTAGAAATACTTCGGAGAGAACCATCTGATCTGAAAGATCAATAGCGATCATCTCTGTGCCAAATTTTTCGGCGGCAGCGCGAGCTGCTACTTGAGTTAGCTCAATTACGCTCTTACTTGCGGGCATAGAGGTTGTGCTCCTTTATATAAGCGGCTACCTGCGGTGAGACGTTTTCTATCTCACCAGCGCGTACCGCAGTTGCAGATACGTTGAGCGCGTTGATATCCAAGTTCGGCGAACCTGGAAAGTCGGGGCGATCGATAACAATGAAGTCGACCATATCCTGTAATTCTTTACTGCGATGCCAATCTTCTATCTTGCCAAAGGCATCCGTGCCTAAAATCAAAAGTATTTCATCTCCCGGATAAGTCTGGGCTAACGCTTCCACGGTATCGATGCTGTAACTCGGACCGGAGCGCAAGATTTCAATTGGATTTACTTCTACACGGCTGGCTATTTCCGGAGCTAAATCCTTTAACGCAGCTTGGCACATTGCGCGACGATCGGGCCCTGCTGCAACAGGTTCTTGATCTCGCAGACGCGGTTGACCTGCTGGTACTAATAAAATTCGATCTGCAATATCTCGCTTTAATATCTCGGTAATAACGTGAAGGTGACCTAAATGAATCGGGTCAAATGTTCCGCCGTAGATAGCGATCTTTGCCAAAATAAATGTTCTCTACTTAGCGCTTGTTATTTATCAAGTCGAAGTACGAGATAGAGACAGATTACAAAGACGATAAAGGTTCCGACTCCAAATGCCACAGGTGAGGCTGGTAGTTCGCGTGCGTATTCAGATGCCAGGTTTGTCATAGCTGATTGGTTGATCATGGGTACAGACTACCCCTGCCCCTCTAGTAACTCTAAAAAGCGCGCCTCATCGATCACGGTAACGCCAAGTTCTTGGGCTTTAGCCAATTTCGATCCAGGATCTGTGCCGACCAACACATAATCAGTTTTCTTAGAGACTGAACTAGCAGGTTTGCCACCGTGCGCAGTAATTGTTTCGGCGATCGAATCGCGCGTGAATTTCTCTAGCCCTCCGGTAACAACAAAGGTAAGGCCTGCCAAAGTTTGTGGCAGCTCGGCGGTGGCTTGTACCTGCATTAATACGCCGGCCTTCTCCCATTTCTTAATAATCTCGCGGTGCCAATCAACGCCAAACCATTCGATAATTGATTGCGCAATTGTTTCACCGACTCCATCGATGTTGGCTAACTCTTCTGCGTTGGCCTTGGCGATCGCGTGCATATCTCCAAAGGTATTTGCTAACGCTTGCGCTGCAGTTGGTCCTACGTGGCGAATAGATAGCGCAACAATTACGCGCCAAAGTGGCCGTGACTTAGCCTCTTCCAGTGCGGCAATTAACTTTTCAATGTTCTTTCCTGCGCTGCCGTCCTTCTTGGTAAAGAAATCTGAAGCCATTAACTTTTCTGCAGTAAGGCTAAACAAATCTGATTCATCAACGATGATCGCATCGGTTAACAGAGCGTTAGCTGCTTCATATCCCATGACATCGATATCTAGGGCGGCGCGTGAGCCGATGTAGTAAATGCGCTCACGTAGCTGTGCCGGACAGCTTTGGGTATTTGGACAGCGAATATCAACATCGCCTTCAGTGATTGCGCGCAGCGCAGATCCGCAATCAGGGCATTGCGTTGGCATTACAAAGGCGCGCTCTTTACCAGTGCGCTTATCAAGGACTGGGCCAAGGACTTCTGGGATGACATCGCCGGCTTTGCGAATGATTACGACATCGCCAATCAACACACCTTTGCGTTCGATCTCCTGCGCATTGTGCAGAGTCGCATTTGTAACAGTTGAACCCGCAACTTTTACTGGCTCCATATAAGCAAACGGTGTTACGCGGCCAGTACGACCAACGCTGACCTTGATATCCAATAACTTTGTAGTTACTTCTTCAGGTGGATATTTAAAGGCGATCGCCCATTTTGGAGCGCGTGAAGTAAAGCCAAGTTTTTCTTGTTGGGCGATGGAATCAACTTTGATAACAACGCCATCTATCTCATGTTCTACATCGTGGCGATGTTCGTTGTAGTAATCAATAAACTTCTCGACTTCTGCACGCGAACCACAGACTTTAAAGCGTTCACTTGTTGGTAGGCCCAAACCTTTTAAAGTTTCATATGCCGCAGATTGCTCGGTAAATGTCAGGCCTTCACGTGCACCGATACCGTGCACAACAACGCTGAGCGGACGCGATGCCGTGATTCGTGGATCCTTCTGGCGCAGAGATCCGGCGGCAGCATTACGTGGATTGGCAAAGAGCGCTTTTCCGGATTCTTCTAAACCATCATTTAACTCTTGAAAGGCTGCAAGCGGGAAGAAGACTTCACCACGAACTTCAATGCGTGCAGGAACTTTCTTTCCCTTAAGCGAATGCGGCAAACCCTTAATGGTTTTAACGTTAAGCGTTACATCTTCACCAGTAACACCGTTACCGCGGGTGAGCGCGCGAGTTAACTGGCCATCTTCGAAGAGTAAGTTGATGGCCAAGCCATCTACCTTTAACTCGCATAGATAAGAAGTTGCACCGATCTCTTTTTCTACTCGATCAAACCATGCGGCTAACTCTTCGGTATCAAAGACGTTATCCAGGCTCATCATCTTTTCGATGTGATCGTGTTGCTCAAAAGTTGTTGCAAATCCTCCGCCAACGCCAAGTGAAGGAGAATCTGGCGCAAGTAGCTCAGGATGCTTGGCCTCTAGAGCGCCAAGTTCTTTCAATAAAGCATCAAATTGCGCATCAGTGATTGTTGGAGCATCTAAAACATAGTATTTAAATTGGTGATCGCGGATCTCGTTCGTTAGCTCGGTAATTCGGTGGCGTGCTTGGTTACTCATGCGCTCTCGCAAATTGTTGCCGAACCCACCACGCGATCACCATCATAGATAACCATCGCTTGGCCATTAGCGATGCCGAGTAGCGGCTTATCCAGATCAGCAATTAAACGGCCATCTGCAAAGTAATAAGTGCAATCAAGTGGTGCGCCATGTGCGCGAACCTGAACAAAGCCGCGAAGTGGTTTCTCATCTACAGCTGGGCCACACCAAATAGTTTTCTCGCCTTGCAATTGGCTAACCGCAAGTTCTTCACGTGATCCAACAACAACAGTATTTGTCACTGGTTCAATCTTTAGAACAAAACGTGGCGATCCATCAGCGGTTGGAACGGTAAGCCCCAAACCTTTACGTTGGCCGATTGTGTAGGTATATGCGCCTTTATGTTCGCCGATCTTGGTACCTGATTGATCAACGATTGGACCTGTTTCACTACCCAAACGATCACGCAACCAACCTGCATTATCACCAGATGGAACGAAACAAATATCGTGGCTATCTGGTTTCTGGGCAACCGCTAAACCACGCGCTTCGGCCTCAATGCGGATATCAACTTTTTCGGTATCGCCAAGTGGAAATATCGCACCGCTAATCTGTTCGGTATTTAGTACCGCTAAAACATAAGATTGATCTTTTAGTGGATCAATTGCTCGGTGCAGAGTTCGGCCCATCGGACCTTCTTGTGTGCGCGCATAGTGTCCAGTGACAACACCATCAAAGCCCATCGCCTTGGCGCGATCTAGAACAGCAGCAAATTTAATCTTCTCGTTGCAGCGCAGACATGGATTTGGTGTGCGACCTGCGGCATATTCAGCGAGAAAGTTTTCAACTACGCCTTGATGAAATTCTTCGGCCATATCCCAGATGTAGAAAGGAATACCAATTTTGTCAGCGGCGCGACGAGCATCATGTGAATCTTCGATCGTGCAACAACCACGCGCACCAGAGCGGTACTTCTGCGGATTTGATGCCAGCGCTAAGTGCACACCAATTACTTCGTGGCCTGCCTCAACTGCGCGCGCTGCAGCAACTGCAGAATCAACGCCACCGCTCATTGCTGCGATTATCTTCACTTCGCTGCCGCCGCTCTACCGCGATTAATAACGGTTGGTAGTACCGAAAGTGCGAAATCAATATCTGCTTCAGTAGATGTTGCTCCGCAAGAAAAGCGTAGTGAAGATTGCGCAGTTATTTCGGTATGTCCCATAGCGAGCAGAACATGGCTCGGGCGATGCACGCCAGCGCTACAGGCAGCCCCAGTTGAGCAAGAGACTTTCTCTGAGTCCATGAGTAACAGAAGTGAATCGCTCTGCGTTCCAGGAAAAGATACATTTGTTATTCCGGGTAAACGCGGCGCATCGACACCATTTATATAAGCATCAGGTACGGCCGCGCGCACGCCAGATTCAAAGCGATCGCGCAGTGCTGCGACGCGGGCCGCGTCATAATTTGATTTTTCTACCGCTGCAGCAAATGCAACGATCGAGGGCGCGTTAAGTGTTCCGCTGCGAATTTCGCGCTCTTGTCCCCCGCCGTGCAAAAGCGCCGGGATCTCGTACGCGCGACGCAATACAAGAACGCCGATGCCGTGTGGTCCACCAACTTTATGCGCACTTAACGCAATCGATGTCACACCAAGTTCTTTATAGGAAAGTGGGGTCTTGGTAAATGATTGGACCGCATCTGTATGAACTGGAATATCTCCAGCGATCTTTACTACTTCACCAACAGGCTGAATGACGCCGGTCTCGTTATTGGAATGCATCACTGAAATCAGCGCAATCTCATTGCCGCGCTTTGCCACTAAATCTTTAAGGAAATCTAAATCGATTAAACCAGTTTTATTTACAGGTATCTCAATAACTTCAGCGCCTTCATGTTCGGCTAACCACCGCGCTGGATCGAGAACGGCGTGGTGTTCGACTGAGCTAATGACAATTACTTTCTTGCCAGATTTCCAGAATAAACCTTTGATTGCCGCGTTATCTGCCTCAGTGCCAGAGCCAGTGAAGATAATTTCGGAAGGCTGTGCGCCGACTGCTTTAGCAATAACTTCGCGCGCATCTTCCACATCTTTACGAGTAGCGCGACCTTGGGTGTGAAGCGAAGAAGGGTTGCCGATTTTGGATAGCGAGCTAGTCATCGCTGCAATTGCAGCATCAGCCATCGGCGTTGTTGCCGCATGGTCAAGGTAGACGCTCATTGGAGCAGTCTAGTTGACCTCAGTAATTAACTCTTTTTCGCCAAAATTCCCTGCGTAGCCTGCGGCAATACGTTGAAGAGATCGCCGATAACGCCAAAATCTGCGATATCAAATAGCGGTGCTTCCGGATCTTTATTTACGACAACGATTGTCTTGGATGTCTGCATACCTGCGCGATGTTGGATCGCACCTGATATTCCGCAAGCTACATATAGCTGCGGGCTAACTGTCTTGCCAGTCTGTCCCACTTGATGTGAATGTGGATACCAGCCAGCATCAGTTGCCGCGCGTGATGCGCCGACTGCTGCGCCGAGTTCGTCGGCAAATTTTTCGACAGAGCTGAAATCGCCATTTGTTCCGCGTCCGCCTGAAACAACAATATTTGCTTCAGTTAACTCAGGTCGTCCACCCTTTACAGGTGGCTGCGAAGAAGAAATCTTTGCTTTCTTTGCTGCATCTGAAATTGCAGCAGTTGCGTTTTCAACTGCTGGAGTCGCTGCAGTTAAATCGGCTTCTACGCTATTTGGTCGCACCGTGATGATCGGTGTTCCGTGTGAAACTTTTGAGTGAACGGTAGTTGAACCACCAAATACCAACTGTGTTGCAGTGCCGTCTGCGGCAACATCAACAGCATCGGTAATGATTCCGGATTCGGTTAGTACAGAAACGCGCGCTGCAACCTCTTTACCGAATGCGTGAGATGCGATCAATACAGCAGCTGGCGACTTTTCCTTAATCAAATTAGCAAGTGCATCTGCTGATGCAGCCACACCAAATTGAGCAAAGTCATCAGATTCAAGAACCAATACATTTGCAATAGGTCCTTGATTTACAGTTGCCGCTAGCGCTGCGCCTTTGCCAGCGCCTGCTAAAACAACAGCGGTTACTGAACCAATTCGCGCACCTGCAGTAGCTAGCTCAGCAGTTGTTTTGGTGGCCTTTTCTCCTGAAAAATCAGCGAGGATAAATACGTTGCTCATATCAACTTCTTCTCTGCTAGGAAGTTAACTAGCGCTTCTCCGCCGTTACCTTCATCGTTAACTTTTATTCCTGCAGCACGTGGCGGACGAGGCGTTGCATCATTTACTTGTGACCAAGCGCTTTGCGCACTTGCTCCGACCGCTGCTAAATCTTTCTGCTCAATAGTCTTCTTCTTAGCAGCCATGATTCCTTTAAATGATGGATAGCGCGGTTCGTTAATCTTTTCAACGACGCTGATCACGCAAGGGAAAGCGGCTGAGATTTCATCTACACCGGCTTCAGTAACGCGGGTGATTGAAACAGATCCGGCAGGATCAACTGTCACCTTTGATGCGAAAGTTAATTGCGCCCAACCAAGGCGAGCGCTGATCATCGCTGGCACAACGCTCATGCGCGCATCAGTTGATTCGGTGCCGCAGATAACTAAGTCATATCCACCATCTGCAATTACCTTGGCAAGCACTGCTGAAGTTGCGAGCGCATCAGCTCCTGCAAGTGCAGCATCGGTTACCAAAATTGCGCCATTTGCACCCATTGATAGCGCCTTACGTACTGCTTCGGTTGCGCGCTCTGGTCCCATCGAGATCACTGTGACAGTATTTGCGCCACCTTCTTCATTGCCACCGTGCGCTTCGGCAATGCGCAGCGCTTCTTCAACAGCATATTCATCTAGATCATTAAGTACTGCATCAACGCTTTCGCGGTCGAGTACTCCATTGACCATCTTCTTCTCGGCCCATGAATCTGGAACCTGCTTTACGCATACGGCGATCTTCATAGCGCAGATGTTACCGACCAGTAGCCCTTTGCGCTAGCGCAGAAACCCTAAACCAATACTTCATCTTTCCTTTGCCAACACTTAACCTCACAGGTTCCGTTAAGTCGGTTTTAACCTTCAGCCTTCAACCCATGATGGAAGTCAAAGAGTCGGGCGCGCTACGAATCCTCGTTGTAACCGAGGCATTTCTGCCGCAAGTAAATGGCGTAACCAACTCCGTGTTGCGCCTGCTCGAATTCTGCAGATCTCAAGGCCATCAAGTGCTGGTTATCGCACCTGAAAGCGAAAACGCACCAAAGGAATATTGCGGATACAAAATCAAGCATGTCCCTAGTATTGATATGAAGAAGTTAATTCCGATGGGTCTGCCACAACGAACTCTTGAACCATTTATCGAAGGTTTTGCACCCGATGTAATCCATTTAGCATCACCAATTTTCTTGGGGCACTACGTGGCCCGGTTGGCAAAGAAAGCTGGAATCCCAACTGTTTCCGTTTATCAAACAGATATCGCCGGCTTTGCTCGTCACTACGGATTAACTATCGCCCATGCAACTCTAAAGCGCTGGGTTGCACGTATTCACTCGACAACTGATTTAACACTTGCTCCATCTTCGTGGGCTTGCCGCGACCTAGAAAAATCTGGCGTTCAGAACGTCAAGCTCTGGCAACGTGGAGTAAACATCGACAACTTCCAACCTGCCAAGTTTGATCCAGAGTTCCGCAATGAACTTCTAACTACTAACGGTCGCAAACCTTCACCTAAATACTTAGTGGGTTATGTTGGCCGGCTTGCTAACGAAAAGCGCGTTAGTGACTTAGAAGTTATTGATCGCCATCCAGATTTCCAATTGGTAATCGTCGGTGACGGTCCTGCTCGCGCCAAGTTAGAGAACGATCTTCCAAATGCGATCTTTGCTGGATACCAAGCAGGTGGCGACTTGGCTCGCTACGTTGCAGCACTTGATGTATTTGTTCACACAGGTAAACATGAAACCTTCTGCCAAGCGATCCAAGAAGCACTTGCCTCTGGAACAGTTGTTGTCGGACCTGATAGCGGTGGACCAACTGATCTCATTGAACACGGCAAGACCGGGCTATTAATCGACACTGCAAACGCACATGAACTTCTCGAATCTGTCTTCACTCTTGCCGAGCATCCAGCCCGGGATTTAATGGAAGAAGCCGCACGTAAATCCGTAGAACACCGAACATGGGATCGAATAAATGAAGAGCTTATTGAGCGCTATCGAGAGACTATCCGCGCTGTTGCATCACAGAAAGATTTGGTCGCATGAAAATTATCCACATCGCCAATTTCTATGGCCCTAAGTCAGGTGGCATAAAGACCACTCTCCATAACCTTGGTACTGGCTATATAAATCAAGGCCACGATTTCACTTACATAGTCCCGGGCGCAGGCTTGCACCACGAGAAAACTCCACACGGAATCAGAATAACTGTTCCTTCTTTCATGATCCCCTTTACTGGCGGCTATCGAATAATTAGATCTAATCGCCAGATACGAAATATGTTGCTAGCGCTTTCTCCTGATCGCATCGAAGTATCAGATCGATTTACTCTTTCTAGCGTTGGACGTTGGGCCAAATCGCGCAAGATCACAACGCTAGTGTTTAGCCACGAAACCTTGCGCGGGCTTATTAAGACTTATCTTCCATTCTCGGCTAAGCGTTTTGTGGCTTGGCATAATCAGCGACTTTCAAATTCTTTTGATTATGTGATTGCAACAACGAAATTTGCGTCATCTGAATTTGTAGCAATCGGAAGTCAAAATTTAGTTCAAGTTCCGCTGGGCGTTGATCTAAAGACTTTCTCACCGAAGAATCGTGATCTTGAGTTGCGAACCAAACTCCTAAAGGGTGGCGACATACTTCTAGTGCACTGCGGCAGACTCTCCCCCGAGAAAAAGCCTGAGCGTTCCATCCAAGCGCTGCGCGAACTACTGCAACGTGGCGTTAATGCACGACTTATTTATGTTGGCACTGGCCCACTACATAAGAAACTCTATGAATCCTCCCGTGATATTCCAGTAACCTTTTTGGGATATATCTCGGATAAGAAGTACTTAGCATCAGTTATTGCATCTGCAGATGTTTCAATCGCACCTGGACCAATTGAGACTTTCTGCTTATCAGCACTGGAATCCCTAGCAAGTGGGACTCCTGTTGTTGCATCAAATACCAGCGCCGTAGGTGAGTTTTTATTAACCGACACCAATGACTTCGTCGGTCAAGTCGCTGGCAATAATGGAAAAGATTTTGCTGATGCAATTGAGAAAGTCATTGCACGTCTAAAGACAGATGAGACCCTGCGCAGTCGCTGCCATCATCAAGCAGAGAACTTCCCTTGGTCCTCAACTATTTCGCAGATGCTCTCACTTGGTAAGAAACCAAATATCCAGACTTTGCGGGCGGCCTGACCATGAGCGCGCCACTGACCTTTGCGGTAATCGGTGACAGCGCCGCATCTGGCGTTGGCGACTCAGATGGCAAGGGAAATAACTTAGGGTGGAGCTATCACCTCGCTAAATCTTTTGAAGAACCACTGATCTTCATAAATGCTTCTCGCCCTGGAGCGAAATCTGCAGAAGTACTGGAAGTTCAACTGCCAAAAATCCTTGTTCACAACCCTGATTTAGTGGCAGTCGTTGTAGGCGGGAACGATCTATTGCGCAGTAACTTCAACCCACAAAAGTTTGCAGAAAACTTGCGGAAGACTTTACTGGAGCTCGTTTCTAGGGGTTGCACGATTATGCTGCTAGAACTTCATGATCCAACCAAGATCGTGCCTATGCCTTATCTAATTGGGCGAATCTGCCGGCGCAGAGTTGCCGCAGTTAACGCCGCAACCCGCGAACTAGGTAAAACTTTTGGTGCAGTTCTGATGGAGACTCGCTCGCTCGAAGATATTTATGCGAGAGAGAAATGGCACGTCGATCGCATGCACCCAAGCAAACTAGGCCATCAATTTATCGCTGCACAATATGCCAATCTCTTAACTCAACGTGGGTATGAGATCGGCGAAGTGGAGATAGATCCGATTAATAACCGCAGCCGAAAAGATTCGATTAAGTGGATGTTAAGGAACGGCACCCCTTGGTTCTTAAAGCGCAGCGTTGATCTGCTTCCTGGACTTGTTCTATTGAGCGCCGCAGAAATAGTTTTCATTGTTCGCCAGAATCTCGCCCGTCTAGTTAGCCAAAGGAAAGAGTTGCAGGGCAAGATAGGGCCATGTTCTTCGACTATCTCTTCAGGGCTCGATAGTCCATGCTCCCAGCCGATCCCAGAACGCTCGGTGCCACTCTCACCGACGGTGGCGCTAACTTCGCTATCTGGTCAAATGCTGCAGATGCCATCGAGCTCTGCCTCTTCAATGAGGTCAATGGCAAGTTAGTTGAAACTCGCTTTGCGATGTCACATCGCAACGGGCCAATCTGGCATGGCTACTTAGCTGGAGTTAAAGCCGGGCAACGTTATGGCTATCGCGTTTACGGTCCATGGCAACCAGAAAATGGCGTGCGCTTTAACGCCGCCAAGTTACTGATCGATCCATACACACACCAATTAGACGGCCAGTTGGAATATGTTCCCGAAATTTACGGACATGTAGCAAGCGATGGAATTGGTAGCGGTGATAACACTGTGCGCGATGATCGCGATAGCGCAGGCCACGTTCCTTATTCAGTCGTTACAAACCACGCGGTGCGCGAGATACACCGCCCACTTGTGCCTTGGGCAAATACTTTAATTTATGAAGCGCATGTGCAGGGCTTTACCGCAAAGAATGAAGCGATCCCTGCTGAAGAACGTGGAACTTATAAAGCACTTGGCCATCCCAGCACCATTGCACACCTTAAGAAGTTGGGTGTAACCGCACTGGAACTCTTACCAATTCATTCTTATCTAACCGAACCAACTATCTGGGATCGTGGTCGTAAAAACCATTGGGGTTACAACGCAATTGCTTTCACCGCGCCCCATGGCGCATATGCAGCAACTTCCGATCCGATTACCGAGCTACAAGAAGCAGTCGATCGTTTACACGAGCACGATATTGAAGTAATCCTGGATGTTGTTTATAACCACACAGCAGAAGGCGGCGTAGGTGGGCCAACTCTTTCATTTAAGGGAATTGATAATAAAGCTTGGTATCGCCAAGATGACCAGGGCAATTACATTGATGTAACTGGGTGCGGAAATACCTTGGCCAGCAGTAATCCTCATGCAGTCCGCCACATTATTGATTCGCTGCGCTGGTGGGTAGAAGTAATCGGCGTCGATGGTTTTAGATTTGATCTAGCTTCGGCAATGTTTACCAGCAGCAGCGCTTTCCATTCTTCGCTTATGACTTCTATTGAATCTGACTCTGTGCTTCGCAACCTCAAGATGATTGCCGAGCCTTGGGATGTAACTCGTTATTCGCTCGGTGACTTCCCGCATCCCTGGCGCGAATGGAACGATGCTTATCGCGATTCAGTGCGCCAATTCTGGTTAGGTGATTTAGCGCGTGGTTACGGAGAAGGCGTTGCTGATATTGCATCACGTATCAGTGGCTCAAGCGACATTTTCTACTATCGCGGGCCAACATCTTCAATTAACTTTATTGCAGCACACGATGGATTTACCCTGGCTGATCTCGTTATGTACAACCAGAAAGATAACAGCGCCAATTTAGAAAATAACGCCGATGGCAATAACGATAATCGTTCGTGGAACCTAGGTGTTGAAGGCCCAACTGATGATCCTCTGATCAATACCCATCGCCACCAATTAAAGAAGTCGATGTTGGCAACGCTGTTACTTTCTTCAGGTGTTCCAATGTTAAATATGGGTGATGAGATCGGCAGATCGCAGAACGGATCAAATAACGGTTACTCACTTCCAAAAGATATGACTCCGTTTATGCAAGATAGTAAAGAAAACTTTATGGGTGGCTGGGCAAATAAGTGGAAGTTAAATGAAGAAGAGTCTGATCTGTGCGATGCCGTTGCTGAACTGGCACATATCCGTAAACAGTATTTGGAAGGCGTGGCCCACGAATTCTTTACCGGCACCGTTGATGCCGGAACGAAGCGAAAAGATATCGCCTGGTTCTCACTTGGCGGCCATGAAATGCATGAAGAACATTGGCAAGATGGCGAAAAGCGCAGCCTGACAGTATTTATCGAAGCTGGTGCAGAGCGCGGATTATTACTATTACTAAACTCTTCTAAATCAGAGACTCCATTTACATTACCTGACGAAAACTGGGGACATTCATTCCGCAGAATTTTTGATGCCGCAACACCAGTACAGACGCATGAACCGATCATTCGTCCACCTGCCAGCAAAGTTGATATCGCAGCGCATTGCGCTCAGGTGTGGCTCGTAACACGCAACTAACTCGTAAGTAAATGGTTGCGGTACTTGGTAGTAAAGAACGCACTCACCTAAAATATGATCCGTGCTCGCATTGATTGCGCCCGGACAAGGCGCCCAGACTTCAGGAATGCTGGCACCTTGGATTGAAGACTCCACAAATAAAGCGCTCTTAATTAAGTGGTCTGAGGCGATTGATTTAGATTTACTACGACTTGGAACTTTTGCCGATGCGGAAGAGATTAAAGACACTGCAAATGCTCAACCACTAATTGTTGCTGCCGGTTTACTTGGAGCGCGCGCACTTGGCGCAACGAATAAGTACGCATTCGTTGCCGGACATTCCGTCGGTGAAATCACCGCCGCTGCCTTGGCAGGCGTCATCAGCGAATTAGATGCCATCAAACTAGTGCGTGCTCGCGGAATTGAGATGGCAAAGGCTGCTGCAGTAACACCCGCCGGAATGGCGGCTGTCTTGGGTGGCGATCGCGAAGTTGTTTTACGCGCCATTGCAGATCTTGGTCTAGTAGCCGCAAACGATAATGGCGCTGGACAAATTGTTGCTGCCGGAGATCTTGATGCACTTGCTCAACTAGCACCCGAAGGTGCACGTGTACGCGCACTCGCCGTTGCGGGCGCTTTCCATACTTCTTATATGCAATCTGCAGTTGAACCGCTTCGCGCACTTGCTGCAACCCTTGAAGTAAACGACCCAAAATGTGCCGTGATTTCTAATAAAGATGGCGCGATCATTCGCGATGGCCGAGAAGTTTTAGATCGCATCGTTGCGCAAATATCTAACCCAGTGCGCTGGGATCTATGTATGGCAGCGCTATCCGAGAACGTATCCGGAGCGCTAGAGGTACCACCAGCTGGAACTTTGGTTGGCTTGCTAAAGCGCGCTGTGCCAATTGTTGAGACTTTTGCCGTAAAAAACGTTGCTGACCTATCTCTTGCTGGAGAATTCGTAGTGCGACATAACCAAGAAGTTAAGAGTTGAGGACAGCGATGGCGATCAAAGTAAAAACCGGTAGCGAGAGCGCGATCTTATCTGTTGGTGCCTATCGTCCATCACGACTCGTACCCAATTCAGAGATCGTTGATTTGATTGATTCAAGCGATGAATGGATTGTGCAACGCACAGGTATCGAATCACGCCGCTTTGCAGGTGCGGACGAATCAGTTGTTGATATGGCGATCGGAGCCGCCGAACAAGCGCTATCGCGCGCCAAGCTTTCAATTACCGATATAGATACCGTCGTGGTTGCGACGATTACTTATCCTCATCAAGCACCATCTGCTGCAACCGCAGTAATTCAACGGATGGGTAATCCAACTGCCGCAGCCTTCGACATCAGCGCAGCATGTGCTGGTTTCTGTTACGGAGTCGCCATGGCCCACGACATGGTTCGTGCCGGAAGTGCGAAGAAAGTCTTGGTTATAGGTGTCGAAAAGATTTCAGATTTCACAGACCCTACCGATCGTGCAACGGCATTTATCTTTGCTGATGGCGCCGGCGCTGTAATCATCGGCGAATCTAACGAACCCGGAATTGGCCCAGTTGAATGGGGTTCTGATTCGGAAAATCGCGATGCCATCTTGATGAATCCATCTTGGATTGAAGTTCGCAATACCGAAACTCAGTTAACCAAGGCCGATGTAAAGTGGCCAAATATTACGCAAGAGGGTCAAAAAGTTTTCCGCTGGGCGGTCTTTTCAATGAGTAAGGCTGGACTTAAGGCGCTCGATGCAGCCGGACTTTCAGTAAATGATTTAGATGCATTTATTCCACATCAAGCAAATGCGCGAATCATTGAAACTATGGCGAAAGAGATGAAGATGCCAGATTCAGTTGTGATTGCAGATGATATTCGCACCAATGGAAACACTTCTGCGGCATCTATTCCACTTGCGATGGATGCGCTCCTTTTGAAACACCCAGAACTTCATGGAAAAATTGCGCTCTTGATCGGATATGGCGCAGGTCTCGTTTACGCGGGACAAGTAGTTAAATTGCCGCCAAAACCATAATTTTTCGGCAATTACCCGCCGAATTACTAGGAAGTAGCGCATTAGATCAGAGAGAATTACAGCCTGTTAGATCCGAACCAGATAGAAAACAGAAAAGGAATAAACCAGATGGCACTTTCAGCCGCAGATGTACTCGCAGGAATCAAAGAGATCGTTGAAGAAGTTGCTGGTATCCCAGCCGCATCAATCGAACTCGATAAGAACTTCACAGATGATCTAGAAGTAGATTCACTAAGCATGGTTGAAGTTGTAGTTGCCTGCGAAGAGCGCTTTGGCGTAAAGATTCCTGATGAGAAGGTAACTGACCTTGCAACAGTAGGAGATGCAGTTAACTTCATCGTTAACGCTGCCGCATAAGTAGTTAAATGTCTCAACGTCGCGTAGTCGTCACAGGTCTTGGTGCAACGACTCCACTTGGTGGAGATGTTGCATCGACTTGGGCTGCATTAATCGCCGGAAAGAGCGGGGTCCGTCTTCTAACTGAAGATTGGCGCGAACTCTTACCTGTGCACTTCGCAGCGCGCGTTGCCATCGAACCTGCTGATCAAATGGAGCGCGTTGAGATGCGCCGTTTAGATCGCTCAGAACAATTTGCTCTCGTTGCATCCCGTGAAGCCTGGAAAGATGCCGGCGCACCTGATGTAGATAAGGAAAGACTTGGCGTAGTAATCGCATCCGGAATCGGCGGCGTTATTACCTTGCTCGACCAATTCGATAATTTAAAGGAAAAAGGCGCACGCGGAGTAAGCCCTCACACGGTTCCGATGTTGATGCCAAATGGTCCGGCCGCAAATGTTGGCCTTGAACTGCAAGCTCGCGCCGGAGTTCATACACCTGTTAGCGCATGCGCATCTGGCGCCGAAGCAATTGGTTACGCCCTCGAAATGATTCGCACAAACCGCGCCGACATAATTGTTAGCGGCGGCGTTGAAGCAGCAATCCATCAACTTCCGATGGCCGGCTTTGCCGCAATGAAAGCTTTATCTACTCGCAACGATGCGCCAGAGCGCGCATCACGTCCTTACGATTCTGATCGCGATGGCTTTGTACTCGGTGAAGGTGGCGGAGTTTTAGTTCTAGAAGAGTACGAACACGCAAAAGCGCGTGGCGCAAAGATTTACTGTGAACTAGTCGGTCAGGGGCTTTCCTCAGATGGTTATCACATCGCCGCACCTGATCCAGATGGTTCTGGAGTACAGCGCGCAATTAAATTTGCGCTAGCAAATGCCAATCTTTCTACTAAAGATATTGTTCACTTAAATGCTCACGCCACATCAACTCCCGCTGGCGATGTTGCCGAAGCAAATGCACTTCGTTTAGCACTTGGTAAAGATGCCGACCATGTTGCTGTCTCTGCAACTAAATCTATGACCGGACATTTACTTGGTGGAGCGGGTGCAATCGAATCTGTCTTTATAGTAAAAGCGCTGCAAGAACGTTTGGCTCCCCCAACGATCAATATTGAAAACCTTGATCCTGCAGTGACTATTGATGTGGTTCGTGACACAGCACGCTCATTACCTTCAGGTCAGATAGCTGCGCTCAATGATTCTTTTGGTTTCGGTGGCCACAACGTTGTATTGGCTTTCGCAACTCTATAAACTCATTTTTATGGTCCACAAAGTGGTTGACCCGTTAGATCCGCAGTTAAGAATTCAAAGACTGCTAGATCCCGGAACAGATTCATTACTGCTGGAGCGCACCGACTGCGGAATGATCGCAGCAACCGGTGAGATCAAAGGAAATCGCGTTGTTGTGTTTGCATCCGATGCCACAATTAAAAGTGGTGCACTTGGTGTTGCAGGATCAAAGGTAATTGTTGCTGCATATAAAGAAGCGATGGCTAAACAGTTACCAATTATTGGCATTTGGCACTCAGGTGGTGCGCGTTTAAGTGATGGCGTTTCATCCCTGGATGCCTTCGGTGAGGTTTTCCAATCGATGATCTTGGCCAGTGGTCGTATCCCGCAACTTTCTCTTGTGCTTGGACCAACTGCAGGTGGTGGGGCTTATGGACCTGCGTTAACGGACATTGTTGTACTAGCCCCTGAAGGAAGAATCTTTGTAACTGGACCAGATGTTGTTAAATCAGTAACTGGTGAAGATGTAGATATGGCATCGCTTGGCGGTCCTGAAGCACACAGTAAAAATAGCGGCGTTGCACATGTCATCGCATCCACTGAGCAAGAAGCATTCGATGAAATCCGTGACGTCACTTCGCTCTTTGCCAACCAAGGCCACATGGATACCGATCTAGTTGATGTAGATCTATCTGTATTTGTTCCAGCAATTACCAAGCGAAGCTACGAAGTGCATCCGCTGATTGATGCGATTTTAGATAGTGAAGGTGAAAAATTAGAGCTGCTTCCTGTTTGGGCAGAGAATATGACAACTGTTTTAGGTCGCTTTGGTGGTCGCACAGTGGGAGTAGTCGCAAACAACCCTGCTCATATCGGCGGTGTTTTAGATTCGGCAGCTGGCGAAAAAGCGGCGCGCTTTGTGCGCACTTGTGATGCATTTGGAATTCCACTAATTGTCATTGCAGATGTGACCGGATTCTTGCCGGGCGCTGGCCAAGAGTGGGAAGGTGCCGTGCGTCGCGGGGCCAAGTTATTGCATGCCTTTGGTGAGGCAGTTGTTCCGCGCGTTACCTTAATTACCCGTCGTGCATATGGCGGTGCATTTGTTGCGATGAACGCAAAATCACTTGGTGCAACTCGTGTATTTGCTTGGCCAGGAGCTGAAGTTTCAGTGATGGGTGCAGTTGCCGCAGTGCGCGTGCTTCACCGCCGCATACTTGCAAATTTACCGCAAGAACAACGTGAGGCGATGGAGTTAGAGCTTGCCGCAGAACATGAAAAGGTTTCGGGTGGAGTAGCACGCGCAGTTGAGATTGGCGCAGTTGATGAAATCATTGAACCAAGTAAGACTAAATCGGCACTTGCTCGAACACTTGCTGCAGCACCAATTCGTCGTGGCGCTCATGGCAATATTCCACTCTAATTTAATTTTAAGTTAATTTGGATTTACTTGTTAAATCGCTCATTTACATAGTCTGCAGGCAGTTCTGTTTCATGCCCATCTGGAACACCCATGCGTTCAATAATCTCTTCATAGCCCCGGTAATTTCCGGCTAATTCAGATTTTGTTACGCCACGGAAACAGCTTGCGTTAAAACCTGGTGACATGGTGCAAGAGTAAAAGGACCATTCTCCGCCAGGTGCAACTTCTCCAGCTTGAACAACTCCAGCCTTGATCGTGTGCTGCATAACTTGGCCTGCAGCAATATCGCGACCTAAGGTAATTGTGCGAGCAGTTCCATCTTCATGAAATTCGTATAGCGCGATTGGATCGCCTTCATAAAAGTGCCAGACCTCATCGAATTCCAAAACATGCGTGGTCGAGATACTAATTGGATCCTTCAGATATAAACCCAAACCTGCTGTTCCAGCAGGACCACCTGCTTCGGTCTTAGCTTCAGAGATATAGGTATTTATAAAATAGGTGCCTTCAACTGGCAGGGGCTTCATACCGAAATAGGTAATTAGCTCTTGTGCGCGAGAATTCATTAAAAAACTTTAGCCGTTATTTACTGTAAAGGTAACTGAAACAGTTGATGTAACTGTCTTCTTTATAGTGGTGGTGTCATAAGCGCCGCCGTCGGCTGTCATTGTCGAATCAGGTGTGGTCACTTGGAACACACCGCTCTTAACTCCGGTTACGACTCCAACGCTGCTGCCCACCGCTTTGGTGATTGATTCGGCGCGAAGTTTGGCATCCTTCATCGCTTCTTCCAATAATTGTGGGCGCAGTTCGGCAAGTGTTGAGATGTAATACTGCGGACCATAATTATTCACGTTAACACCGTTCTGCAAGATGCTTCCGATACCTTGTGAAAGTTTAGAAACTAGTTCGACATCTTTTGTGCGTACTGTGACATCACGGCTTGCGCGGTAGTTAAGGATGCGTCCAGTTGAATTTCCGTTAACCCATTCTTCTTGGCCAAATGTTGAGACTGGTCCAAGCGTTAAAGCTTCCGCGGGAATTCCACCATCGGTTAAGTACTTGGTGACGGCCTCAACGTCGCTGCCAACTTTGGCAACTGCATCGGCAACTTTGGGACGAGATAGTGAAACAGAGAGAGTCCATACTGCGTTATCAGCAACGGCTTCAGTGCGCGCAGAACCAGTAACGACGATTCCGCTATCGGTACGCGAAGAGATTCCCCAGCCAATCTTTACCAAACCACCAAATAAGGCAACAGCTAAAACAAGGACTGATGCAAATAAAGCAATTGCTTTACGGCGTTCGATCTGAATGATTGGGCTCTCAGGGATTGTCATGGCTTTAGTCTATCTAATTTAGATAGCGCGGAGTTGAATGATCTGATCGATTTCGACTCCACGAAATGGGGCTAACTCTCTTTCCCATTGATTTCCCAGAATTTCATCGATCGCATCTCGTATAGAAATTTCATCAAAACCTTTGGCGAGCGCCTCCATTACTTGATGCTCGGTAACGACAATATTTCCGAGTCCATCAATACTTGCGCGATGAATACCGAGCTCGGGAGTTGATCTGTAGAACTCTCCCCCGAGTTCGGATTCTTCGCGTACTTCAAATCTCAGGTAGTGCCATCCACGAAGTGCAGATGCAATCTTCGCAGCGCTTCCTCGCACATCCCGAAACTCAACTGTTGTTCTATATGTTCCTGGCGCACATGGTTGATCACGCCATTGCAAAGTAAGCCAAGTACCTAAGATTGATTGCAAGCCCCACTCGATATGTGGGCGCAGCGCATTAGGTGCGCTATGTATGACAAGTAAACCGGCGACAGATTCCTTTAAGCGATCTCTGTTTGTGCCAGATGGATGTATCTCTTGCATTTACTAACTCCTAGTTAATACCTAGCAAGACCGCGCTATGCGACCTTCCCCAGCGGCATAAACGCTTGCTATTACTAACTAGATGGCCAATTTTGCTCCTTTCAGGCGTAACTGTCTAGACCACCGTTAGGTATACGCGTGCGTAGGCGCTACCCTTGACCTTAGTCGGACGCTTAATCAGGACCCGTTTCATGGCAGTAGTGCTTTGCTCGGTATCGCTGGCGCAAGAGGAAGACCGTGTTTGAGGATTTCTTAAACACCCACATATCGAAGGAAAAGTAAAACA
>Ga0208788_1000447_pt1 | contig 20314 bp, 20 predicted proteins | sample Wag4_2014_7_11_3_FD_187363 | JGI IMG/M metagenome (GOLD analysis project Ga0208788, IMG submission 187363) | Fresh water mixed with fracking chemicals microbial communities from Ohio, USA - Utica-2 Time Series FC 2014_7_11 (SPAdes) (version 2) ...
CGCGCTCTGCGGATCTTGCGCAGCTACCTGCTACACCCCCGGCGAGTCCAGCACCGGTCACGACGGCCGTATCACTGCCGGATTTCGCCACGCTCGTGCAGCAGCAAGGCCCCGCCGTGGTCAATATTTCGACCAAGGGTAAGCGCATGCGTGTGAGTGCCTCGGGCGAGGATCCGTTCTCCGAGTTCTTCAGACGATTCGGTGTTCCGGTACCGCCAGGCCAACGTGGCATGCCACAGCCCGATAACGAAGCCGAAGGCCGCGAAGGTCCGCGCCGTCCCGGCGGTGCCGGCTCTGGATTCATCGTCAGCAGCGATGGCTACATTCTCACCAACGCTCATGTCGTCAATGAGGCCGATGAGGTGACGGTCAAGCTCACCGATCGCCGTGAGTTCAAGGCAAAGATCGTGGGCGTCGATGAGCCGACGGATGTGGCCGTGCTCAAAATTGAAGCGACGGGTTTGCCGGTGGTGCGCATCGGTGATCCCGCCAAGCTGCGCCCCGGTGAGTGGGTGCTCGCGATTGGTTCGCCTTTTGGTTTCGACAACAGCGCAACCGCCGGTATCGTCAGTGCCACGGCGCGTGGTCTACCCGGTGGTGATACCAACTACGTCAATTTCATTCAGACCGACGTCGCCGTAAATCCGGGCAACTCGGGTGGCCCGCTATTTAACTTGGCGGGTGAAGTGGTTGGTATCAACTCACAGATTTACAGCCGCTCGGGCGGCTACATGGGTATCTCTTTCGCGATTCCCATCGATGTGGCCGTCAATGTTCGCGATCAACTGATCGAAAAAGGTCGAGTGAGTCGCGGCAAGATTGGCGTAACGATCCAGCCGATCGATGCGGCACTCGCCGATAGTTTTGGACTCGATCGTCCGCGCGGTGCCTTGGTGGGTGCGGTCGAGGAGTCTGGCCCTGCTGCGAAGGCGGGTATTCGTGCGGGCGACATCATCCTCTCGGTTAATGGTCGCCTCATCGAGCGCTCCGAAGAGTTGCCGACGGTGATCGGTGCAATCAAGCCTGGCGCCGATGCGGTGCTCGAGATTTGGCGTGATCGCAGCGCGCGTCGCTTGAATTTGCGCGTCGCCGAGTTGCAGGCTGCCGCGAGCGAGGCCAACACCGACACCAAGCCAGAGGTCGAAGATGCGGCCGATCGGTTGGGGCTCGTCGTTCGTGAGTTGACTGACGAGGAGCGATCACGGGCGGCGGCTCGCGGCCCTGTGCCACGCGGTCTACTGGTCGAACGTGCGCAAGGCGCTGCCCGTGATGCGGGGATCCAGCGGGGTGATTTCATCGTAGGTATCCGTGGTCAGCGGCTCGAGTCGGTCAAACAGTTCCGTGACGCTGTGGCCAAGGAAAAGAAAGTCGTCCCACTGCTGGTGTCGCGAGGCGGCAATGAGCTCTTCATTGCCGTCGCCGTGGAATGAGCTGAAGCATCCACAGGCCCCGTCGTGTACGATCGCGTCTCCGCGAGAGGCGCGGTTTTACACGGTTTTTAAAGATGGATGAGCGGTACGAGCCGGCGGTCGTCGAGCGCGCGGCACAACAGCACTGGAACACGCATCGTAGTTTTGCGGCGCAGGAAGACCCTGCGCGCGAGAAGTTCTATTGCCTCTCCATGTTCCCGTATCCGTCGGGCCGCTTGCACATGGGGCATGTGCGCAACTACACGATCGGCGATGTGCTGTCGCGTTTCGCGCGGATGCAGGGCAAGAACGTGCTGCAGCCGATGGGTTGGGACGCCTTCGGCTTGCCGGCCGAAAACGCTGCGATGGCCAATGGTGTAGCCCCAGCGAAGTGGACGCGCGACAACATCGCGTACATGAAAAAGCAGCTGCAGGCTTTGGGTTTCGCGATCGACTGGGATCGTGAGATCGCCACCTGTGATCCTTCTTACTATCGTTGGAACCAATGGCTGTTCTTGCGCATGCGCGAGAAGGGTATTGCGTACAAGCGTACCGGCGTCGTCAATTGGGATCCGATCGATCAGACCGTGCTGGCTAACGAACAGGTCATCGACGGTCGCGGCTGGCGCACGGGTGCGCTCGTCGAGAAGCGCGAAATCCCGATGTACTACCTCAACATCACCGCTTACGCGGATGAGTTGCTCGGCGATCTCTCGACGCTCGACGGCTGGCCCGAGCGTGTTCGAACGATGCAGGCCAATTGGATCGGTCGCAGTGAAGGCGCTGAGGTCAGCTTCCCGTTCGCCGATGACACGCGTTCACTGATGAGCGGTGAGGGTGCGCTCAAAGTATTCACCACGCGTGTCGATACGCTCTTTGGCGTGACTTTCATGGCCGTGGCGGCGGAGCACCCGCTCGCGCTCGCGGCAGCTGCCCAGAATCCCGAGCTTCAAGCCTTTGTCGACGAGTGTCGGCGTGGCAGCACCATGGAAGCGGATGTCGCCACCATGGAAAAGAAGGGGCTGCCGACGGGGCTGCACGTGTTGCATCCCTTTACGGGCAAGCCCGTGCCCGTTTGGGTCGCCAATTATGTGTTGATGGGTTACGGCGAAGGTGCCGTGATGGGCGTACCCGCACACGATGAGCGCGACTTCGCTTTTGCGCTGAAGCACGGTATCGACATCATCACGGTCATTCGTCCCGCGGATGGTTCCTACGAGCAAGCGCTCGCGCCTTGGCAAGACAGCTACGGCGAGACCGGCATCACCGTGAACTCGGGCGATTTCTCTGGTCTGGATTTCGCAGCCGCATACGCTGCGATCACGACGGCGCTCGAAGCAAAAGGCCTCGGTCGCAAGCGCGTACAGTTCCGACTTCGTGATTGGGGTATTTCGCGTCAACGTTATTGGGGTTGCCCGATACCGCTCATCCACTGCGAGCATTGCGGCGAAGTGCCGGTGCCTGATTCGCAGCTCCCGGTCGTGCTGCCCGAAGATCTCGTCCCCGATGGCAGCGGCAATCCACTCGGCAAGTCACCGGCCTTCCATAAAGTGGATTGTCCGACTTGCGGCAAGCCTGCGCGTCGCGAAACCGACACGATGGATACCTTCGTCGATTCGTCCTGGTATTTCCTGCGCTATGCATCCGCGGGCAACGACCAAGCGATGGTCGATGAGCGCGCTCGGTATTGGCTGCCGGTCGATCAATATATTGGTGGGATCGAGCATGCGATCCTGCATCTGTTGTACTCGCGTTTCTGGACCAAGGTGATGCGCGATCTCGATCTGGTCCAGGTGACCGAGCCCTTCGCGAATTTGTTGACGCAGGGCATGGTGCTGAATCACATCTATTGGCAGCAACCGGCGGAAGGGCGACGCGCCTATTTCAATCCGCTTGATGTCGATGAGGAAGAGCACGATGGCGTGAAGCGTTGGTTCGCCACGCGCGAAGATGGTTCGCGGCTCGAGGTGAATTACGACGGTCTCGGTACGATGTCGAAGTCTAAGAACAACGGCGTCGATCCGCAGAGTCTCGTCGAGAAGTATGGTGCCGACACCGCGCGACTGTTCATGATGTTCACCGCTCCGCCCGAGCAATCGCTCGAGTGGTCGGACGAGGGCGTGCAGGGCGCGTTCCGCTTCATTCGCCGTCTCTGGAAGGCCGTGCACGAGCACGTGTCGCAGGGCGTGGCTGGCAAGGTCGATGTTTCGAGTTTGACGCCGGCACAGAAAGATCTACGTCGCGCAACGCATTTGGCGCTCAGTAAAGTCACCGATGACATCGGTCGCCGCCGCACCTTCAATACCGCGGTCGCTGCTGTCATGGAATTGCTGAACACGGTTTCGCGCTTCGACGATCGCTCGTCCGAGGGTCGAGCGGTGGTGCAGGAAGCGCTCGAAATCGCGACGATTTGTCTATCGCCGATCGTGCCGCATGTCTGCCACGTACTATGGCGCGAGCTCGGTCATGCCGAGGCGATCATCGATGTGCGTTGGCCGGCGGTAGACACGACGGCGTTGGCGCAAGATGCCATCACGATTGTCGTGCAGGTCAACGGTAAGCTGCGTGGACAGATCACCGTGCCGGTCGATGCCGATGCAGAGACCGTCAAAGCGGCGGCACTGGCTGAGGAGTCGGTGCGCAAGTTCGTGGGCGATGCTCCGCCGAAGAAGATCGTGGTTGTGCCGCGCAAACTGGTCAACGTGGTGGTTTGATGCATCGACTCGCGCTGTTGATGGTGGCGTATGCGGCTCTCGCAGGCTGCGGCTTCCAGTTGCAGTCGCGTTTGACTCTGCCGGAGTCGATATCCGCATTCGTCATCGACTCCGATGATCGACAAAGTCCGTTTGCGCAATCGCTCTCGCAGGCGCTGCGTACGGCAGGTGCGCAAGTGGATAGTTCGAGTGAGCGTACCTTGCGAGTCCGTATCGAACGGGACGAGATGCTCGAGCGCGTCGCCTCGGTGTCTGCGCGTAATCAGCCGCGTGAATACGAGCTCACCTACGTCGTGCGCTACTCCGTCGTGCGGGGTGGTGTCTCGCTCGTCGACTCCGAAGAAGTGACGGCGACTCGCGATTTCAGCTTCGACGAACGTCTGGCACTCGCTAAGTCGCGCGAGCGCGAGCAGCTACGCGAGACGCTCGCGCGGGAGCTTGCGGGCGTCGTGTTGCAGCGGATCGCCAGTCTCGATTGAGTGTGTTGACGCTCACTGACGCCGTCCTACGCGAGCATCTTCACGCTTTGTTGTCGCCGTACGGCCTGCAGCTCGAGTGGGTGGCGGAGGCGGCGGTGATACCGGGTAGTTTTTGGGGCGAGAGCGAGGCCGGACTCATCGGTGATCGACTCTATCTTCGCCACGACACACCACTGCATTCTGCTCTGCACGAAGCAGCGCATTTCGTCTGCATGACGAGCGAGCGTCGTGCCGTGCTCGAGCGTGATGCAGGCGGTGATCATTCTGAAGAAAATGCCGTCTGCTATTTGCAGATTTTGTGGGGCGAGCGTCTCCCGGGTGTCGGAAGCGAACGCGTTCTTGCCGACATGGACGCGTGGGGATACAGCTTTCGACTCGGCTCCGCCGCGCGTTGGTTTCACGAAGATGCGAACGATGCTCGCGAGTGGCTGCAGCGAGAGTCGATTTTGCTCAAGGACGGTACCTTGAGCGGCCGATGCCGCGCTTAACGCGCGGCGTAGCGATCGGTGGCGTCGACGAGTTCGCTCAAGATCCCCGGTTCGAAAGCCGAGTGCCCCGCATCCGGGACGATACGCAGCTCGGCCTCTGGCCACGCCTTGTGCAAGTCCCAAGCGCTTTTGATCGGACAGACGACGTCGTAGCGGCCTTGCACGATGGTGCAGGGGATGTGACGAATGCGATGTACATCATCGAGTAGTTGCGTCGGACTTCGAAAGAAGCCGCCGTTGATGAAGTAGTGACATTCGATACGAGCGAAAGCTTCTGCGAAAGTCGAATCGCCAAAGCGATCGAGTGATTCGGGGTCGAGTCGCAGGTAACTCGTTGCGCCCTCCCAGATCGACCATGCGCGTGCGGCCGTCTGACGTATCGCTTGATCTTGGCTGGTCAGTCGTTCGTAGTAAGCCTTGATGATTTCGTGTCGTTGAGCGACGGGAATGGGTTCGAGAAACTTTTCGTAAAGGTCGGGATACAGCGCGCCCGCGCCGTCGGGCTTACCGTAGAACCAGTCGAGCTCCCATGGACGCAGCAGAAAGATGCCGCGCAGGACGAGCTCAGTCACTCGATCCGGATGCGTCTCGGCATAAGCCAAAGCGAGTGTCGAGCCCCAGGATCCGCCGAACACCTGCCACTGCTCGATACCCAAGTGGCTGCGAATACGCTCGATATCAGCGACGAGATCCCAAGTCGTGTTCTCTTGCAAGTTGGCGTGAGGACGACTTTTGCCACAGCCGCGCTGATCGAAAAGGACGATGCGGTAGCGCGCTGGATCAAAGAAACGCCGCATACGCGCATCGGTACCACCACCGGGTCCGCCGTGCAGGAATACGACCGGCTTACCCGCGGGGTTGCCACTCTCTTCCCAATAAATCTCGTGGATATCCGACACGCGCAGCATGCCGCTGCGGTAGGCCTCGAAGGCCGGATACAAACTGCGCAGTGCCTTCTTGGGGCTTTGCGTCGCGACGCTCATCGCGGCACCTCGCGCGAGATCATCGGGCCGAGCGGTGCTCCTCCAACCAGATGCACGTGCAGGTGATAGACCTCCTGCCCGCCGTGTGAGTTGCAGTTGATGATGAGGCGATAGCCGTTCTCGGCGATCCCTTCGCGTTTAGCGAGATCGCGGGCGACGGTGAACATGTGGCCGACCAAGGCCTCGTCTTCATCGCCGATGTCGTTGGCAGTGGCAATCGCTTTGTTCGGGACAATCAGCAGATGCACCGGCGCGCGAGGGTGTATGTCACGAAAAGCGGTGACTCGCTCGTCCTGGTGAACGATATCTGCAGGCAACTCGCGATTGACGATGCGTTCGAATAACGTCGGCATGGTGCACTCTCAATACTTGTAGATCTCGACCTTGGTCGCATCGAGTTGATAGGCGGCAGCGCCGAGGCGGGTGGTCTTGTTGGCGGTTTTCATGCGCCCGGTGATCCAGTAAGCCTCATAGATCGAATCGAGCGCGATCCCTTTGGTCATTTTCACGTAGACGATCTGGTTGGGCGGCGGTGGCGGCACGTGGATACAGGCGCCGAAGTAGGGCACTAGGAAGAATTCGGAAACGAGACCATCCTTGCCCACATCGAGCGGGACGATGAAGCCCGGAATCTTCAGCGATTGACCATTCAATTCTTTGTTGACGTTGAAGTCCATGACTTGCTGAGCCGCCATGCCGCCTTCACCGAGGTAGTCGTGTGCAGCGGGCGGTGGACCTGCGAGAAACTTGGATCGCGCATCAGGCGGAATGAGTTCGTCCCAATCAATTTCGCGGATGGCGTTCGGTGCACGCTTGGCGGCCTTGTTTTTGTCGCTGGTGGACGGGGCAGGCGTGCCGACGGGCGGTGGCGTGATGGCATGGCTGCTCGAGAGACTCGCCACGATCAGCACTGCCGCACAGAGGCTCGTTAACCAAGTGTGAGAGGAGGGTCGAAACATACCAAACTCCGAACGAACTTAATTGGATCAAACTCGGATGGTGAGCCCGTCACTTAGCGTGTGACGATAAGCCCGCCACGCCGGATACGCTCCCATCAGCAGGGCCGCGACGATGATGCCACCGAGAATCATCGCATCGTAGCCGGTCAGACCGCCCGGTTGCAGAAAGATTCCAAAGCGCCGCTCGAGTATTGGTTGTGCGGCAAACAGGATGGCATAGGTCAACGCAACGCCGGCTGCGACGCCGGCGCTAGCCAGGATGCCGGCCTCGGTGATCAGCAAGGTGAAGATGTGCTTCGGTCTCGCACCGAGTGAGCGAAGTATGGCCATTTCGCGCCGACGTTCGTTGAGGCTCGTGAGGATCGCCGTCAACATGCCGAGTAGACCCGCAAGCACGACGAAGGCGGCGACGATCATGAGTGCGGTGTCGGCGATGCCGACGAGATTCCACAACTGACTGAGCGCAACGCCGGGGATGATGGCCATCAAGGCCTCTTGTCGATAATCGTTGATCGCGCGTTGCATGGTGAAGGTCATGACCTTGCTCTCCATGCCCACCATGAATGCCGTGATGGACTCTGGCGTCAAATCTTGCTGGCGTGCCTCGTCAGCCGAAATTTGTGCGCCCGGTAAAGCGCGTGCGCCGCTCTGCCAATCGAGGTGGATGGCGGTGATCGCCTCTAGACTCACGTGCACGGTTCGATCGATCGGCGTGCCGGTTTTGGCAAGGACACCGGCGATCCGAAAGGGTTTGTCTTCGTGTTTGGCAAAGCTCACGTTGCCCACACCATGGGCGATCACGATGGGATCGCCGAGCTGGTAACCGAGTTGCCTTGCGACATCGGCACCGACGACCGCATCGTAAAGATCTTCGAATGGTTTTCCCGCTGCGAAGCTCATGCGCCGATCGCCGGCGTAGCGGTAGTGTTCAAAGTAATTGCCGTTAGTCCCCATGACTCGAAAGCCACGATGCGAGTCACCGAGGGAAATAGGGATCGTCCACGCGACATCAGGATGACGGGCGATTTTTTGATAACTGTCCCAGCTGACGTTGGCAGTGGCGTCGCCGACGCGAAAAACCGAGTAGAGCAACAGGTTCAGCTGACCCGATCGTGCACCGACGATCAGATCCACGCCCGAGACCGTATTCGCAAAGCCTTCGCGTGCCGCAGTGCGCATTTTTTCGACACCAAGCAGCAGCGCTACGCTGATGGCGATAGCGCTGATCGTTAGCAGTGCGGTGCTACGTCGATTACGCAGTGAGCGCCAAGCGAGACCTAGGGTGTTCACGGACGCACCTGATTGATATCGAGCAGGGACAAGGTTCGATCGAACAAGTGCCCTAGCGAGGTATCGTGACTCACGAAGAGCAAAGTGCTGCCTTGGGCGCGACACTCACTCATCAGCAGGCTCAAAAAGTTTTCGCGTGAGTCGTGATCGAGCGCCGAAGTCGGCTCGTCTGCGACGATGATCCCGGGTGAGCCGAGTAGGGCTCGTGCCGCCGCCACGCGTTGCTGCTGACCAATCGACAACTCGGTGACAGGGCGTTGCAATAAATCTTCCGAGCCTAGGCCGATGGCAGCCAATAAGCGGCGTGCCTCGGCCTGTTGATCTCCATGCGGGATGCGTGCGGCACGCGCCGCGGAGAATTGCAGCGGCAGCAAGACGTTCTCGAGCACACCGAGATAAGGCAGCAAGTTGAACATCTGGAAAATGAAGCCGATGTTATCGCCGCGAAAACGATCGCGTTCGGCACCGGAGAGTGGCGCGAGATCAGTGCTGAGTACACGTACGCTGCCGCTCTGGGGCGTGAGCACACCACCTAAGAGACCGAGCAGCGTGCTCTTGCCGCTGCCGCTGGGGCCTTTCAGGAAAACGCGCTCGCCGCGCGCGATATCGAGTCGCGGGATGTCGATGGTCAGTGGTTTCCCTGGCCACGAGTAGCGTAGATCGCGAGCCTCAATGGCCAGTTTCGCAGGATCAGCTTGCATCGCGCATTACTGTAACGTGATGCGACGGGCTCCGCCTTGCAGAGTGATTTGGCGTTGAGCCGATGCCGTAATCAGATTCACTTCCACTTTCTCGACTTCTTTCAGTTTGTCGAGCGCACTGAATTCCGTCCATGCGAGCGCCGCCGGGTTACTGCAACGGTAATCGAAGCGCGCCCGGTAGTCGGCGTGGCCGGGTCCGAGCTTCGGCGCTTGGTAGTCGACTTTCTCTAATCGACAGCCGGCGTTGCGGGGGACGGCAAGAATGCCTTTGCCGCTGCGCAGCCATGCATCGGCAGTTGCCGTCATCGTCTTCTGTTCGGGTGTTTTCGGTACGTTTTCGAAGCCGAGCACATGGATGGCCGGCGTATCGATCTGGGCCGAGAGCAAACCGCCCTCCAGCGCGAGGTTCAGTGTGACGATCCCGTGCACATGTTTGCCTTGGGTCTGCATGCCATCGTGATCATGGTCATGTGTGTGCTGTTCGTCGTGCTTATGCGAGTCGTGACTGTGTTTCGTTTGTGCGGAGGCTGAGCCTGCGCACAGCATCAGGGACGCCACCAGGACTGACGACAAAAATGCGGTGTATCGACGAGCGGACATCGGAATTCTCCTCATCAAAATTCGACGCGAACTCCGGCGCTCAACGAGCGCCCGGCGAGCGGTGCCACATCTTTCAGTGGCGAGGCGTGCCGACGAGCGTCTTCGTCGAGCAGGTTCTGGCCGCGCACAAACCAGAGCATAGACGCAGCGCCCATCTCGTGGCGATAGGCGATATCTGCGGCGAGCAGGTTGTAGCCATCGGTTCGAAGTTCGTTGTCGGCAAGGCGCGTTTGAGCGTCGTGCCACAGCGATTCGACGCCGACTCGCCAGGCGTCGCGCACCCAATGTAACTCGCCTCCGATCCGCAGCGGTGGGATCTGGGGCAGTGGATGACCATCGACATCGCGGGCGCGGACGAGATCGCCGAAGACGCGGATACCGAAGCGCCCTTGTGCGACTTGTGCGAGCTCATTGATCGACCACTCTGCTTCGATGCCGTGAAAGCGTGCATCGGTCGCGCGATAGGTCACCTCACGCAAACCCGCTTCGTGCTCGTGAGCGTGCGCCTCTTCGTCGTGATCCTCCTCCTGCAGGGGCGCGGCGAAGATGTAGTCGCGATAGTCGCTGACAAATAGACTGACCTTGGCTTGCCACTGCGCATCGGCTGATTCGAAGCGCCAAGCAAGATCGGCTGTACGAGCCGTCTCGACGCCAAGATCGGCATCGCCGATCTCATAGCGTTGCAGCGCGAGATGCTCACCGTCGGCGTAGAGTTCCGTCGCTGTTGGATGTCGCTGCGTACGGGTCAGTTGTAGACTCCAACGTGTCTGCGGTGAGCTTGACCAGACTGAGCCGATCGAGGCGCTGATGGCATCGTCGCGATAACGCGAGTTGGCGGCCGGCTCTGCATCGAGCGTTTGGCGCTCCCATCGTGCGCCCGCCTCGAAAAGCCACGCACCGAGGCGACGCTCCTCAAAGAAAAACACACCGAGACTGCGCGTACGCGAGGGCGGCAGGAATGCCTCATCACCGAGTGCGGCAAAATCCAGATCCCGATACTGCAGTCCAATGACGCCACGGCTGGCGTCGTCTGCGCGACGATCGGCCGTGAGGCGTGTCTCATAGCCGAGTTGTCCATAACGCGTAGCAGCTGCGCCATCCTCAATCTCGGCATGTTCATAGTCGTTACGCGCGAGGCGCAGCGACCAGCGTTCGATCCAGCCTGAGGTCGGGCGCCATTCACTCGCGAGATCGACACGGCGTTGCTCTAGATCAATGCGCACATCTTCGTGATCCGCATGATTTTCCGAATGATCGTCGGCATGCTCTTGCTCGTCGTGAGCATGTGCATGCCCGCCTTCCGGCAGTCCGTAGTTGCTGCGATAGCCGTTGAGCGAGAGCGCAACAGCAAAGTGATCGTCGCTCCAACCAAGACCGACGCTGCCACCCTCGCTATTAGCGTCGGTGTTGTGTAACTCGCCGCGTTCGTCGCTGAGCTCTTCCCCTTCGGCTGCGAGAGCTGCGCGTCGTGCCGGTGACTCGACGAAGTCGGCGATCGACAGATCGCCACTGCGCTTGGAAAAGCCATCAAAACGCCACTGCCAGTTACCACCAAGATCGCCACCACTGCGCAGCGCGAGCGCGCGCTCCTCGTTGGCAGAATCTCCACGCAGTTCGAGACGGGTTGGGTTGGACTGATCGATCTTTTGCAATGCCAATCGATCCGTTACGACGTTGATCGCGCCGGCAGCAGAGGCACTGCCGTACATCAGTGCCGCTGGCCCGTGCAGTACCTCGATTCGGTTTGCGAACGACGGATCGAGCGAGACTGCGTGGTCCTCGGAGAGCGCGGCAACATCGAGCGCTTCAGCACCATCTTGATAGAGCTGCACTCGCAGACCACCTTGGCCGCGAATGACGGGACGACTGGCGATCGGGCCGAACGAGGTCGACGACAGACCCGGTTGATTGGCGAGCGTATCGCCGAGGTTCGTCGCGAGTGCGCGGCGCAGCAAATCGCCACTCAACAACCGCACCGGTTGGGCCGTTTCGAGCGCCGTCGTGCGCAGCGGCGTCGCCGTGATGAGCACTTCTTGCAGCGTTTCTTGAGCTTGCGCCGTGCCCATCGCGAGGGCCGCCCCTAGTGCCAGTGGCGCGATACGGATGGACAAGCTTGGATGTCGATGCGATTTCACGGCCCAGTCTCCTGCGGCGAGGCGCCCTTAAGCGTTATTCAATAACATATTACTTTATAACGTTACGACTGCAAGTAGCTCGCGTGGGTAAGCAGCCTTTCTCGCTTGGGGGATAATCGCGCTGCTAAGCCATGAAACTGAGCCTCGACACCTTCTCGACCCACTTGCGCCAAACGCGCCTCGCGCCCGCTTATTTAATTTCAGGCGATGAGGATTTGCTGGTGGCGGAGGCCGCTGACGCCCTGCGAGCCGCGGCGCGGCAGGCGGGTTTCACCGAGCGCGAAGTGCATTTCCCCGAGCGCGTTGCCGATTGGAGCGATATCGGCGCGGGTGCTGGATCCATGTCGCTGTTCGGTGATCGGAAAATTTTGGAGGTGCGCTTCTCCGGCAAGGCCGGCAAGGAAGGCGGCGCAGTTCTGCAGCGCCTCATCGAAATGGCAGGTGACGACACCCTGCTGCTCGTCATCACGCCTCGCCTCGATACGGCGACGCAAGCGACTGCTTGGGTCAAGGCGCTCGAAGCGCGCGGCGCGTGGTTACCAATTTGGGAAATCACGCCGCGACAATTGGAGCCGTGGTTGGCTGCGCGTGCGCGTCAGGCAGGTTTGGATTTGACGCCGGGTGCGCTGTCGCTTTTGGCCGTCAGGGTCGAGGGTAATTTGCTGGCGGCGCAGCAGGAAATCGAAAAGCTGCGCTTGTTGCTACCGGCAGGTCGCGTGGATGAGCAGGCCATTCTCGAAGCGGTCGCCTCGAGCGCCCGTTACGACGTCTTTGCGCTCGGCGAGGCGGTGCTACAGGGCGATGCTCAACGTGCGCTGAGAGTGTTGGCGGGATTGCGTGGTGAGGGAGTCGAGCCCACGCTGGTGCTCTGGTCGCTCACTCGAGAGCTGCGAAATCTTTGGTCGCTGCGCAAAGGCGAAGATCCGGCGCGACGACCGGGCCCACGTTTGCCCCCGAGCCAGCTCGCTGCGCTCGAGCGCGCACGGCCCCGCGCCGCGAGAATCCCTTATGCCCGTCTGAGCTCACGTGCGCTGCGAGTCGATCGCATGATCAAAGGGCGCTTGGCGGGCGATCCGTGGAATGAACTCAGCTTGTTGTGTGCGGAGTTCTGCGGTCTGCGGCCGGTGCGCAGCGCTTGAGAGCGCCGATCGGCATCTTTGGCGGCACCTTCGATCCGATCCACTTCGGTCATCTGCGCACGGGTTTCGAGCTCATGCAGACGCTGCAATTGCAGCAACTGCGTTGGATCCCAAGTGGACGCCCCGGGCATCGAGATGCACCGCTTGCGACACCCGACATGCGGCTGTCGATGGTACGCGCTGCGATCGAGGGTCAAGAGGGTTTCGTCGCGGACGATCGCGAGGTCAAGCGTGAGCGAACCACCTACACCATCGATACGCTCGAAGAATTGCGCAATGAATTTCCCGAGTCGCCACTGTGTTTGATTCTGGGTATGGATGCGTTCCTTGGTCTACCGAGATGGCATCGCTCGACCGAGTTGCTCTCGTTGTGTCACATCGTGGTGGCGCACCGACCTGGCTGGCAATTGCCGCAGGCAGGCACCCTGACGGAGCTCGTTTCGACCTGTGGAACGACGAACGTAGCGGAGCTGCATGCTGCTTTGAGTGGCCGTATTTACGTGCATGCCGTCACGCAGCTCGAGATCGCCTCGAGTGAGTTGCGCGCGATCCTCGTCTCTGGCGGTGATCCGCGTTTTCTCGTGCCTGAGCCCGTGCGTCGAATCATCCTCGAGACAGGATGCTATGCTGCCAGCTGATTTTTCAGGAGCTTTGCCATTCGCATGAAGACACCTCGTCAAAATTCTCGTCCGGCTTCCCGCGAAAAGCGCGCTAAAGCGCCGTCTCGGCCGCGGGTATCAGGTGTGTTGCCGGTCGTTGAAGCGGCACTCGCCGATATGAAGGCGGTGGATGTTCGCGTGCTCGATGTGCGTGGCATGAGTGACGTGACCGACTACATGGTCGTGGCGAGCGGCACGTCGGATCGACACCTGCGTGCAGTGGCTGATCGCGTAGTGCAGATGGCGAAGGCCGCAGGTCATAGACCCCTAGGGGTTGAGGGCGAAGAGCAGGGCGAGTGGGTGTTGGTCGATTTGCCCGATGTGATGGTGCACATCCTGTTGCCACGGACTCGGGAGTTTTATCAGCTCGAACAATTGTGGGAGCCGGTCGCGCCGAAGGTGGCCGAGCGAGCCCCTGCCACCAAGCCGAAGCGGACCGCCTCGCGCAGCGGCGCAGCACCCAAACGCAATCGGGATGGCGCAGCCAAGCGCAACGGCCCGCGAAGCGCGAAGCCTCGCGGCAAGACGTCGAGCCGTTAAGACACCCGCGATCGTCGGAGCCTAGGCGTGCGGCTGCGTATCCTCGCTGTCGGCCATCGCCAACCCAGTTGGGTCGATACGGCCGTCGATGAATATTTGAAGCGAATTCGCTCGCCTTGGCGAGTGGAGCTCGTCGCGATCGAGGCGGTCGCGCGCAGCGCCAGCGGTAAGGCCGAAACGGCCACGCTACGCGAGGGCGAACGTGTGCTCGCGGCGCTTCGCGATCGCGAGCGCGTGATCTTGCTCGATGAGATCGGCAAGACCTTCACGTCGCGCGAATGGTCACAACGATTGCAGCATCTGGCGGGCGAGTCGCCTGATCTTGCTTTGCTGATCGGCGGACCTGATGGCCATGCGCCTGCGGTGCGAGCGCGGGCGGCGGAGAGTTGGTCGTTATCGCGTTTGACCTTGCCGCATGGTCTTGCGCGAGTGATGTTGGCCGAACAACTGTATCGCGCGCAGTCGCTGCTACTCGGTCACCCTTATCACAGAGATTGAGTGTTCAAATGTTGATACTCGCTTCTGCATCGCCGCGTCGCCGCGAATTGCTGCGACAGATCGGTGTCCCACATCAGGTCCAAGCGGCCGATATCGACGAAACATCGCTGTCTAATGAGGCGCCGGGCGAGTACGTAAAACGATTGGCTCACACCAAGGCCAGTCACATTTTCCAGTTGCGCGCGGATGCGATGCCAGTACTCGGTGCCGACACGACGGTGGCGATCGATGGGCTTGCGCTCGGTAAGCCGGTCGATGATCGCGAGCACTGCGCGATGTTCGAGCGACTCTCGGGGCGCGAGCATGCGGTGTACTCCGCGGTTGCGCTGGCAACCCGCGAGGGTGTTGCGGTTCGGTTGTCGGTGACCCGGGTCGCTTTTCGTGCGGTGACCGAGGCTGAGCGCGCGGCCTACTGGGCGAGTGGTGAGCCTCGCGATAAGGCGGGCGGTTATGCGATCCAAGGACTCGGCGCAATCTTCATCGAATCGATCGCCGGCAGTTATTCCGGCGTGATGGGCCTGCCGCTGGCCGAAACGGCGGCATTGCTGGTCGCCGCCGGTGTGCCGATATGGCAGGCTGGGGCATGAGCGCCGAAATTCTCATCAACGTCGCACCGCGTGAAGTTCGAGCTGCCCTACTCGAAGGCGGCGTGTTGCAGGAGCTGTTCGTCGAGCGTGAGAGCCGACGCGGACTCGTCGGTAATATCTACAAAGGGCGCGTCACTCGCGTTTTACCGGGGATGCAGGCCGCTTTCGTCGATGCGGGTCTTGCGCGAACCGCCTTTCTACACGCCCACGATATCGTGGGCGCCGAAGCTCATTTCGATGCGCAGCGAGTCGCTGCGACCGCCGCTTCCGGCGGGCCCGCCGGGCTCACCGCCGCATCGCGCGATGAGGATATCGACATCCGTCGGCTCATCAATCCCGGTGATGATCTCATCGTCCAGGTCGTCAAAGATCCGATGGGTGCCAAGGGTGCGCGACTGACCACGTTCATTTCTTTGCCTTCGAGATATGTCGTCTTCATGCCGCGAGGTCGCGGGATTGGTATCTCCGCTCGGATCGAAGATGAGTCCGAACGTCAAAGATTAAGAGATGCGATGCAGGCGCTGGTTGGCGACGATCACCCCGGTGGTTACATCGTGCGTACCGCCGCCGAAGGTGTGCAGCCCGAGCGTTTGGCGGCCGATCTCGCCTACCTCGAGCGGCTTTGGTTGCACGTGCGCGAGCGCGGCTTGCGCGCCGCGCCCGGGGAGCTCGTGCACGAAGAGTTGCCATTGGCACTGCGAGTGCTGCGCGACGAACTCGGGCGTAGCGTCGAGCGAGTTCTGGTCGACGATGCCGACGAGCTCAGCCGTTTACGTCAATTCGTCACCGACTTTGTGCCATCTGGCGCGCTGCGTCTCGAGTGGCATGCAGGTCCGCGTCCGATTTTCGATCTGCACGGTATCGAAGAAGAGATCAATCGCGCGCTCGAGCGTAAAGTGCCGCTGAAATCCGGTGGCTACCTCGTCATCGATCAAACCGAATCGATGACGACGATCGATGTGAATACCGGCGGTTTTGTCGGTCATCGCAATCTCGAAGATACGATCTTTCGTACCAATCTCGAGGCGTCCGTTGCAATCGCGCGTCAGCTGCGCCTACGTAACTTGGGCGGTATCATCATCATCGACTTCATCGACATGCGCGATGAGTCGCATCGCTCGCAGGTCGTGGCAGCGCTCGAGCAGGCACTGCAGGCCGATCATGCTCAGACGCAGGTCGCACCGATTTCGCCGCTCGGCCTCGTCGAGATGACGCGCAAGCGAACTCGAGAGAGTCTCGAGCATTTGCTGTGCGAGGTTTGTCCGACTTGCGATGGGCATGGTTCCATCCGCTCGGTGGAGACGGTTTGTCAGGATATTTTTCGCGAGATCCTGCGTCAGGCGCGTCAATTCGGCAGCCGCGAATTGTTGGTGCTCGCACATCAGGATGTCATCGAGCGCTTGCTCGGTGAAGAATCCACCGTGCTCGCTGAGCTCGAGGCCGAGACCGAAAGACCGATCCGCTTGCAGGCCGAAGCGCTCTATGAAATCGATCGCTACGACGTGGTGTTGATATGACATCGGCGGATCTTGTGAAAGTTGCCGCCATTCAAATGACTTCGGGTGATGATGCGCTCGCCAACATCGCTACCGCGCGTCGATTACTCGCGCAGGCAGCAGAAGCGGGTGCCAAGATTGCGCTGCTGCCCGAGAACGTGGCGCTCATGGGTCGACGCGAGTCCGACAAGTTCGCCATTGCTGAAGAAGAGGGCTCAGGGCCGCTACAGAGAGCCCTATCCGATACGGCGCGCGAGTTGGGGCTATGGGTGATCGGCGGCACACTGCCGATCAAAATTCCGGGTGAATCGCGTGTGGCGGCGGCGGTGCTCGTATTCGACGCATCGGGTCGGCAGGTTGCGCGTTACGACAAGATGCACTTGTTCGATGTGAGCGTCGCTGAGCGTGCTGAGACCTATCGTGAGTCTGCGAGTATCGCGCCGGGTGCGGCACCGGTCGTGGTCGATACCCCAGCTGGTCGCTTGGGGCTCTCGGTCTGTTACGACCTGCGCTTTCCTGAACTCTTTCGCTCGCTCGTCGCTGCGGGCGCGAGCTGGTTCGTAGTGCCCGCCGCATTCACGGTTCCGACCGGCCGCGCGCACTGGGAGACGCTCCTGCGTGCTCGTGCGATCGAAAATTTAGCCTTCGTCGTGGCGGCTGGGCAGACGGGGCAGCACCCGAATGGTCGCGAAACCTTCGGTGATTCGATGATCGTGGATCATTGGGGCACGGTGCAGGCGAGACTGCCGCACGGCGAGGGTGTCGTAGTGGCAGAATTCGATCTTGAGGCGCAAGCGCGAGTGCGAACCGAGTTCCCTGCACTGTCGCACCGCCGTATCTAGAACTGTTACCGATCGAAAAATCATGAGTACGCAGATCGACTACGCTACCGACGATGCCTTAGGTCTTGCTAAGCAACTGATACTGGAGCCGGCGGGACTCGAGTTCTCGCATCTCGAGCGGGCACTTGGCATCGTGCGCGCATCACAGGTCGATGCGGCCGATTTGTATTTCCAGTTCTCGCGCGATGAGGGCTGGTCACTCGAGGATGGCATCGTCAAAGAAGGCAGCGCCGCTATCGAACAAGGCGTCGGTGTCAGAGCGCTGTCGGGTGAAAAAACCGGCTTCGCCTATTCAGACGAAATCTTGCCGAGCGCGCTCGAAGAAGCAGCCCGAGCAGCGCGCGCGATTGCTGCCTCAGGCAGTGAGGCGCGTCAGCCGGTGCTGCGGCGACAGCGAGGGCACGATCTCTATCGACCCATCGATCCAGTTGGATCTTTGTCGGATGACGAAAAGGTCAAATGGCTCGAGCGAGTCGATCGTGAAACCCGTCGCATCGATCCGCGCATCAAACAGGTGATGGCGTCTGTGTCGTCGTCTTTCGATGTGGTGATGATCGCCGACAGTGATGGCACGCTCGTCGCCGACGTGCGACCGTTGGTTCGATTCAATGTGTCGGTGATTGCCGAGCAGGATGGTCGACGCGAAACCGGCTTCGCCGGTATGGGCGGTCGTTATTCATTGGCCGAACTCGTCGCTGGTGATCGTCCGCTTAATCTCGGCCGTGAAGCCGCTCGGCAGGCACTAGTGAACCTCACGGCGGTGCCGGCGCCCGCGGGGGCTATGACCGTCGTGCTCGGGGCAGGTTGGCCCGGTATCTTGCTGCATGAGGCCATCGGCCATGGGCTTGAGGGCGACTTCAATCGCAAGGGGACATCCGCCTTCAGTAATCGGGTTGGTGAGCGAGTCGCCTCCGAACACTGCACGGTCGTCGATGACGGCACGCTCTCAGCACGGCGCGGTTCGCTCAACGTCGATGACGAGGGCACACCGACTCGCTGCACCACGCTGATCGAAAACGGCATCCTCAAAGGTTATTTGCAAGATAAGTTGAATGCTCGTTTGATGGGTACCCACTCAACCGGCAACGGGCGTCGTGAGTCGTTCGCGCATCTGACGTTGCCACGAATGACGAACACCTACATGCGCCCCGGTCCACACGAGGCGGGCGAGATTCTCGCGTCGGTCGACAAAGGTATTTACGCCGTCAATTTCGGTGGCGGTCAGGTCGACATCACTTCCGGCAAGTTCGTCTTCTCAGCGAGCGAGGCCTATCTCATCGAGAAGGGCCGTATCGGTGCGCCGATCAAAGGTGCAACGCTCATCGGCAACGGACCCGACGTGCTCACGCGCGTCTCCATGGTCGGCAACGACCTGAAACTCGATGACGGCGTCGGCACTTGTGGCAAGGAAGGGCAGAGCGTGCCCGTGGGTGTCGGTCAGCCGACTTTGCGTATCGATGGGTTGACCGTCGGCGGAACGGGCTAAGCAGCGATTTCGGGCGAGCTTCAGACAGGCATCGCCTATCGCGCGATGCTCAAAGATGTCGGCTAGTCGCCGGATCGATCTCGCGTAAAAGCTTGCGTGCCAGCGAATCGCGTTTGGTAGCGGTCGATGCAAGCAGCGTGATGTGCCCGAGTTTTCTACCGGGTCGGGGCTCTTTGCCGTAGTCATGCCAGTGCGCTTCTGGCAGCGCTAGCACCGCATCGCGTGTCGGCATCGTGCCAATCAAGTTGATCATCGCGACGTGCGCTCGAGCGGTCGTCGCGCCTAGCGGCAAACCGAGGATGCCGCGCAGGTGATTTTCGAACTGGCTGGTGGCCGCGCCCTCGATCGTCCAATGCCCCGAGTTGTGTACGCGCGGCGCAGTTTCGTTGGCATAGAGTCTGCCGCCGCGAACAAAGAATTCGACGTTGAGGATGCCCACATATCGAAAGTGTTCGAGCAAACGCCGCAAATGCTTTGCAGCTTGACGTTGTAGCGAGGGCGCATCCCAAGGCGCTCTCGTCAGACGCAGAATGCCCTCGCGATGACGATTTCGATTCAGCGGATAGACGGCGATTTCACCGCTCTTACTGCGCGCGCCGATGATCGACACTTCGAAATCGAAGGGCACGAACTCTTCGTAGATTAAACCGCCACCCTGCAATTGATCGAAGGCGGCGAAGGCCGATTCGCGATCATGAACAATAGCCTGCCCTTTGCCGTCGTAGCCCAAGCGACGAGTTTTCAACACGCCCGGCAAACCGACATCGCGCAGCGCGCGCTCAAGGTTTGCGCGCGAATCGACGGCAGCATAGCGGGTCGTCGGGATGGCGAGCTTCTCGAATAGGCGTTTCTCGGCGATGCGATCTTGCGAGACGGCGAGTGCGGCGAGCGGTGGTGCGATATTCGCGCTACGACCGAGCGCGCGCAGACTCTCGACCGAGATGTTCTCCCAATCGAAGGTGATCACCTCGCTGCGTGCGGCGAGTGCTCGCAGCAAACGCTTGTCAGTGAATTCGCCGACGAGCGAGGGAGCAACGGATCCGCCCGGCGTGTTTTGACTGCGATCCAGAAAGAGAAAGTCGAGGCCGAGTGGATACCCAGCGAGCGCCAGCATCCGACCGAGCTGACCGCCGCCGACGATACCGACTGTCATGTACGCGGATCGGGGTGCTCGAGCACGGCTGCCGTTTGCTGCGCGCGATACGCTTTCAAGGCGGCATCGAGCGAGGCATCTTGCCGCGCGAGAATCGCGGTGGCCGTGAGCGCGGCATTAGTCGCGCCGGCAGTGCCGATCGCGAAGGTGGCAACG
>Ga0208788_1000449_pt1 | contig 20298 bp, 16 predicted proteins | sample Wag4_2014_7_11_3_FD_187363 | JGI IMG/M metagenome (GOLD analysis project Ga0208788, IMG submission 187363) | Fresh water mixed with fracking chemicals microbial communities from Ohio, USA - Utica-2 Time Series FC 2014_7_11 (SPAdes) (version 2) ...
GCTAGTTTGATTTGATAGAGGGAGAAGATTGATGCTTTCAGCATTTGGAATGGCTTTTAAGACACCAGATCTGCGCAAGAAGATCTTCTTCACTCTTTCAATCATGGCTCTATTCCGCTTCGGTTCAGTCGTTCCTACTCCTGGCGTTTCTTACACAGCAGTTCAGACATGTCTTGACCAAGTTCAAACAGGTGGCCTCTTTGGCTTGATCAACTTGTTCTCTGGTGGAGCGCTAATTCAGCTCTCTGTCTTTGCACTCGGCATCATGCCGTACATCACCAGCTCGATCATTATTCAACTTCTTACAGTTGTTATTCCACGCTTTGAAACTCTTAAGAAAGAGGGACAATCTGGCACTGCGAAGTTAACTCAGTACACCCGTTATCTAACAATTGGTTTAGCAGTTCTTCAATCAACAGGTTTGGTTGCAGTAGCTCGTACACCAGGTCGTTTGATCTCAGGCTGTAACGAAGCGATCATTCCTGATACTTCATGGCAGCGCATCGCAACGATGATCATCGTTATGACTGCCGGAACTTCAGTAATCATGTGGCTCGGCGAGCTCATCACTGATCGCGGTATCGGTAACGGTATGTCTATCTTGATCTTCACATCAATCGCAGCAAGCTTCCCTGGCCAACTTTGGAGCATCCGTGTTCAAAAGGGTCTCTTCGCATTCCTCGTTGTTCTAGCGGTCGGAATCGCAGTTGTTGCAGCCGTTGTATTCGTTGAACAAGCGCAACGACGTATTCCTGTGCAATATGCAAAGCGCATGGTTGGTCGTCAGGCTTACGGCGGAACAAGCACCTATATTCCAATCAAGGTAAACCAGGCTGGAGTTATTCCGGTTATCTTCGCTTCATCACTTCTCTACATTCCATCTTTGATCGTTAACTTCACCAATAGCCAAGCAGCATGGGCGGTATGGGTTTCACGTAACCTTGTAAATGGCGATAACGTCTTTTACGTAACTGCTTACTCTGCGCTGATTATCTTCTTCACCTACTTCTATGTAGCGATTACCTTTAATCCAGATGAAGTTGCTGACAATATGAAGAAGTACGGCGGATTTATCCCAGGCATCCGTGCTGGTCGCCCAACTTCTGAGTACTTGCAATACGTTCTCTCACGTATTACAGCACCAGGTTCGCTATACCTTGCACTCGTCGCGATTATTCCTATCGGTGCGCTTATCGTCTTTGGTGCAACTCAAAACTTCCCATTCGGCGGAACTGCGATCCTGATCGTTGTTGGCGTTGGTCTCGATACTGCAAAGCAGATCGAAAGCCAGTTGCAGCAGCGTTCATATGAGGGGTTCTTGCGCTAATGCGTTTAATCCTGGTTGGACCACCAGGTGCTGGAAAAGGAACACAAGCTCAATTCCTATCTGCACATTATTCAATTCCACATATTTCTACTGGCGATATCTTCCGCGCTAATTTGAAAGCTGGAACTGATTTGGGAAATCAAGCGAAAGCATTTATGGATCGCGGCGAACTCGTGCCGGATTCAGTTACCAACGATATGGTCAAGGATCGTCTGACTCATGACGATGTTGCCAACGGCTTTCTCTTAGATGGTTATCCGCGCAATGTTGCACAGGCTGAAGTACTTCGTGCATTCCTGGCAGAAACCAAGACTCCGTTGCAAGCAGCGCTAGAGCTTTCAATCGCGGCAGATGAAATCATCAAACGACTATCTTCTCGTCGCACCTGTCGTGGATGCGGTGCATCCAATGAAGCAGGAGCTACCAATTGCTCTTCTTGCAACAGCACCGATCTTTATCAGCGCGAAGACGATAAAGAAGAGGTTATTGCGCGCCGCCTTGAGGTTTATGAAGAGCAGACCGCACCAATTATCTCGTTTTATCGCTCCGAGGGCCTTTTAATCACAATTCCAGCAGTCGGAACCGTTGCTGAAATTACCGAGCATGCAATTACTGCGCTCGGTCGTTTATCCTAATTAAAGTTATCTCATGGCTATCCAGATAAAAACCCTTGAACAGCTAAAGATCATGCGTCGTGCCGGTTTAGTGGTCGCCGAGATTCATCAAGCGATACGCGATGCGATAAAGCCTGGAATGACAACCAGTGCGCTTGATGCAGTTGCAGCGGCGTGTATTAAAAGAAATGGTGCAACTCCTAACTTTCTTAACTATCACGGCTTTCCCGCCACGATCTGTGTTTCAGTAAATGAAGAAATCGTTCACGGCATCCCGGGCGATCGAATTATCAACGATGGGGATCTAGTCTCTATTGATTGCGGTGCAATTGTTGATGGCTGGCACGGAGATGCAGCATTTTCAGTCGGTGTCGGCACCGTCGACACACAAGATCAAAAACTAATGGATGTATGTGAAGAATCAATGTGGCGTGGAATCGCTGCTGGCAAAGTTGGTGGTCGCCTAACCGATATCAGTGCAGCGATTGAGGGTTATATTGATTCGCAAGGTAAGTACGGAATCTTGCAGGAGTACGGCGGACATGGCATTGGTACCGAGATGCACCAAGAGCCACATGTATTAAATTTTGGAAAGCGCGGTAACGGTCCGGAGCTAATTGTAGGAATGGCGCTAGCTATCGAACCAATGATTACTCGTGGAACTCACAAGACAAAAGTTTTAGGAGATGATTGGACGGTAATTTCTCAAGATAAATCTCGTGGTGCGCACTTCGAACATTCATATGCACTTTTGCCAGATGGCAAACCTTTTGTTTTAACAGCACCTGATGGGGGACGGGCCAAGCTTGCTTCACTCGACATCGAAATCTCAGAGCTGCTTTCTTAGCGCTCATATTCCAGGGGTAGGTGTCAGACCTCACAAATTATGGCCAAAACGTTATCGAAATCCCTTTACCTGGCTAGGCAGTAGCGCATAGCCTTTCTCAAATCCCATCCCTCGTGGGTTCACTCTTAAAGGAGAGTCTTTATGTTGAAAAAGAAAATTGCTAGCGCGGTAGTCATATCGCTCGCAGCTGCAATGGTGATCACGGTAGCACCACAAGCAAATGCTGCGCTAAAAGCTCCAAATGTGGCAAAAGTTGGTGACCAGTGCGTAAAAGCTGGTCGTATAGCAAAGGCGCGTGGCGTAAACGGAACTGATTTAACTTGCACAAATGTAACGACAGGAACTGCAGCCGGATCACGACGTTGGTGGTACGCCGACATGAAACCTTTCGGTTCAGTTGAATGGGTATCTGCATCAGGAATCGGTGGAGGATACGGAACTACTGCGATCGCAATCGGCGAAGCAATGAAAAAAGAGGGTCTGCTTAAGGACTATACGGTTACCTACAAGGCAAATGCTCCTCTCGGACTTGGATACTTCTATGACCAAAAGGGTCGCAAAGACTTATTAATGATTACAGGTTTTGCTATGCCAGGTGGTCTTGCAACTAACGGATCAAAGCTCTCAATTACAACAGCCAATGCAGTTGCTGGTGTAATGCGTGAAGCTGAAGCGTTTGCAGTGCCTAAAAACTCTAAGTACAAGACAATCAACGATTTAATGGCCGACATTAAGGCAAATCCAAAAGGCGTAGCTATCGGTGGCGGTAACTACGGAGGGGTAGACCACGTTACGGTTGCAACTCTTGCAGAAACTCTTGGAGTTAAGGCGCTCGACCTCAACTACATTCCTTACTCAGGTGGTGGAACGTTAGTACCAGATGTAATTGGTGGACGTGTGGCTGTAGGAATTTCTGGCACATCAGAGTTCGCTTCATATGTAGCTGCTGGAAAGATGCGAATTCTCGCAGTTACTTCGCCTAAGCCTTTGAAAGCAATCAAGGGCAAGACTCTCGTTCAACAGGGAGTAAATCTTACTTTCGGTAACTGGCGCGGAATTCTGGCACCAGCAGATCTAGCACCGTCTGACCTCCTAAATACTTTGAAGGTTATAGACACGCTTCACGCTTCTGAATCATGGAAAGACACGTTGGTTGCAAATTCATGGATTGATGAATACCGTTCCGGCAACGCATTCTCATCTTGGATCAAGACCGAGAACACAGCAATCATGAATGTTCTATCTGATTTCAAGTTGATTAAGTAACTGCCCTAGAGCGAGTTAATAATTAGCGCATGAAATTACCTCAAGGTGCAAAGAGTGAGCTCACATTTGTGGGCTCACTCTTTGCCCTTGGCTTATTAGTTTTCTGGGATACGGCACGAAGTGAGCCGCCCGCATTTAATTTAACAATCAGCCCAAAAGTATTTCCTTATGCTGTTGCCCTTTTTCTGATGGGACTTTCAGCCTTTCAAATTATCAAAATTCTGCGCGGGGATGTAGCAACGCCAGAGGGCTTGAACCCTGGTGATCCTATTGAAAAATCAGATTACAAGAATTTCGTCCTTGTTTTGGCCTCGCTCTTTGCTTTTCTATTATTAATTGAACGTGCTGGATTCATAGTTGCAGCATCTGTCACTTTTTTTGGCATTACAGTTGCGTTTGATAATAAAAAGCCATTACGTGCTGCGTTATTTGGATTTATTTTTGTCGTCGCTATATATATTTTTTTTACACAGTTTCTCAATGTTGCGCTACCCGCGGGAATATTTAAGGGTTTCGTATGAGTAGTTTCAATTCCCTTTTAGAAGGTTTTGCAAGTGCGCTGACACTTAGCAATCTTGGTTTTGGACTTCTGGGAACATTTCTTGGCACACTTGTTGGGGTGCTCCCGGGAATCGGACCGGCGCTAGCGATAGCACTACTACTGCCAATTACTTACACAGTCAGTCCAGCTTCTGCTCTGATTATGTTCGCGGCTATCTATTACGGTGCGATGTATGGTGGATCAACGACTTCAATTCTCCTTAATACTCCCGGAGAATCTGGTTCTGTCATGACTGCCCTTGAGGGCAACAAGATGGCTCGAAAGGGTAGAGCTGGTGCTGCACTTGCAACAGCAGCGATCGGATCATTTATCGCAGGAACAATAGCAACGGCTATTTTGGCATTTACAGCGCCATCAATAGCTGATTTGGCAATAAAGGTGGGCGCAGCCGACTATGTAGCACTGATGCTCTTGGCGTTTACAACGGTTTCATCACTCCTAGGAAGTTCAGCGATCCGCGGTTTTATTGCTTTAGCAGTGGGATTAGTGCTCGGATTAGTAGGAGCAGATCTGCAATCGGGTCTAGCCCGTTTAACTTTTGGAAATATGTCTGCAATTGAAGGCATCGAAACCGTCCCAGTGATTGTTGCAATATTTGCTTTAGGTGAAGCTTTATATATCGCAAGTCGATTTAAAAAAGAAGGCTGGAACATTTTGCCAATGAAGGGCAAAGCCTTGATGACTCGTGATGATTGGAAACGTTCTTGGAAACCGTGGATACGGGGAACGGCAATAGGTTTTCCACTCGGAGTCATTCCTGCTGGTGGTTCAGAAGTACCTACATTCTTAAGTTACGCAGTTGAAAAAAATCTAACAAAGCACCCGGAAGAATTTGGCGATGGCGCAATTGAAGGGGTTGCCGGACCCGAAGCAGCAAATAATGCCAATGCTGCTGGCGCATTAGTTCCTCTTTTGGCGCTTGGATTACCCACGTCTGCGACAGCTGCAGTTATTCTCGTCGCCTTTCAAACTTATCAAATCCAACCAGGTCCAACTCTCTTTCTTACTGACGGCGCCCTTGTCTGGACTCTTATTGCTTCATTGTTTATTGGAAATGCCCTTTTACTTATTCTAAATCTTCCTTTAGTGCGCTTATGGGTACAACTACTTAAGGTTCCACGCCCGTATCTCTTTGCAGGAATCGTTACATTTGCACTTTTGGGTTCCTATGCTCTGAATACCTCTACCTTCGATGTGCAGGTAGCAATTGCAATTGGAGTAGTTGGTTTCCTCTTCAGAAGGTATGGCATGCCAATTACTCCATTAATTCTGGGATTGATTCTTGGCCCCAATCTTGAACTTCAATTTAGGCGTGCTTTGCAAATCAGTGCAGGTGATTATGGAACCCTGGTCGCATCCCCATTATCTAAGGTAATTTACTTGGTGCTATTTTTGGTCTTAGTTGGACCTTTGGTCTGGAACTTTAAGAAGAAGCTTGCTCTTAAGAAGTAAATGGCGCCTGAAAAACTTCTGCCTTGGGCGCGCCCGCTCTTACTGAGTTCTACCCTTACTCAAGCTTCCATTTACGTTCTGCGCCCGATGGTTACCTATAGAGCAATAGAATTAGATGCCAGCACTTATGAGATCGGAATTGTTGCTGCACTTTATGCTCTCTTTCCGGTGCTTTTGGCGCTGCAATTTGGTCGACTGGTCGGAAAGATGGGGGAAGGCAAGTTCATAATTGCCGGGACCACATCGATGGCGATTACTGCCGCAGCCCTGATCTTTGCCAACTCGGTTATTACTCTCGCAATTGCAACTGCCTTTGCTGGTGTTTCACACTTAGCCTGTATGGTGGGCGGCCAATCAATGGTTGCACTTCGCGCACCTCGCGAAAATTATGACAAATATTTTGGTTATTACACATTTAGCGCCTCCCTTGGCCACTTACTGGGGCCACTTATTGCAGCACTCGTCGCAGGTTCTGATGGAACGCTTCCCAAGTCAACTTCAAGTGCTTTTCTTTTAGGTTTCGTTCTTTGCGTGGTTGCGTTGATGCCGGTTATCAGATGGCGCAAAGAAAAGCCAAGTGTCGAAGCTAAATCTGATGAAGGCACTTACACCGCAGCTCTAGCGCTTTTGAAGAAGCCAGGGATATTGGCTGCTATTTATGTTTCACTTGCAATCTCATCTGTTGCGGATGTACTTGTTGTTTTCTTGCCACTATTTGGAACAGAAAACAATTTCTCTCCTTATGCCATCGGAATTATTCTTGCTATTCGCGCTGGCACAACGATGATCTCTCGTTTCTTCCTTGGCAGGTTAAGCGCACGCTTCTCGACTTATCAACTCTTAATGGTGAGCACGATGGTTTCTGTTTTGGCATGTGCAGGTATGGCATTTGCCGATACTCCGCTAGCACTTGGTGCAATTGTTTTTATCGCTGGCTTTTCACTTGGAATTGGGCAGCCGTTAACTATGTCCCTTGTTTCACAGAAGACCGCTGCAAATGAACGTGCCCTTGCAGTATCAGCTCGCTTAATGGGTAATAGATTTGGTCAGTTTCTAGTGCCGGCTGCCGCAGGCGCACTCGCGGCATCGGCGGGTGCAAGCGGAGTATTTATCGGACTTTCCGTATTACTGGCCACCTCGCTCTTTGGTGCGGCAAGCAGGTAACCTTCCTCTCATGGAGTGCGCATGAGCCAACAGAACCAAGTTGAGTTCACCCTCTGGTTACGTGAAAACCAGAAGGCTTTTCTGCGCGCCGCAAAGGTAATTTGTTTCGATACGCAAAATGCCGAAGACGTTCTGCAAGAAGCTTTGGCTGATGTTTACAAACGTTGGAGCAAGATCCGTAGCCACGAAAATCCTGAGGCTTATTTAATGCGGGTAATGGTGAGTAAGCATGCAGATATGCGCCGCAAATGGTTGCGCCGCCAGCAAGAGAAGGAAACTTCTTGGGACCTGGCTGAAAACATTCGCGACTTAGTTGATCAAACTGATGATGTAACGCAGCGCTTACTTGTTCAAGCAGCTCTAAAAACATTGAGCGCAGCACAACGTGCGGTTCTTGTGTTGATATACGAACACGGCATGGTCTTGCGAGAAGTTGCTGATGTTTTGCAGATTCCTATGGGCACAGCTGCTTCTCACTTAGCGCGAGGTAAAGCAGCGGTCGCGGCTTATGTCGAGTTGGTTCCGGAGTTAGAGAAGTCGGCAAAGAAAGAGTTGATCGGAAGCTCTCAAAGATCAAATGAAATCGAAACGGTAATCGCGGAAGTGGTGGATAACAATGAGTGATGTAGATCCACTAATCAAACGCGAAATGCAATGGATGGCTTTAGGAGTCCTGGAAAATCGTGATCTTGCTCCAATAATTATCGCTAGGGTGCGCCGTCAAAGAATTCGTCGTGCGTTAATTTCAGCGCTCGGCGTAATCGCAGTTGGTGCAACAAGTATTGGTGTTTATGAAGTGATTCAAAGACCAGCACCAATTGTTGTGGCAGCTGACAATGGAGTTAATGGTACTAATGCAGGAAGCCAGCCTGAAATAATTGGTCTGCAATCTGACTATCCAGTGACTTGGGAGCAAAGCGTTGGTGACCTAGGTGCGATTAGTGGTGCGGGCGGAATCGGTGACACACTTGGTGGTTTAACTGCTACTGGCTTAAAGATTTCTTGGGAACAATGCGGCAAGGGGGCATGTCCGATTACCTGGATTTTAAGTTTGCAAAATAACACCCAAGATTTGATTTCAACTGCGCCATCTTTAGGTATTTTCACCAGCCATACGCCGATAGTCAGCGACTCAAGGCCAACAACTGTTCTGCCAGGGGGAACGGCGTTACTGGTCTATACATTCCCTGAGTTCAAGGATTCCTTGGAGACGTCTCCGCGTGAGACATGGCAGTGGAACTGGTACTTAGCTCAACTCCGATAGGAGTCTGAGCGGTTCAAATAGCTCAACTCCGATAGGAGTCTGAGCGGTTCAAATAGCTCAACTCCGATAGGAGTCTGAGCGGTTCAAATAGCTCAACTCCGATATGCAACCCCTATTTTCTCTTCTTTCGGACGCATAAATTAGCCCCCATAGTGCGGTGAGCACTATGAAGCCATACCCGTGGCTTCACCTATCTATATGGGGGAAATGTGAAAAAGAAACTAATCGCTGGGGCTGCTTCCCTAGCAATGCTGGCGGGGTTGATCACTGCTACTTCAGCAAGTGCTGCAACTATCCGCTTGCCTAAATCTCCAATGGCTGCCTGTGTAATTCAAAACGGCATCTATTGCATCGAATCGGTAACTATTGCTACTGGCTCAGGTCAAAAAATTCCTTTGACTTACGTACCTAGCGGAGCAGAAGTTCCAGCTAAGAAGACACCGGTTGATTTCTTTGCACCCGTTGCACAGATCAAGGGTGGCAAAGTAATCGACAATAACTGGTGGATGTCTCAGTACCAGCGCGATGTACTTACATCTGGCACGTTTGTCATGCAAGATCTATCTTCACTTTTCGGGACAGCAAATCACCCAGAACAGGGTGCGAAGTTCGATCCAAAGACAAAGACCTATGACATCAATAAGCCACTAGATTTCTATAGCTATCCAATGGATTGTTGGAATAACGCAACTAAGTCATCAACCAAATCAACATTTGGTGCTTGCTACAAGGGTTCAGTTGCCTTCATGCAAGATAACGAAGTTAAGTTCTTCTTCTTCTATCCAACTGCTGCAGAGGCAGCAGCTCAAATCACTCGTTTCACCGGTGTAACTTTCGTTGACCTTGCTGAACTATCAGCAACTCAACAACGTCCAGTATTCGGAACAACATACGATGCGACGGCAAAGACATTTGCAGCAACAGAAGGAATCATCATTCCTATCTGGGTAACACGTGATGCACTAGTTAACGGATGGGCTGTTGCCGGTACACCTGCTGCAGTCCCTGCAGATCCAGTAGCCGATGCAACGACAGCAACTCCAACAACTGAGAGCGCAACTGCAGAAGCAACAGAGCTTGCCGCAACTGCGCCTCTTGCTCCAGAACCAGGTGTTGCCGTTGGTACACCCGCTGAAGCTGGTCGCGCACTTGCCGGTCGTTGGACACACCCTGATTGGCAAGGCCTAAACCTTGGCGCACTTGGTTATGACGGACTCTATGTTGAAGCACGTACTCCAAACGAGTTCGTATCAAGCATGCTCTTCGTCGATGTTCTTCCAACACTTACAGGTTCTGATAAAAAGACCAACCTTGCAGGTCAGGTGGGAAACAAGGCTTATGCAGTAAGCCTTGATTCAGATATCGTAATTACGGTTAAAGTTCGCGTTGGCGAAATGCAGACTGGCGTTACCGTTGCGGTTGGTACAGATATCGTTGTTAAGCAAGAGCCAGGTGGCGAATACAACGCAATATCAATTACTGGTACTCCTGTAACAGTTCCTCTAGCGAAGAACGTTAAGGATTGTGAAGGCGAAGAAGGCATTTCAAAAGCCAACGTTCGTCAATTCCAGATGATTGCTATGGCAGCCAACGATGACAACTCCGGCTTCGGTGTTGAGGGTACTTCTGGTGGAATGTATGTCGGTTCAAATGGTGTCTGTGGACTCTCAACTCCAGTATGGAGCGAAGAGGAAAAGGCATTTACATGGCGTGCAGCTGCTCCTCACTTTGCACCAGATGGTGTGACAGTGAACAAGGGCTTCTACAAGGCTGTTATTCCTACAGCAGATGCTGCACTTCTTTGGGGCATGACTAATCCAAACGATGCTGCATCAGCTCTAGAAATCTCTCTTACAACAGAAGAAGGCGGAACTGCAGCGTTCTTAAAGAACATCAGCGTGAAAAACGGCCGAATCATCATCGATGTTTCCGGCTTTGAATACTCACGTCCAAAGCTCAAGATTGGCATCAAGAAGGGCTACAAGCCAGCTGCCAAAATCTTGAACAAGACAACAATCACATGCTTAAAGGGCAAGGCAGTAAAGAAAATCACTGCAGTCAAGCCATCATGTCCAAAGGGATACAAGAAAAAGAAGAAGTAATTTCACAACTTCTTACATATAGATGAACGAGGGCAAATCGTTCCCGATCGCTATTCACTCAGCGATCGGGAACGATCTCTTCATAAATAAACAATCTTTTTAGACTGGGGATCACATGAAGCGTTTAGGAAAATTAGGGGTACTACTGATTTCAGTAGCACTTATTGCTCCGACGCTCGCCCATGGTGCAGATTCCATTCCCGAACAATGGGCGCCACTTTCAGCTCCCGGCGCTGGCTATATCGGCTATGAAGCTAACGAAGCCGCCTTTGCAAATACCGAGGCATCAACCTGGATTAACTTCACTTCAGATAATGGAAAATTTGATGGCAAAGTAACAAAAGTTGCCATCTGTAATACCGGTGCTGAAGATGGATGTGCCTTTACAGTGCACTCTTTCTATCGCGCGGTTTTGCCTGTTTGCCTTGATGGCTCAGATTTCAACTGCATCTCTGAAATTTTTGCTACCGATGCAACCGGAAAAAAGTTAACAGTTGGCTCAGCCACTGTTTTTCCGAAAGATAACCCACAAGCATTCGCCGGCAATAAAGCGCTAAATGTTCCTCGCGGAACTGGCGCAGCCCTTGTCTCTATTCCAGATGCGCCACACGCTGGGGGAGATAAATACCTAATCAAGACAACGCTTTCAGCTAGCCGCACCAATGAACAATCAGGATTTGAAACCCCACGACTTGGCGCCTCTATCTCTGCGGTCAAAGTTATAGAAGGAGATTTCTTCGATCTCGCAACAGATACAACAACTGCGAAATATGACCGAGTAGGCCGAATCCAGGTAGGAACCACTCAAACTAAACCAATCAGCGACCCGAAGCCTTCCAAGCTCTGCGTTGCAGTTTCAACGACTCAATGTGCGCTTCCTTACTCAATGCCTAAGGAAGTCTCCTTCGGTTTCTCACTTCGCCTTAACACCAATCTCTCTGGATGGTTGCACGGTCGCATGAAAAATGCAGTCATTGATTACAACACAACTAATGGAGTTACAAACTTAACCGTCAACGCAAATCCCATTGCCGTTCCAATGATTGATGTTTGGAGCAAGAGCGATGATCTTTCAGATGCTCATGTTTCAGCATATCTTTCACAATTCTGGGGCGGTGAAGCGATGCACTATCCAGTAACAAATGAAAACTTAGGTCTTCCAATTGCCGATTCCGAAAAGACTCGTACTGGCATGAAGAACATCTCCTTTAAGCACCTAAATACCAATTTCTCTAAATCTTCCATGGACAATTTCATGCTCTGGCTTCCAGTTGCTAAAGATAAAGCGGCAGCCATGCCAACCCAATGGCGCTTAGGCACAATGACCGACAATGGTTCTGGCCCGGTGCGTGAGTGTCTTGATAAAGAGAAGGCTTTGGCGGGCGTTGTAACAACTAACTCAACAATGTACCTAGATGGCCCACCAACATATAAAGATGGCACTTTAGATTACAAAGTTGCTTCGACTCACTACGAAGCAGATGGCACCACAGTATTCAAAGGCACTTACGAACTAATCATGTCATCGGCGCTTGCACGTTGTATCTACAAATTTACAGCTGCACCAATTAGCGCAACCGTTTCAATCACCTCTGAAAACGGCGAGGCAAATGCCGCAACCACAGTTATCAATGAAAAGAATGGGTGGCTAAAGCTCGGTGCTTATGGCTTCACATTCTCTTCTCCAACAGTTCGCGTAAAGCTAACTCAAGAAGCGGCACCAGCACCAACTCCTTCACCGGTTGCAACTGTTAAACCCGCTGCCGCCAAGAAAGCAACGATTACTTGTATAAAAGGAAAGACTTCCAAGAAAGTAACAGCCATCAATCCAAAGTGTCCAACGGGGTATAAGAAGAAATGAAGAAAATATTCATTGCGCTTTGCACGGTATTCGCTCTAACTCTCGGAGTATTTTCTCCAGTTATTGCTGCGGATATTCCAGATGAACAGTTAACAACCCCCCGTCCTCCAGTTGAAAATACGGGCGGCTATTCAGGCGCTTATTACGATGACCAAAGAACTTTATTTAGAGCATTTACTTATCTCGAAGCCTGGGCAAACAGAGATTATGCTGTTGCTGGTGCGATAACTTGCAGGTCAGCAACAGAAGAACCTTGTAGTAGTAGTGATTACGTCTTTTTTGAAACCCCCTTGTCGCCTTGTTCTGCGATGTTAACAAAAGATTGCATTATTTCTTTAGCTGGCGCCATAGGCGATGGGACTCTTGTCAACGCAACTTTAGTTGAAACAGTAACTTCCTCTTTCCCATATTTAGGATTAGATCAGCTTATTAAGTACGCAACACCATTTACAGGAAATCCGTCACGCGGAATTCCGGATAGTGGCTTTGCCTCAATTTGGAAAATTCCAGGCTTAATTCACCAAGGTGGCGAAGAGTATTTACTGATTCCAAAACTTAATGGCCAGTTTCAAGATGTAAAAGGCACCAAACCTTCCAATTTGGATGTTGGCCTTTTTGCAGTTTCAAGACTCCCAATTGCGGGCCGGCAATCTGATACATGTTTTTTCACTACTAAAACTGATTGTTTTATTCGCTGGGCGCACACTAAGGATTCAACTTTTGCCGTCTCCCTAAAAACTCGCTCCAAGATAATTGGTTGGTTCCATGGGCGCCTTACATCACCTGAAATCAGCAGTGAAAAATTGAGTGACGGTCAAACTCAAATTACTATTCAGGGTGCATCTATTTCAGTACCAACACTTGCAGTATGGGCTAAGAATTCAGATCTTCCTGCGCGCCTGGATCAAATGATTGAAGAAGAATTTTTGCAGCGAGGGACGCAATTTGCAGGGACTGCATACTTTGTGGGAGATCCAAGAGTTAGGGGTACCCAAGCGGTAATAGATGATCGCAATCCATCATTTGATAGTAAATTCTTTGAAAGATACATGCTCTGGGTTGAGGTAGCCAAAGATAAGGCGTATACCAATGCTTCTACTTGGTCTTTCCGCACAATGCAGGATTATCAAGATTACGCTAAATGCATCGGCGATTCTGGCGTTGCCGGAATGGTTACCACCAACTCAAATGCCTATATTGCAGGTCCACCGAAGTTCCAAAACGGAGACTTGGCCTATAAAGTGGCTTCACCACATTACGACTCTAAAGGCCAAGTGCAAATTGGAACCTACGATCTAGCGATTCGTTCTGACATTGCACGTTGTATATACGGATTCACCAGCGCCCCAATTCAAGCAACACTCAGCGTTGTCTATGCAGATGGTGAAGCCAAGAAAGCTACAACTCTCGTATCGGAGAAGAACAATTGGCTACGCCTTTCAGCTAAAGGTTTCACTTATTCAAACCCAACTATCAAAGTAAGACTGTCGCAAGAAGGTTCTCCAACTCCTACCCAAACACCAACTGCTGCTAAACCCGCAGCTACAAAAAAGAGTTCAATCACCTGCGTTAAAGGTAAGACAACCAAGAAGGTAACCGCTATAAATCCAAAGTGTCCAACGGGGTATAAGAAAAAATGATCAAAAAGTTAATTGCTACAGCAGCATCTTTAATTGTTCTATCAGGTCTAGCACTTCCAGCTGTTGGAGCCGACATTCCAGACGAGCAATGGTCGCTGCCAACAGCCAGCATCCCATCTAGTTCAGAGAATCAAGGAATTGTTATTCAAGAAAACCTTCAAATTGCAGAGAACACTTCTGTGCTTGGAGGAAATCTTGCTGGTACAAATGACCAATCACAGGTTCGCTACTGCGCATCTGTCGATGATGAATTCTGCAGCGTGGTAAAAAGTATGTTTTTTGACGCAATATTGCCAAAATGTGAGAGTAATAGTGCAACCAATTGCGTTGCCGGTATATCTGCTATTTCTGCTTCTGGCCAAGAAATAAATGGAACCTTCGTCAGGAATTTCCCTGATGCTGGCTTTACAGACTTCCCCGCTGCGCCTACAAGAAATCTCCCGCAAGGCAGTAGTCCGAGTTTATGGAAAATTCCAGGGCTATTAAATGGCGGTGGCACGGATGAGTATCTTGTGAATTTCACCCTTCGTGGGGGAGTCTCAAACCAACAAGATAAGTTTGGTTTTTATAGTTATTCATCATTCGTATCTCCAGTAAGCGTCAAACCAGGAAGATATGGGCGTTTTCAAAAGAAGGATGCACGGGGAAAGGATCCCGTAACTTGCGTTCAGTTGGCTCTCGCTTGCGGACCAGAGATGCTCTATCGCAGTGCCGATGACGTAAAAATGTGTGCATCAATTGAAGAAGGTGCGTGCGCAGCAAAGCAGTCATTCCCAACCGGATACAGATTTAAGCTTAAGGTTCGATTGAGCACCTCTCCGACTGGCTGGATTCACGGTCGAATCAAATCTCCGGAGGTTTCCATTACAAAGTCTGAATACGGAATAGAACTCACTATTGCAGGTGAACCAGTCGTTGTTCCTGTAATCGGAGTTACTCAGTCATATGCTTCACTTCCTGAAAATATGCGTAGTTTTTATAAGGGACAAAGTGGGTTGTCATTTGGTGAGCAGGGGCCAACTGGTCGCCGAAATCAACTTTCAATGCCAGCCCCTGATCGAGAGAATACTTTTGCCGAGTACGCACTTTGGAACAATTACATCAAGGACAAAGCAAATGCATCTCCAAGCTTCTGGACAGCCCGAAGCTTGGATGTACCCGCAGATTCTGCGCAGTGCTTTAAAGATACGTCTAAATTTATTGGCGTTGTAACTACGAATGCGATGATGTATTCAGGTGGCCCACCTGCATTCAACAAGAGTCAAGGAACACTCGAATACAAAGTAGGCTCACCACATTTAACTTCAAAAGGTGAAGTATTTAAAGGTTCATATGATTTGCAGGTTAGTTCAGAGGTTGCGCGTTGCTTGTACAACTTCACGAGCGCTCCAATTCAAGCAAGTGTGTCCGTCATAAATGAAGCGGGCGAAAATAGTGTTGCAACTACAATCGTTAATGAAAAAGACGGTTGGTTACGTTTAGCAGCGTACGGCTTCACTTTCTCTAACCCAACTGTAAAAGTGAAGCTCACTCAAGAATCAGCTGCTCCGGTGCCTTCCTCCTCAGCCTCACCAACCCCATCGCCAAGTGCTTCAGCAAAACCGGTGGCTATTAAGAAAACCTCAATTACTTGCGTTAAAGGAAAAACAACCAAGAAGGTAACTTCAGTTAATCCAAAGTGCCCAACCGGATATAAGAAGAGATAGAGATATGAAAAAACTTGTAACGGCTGTGATTGCCTTCGGATTAGTTCTCGGTAGTACCTCTGCAATTAACGCAGCTGTGCGAGCAGATCTGACTCGAGCTGAGCAAGGCATCAACATCTCTGAAGGCGAGACTTTCGGCCATCAGCCGCCTGCAATGTTTGGATTTGAAGGCGGAAATCCCGACCCTTACTTCACTTTCTGCAATTCATTGAAGGATAAAGCGTGCGTAGAAGCCAAGAATATGATGTTGTGGAGCCATTTTTCACCATGTTCTCTCGGGTCCGCGACAAATTGCATAGATAGTTTCTACGCGGAGGATGAATCTGGAAAAAGAATCCAAGGTGAGTTTGTTCGATATACCAATGAAGACAGTAAATTTTCATTTGAAGAGAGTCCTTCAAACAATTTCCCCAAAACAAAGGGAATGGGTGGCGTGTGGCGAATTCCTGGACTTACAGGTGCAACAACCGATCTCTATTTCGTATCGACATACGCCAACATGGATGTGCAAAAGGTTGTCGGCTCAGAGCTCTCAGGGGAGCAGTTTTCCTACAATCAATTTGAATCTGGAATATCGCCCATTAAAGAGATCACGGGTGCATACACAGCATCCTTTGCTTCAGATTCAAGCAATAAATCCCTAGACGGTTCTAGGTCTGGCGGGGTTGGCTCCAGTTACGCTTTGGATATTTCTGCACGAGATAACTGCGTAATGCTTGAAACCGGAAAGTGTTTACAACGTCAAGATTTCCCACCCAATTATCGTTTTGGATTAACAATCAAGGTAGGCAAGAAGTTATCTGGTTGGTTCCATGGGCGCATTTACCGTCCAGTTCTCACTATTTCGCCGCAACCAAGTGGTCAGCTCATTCAAATAGATGCACTCCCTGTTTTGGTTCCTTCAATTCTAAAGAAGGTGCCAACATCAGAGATTACGCAGGAGCTAAGAAATTATCTTTCACAAGATCGTCAATTTGGTGAAGGCTCTGGTTACTTGATGCCTGGTAGTTCTGGAAAAGATGCGCTTGACCAAGCAGCTTTATGGATACCGCTCATAAAAGATACTGCAACAAAATCGCTCCAATACTGGAGTTTCCGTATGTTAAATACAGGTAGCGAAGGTCCAGATGTCCAACGCTGCTCAAATGCATCATCAGATATATCTGGAATCGTAACGACAAATGCGTTGACTTATAGCGCAGGTCCACCTGCATACAACAAGAGCGAAGGCACTTTGGATTACACAGTCTTAGCTCCTCACTACACATCAAAAGGTGATCTTGCTATCGGCACATACGATCTACTCCTGAAATCAGAGGTTGCACGCTGTATCTATGGTTTCTCAAAGGCGCCAATCTCGGGCACGATTTCAATCGTAGGCGAATCAGGTCAGAACAATGTTGCCACGACGATAGTTAATGAGAAAAATGGTTGGCTCTTCATGAGTGCAAATGGTTTCTCATATTCTTCTCCTACGGTGAAAGTGAAACTAAGCCAAGAAGCGGAAGTCGTCGCCACCCCAACACCAACACCGAGCGCCTCTTCTAAACCAGCTGCTAAGGCTGTCACAATTACCTGCGTTAAAGGTAAAACGAGTAAAAAGGTAACTGCGGTAAAACCAAAGTGTCCTGCCGGCTTTAAGAAAAAGTAGTCATATGAAGAAAGTTTCACTTCTTGCAATCGCCCTGGTTCTTTCATTACTGCCTCAGCAAATGGGATTTGCCGCTACCGAAGATGAGCAATGGCCAATCCCGAATGAAGTTGCACTAGGACATCACTCAGTATTGATTGGTGAACAAAGCGGAGGGTTTGGAAGCTACTCTCAATTAACTACTCAATACGATAAGGGAAATTTTCTTTGTAAATCGGTTGTGGATGAACATTGCAGTAAAGGGTGGTTCTATGACTACAACGCTGTATTTCCCGTTTGCGAAAAGGCATCTCAGGTTAATTGCATTGAAGGCTTAACAGGTAAAAACGATCTAGGCGAAGTAAAGAATGCAATTTTTGATCAATATACATATGTAAATCATCCAAATATGTATGTAGGAGATCTTGCAAGTGGTGTTCCAATGGCTGGTGCGCCAAGCATATGGAAACTGCCCGGTCTTCCGCACGCCGGCGGCGATGAGTATGCAGTTATTGCCGGTCTTGATGGCCTCTACCACAAGACTGATGCGAACTATCGTTATGAAGATTTCTACCTTTCCCTTTCGCCTGTTTCCCGAAAGTCAGGTATTTGGGCGGGAACAGATATAAACGGTTTTGAAAATTATTCGAAATGCATTCAGAAAACTAACCCAAACGGGCAGGGTTATTTGGCGTGCGGTGGAGGCGCACAAGAGTTCGGCAACTTTAAATGTGCAGTAAAAACAAATCAAAATGGTGATTGCTACTTACAGCGACCGTTCCCCGTGAACGCCCGTTTCGAGATAAAAGTTCGCTTGGCCAAGGAACCAATCAGTTGGCTTCATGGGCGCATGCTTAACCCTCTGATCGAAATTTCAAGCGGAACATCGGGAGGTGTGAACTTAACCGTTGAAGCCGGATCAGTTAAGGTTCCGACCTTTTATTACGGAAATCAGTATTCAGCATTGGATTCAGATATCAAGAAGTATTGGGACCAATGCTTACCAGCAAGGACCTGCGGCTTCTCTACGCGAATTTCAGGTTCTGATTTCCCTAATGAAAAGAATGGGAATTTGCGCAACGTTCAGGACTATGCGGAATCATTTGGTGACCGAGCCCTCTCATTGATATCCACATTCGCGAAGGCAGCATCGGAAAAATCTGTTGCCGTACCAAGTTTCTGGAGTTTACGTTCTCTCACAAAAAATGAAATGACCAGGGCAAATGGCTGCTTTAGCGCCGGATCTGGAATTAAAGGAATTGTTACTACAAATTCAACGACTTACTCTGAAGGTCCACCAACCTTTATCGACGGGTCATTGAGATACAAAGTTGCCTCTGCGCATTTCAATCCTGATGGCAGCGAATTTAAGGGTACATATAACCTTGTGATTAGATCAGATGTTGCCAGATGTCTATATAAATTTAGCGCTGCTCCTCTCTCGGCGACCATTGAGGTAGTTAGCGATAACGGGCAGCCTTCAATAGCTACGACAGTTTTCGGAGAGCGTAAGGGATGGGTTGAATTAGCAGCTTATAACTTTGGGTTCTCAGCACCAACAGTTCGAGTAAAACTAAGCCAAGAGGTAGAGGCTGTCGTTACTCCAACTCCTTCGCCAACCCCAACACCGAGCGCCTCACCTAAACCCGCTGCTAAGGCTGTCACAATTACCTGCGTTAAAGGTAAAACCAGTAAAAAGGTAACTGCGGTAAAACCAAAGTGTCCTGCCGGCTTTAAGAAGAAATAGAGGATCAAGTGAAGGTTTTTCGTACCAAGTTCTTTCAGACCTTTATCTTGATTACCGTTGCCTACCTTGGTGTTGTGGTTCTTATTTCTCAAAGCCCTGCAGGTGATGCAACCGCGATCGATGACAAGTTGATCGAGATGAGTTCGGATAACCGCCTTGAACTATTAGTGCAGATCACCGGAGTAAATCCTCTTGAAGGAACTGCTAATGCACGTGTCTTGCCATGGCCAAATAGCGATGATGTCGGATTCCGCTTAAAGAGTGGTTGGGTGCCAAGCCAAGACGTTGACTTAATTGTTGACTCAGTAATTGGCGCAAGTAATGGCGGAAGTAATACCTATAGCTTTAAGAAAGATGTTCCAACTGGTGGCTTTGATGTCCAGATAGATGAGCAACCAGGTGCTGGGCCACGTTCTGATGTCGGCTGGTACCCAATGGATAAGTACTCATTTGAAATTCCAATGAGTGCAATCGGTACTTTGGAAAACGGCGATCAAGCAACTCTAAACATCTTGCCCCTGGATTACACCAAGAAGATCGATACTTTTGATATCCATATGATTCATGGGCTCTGGAACGATGCCTTCACAACAGTGACTATGGATGATCTAAAGTCTTTTGATATGGCAGTTGAAGAATTCAATAACGGACAATCTTCTTCAGTATTTGAAGCGGTACGTTCTAATTCAACTAAGTTGCTAGTAACTATTATTTTGTTGTTGATGATCACTGCGATGATTTCAGTGACGATCATGACTTACATGGTGGTTACCGGGCAACGCCCACCAACGCTTTCATCACTTACATGGGCGGCAGCACTTACCTATTCTTTGATCTCACTTCGCGGCTTAATGCCGGGCTCGCCGCCGATCGGCATCTTCGTGGACAAGATCTTCTACTTCCCAGCCCTGATCGTGACCTTGGTCTGCTCTCTCTGGGTATTGGTCACCTGGGTTCGCCGCGAGGATTTCCAGAGCTAAATCCGCCTTTTCGCCCGAAAGGCTGGGCGTGTCTAAGGGGTCCAATAGGGGCGATTTAGCCAATTTCCCTTTATAAGGGGGCAGCCTTTAGACTGCACCTTCGCGCCTAGCGAAAATCCTGAGGGTTTTTGGTGGG
>Ga0208788_1000453_pt1 | contig 20224 bp, 16 predicted proteins | sample Wag4_2014_7_11_3_FD_187363 | JGI IMG/M metagenome (GOLD analysis project Ga0208788, IMG submission 187363) | Fresh water mixed with fracking chemicals microbial communities from Ohio, USA - Utica-2 Time Series FC 2014_7_11 (SPAdes) (version 2) ...
CCATTGAACAACATGTTTACTATTCCTTGATACTGACCTTGCTAATCTGGGTATTGGCATTTTACATTTACAAAAAAACGGACATCTGATGAAGTTCATTTTCACCTTAATAGTTACTTTTAACTGCTTCCTGGCAATCAACGCCCAACAACATCATTCAGCCATCAAACAAGCTGCAATGGAAATGGGAAATGCACTTGTAAAAAAAGATGGTGAACGTTTTCTAAGCTATATGCATCCATCCATGATTAGCCTTGCAGGAGGAAAAACCCAATTAAGGGTGATGGCAGATTCTGCTTTCAAGGTTGTTGAACAGGTTGGAGGAAGGGTTAGTCGTATTAGTTTCGGTAATCCATCTCCGGTGCTTCAACATAGGAACACACTTCAGGCTGTTATCTCACAGCAGATGCTTTTGACAACTTTACTCGGGAATGCTGAATTGTCTTCATCACTTATAGCGATTTCAGCGGATAAAGGTAAAACCTGGACTTTCATCGATACTAATCTATTCAGTGTAAGACAGATTAAATCAGCTATGCCTGATATCAGCCCTGAGCTTGCTATTCCAAAGGCTGCCCCGCCAAAGTTTATGCTGAACGAGCAATAGTAATCCTAAATACGTTAAATTTAATGCTCCAAAACTTTTAAAATGAAGAAAATACTTTTTTTCCTTTTGTCCTTTTCTATGGCATCAGGAATTAATGCACAAAAGAAAAAGGCCAGTGAGCCCAAACAGCCTACCCAACCTACAGTCTATGATCAGGCATTGCTTGGCAATGTTAAATACAGGCTTATAGGGCCTTTTCGTGGTGGCCGAAGTGGTGCTGTAGCAGCAAGTTATAAGAATCGGAATACCTTTTACTTCGGTGCTACCGGAGGTGGTGTATGGAAATCAACCGATGCTGGAAATAACTGGAAAAATATCAGTGATGGCTTTTTTGGCAGTTCAATAGGCGCATTGGAAGTGGCTCCATCCAACGACAACATCATCTATGTTGGCGAAGGTGAGAATACAGTTCGTGGAAATGTGTCCGAAGGTCTTGGCGGGATGTGGAAAAGTATTGATGCCGGTAAAACATGGACCAATATTGGACTGAAAGATGGCAGGCATATCACAAACATCATTGTTCATCCTGACGATGCCAATATTTTATGGGTTGGCGTGATCGGACACCTTTTTGGTCCCAATAAGGAAAGGGGTGTTTTTAAATCTACCGACGGTGGAAAATCATGGAAGCAGGTTCTTTATATCAATGAACAGACTGGCATCAGCGATTTGGTTATGGAGCCTGGAAATCCTTCCGTTTTATATGCAGGTTCTTGGCGTGTTATTCGCACACCATATAGCCTTGAAAGTGGTGGTGATGGAAGCGGACTGTGGAAGAGTACAGATGGAGGTGAAACATGGAAGAATATCACTGCTTCTAAAGGATTACCAAAGGGTACATGGGGAATTGTTGGTGTTGCCATTGCGCCCTCCAATACCGATAAGGTTTATGCAATCATTGAAAATGACAAAGGTGGTTTATATATGAGTGAAGATGGTGGTCAATCCTGGTCTTTACAAAGTAGCGACAACAATATCCGTCAGCGTGCATGGTATTACACAAAGGTCTTTGTTGACCCCAAAAATGAAAACCTGGTTTATTGTCCCAATGTTAATTTCATGAAAAGCAGGGACGGTGGAAAAACTTTTCAATCTGTAAGAACACCTCATGGTGATCACCACGACCTCTGGATTGATCCCCTGGATGGAAAACGTATGATTGTCGCTGATGATGGTGGCGCACAGGTGAGTTTTGATGAAGGGAATAACTGGAGTTCTTACATGAATCAACCTACTTCACAGCTCTACAGGGTAAGTACGGATAACTCCTTCCCATACAGAGTGCTCGCTGCCCAGCAGGATAATTCTACACTGCGTGTGAGATCAGCAACTTATGGTGCATACATAACTGAGCAGGACTGGGATGTAACTGCCGGTTCAGAGAGTGGTTATGTAGTGGCAGATCCTACTAATCCTGATATCGTATATGGTGGAAACTACGGTGGATACCTTTCCAGACTTGATCACAGAACAGGTGAGAACAGGGCCATCTCTGTCTGGCCAGACAATCCGATGGGCGCAGGTGCAGATGTGCTGAAGTTTCGTTTTCAGTGGAACTTCCCCATTTTCTTCTCCCCACATAATCCGAAAAGGCTTTATTGTGCAGGAAATGCCTTGTTCATGACCGAAAATGAAGGTGCCAGCTGGACGCAGATTTCACCTGATCTCACTACTAACGATAAATCCAAGCAATTATCAAGTGGCGGTCCCATCACCAAAGACAATACCTCGGTAGAATATTATTGTACCATCTTCACTGCAACAGAAAGCACCTTAGAAAAGGATCTGTTGTGGACAGGCAGTGATGATGGATTGATTCACATTAGCAAAGACGCTGGCAAAAACTGGAGTAATGTTACGCCAAAAGATGCGCCGCAATGGATGATGTGGAATGCCATCGAAGTAGATCCCTTCAAAAAGGGAGCGGCTTACATTACTGGTACCCGATACAAGTCAGATGACTATGCTCCATACGTGTACAAAACTGAAGATTATGGGCAGTCCTGGAAATTGATTACAACAGGAATCAATCCTATGCATTTTACCCGTGTGGTGCGTGCTGATCAAAAAAGGCAGGGATTACTTTATGCGGGAACTGAGTTTGGCATGTACATCAGTTACAACGATGGCGCAAGCTGGCAGCCATTCCAGCTGAACCTGCCTGTAGTTCCCATTACGGACCTCACTTTTAAGAACAACGACCTCATTGTGGCTACGCAGGGAAGGGCATTGTGGATATTAGACGATCTTTCACAAGTGCAGCAAATGGATCCTGCCATTAAGTCAAAGTCATTGTTTGCCTATAAAACGAACCCTGGATACAGGATCCCACCCCTTATCAGCAGGTGGGGCCGGATGGCAGGAACTCCGGCCAATGTTGCCATGAATCCGGCTAAAGGTGCTGTAATCAATTTCTATGCTGGTAATGTTACTGATTCAAGTACGGGTTCTGTTGCAGTTTATGATAACAATAAAAAGCTTATCAGCAGGTTTGCTACAGATTCAAAAACTGCTTCCTTGAAACTTGTACAGGGGAATAATCAGTTTGTTTGGGACATGCAGTACCCGGGTGCTGAAAAGATTGAAGATTTGATACTCTGGAATGGTGTTCCAGGAAGTATTACAGCTATTCCAGGAAACTATATGGCAGTAGTGAGAGTTGACAAAGATTCTGTAGAGGTTCCGTTTACACTGCTTGCAGATCCCAACTATAAATGTTCTCAATCGGATTATGACGCGCAACTCGCATTCCTACTGCAGGTTCAGGGTAAGTTTAATGAAACGATGAAGGCTATCAAAAATATCAGACAGGCAAGAACGCAGATGAATGATTTTGTTGCAAAACAAGGTAAATCTTGTCCGAAAGAAGTCAAAAACATGGCAGACAGCTTGGGTAAGGTCCTAACCGCGGTTGAAGAGAAACTGCATCAGACTAAGGCAAAGAGCGGACAAGATGTGTTGAATTATCCAATCAGACTGGATGACAAGCTTGGAGGAGTTTATGACATGGCCAGCAGTGGCAACATGGCCCCAAGCAAACAGGCAAAAGATGTTTATGCTGAACTGGCAGCTCAGGTTGACAGTGAGTTGGGTAAACTTGCAACCGTTCTCGATCAGGGTATCAAAGCTTTCAATAAGCTGATCAGGGAAAAGGAATTGCCGGTGGTTGTCCTGAAATGATCAAATTTCTCAATAAAAAAGAGGTGCAAGTATTACTAACACCTCTTTTTTATTTGTTTGCAAACAGAAAGTCTTGAAAGGAAAAGAGATTTTGTTTGTAAATGTTATTTCAAAACGGCCCTTACGCCTGTTGTTCCACCTCCGTTAAGGGTCATGTCATGGGGCTTGTTTTGTTTCCATGCACCACGTGTGAAATCAGGCACATCTATGGTTTTTGACCTGTTGATAGCTGAAGCTTCACTCAATGGCATAATACTGCTCCATGAAGCCGCATCATAAACATCCTGGTCTAGTGGCAAACCATTGCGGAGGCAATCAATCAGTCTCCAGTCCATGATAAAATCCATTCCACCATGTCCGCCTACATTTTTGGCTATATCGCCAATATGTCTAACGATGGGAGGAGTGTATTTGTCGTACATGCCTTTCAGCTCTTCTGGTTTCATCCAAGAATGTCCGAGGGCAATTCTTTCCGGACCAGGATATTTCTGCGCTGCACCCTTGGTTCCACTCACAAGGTGTATTCTCGAATAGGGTCTGGGGGATGATACATCATGCTGAACCATGAGCGTTTTGCCCAAATCGGTTTTTATGATGGTTGTATTCATATTACCGCGGTATGTCTTACCGGCATAGGGTTTGAAAAAATCATCATTGGCAGCCAATTCTTGCAATGCAGGTGCGAGTGTAAAATCATTGGTGCTCATGCTCACGAGGTGATCAAACTTGTCTCCCCTGTTGATATTCATGCATTGTGCTATCGGACCCAATCCATGGGTGGGGTACAGATTGCCTTGATGACCTGTGTTTTCTTTTAATCTCCACATATCTGAATAGCCGGTTTTATTCAGGAGGTAGTCTTTACCAAGGTCATGAATGTAAGCTCCTTCGGCATGTAAAATTTCACCAAACATGCCATTCCTGGCCATATTAAGCGTGAGCAATTCAAAGAAATCGTAGCAGCAGTTTTCAAGCATCATCATGTGCTGTCTGGTCTTTTCGGATGTCTCAACAAGTTCCCAACATTCGTCTATTGTTTTGGCAGCCGGAACTTCAGATGCGGCATGCTTACCATGTTTCATGGCATATACAGAGATCGGGGTATGTAGATGCCAGGGTGTGGTTACATAAACGAGGTCAACGTCATTCGACTCACAGAGGGCTTTCCAGCCTTCTTCACCGGTATATGTTTTTGGCGCTGGTAGTCCTTTTTTGTTCAAAATTGCCTGTGACTTCTCAAGGTTTTTAGGGTATTTGTCGCACAGTGCTGTAATCTGAACACCATCAATATAGCTAAGTCTGTCAATCGCTCCGGTGCCTCGGCTACCGGTTCCAACCAGACCGATTCTTACTGTGCTCAACTTAGGGGCAGCAAACCCACACATATTGAATGGTGCTTGAGCGTTTTGCATGGCATGGGCATAAGAATTGTTGGGCAGGGCACTTGCAATGGCTCCTGAACCCAGCGCAACGTTGCGCAGAAAGGATCTTCTGTTTGTTGGCATGTTCGTTGTTTTGTGTAAGGATGAAGTTAATGAAAAGCTGTTATAAATTCAACCAGTAATTCAACTTGAATACCAATGCCCTGTTCTTGTTTTTCATGAAGGGGTCTGTAAAATAATTGTCGCTGTAAACAAGGAACAAATCACTCATGGGTTTGTAACGCCATTGCAGTCTACTGTTGATGTTAAAATTATTGCGCTGGTTATTATACTGCATAAAAGTTGTCCAGAACAGGTTATTCGTAAAGTTAATTTCAATCCTTGGTGCAATGAGGAAGAGGTTGCTCTTTCCATAAGGGGAAGGAAAATTCAATCTTGCCTGCTGTAGGCTCATGCTGAAATTACCCCAGGGCTGCACCCTGTATGTTGCACTAAACTCATAGCGCAGAATTTTACCATTGAAGAAATCCCCCGCCTCGAAATCAGTTCTGAAGTAAAGTTTTTTTCTGCTGTCTGTATTGTAGGTGAGTCCATAGGAAGGAGCTTGGTACCTGCCTGGTGGTAAGGGCATGGCTTCAGTAAACGCTGTGTTGAACAGGAGGTTATTTACATTCTCATGCCTGTGAAAAATCATATTCGAAGTGTTCTTTAAAAAAAGACGCACCTCGAAATCATGGTTTCTTTCGTTTAAGCCACCCTCCAGGTTGTAAATCATGAAATTTTCCAACCGCAACATCAGTTGGTTTAAAGGGCCTTTTTTGGGGAAGAAAGTATAACTTATTTCATTGTAAATCTGGTTAAACCCTTTTCTGATTGACGTATCAAGCACGGCATCATAGTTATTGATCCGGTTTACGAATCCCATATCTGCGTAATAATTGTCTGTTATTTTGCCTGCATCAACAATCAGGTTGAATTTCTTACTCAGGTAACCGCCTCCTGCGTTGGTATAATGTTGTGGATTGGTAATCGTGGGTTTATAAGATTGATGATGACCTGCCCAGGCGTTCCACCTGCCGGATTTATCGATAAATCCATATTCTATGCCGGCATTTCTACCGTAAGCGTCTTGGGCATTTCTGAATTTGTGGTTTTCATCCTCAAAGCCCTGTCTATTCAAAAAGTATCCTTTTACAACTGACCTTGACTGCACCTGCTGGTTGAAAGTGACGGCTGTATAGTTTTGGGAAACAGAACCTGAAGTAGCTCCTGTTTGCATATTCATAAAGCCAACTCTTGTTTTGGGTGCAATATTTCCACTGATACGTGCACCTGCAAGGATTGGAACTTTATTGGCATCGGCATCGAGTCCGATTGTTCTGGAATAAAAAGGTCTGATTGGCGGAATACCATAACTTGAAAAGAGGTCGTCGTTTTCAAGGAAGAAGGTCCTGCGTTCCGGGAAAAAGATATCAAAACGGGTAAGGTTGGTTACCTGCCGGTCAACTTCCACTTGTGAAAAATCGGGATTGACTGTCAGATCAAGGTTGAGTGAAGGGGTTAGTGCAATTTTGGCATCAAAACCGCCATTGAGTTTGCTTTTGGTTGGCATTTGCCCTTCCTGATCTGTCGTGATGGATCCTGTTGCATAGGGGATCAGTGAAATGTTTGTACCCGGTGATATTGGAGCTTTATCCCAAATGATGGCTCCGGAATACCCAAAATCAAAGAAACTGAAGTTCAAAGGCATGTCGGTCCAGCTTGAATATTCATTGTTTTTAAGGTCAGCGCGGAGGATATTCAATCCCCAACGCTTATTTCCTTCTTTGAACCTCATCGTGCTGAACGGAATGGCAATCTCAGCAATCCAAAAAGTTTCATGCCTGCTGGTAGCAGAAAACCATTTGTTATCCCAGCTGAAACTCATTTGTTCGTCTGATTGCCCAACTGTAACCAGATCTTCTGTTTGTACATTGTATGGCGTAATCGAGAAAACAAATCCGTTTGTGCGCTGGTTAACAGGGTCAATGGCAATGGAGACGGCATCACTTTCATACAATCCCTGATCTCGTTTCAGGGTTTGAGCAATGTAGAAATTGGTATCCAATGCTTTGATACCGATATAGATGAATTCTTCATCATGCGTAAACCTAACCTCGGTCTGCCTTTTGGGTCTTCCTTCATCATTGGGCCATTTCATGAAAAAGTCTTTGGCTATGCCAGCTTGTTGCCAGGCTGCCTCGTCAAGCATGCCATCAATTTTAATGATGTCAGGTGTTTTGCTGATCTGAACCTGAAATTGTTCCTGAAACTGCATGCCATTTTGGGCATTAAGCTCAAAGGAGAAGAAAAAAATAGCCAATAAAATCAGAAGTCTGTTTGGTTGCATTTAAAGCGTTAAGAATGCAAAATTCGCAAATTAAAGCCAATTCTGACGCAAATTCATGCAGGTGGAAAGGGGTAGTGATGAGTGGGGTTTTTATTTTTTCGTAATTTGGCAAATGTTTTATCTGTTTGGGCGTGCCCTGATGTGGCTAACTTTTAAAATTTTCTTCAGGAGGATTGATGTTGTTGGGTTGGATAAACTGCAAAAAGGTAATCCTTCCATTCTCATAGCCAACCATCCAGCGTCCTTTCTGGATGCCATGGTGCTTGCTGTATTCCTGCGTAGGTCTCTCTATTTCTATGTTAGGGGTGATATTTTCAGTCACCCCCTGGCTTACAGGATTCTTACCACACTACACATGATCCCGATCTATAGCAGGGAGCACGGTACTGGTAACCTTGAGCGCAACAAAAGAACCTTTGAACGTGGAAGGAAATTATTATCGCAGGGAAAATTACTCCTGATTTTTCCGGAAGGATTCAGCAGGCAATCCAAACAGTTGGAGACATTTAAAAAGGGGGCTGCACGTGTAGCATTGCAAACAGCCTTTGATGATGGATTTGCCGGGGAGCTTTACATTCAGACAGTTGCCATCAATTATTCCAGCCACAGCCGGGGGGCACATCTGTTTATTCGTGTGGGTGAAAACATGACAATGTCATCTTTCCGGGAAATTTATCAGGCATTTCCAGCGCAAGCCATTAACCAGCTTAATGCTGCCATGCAGCAGCTGTTTGTTAGAAATGTCATTCATGTTGCGGATAGTGAACACACAGCCCATGCAGAATTTCTGATGAATATGTTGTATCACCTTCCAGGCTTTGAGCCGGGGAATTTCTTCAACGAGGCCAGGCTGATCTGTGAGACAATCGGTTCAATGGATGAAGTGGCTTACAAGGAGCAACAGGATTTGTTAGCCAACTACCGTTTCCGGCTGATGAAATATCCGCTTAACGACCTCGCCTTGTCTCAACCGCAATTGTCATTGCATGAAAGCATAAAATTGATCGTTTTATTTCCGGTTTTTGCAGCAGGAGTCATCAGTGGTGTATTGCCGTTGTGGGCCTCCCAGCGTATTGCAGCTAAAACAGTCACGCGTATTGATTTTTTTACCAGTGTACACAGTGGGGTGCTTGGATTTGCAGGACTAATATGGTGGGGATTGATCTGCGCTTTTGTAGGGTTGGCCGGTGGCTTAATCTGGACTGTACCTTTTTTGTTTACCCCGGTTTATTGGTTGGGGGCTTGGAATTGGTGGCAGATTTGGGAAAAGCTTTCTGCAAAAAGAAAATTTAATCAGTACAATAACTTGGATCCGCAATTTGTGCGCGGACTCCTTCAGGTGAGGCAAAAGTTAATCCCTTAATAAATCAGGTCTCCGCTCAGTTGTTCTGGCTACAGCTTGTTCAAACCGCCATTCTTCAATTTTCCGGTGATTGCCACTCATGAGCACTTCAGGCACCTTCCAGCCACGGAATTCTTCAGGCCTGGTATATACCGGTGGTGCAAGCAGATTGTCTTGAAAGGAATCAAACAAAGCTGAGGTTTCATCATTGAGTACACCCGGGATCAATCTGCCTACAGCATCCACGATAACTGCAGCTCCCAGTTCCCCGCCACTCATCACAAAATCACCGATTGAAATCTCGCGGGTGATGAAATGATCCCTAACGCGTTGGTCAATGCCTTTATAATGTCCGCAAATAAAGAGCAGACTGCTCTTAAGCGACAGCGAGTTGGCTATTTGCTGGTTGAAGGTTTCGCCATCGGGCGTGAGGTATATGATTTCGTCAAAATGAAAATTCTTGTTGAGGTCTTCAATGGCATTTACAAGTGGCTCGCACATCATGACCATACCTGCCCCGCCACCAAACTGATAATCATCAATCATGCCATATTCATTCACAGCCCATTTCCGCAGATGGTGTACGGTGACATGGAGCAACCCCTTTTCAGCAGCGCGTTTCATGATGGAATGGGCAAACGGACTTTCCAACAGTTCCGGTACAACACTGATGATGTGAATATTCATGCTTAATTTTTATTCTCCCATGAAGTCCCCGAGGTCCCTTCTTTCTTTTTTAGTTGGCCTTCCAATTTTTGACAACCGTTTTCCCGAATGAAAACTTGATGCCTGATAAGCAACCCGCTCCTTCTCTTCAGGAGGAGTAAGGTCTTCGTAGTGTTTAACGGCTTCTGAATACTGAACCCTGGCAGTTAAAAGTCCGGTTACTTTGATGATCCACCTTTTGTCGTCAGTTTTCACTTCATATATGTCCTCAATCCGCACAACCCTCGATGCTTTCAGCGATTCTCCGTTCAATTTAATTCTCCCTTTTTCGCATGCGGTTGAAGCAAGCGTGCGGGTTTTGAATAACCGGATAGCCCATAGGTATTTATCAAGCCTGAGTTTTTCCTTTTCCATTCATCAAATTACTGGGTCAATTACAAAATTAGCCATTTGACTATAAACGAAGTTTCTTAATTTGAACTTTCAAGTCATTCGTATGAAAAAGAGTATATCCTGTTTGATGGTTTTTTGTTTGGTCATTTCTGCCGCAACAGAAATTGTTGCACAATCAAAGTTGCAGTGGACTGAAGACGGACGAGCATTGATCAGACTAAAGAAAAATGTGTTGGTAGAGGAGTCTGCTGAAACAGGAATAGACAGGGCTATCATTATCTCTGAAAAAGATTTTGGTCAGACAGACGTATTTAAAAACATGGATGATTTCCGCTGGCATCCTTTTTCTGCGCAGTTGCTTGTTTTCAACAATACCGCCCGGGTGTGGCGTTACAATACGAAAGGGGATTACTGGATTTTTGATAAGGGTTCTAAAAAGTGGTTTCAGCTGGGAAAGGGATTGCCTGCGCAGTCTCTAATGTTTGCAAAAATTTCTCCAGATGGGAAGCGTGTTGCCTATGTTTCTCAATTCAATCTTTATGTTGAAGAAATTGCTACAGGCAAGCGCAGGGCGTTAACAGCAAATGGCAACAGGAGGTTGATCAATGGCACATTCGACTGGGTATATGAGGAGGAATTTGCCTGTAGGGATGGTTTCAGATGGAGCCCTGATGGCAAAAAAATTGCATTCTGGCAGGTTGATGCCGAAGGAACAAAGGATTTCATGATGATGGATAACCTGGCCGGTGTATATTCAAAACCAGTGCCAGTTGAGTATCCAAAAGTTGGTGAGTCTCCGTCGGCTGTCAGGATTGGAGTAGTGGACCTCGCTACTACACAGGTCAAATGGATGGCAATCCCCGGTGATGCCCGTCAGCATTATCTGCCACGTATGGAATGGGCTGGTAACGCTGAATTGATCGTGCAGCAACTTAACCGTAAACAAAACCAGAGTGTTCTGTACTTGGCAAACGCAAGCACCGGTGCCAGTCTGGCTGCATACAAAGAGGTTGATGATGCGTGGATTGATATCCTGCCATCGGTGGATGATGATTACAGCTATGGGGGATGGGACTGGCTCAATAATGGGAAGTCGTTTTTATGGATGTCTGAAAAAGATGGGTGGCGTCACCTGTATAATGTTTCCCGCAATGGCAAGGAAGAAGTTTTGGTGACCAGGGGGAATTTTGATGTCATTGAAATTGCAGCAGTCAGGGAAGCGGAGGGGTATGTTTATTTTTATGCTTCGCCAGGCAATGCAACCCAGAAGTATTTGTATCGTTCCAGGTTAAACGGTGAGGGCGGTCCGGAACGAGTGACTCCGCTGGAACAACCCGGCACGCACGTTTATACCATTTCTCCTAACGCAGATCTTGCCATTCACAGCTTCTCCAACCACAAGGTGCCCTATATTACGGAATCAATATTTTTGAGTACACACAAGGATGCGGCAGGTTCAAGCAGGGTTGCTGAATCTATTGCCGAAGCGGCATCCAGGATATCGCCACTTGAATTCTTTACTGTTACTACAGCGGCAGGGGTTGAGATGGATGGCTGGATGGTAAAGCCTGAAAACTTTGATTCCACCAAAAAATATCCGCTTGTATTTTTTGTTTATTCAGAACCTGCAGGTGCCAATGTGGTTGATCGGTATGGTGTTGGTCGCAACAGGCTGTATGCCGGTGATATGAGAAAGGATGGATACATTTATGTTACCATAGACAACAGGGGTACCCCTGTGCCCAAGGGAAGGGAATGGCGGAAGTCGATATACCGTAAAATCGGATTGGTAAACATAGACGACCAGGCTAGCGCAGCCAAAGAGTTGTTTAAACTTGGATACATAGACACCTCCAGGGTTGCGGTATGGGGCTGGAGTGGTGGCGGCTCTGCAACTTTGAATCTGCTTTTCAGGTATCCTGAAATTTACAAGACCGGAATCTCCATTGCTGCAGTAGCAAATCAGCTCACCTATGATAACATATATCAGGAACGATACATGGGTTTGCCTCAGGAAAACCGGGAAGATTTTATCAAAGGATCACCCATCACACATGCCAAAAACCTGCGTGGTAACCTGTTATACATCCATGGAACCGGAGACGACAATGTGCATTACCAGAATGCTGATATGTTGCTGAATGAATTGATCAAGCACAACAAACAATTTCAGTTCATGGCATATCCTAACAGGAGTCACAGCATCAGTGAAGGAGAGGGAACCACCAGGCATCTGATGACCTTATATACCAATTACTTGAAACAACATTGCCCCCCGGGCGGGAGGTAATTTCCCCCGTCACTTGTCACTTGTCACTAGTCACCTGTCACTCCCCCCTTCCGCAAAAAACTCGTGGAAATAGGGTATGGTTTCAATCCCTTTATAGAAATTGACCAGGTCGTATTTTTCATTGGGTGAGTGCAGGTTGTCGCTATCCAGACCGAATCCCATGAAAACAATTTTTACGCCGAGTTCCTTTTCAAACAGGGAACAGATCGGGATACTGCCTCCCCCTCTTACAGGGACTGGTGCTTTACCAAATGATTTTTCAATAGCCTTGGCAGCGGCTTGGTAGGCTTTTGAATCTATGGGTGTGAGGTAAGGCTCTCCGCCATGGTGTTCGGTTGCTTTTACGGTTACACCCGCGGGGGCTATTGATTTGAAATAATCCAGGAGTATTGCAGTTATTTTTGCAGACGACTGGTTAGGAACCAGCCTGGCAGAAATTTTGGCAGTTGCCTTGGATGGCAATACTGTTTTTGATCCTTCCCCTGTGTAGCCTCCCCAGATACCGTTAACCTCCAAAGTGGGGCGGATACCTGTTCTTTCGTTGGTGGAATAACCTTTTTCACCATAAACAGCCTGAATGCCAAGATCTTCGGTGTATGCTTTTTCATCAAAAGGGGCATTCCCCAGTAATGCTCTTTCTTCACGGCTGGCCTCAAGTACATCGTCATAAAAGCCCGGAATAGTGATGTGGTTATGCTCATCATGGCAGGAAGCAATCATTTTAGCAAGCACTGTTGCAGGATTTGCTACCGCGCCACCGTAAACACCGGAATGCAGGTCGCGGTTCGGACCAGTTACTTCCACTTCAATATAACTCAGTCCGCGCACGCCTGTATCTATGGATGGGGTATCCATACTGATCATGGCTGTATCGCTGATAAGAATTACATCACATTTCAGTAAATCCCTGTTAGACTCAACAAATTTTGCGAGATTGGGAGAGCCTATTTCCTCTTCTCCTTCAATGCAGAATTTGATATTGGTTTTGAGTTGGCTGTTTTTTACCATCACTTCAAGTGCTTTGACATGCATATAGAACTGCCCTTTGTCGTCGCATGCGCCACGGGCAAATATCTTGCCGTCTCTTATTGTTGGCTCAAACGGGGCACTGTGCCATAGTTCCAGCGGATCTGCCGGTTGAACATCATAATGCCCGTAAACAAGCACTGTTGGCCAGGAGGGATTGGTAATCTTTTCTCCATAAACGATGGGGTGACCAGGTGTTTCATAAATCACCGCTTTATCGGCTCCAGATGCAAGCAGTGAATCTTTTACTGCTTCAGCACAGGTTTGCATGTCTTGTTTGTGGTCACTGTCTGCACTTATGGAAGGTATGCGCAGCAATTCAAGCAATTCTTCCAGGAATCGATCTTGGTTATTGGCTATGTATGTTTTCATGAATAGTTTGCGTTTTAATTACACATTAGTTTTTTCAAAAATTTAACAAAAAAATTTTTCGGTTTCAAAAGCATCCCTATATTTGATGAACGATTGCGTGTCATATTTCAGCCTTTGTGAATCCGACCGTCTCATGTACGGAAGGTTTTTACAGAGGCTGAACCTATTTTGGGGAGACTTCAAAATCAGCTGATCGCTGCAAATCTTTTCTCAACCACTTTCCAGTTGATCAGGTTAAACCAGTTGCTGACATATTCAGCCCTTTTGTTCTGGTATTTCAGGTAATAGGCATGTTCCCAAACATCCAGTCCGAGCAGCGGTGTTCCTCTAACGGTTGATACATCCATCAGTGGATTATCCTGGTTGGGTGTGGAGCCTATCTGAAGTTTTTGCTGGTTATCAATATAAAGCCAGGCCCATCCGCTTCCAAATCTTGTCATGGCTGCTTCACTCAATTTCGTTTTGAAGTTTTCAAAGCTTCCGAAAGTGCTGGTCAGGGCTTGTTTGAGTGAACCTTCATGCAAGGTTATTCCTGGAACCTGCATGCTTTGCCAGAAAAATTCGTGGTTAAAATGTCCACCGCCGTTGTTGCGGAATTTGGTTGAGAATGTAGATGTTTTGCTCAAAGCAGCTTCGAGGCTGAGTTTTTCTCCTTTGAATTCTGTAACTGCTGCTTCATTGAGTGCTTTCGCGTAAGCTGCAGCATGTTTCGTGTAATGGATTTCCATCGTCAGGGCATCAATATAAGGCTCAAGCGCGTTGAAACTGAAGGGTAGTGGTGTTTGCGTAAAACCCGACTGGTAACTGCCATTGAAAGCCATCAGTTCCCCTGGAAGCTGTGATGCCATTCCTAATGCAAGTGACCCTTTAAGTCCTTTACCAATGAACTTTCTGCGGGATTGATTGATCGCCATGATTGGTTTATTTAGATAGTTATTTAATCTAGTTTAGATTTTCTTTTGAATTTTCTGAAGAAGTTGTAATAAGACTCATTGTTAAAAAGCTGGGAGTCGTTCATGGCCTTGTAAACAAGGAAAATTCCAACAGGAAGCAATACCGCACTGGGCATCCAGATTCCCCAGAAGGGCGATAATATTTCCTGTTTGGCAAATTTTTCACCAAACATATTGAGGAGGTGAAATATCAGAAAGAAAACCACTGCAATTACAAGCGGCATACCGAGTCCTCCTTTTCTGATGATTGACCCAAGAGGTGCCCCAATGATAAAAAGCACCATACAGGCAAAGGATAGGGCAAATTTCTTGTGCCAATTGATGTTGAAAAGTTTGTCTTGAAAGTTGACTTGTTTGTATTCAGAGTTGATTATCTCAAGTGAGTTTTTGATCAGGTTCATTTTATCTGCGCCTTTCGAATAAGTGATATTCAATGCAGAGTCCGGGATCAGGTCGCCATATGTCTTCTTGCCTTTTCCGAGTTTGTATGTGTTGGCTTTCCATCCTTTTTCAAAGTTTTTGCCAAACAGGAAATAAGTGGTTACTTCTCTTTTCATCCTGTCTGTTTTGATTTTGCTGATTTCTTTTTTAACGGAGTCGCTTGACTTGGCTAGTTGTCGCACATTGAGCATTTCATAGCTCCCTTTGAACATGCTGTCTGGGGTTTTCAGCACACTGAAACTGCTGAGGTCAAATACTTTTTTATAGGTTTTGAAGCCTAGCCGATAATAATCGGTTTCAACGGTGTTATACGGACCTTTTTCCTGATAGCGCCAGCCGTTTACCAGGTCGAATTCGAGAAATTTCTTATCGTCACTGATTTTCATAGTGCCCTTTTCGGCAGTAATCAGGTTGTCTTGCAGGGAGTATTGGTTTTCGTATATAACAATATTACTGATGTCGTTTCCGTTTTTTTCTTTTTTTCCAACCTTGATTGCATATCCTGGAATCTTGTCGTAGAAGATACCTTCCTTGATGTCAAAAGCAGGTTTAGCCACCCTGATATCGTAAATCATTGTGGTGTATTTCAGGTTGGCTATGGGGATAAAATAATTTGCTATCAGAAATGCTCCAATACTGATGAAAAAGGCTGCACCCAGGAGTGGGCGCATGAATCGGAGGAGTGGTATGCCGGCAGATTTTATGGCAACCAGTTCAAAACTTTCACCCAGATTACCAAATGTCATGATGGATGACAGCAGAATTGCTATCGGTAAAGCATAAGGAATGACGGTTATGGAGACATAAGCGGTCAGCTCCAAAATACTTGTGAATTCAAGTCCCTTCCCAACCAGATCATCTATGTATTTCCAAAAAAACTGCATCACCAGCACAAAAAGTGTGATGAAGAAGGTCGCAATAAAAGGACCGATAAAAGCCTTCAGAATGAGTTTGTCGAGTTTTTTCAACATCTTTAATTACCCAACCTGTGGAACAGATCATGTACCTGAACCCCCCATAAACGTGTTTGATCAGCTATTTCCTTTTTCTCTGCAAAGTCTTTGATAACCAGGATTGTCTGACTACTCACTTCCGATTTCTCAATGGCGAGCTCAAAATATTCATTATCGGGGGCATTTAGCCAGTGAAAGCGGATGAACTTATCTTCTTCTATTTCAATTACCTCTGCTTTTTCGGTAGAACCATTCCACGAGAAGCTGAATACGGAGTCCCTTTCATCTACCTTGTCTGCAAACCATTCCTGCAGGCCGGCTGGTGTTGAGAGGAATTCAAAGAGGATATTCGGTGAACACCTTACTGGATACTCAATTGAAAACAATTGTTTGCTCATATCTATAATTTTATCACAGGATCTTTCAAATTATGCTGTGCACGCTGCAATGATAGAAAAATATCATTACCGAAAAAATATAATTTGGTGTTTATTTCCAACTTTTTTGCCGGTATTTTCCCCAAAAATCTTCGTCATTTTCACGGCGTTGATAATCAATTAGTTATAAGTGTAATTCCGGCTCCTTTTTTACATTACCGCAGCTATTTAACAATATTTTCGCAAAAGCTCCGTTTTAGGGTTAACCTATTCTGAAAACTGAAATTTTAAATCCTTACCCACATGAGCATGCGTCAACTCCGTATCGGAAGATCTATTACACTGCGCGAATCCCCAAGTTTAGAGAGATATCTGCAGGAAATAAGTAAAGTAGAAATGGTAACAGCAGAAGAAGAAGCTGAACTGGCCAAGTTAATAAAAAAGGGGGATCAGCATGCATTGGAGCGTCTTACCAAAGCCAATCTCAGGTTTGTAGTTTCTGTCGCCAAACAATACCAACATCAGGGTATGTCTCTTTCTGACCTTATCAATGAGGGTAACATGGGGTTAATCCGCGCCGCAGGTAGGTTTGATGAAACAAAAGGTTTCAGGTTTATCTCTTACGCAGTATGGTGGATAAGGCAAAGCATCATCCAGGCACTTGCTGAGCAGTCCAGGATAGTAAAAGTTCCCATGAACAAAGTGGGTATCCGAAACAAGGTTGCACAGGCAACACAGCAACTGGAACAAGAATTTGAGCGTGAGCCAACAGCAGAAGAACTATCAGCATTTTTAAATATTGAATTGGAAGATGTGTCAGCTACAATGAGTTTGTCTAACAGGCATGTGAGTATTGATTCCCCCATGGATGAAGACGGTGATGGTAGTATGATTGACATCATGGAAAACAAAAATGCAGAACCTACAGACAAAGAAAGTAACAAAGAGTCTATGCTTTATGAGATTGAACTCGCACTGAATAGTCTGCCGGAAAAACAGCAAAAAGTCTTGCGTTACCTCTACGGCATCGGAAGGGATACACCCATGGGCATGGAAGACATTGGTGTCGAATTTAACCTAACCCGGGAACGGGTAAGGCAAATCCGGGACAAAGCATTAGAAACATTGAGGCAGCATGCCAACTCAATGCGGCTGAGAACCTTCCTTTAGTTAAATTAATCACTAACTTTGCTTCCCCAAGCAAAGTTTTTTTTATGTTTGAAAACCTCAGTGAGCGGATAGCATCAGCCTTTAAGCAGATTAAGGGCGAAGGACGAATTACAGACCTGAATATTGCCAATACCGTTAAGGACATCCGCAAGGCATTGCTGGATGCCGACGTTAACTTCAAAATAGCAAAGGAGTTTACGGATAAAGTGCGCGACAAAGCTGTTGGACAAAAAGTATTGACCGCAGTTAGTCCGGGTCAGCAAATGGTTAAAATTGTTCAGGACGAACTCACCGCACTCATGGGTGGGGCCGCCTCTGAACTCAACACTGCAGGTAATCCTGCAATCATTCTAATAGCCGGTCTGCAAGGTTCTGGTAAAACCACTTTCAGTGGTAAGCTGGCAAACTACCTCAAGTCTAAAGGGAAATCGCCTCTTTTGGTAGCTGGCGACGTATACAGGCCCGCTGCGATTGACCAGCTCAAAGTGCTTGGGTCTCAGATCGGGGTTGATGTTTATGCGGAGCCGGATAACAAGGATCCCCGCCAGATTGCCGAAAATGCACTGAAGCAATCCAAGGCCAACAATAAAAATGTACTCATAGTGGATACTGCTGGTCGTTTGGCCATTGATGAAGTACTCATGAATGAGGTTGCAGGGTTGAAATCAGCACTCAAACCTCAGGAAATCCTTTTTGTTGTGGATTCCATGACCGGACAGGATGCGGTGAATACAGCCCGCTCATTCAATGAACGCCTCGATTTCACAGGTGTTGTGCTTACCAAATTGGATGGTGATACCAGAGGTGGTGCTGCACTTTCCATCAAGTACACTGTACAAAAACCCATCAAGTTTGTAAGCAACGGCGAAAAGATGGAAGCCCTTGATGTCTTCTATCCAGAAAGGATGGCACAGCGTATCCTCGGAATGGGCGACATCACTTCCCTCGTAGAGCGTGCCCAGGCACAGTTTGACGAAGAACAGGCGAAGAAACTGGAAAAAAAGATCAGGAAAAATCAGTTTGATTTCCAAGACTTTCACGACCAGCTTCAGCAAATCAAGAAAATGGGTAACCTGAAAGACCTGATGGGTATGATTCCTGGAATGGGAAAAGCCATGAAAGACATCGATATCAGTGATGATGCTTTCAAAGGTGTTGAATCCATCATCAGCTCAATGACCCCCTTCGAAAGGGCCAATCCGGATGTCATTGACATGTCTCGCAAAAAGCGCATCGCTTCAGGTTGCGGCAGGGATATGAATGAAGTGAATCAGTTTTTCAAACAATTTGAACAAATGAAACAAATGATGAAAGGTATGGCAAACATGCCTGCAATGCCACGAATGGGTGGCAGGCGCTAAATCATTTGTTTATATTATTGATAATATTTACCTTTGCAGTCCGTTATAGTAAAAATCATTTCTTAACAACCCACTAAAAATTTTAATTTTTTATGGCTGTCAAAATCCGACTCCAACGTCATGGAAGCAAGAAGCGTCCATTTTATTTCATTGTCGTAGCTGATGCTCGTGCTCCGCGTGATGGTAAGTTCATCCAGAAAATTGGTACTTACAATCCCCTTACACACCCTGCTACTGTATTAATTGATCGTCAAAAGTCCCTTGAATGGCTTAACAACGGTGCTCAACCAACCGACACTGTTCGTAAAATACTCTCAACCAAGGGTGTACTTTACCTCAAGCATCTGCTTCGTGGTGTAACGCTCGGTTTGTTTGATGATGCAACTGCAATGGCCAAGTTTGAAGTTTGGCACCAAGAGCAAGAAGCAAAATTCAAGGCTCGTCAGGAAGCAGCTGCCCGTGAGCGTCGTGAAAGGCGTCGTGGTATGCCGCAGAGGCGCCCGCACAATGGTGCTCCAGCTGAAGGTCAGCAAGGATCTGCAGAATAAAATAATTGCAATATTTTTTAAAGCCTCGTTTTAAACGGGGCTTTTTTATACCATGGATAATTTTCTCAGTATTGGAAAGCTTGCAGCAACTTTTGGCATAAAGGGAGAGCTTGTGCTTGAGCATCACCTGGGTGAAGCGTCAAGCCTGGAAGGTATTACAGCACTTTTTATTGAGGAGCTGGAGGGTAAGTTTTTACCTTATTTTGTATCAGGTATAAAACGTAAGTCTGATAATGAATGGCTTGTTTCCCTTGAAGGTGTTGATGCACCTGAAAAGGCCAAGCGGTTTGTCAAAAAGAAAGTCTGGCTTAGTGAAACGGATGTCAAAAAGACTGCATCAGCTTCCGCACCAATTTCGTTACTAGGCTTTACTGTGTTTGACAGAAAGAAGGCATTGGGTAAAGTGTTGGAGGTTATTGAGCAACCCCTTCAGATTCTCCTTAGGCTGGAAATAGATGGTAAGGAAGTGTTGGCTCCAGTCAACGAGAGCACGCTTGAGGGGATTGATCACAAGAAAGAAAAAATTTTTCTGATTTTGCCAGACGGACTGTTGGATATTTATCTAAATTGAGGGTAATTCCCTCCCGTGAATCCGCAACAATCCTATATTGCACATTTTGATCTGGACGCTTTCTTCGTTTCCGTTGAAAGAATTTTGGATCCTTCCCTGGTTGGAAAAGCCCTGATATTGGGTGGGTCCAGGGAGCGGGGAGTGGTCAGCACTTGCAGTTATGAAGCCCGTAAATTTGGTGTCCGCTCTCCAATGCCTATGGC
>Ga0208788_1000454_pt1 | contig 20223 bp, 11 predicted proteins | sample Wag4_2014_7_11_3_FD_187363 | JGI IMG/M metagenome (GOLD analysis project Ga0208788, IMG submission 187363) | Fresh water mixed with fracking chemicals microbial communities from Ohio, USA - Utica-2 Time Series FC 2014_7_11 (SPAdes) (version 2) ...
GCCAGTTGGAAGTTCCTCACCGAAACCGCGCGCGTCCTGAAAGGGCTCGTGCTCGGCAATGTGGGTAGCTCGAATGTCGGCGGGATCATCACCATCGGTGTGGTGTCGCATAGCTTTGCCGAGTATGGCTTGGCGAAGTTCTTCTTCTTCCTGTGTATCCTGAGCCTGAACCTCGCGTTCTTGAATGTGTTGCCCATCCCGGTGCTCGATGGCGGCCACTTGTTCTTCCTCTTGGTAGAGAAGATCAAGGGCTCGCCGGTTTCGGATCGTGTCATGGGCTGGAGCCAAACCGTCGGCGTCGCGCTGGTCGTCAGCTTGATGGTGTGGGTCACCTTCAACGACGTGGTGCGCTGGTTCTTCACCTGAACGCATGCGCGTGCAGCCTCTACTCGCGTTGGTGCGCATCTCGCTCCTGCCTGGAGCAGTTGCGGATGCTGTTGCGGGTACTTGGCTGGCGTACCACGGTGTGTTTCCAGGTTGGGAGCCGCTCATGTGGCAGGTGGGTGCCTCTGTGGGGATCTACCACGGTGCATTGGCTCTGAACGATTGGCGCGATCGTGAGCATGATGCGCGCACCCGACCGACCCGTCCCATCCCCTCGGGTGCAATGCAGCCGCAGGCAGCGTTTGCTGTGGGCGCGGCGCTCATGCTTGGCGGCGTCGCATGCGCCGCGCAGCTTGGAACTCTCTCCGCTGTCTGGATGGCGAGCATCGCCGGCCTGGCGTTGCTCTACACCTTGGCCGGACGCGGGCCTTGGCTAGGGCCGAGCTTGCTTGCGGCGTGCCGCGGGGGGAACTTAGGAGCTGCGGCGTGGCGTTGCGGAACCTTGGCGGAGCCGCTGACCTTGGCGGCGGTCAGTATCTACGCAGGCTATGTGTATGCGATCGGACGCCTAGGGCGTTTTGAGGACGGCGAAGCGCGCGATAGCAGCGGGCGTGCACCGCAAGTTTGGTTGGCGATGAGCACCTTGCTGTTGCTCGCAGCCGGCGGGGTCGGCTGGTTAGGTGCAGACCTGTGGTTGCCGCGCTTGTGTGCGGCCATCTTGGTGGTGCTCGGCGCAAGCGGCTTGGCGCAACACTTGGTCAGGGGGCGGCTATCGGAACCGCGGGCCGTAGAGGCGGCGATGGGCGCGGTCTTGCGTCGCATGTTGTTGCTGCTAGCAGCGATCACGCTAGCCACCGTGAGCGATGCGGAACAAGGCTGGTCCGCGTGGATCGCGGCGTCCTGCATCTTGAGCGGCTACTTTGTGGCGTCCTCGTTGCGCCGCATCGCGCCTCCCAGTTAGTTGTCCGAGTTGCGCAACCGGGCTAACGATCTAGAGCTGTTGCTGCACAAAACGCAGAGCCGACGCGCGGTCCCCGACCACGCCGTCTAGCTGCGCTGTTTCCAAGGCGCGCAGAAGCTCGCCCAAGCGTGGGCCACGAGCAACACCCAGTTGCAGCAAGTCGGCCGCGCGTACATACGGTGCGGGATGCACCTCGGCCTCGGTCCAACTCTCTGCTTCGGCCCGCCAGAGGCGCAAGACGTGCGACTCAGGCTGCAGCCTGCAGACCAGTTCCCATGCGCAACGCTGGCCTACGCGGCGTGCCCAGCGCACACGCACAGCACGGCTGGGCGGCGTGGCCGCAGGCTCGAGGTGCTGCAGCAGCTCGCACACAAGCTGCAAAGCATCCAGCAGCACCGCCTGCTCCTCTCCCGAACACTTGAGGCCTTGCGCCAAGCGCTCAGCGCGCTCGAGCACCAACGCCGGTGACTCCTCGGCCAAAGGCGCCGCCAAGGCAGCCAGCCAACCACCCAAGCCCAGGTGATGAGGCCACGCACGCATCAAGCGTGCGCGCTCGGCCACCTGCGGAAGGGCCAGCCCGAGCGTCGTCTCCACCAAACCACAACGCTCCAGCAGCGTCAGGAAGCGCTCGCCATCGCCACGCGCAGCCACTGCGGTCAGTTCCTTGTGCACACGCTCGCGCGCCATGCCCGCCAGCAAAGGAGCACAGCGCCGAGCAGCCGCTTCGGTCTGGGCCTCTACGCTGAAGCCCAGCACTGCGCCAAAGCGCACCAAACGCAGCAAGCGCAGTGCGTCTTCTTGAAAGCGCTGCACCGGATCGCCGATGGCGCGCAGCAAGCCCGCACGCAGGTCTGCCATTCCGCCCTCGGGATCGCACACCTCATCGGTCAGCGGATCCAAGTACAGCGCGTTGACGGTGAAGTCGCGCCGACGAGCATCCTCCGTTAGCTCGCGACCAAAGCTGACGCGGTCCGGACGTCGACCATCACTGTAGGTGCCCTCGGTGCGATAGGTGGTGTGCTCCAAAGCACCGGGTTCGAGCACCACGAGCACCGTGCCAAATTCGATACCGACTGGCACTGTGTGGCTGAACGCGGCCTGCACCTCCATCGGTGTCGCGTCCGAGCAGAGATCGGCATCACTGGGGGTACGCCCCAAGGCCAAGTCACGCACACACCCACCGACCAACCAAGCCCGATGCCCACGAAGGTGCAGTGTCTGCGCCGCCGTCACGGCCGCTTGACGCAACGCATCAGGCAAACCGGACACACTAGGGACTTGAACGCGCTGCGAGAGAGGCACAGTCTGATGCTAACGACTCAGAGGCGGCATAGGGAGATGGACGGACACGGAATGGAAGCAACGGCGACAAGCGGGCCCCAAACGGCCCCTCAAGTAACGAGCAGTGCCCAGCGCGTATGGCTAGATCGCATCACGATTGGCGCCATTGGCGTGATTGTGGTGCTGGTCACGATTCCGCATGTGGAACGCCTGGCTCGTCGCGACAACGAAATGGACGCGATGCGCACATTGCGCATGTTGGCGTTGCAACCAGCCGCCCCAGGGACCGATGCGCGCACGCACAGCTTGGCGCAGATGGTCGGGAGCGATCGCTTGCTGGCGCGGCGCTTGGAAGATGTGGAGTGGATGAACGATGGACGCCTGCGTCGCCATGGGTATCTGTTTGACATCGCACGCTCTGCTGATGGCAGTGCTGTGTTGCGTGCGTGGCCTGTGGAAGCCGGCGTGACAGGCCGCGCAGCGTTTCTCTGGAGCCCGATGAGCGGCTTGCGAGGTCACGACAACGCGGCGTTGGCTTGGAGTGGGGACCGTGCACCTTCGATGGAGGATGCACGCGGCGAGGGCTGGGTGCCTTTGCCTAAGGCCAGAAAATAAGTACTCGATTTAGCGCCGAGCGCGGGCACGCAGTGCCTCGCGCAACGAGCGTGACCAGTCTTGCAAGCCCAAGAGATCGCAGACCTGCGCGCAGGCAGCAAGATCACGGCGCACCTCACGCACTAGTGTGCCTTGCAGCAAGACTTCTGCGGCCCGGCGCTCAGCGGGCAACGCTTGTACCGCCTCTACATCCGCGGCTAGCTGCGCGAAATTCAGCGCACCGCGATGCACCACTTGCAAGCGATTGGCAGCATCCAGCACCAAGCAGAGTGGCAAGTCCAGGGCGTCAAAAGGACCATACAGCTCCATGAGCAGCACCTCGAGCACACCATCGAGGCTCTTGTGTGTGCCTGACACATACTCGACGACCGGGCTTCGTGTCACACGCGTCAGATCCGCGCGTACGCGCTTCGAGAGCGGATCACCCGCGGCGACAACGCACACGACACGCGCTTGCTTGGGTGTGTCGCCTGCAAGTGTGAGTGCGTCCAATGGGAACGGATCCAACAAGACGGTGCGCGTAGGGAGTGCCGTACCGTGCAGCGCAGTTGGCTTGGAATCGGGTGCTGGGACGGACTGTGGCACAGCTACGACGGTGCGGGTGTGAGACTCTGCTTTGCCTAGCCCGCGTCGCACAATCCAGCGTCGTGCGGGAAGAGTAGGCGCGAACGCAATCGGCTCGCGCACGCCATCGCTCCACCTGACTTCGCAGTGCACAGGTTGCTCCTCCGCCGTCAACGCGAAGAGCAAGCGCTGCGACGAGGAGGAGAGATAGCCCTCGCCTGCATGAACTGTGGCGCGCAAGGCACGCCGATTGGTCCGCACAAAGACGGTGGCTCCCGCGGTCACGCGGTCGCGCAGTTCGATAGAGAGTGCATGCGGATTGGAGCGCGGGTTACGCCACAGGCGCAGCACAGGTGCCGTACGCGACAACAACACGAGGTCTTGGCCGCCATCATCGTCCAAGTCGCAGCGCAGCAGGGCCCTTCCATCACCCACATCGTCGAGCCCAAGCACGCCGGCTACTTCCACGAATGACCCATTTCCCAAGTTCAAGTACGAGTAGTCGCGCTCAGACCCATTCCACGAGTGGCCTCCTAGAGCTGACGTGGCTTCACGCAAGAAGGCCCAGCCACTTTCGTACTGAGCACTGCGGTCTTGGGCGCGGATAGGTGACGCCGCCACCACGCCACGCCAGAAGAGCCCTTGCACATCAAGTGATGTGCGGTTGGTGATGAAGCCCGCAGGAGCATGCACGTCGGGCCAACCATCCGAATCAAAATCGACAAACAGTGCTCCCCATCCCCACCCACCATGCGTGATTCCGGCTTCCACGCTCGCGTCGCGATACACACCCCCGCCATCGTTACGTAGGAGCGTATTGCCGCGTGCATGCCGCATGTAGTCCGGTCGCAAGGTCGGGGTGTCGGGCATGAAACGTGCGTCCTGTGCCGTACGTCCACCCGCCGCCGAATGCATGTTAGTCACATGCACATCAAGGTCGCCGTCCAGATCTACATCTGCGGCGCTGACTCCCATGCTGGCCGCTTGATCTGCACCAAAGCGCTCTTCGGCCGCATCCGTAAAACGACCCGTGCCGTCATTCACCCAATAGTTGTTGCGCCCAAAGTCATTGGTCACATACAGGTCCACATCGCCGTCGTCGTCTAGATCCTCAAACAGGGCCGCAAGGCTGAAGCGGTCATCATGCACAGCCAAACCTGCAGCGCTCTTGCCATCGACAAAGCGACGACCGCCCTCATTGCGCCAGTAGAGATTCGGTGCGCCGTTACGGGCATCGTGATACGGCGTGGGCACACCGCCATTGACTCCCCCTGCGACATAGCGCGTGGCGTACAAGTCCACATCGCCGTCCTTGTCAGGGTCTGCGGCCACTACGGAGTAAATCTCGGGACCAGTCAAGGCTGTAGACAAGGGCATGATGCGCGGGAAGCGTCCACGACCGTCGTTCCAGCACAGCAACAGCGCATTGCCGGTAGCTACGACCAGGTCCGTGAAGCTATCTCCGTCGAGATCGACTGCGCACACCCCAGTACACGGATCCAGAAACGCAACGCCACTTTCGCGCGCCACTTCGGCAAAGCCACCGCTCGGCAGGCGTTTGAAAAGCCAGTTGGGCAGACCGCCGGTGCGGGCCACATACAGGTCTTCGAGGCCATCGCCATCGAAGTCGGCCAAGGCCGCACCACACATGGCAAGCCAGGAATCGCCGGCCAGTCGGTCTCGTGTACCCGCGCGTTCCAGTTCTCCGAGTGCAAGATCTGCATGCGTAGATGCGGGCAAGAGTGCGGCCGTCACATCCATGAACGCAGCAGTGCCCGGAGCATCTACTTGGTCCATGCGCTGCACCAGCAGGTGTACGCGCGCATCGACAGTATCAGCACAACGCCAGTCAAACCACATGGACATCTGTCGGCGACTGGCACCCGTAGAAGCAGGGTCCCAGACGGCTCGCAGCCATCCGGCCCCCTCGCGCCCAGAGGGCGTGCGCTGCAGTCGTTCCAACTCAACCTCGACACGCGGCTGCACAGCAGGTGCCGCACTGCGCACTTGGCTACACCAGTTCGCCAAGTCGACCGCTACAGCCGACCCTTCCGGTCGATACAAACGCACCTCAAGGCCTCCTTGAGAGTGCCTCTGTGCTTGCAAGCTGTGGCCAGACTGACTGTCCAGTACTTGTGACACGCTGTCTGAGGGCTGGCTAGCATCCCACAGACGAGTAAACTCACGCGCTAGTTTGCGCTCTAGCTCCTCAGCCCACGCTTCGTCGGGCCAGCCATCCGCAGCGGGATCAAGACGGGTCTGCCACTGCTGCAGGACAGGATCACGCGGCCGCGTTCGCCCCTTCAACTGCGCAGCCACTGCAGGCAATGGCTCCTCACCGCAGGCCCCGCAAAGGGCCGCGCAGATCAGCGCGACGAGCGCGTCATGGCGTAGGAATCCCACAGCAAACAGTTGAGCGCAGCGCGCGCATCAGAGGGTGGGAGCTTCAACGCCACACGCTTCAGCAGCGGGGCATGCTCCATCGCCGGTCCAAGGCGCACGAGCAGATCAGCCGCTAGTAAGATGTCATACGGATGACTGGTTGCGCCATCTACAATCTGTAGCAATGCCTGCCGAGCGGCCTCGTCGCGGCCAAAGGACATGGCCCAAATGAGGTTCAAGCGTCGCTCGGGATCCTGTTCCACCGCCACACTGTGCAGCAACACGGTGAGACCGGCCGGGCCCATTCCGCCCACAAGTTCGACATACCAACGATGAGCTGGGACGCCTTGAATGACCGCGGAAACGCTGTGCGCCTTGTCCATCAGGAAGGCCGCGGCACGGCCATCAGGAATCAGAGCCAAGGCTCGATCCACTTCTCGTGCACTCACACTTTCCTCAGCGGGCCGCCGGGACCGCAAGAGTTCGAGAAAGCGCGCACGCACAGCAGGATCTGTCACAAGCACGGGACGAATCGCACGCAACGCGGTCGTACGCGCCACCGGATTCAAGTCCACCATCGCGAAAGCGGTTTCCAGTGCCTGCGGATCTCCCACGGCGGCTAGGGCTTCTAGTGCCGCGAGACGCACATCATCTGCTGCGTCGTCGAGAGCATCGCGCACCCGCTCGCGGGCGCCCGGCTGTTGGAAGGCCGCCAGTTGCTTGACCACGATCAAGCGAATCGCGGGGTCCTCATCGCGTGCAGCCACGAGCAGCAACTCGTCCAGTCCAGCGGTCACAGTCGCTGTAACGGCGGCTTGACGCTCGACCACGCTAGCGCTGGTCAATTGACGGCGTAGATCCTCGACAGCCTGCGCGTCCCCATTACGGGCTAAGCCTGCCAGCAGATGCGTGCGCACCGTGGCTGGCGCAATAGGCAACACAACTCGCATGCGTGCTAACAGGTTGGCCTCGGTGGCTGCAGCCAAAGGCGCACACAGACGCTCATCTGCTCGGCCTTCTAGGATCTCATCCAGGGCGAGATGCCCCGCCCGTACGGGGTCACACGCCAGTAGGGCGGCACGCAGATGCAGCAGTAGGTCATCGGAGGCGCCCACACGCAAGCTGAGTAAGCGATCCCAGTCAGCGGCTTGTGGATGCTTGCGCAGCACAGCCAAAGCCGCGATGCGCACCGAATCAGTGGAGTGAGAGAGGCAACGCAACGCAGCGGGTCTTCCGCCAGGAGCGCTCATCGACCCCAAGATGTCGAGCGCAGCCACCACGCGCGCTGCATACGCCACCTGGTCAAAGTTGGCGGCGATCAAACGCTCGAGCTCGAGCACGGTTTCGTTGCCACCTTGCATCAACTCAGGCCGCACCCAGCGCAAGGTATCGCGCGATCCATCCACCAAACGCTGCACCAGCACGGGTACTAGGTTGCTCGTGTCACCCAGGAACGGACCACAATTCGTGCGAGCCAGCAAGACAGCCAGTCGATCATCGCCGGCAGCGACCCAGCTCGACGCCGGACCGGCCGTTGCGGTTTGAGGGCTGGCTGCTTCCTGTGTGCATCCAGCTAAAGCTAGAAGCACCATGAAGGCCGTCGCAGGCGCGCTCGACATCCGGCAGGTCACGGCGCCTTCGTCTCACCAATCGTGCCTTGAGCGGCTTCAAGGCGGGCGCGTGACTTAGCGAGATTGGCGCGCGTCAACACTTCGGCCGACAGCGAGCGTACATACTCTTGCTGGAACTGCAGCACTTGGAAGGTGGTTGACTGATCCGCGTCATAACGGGCCTTTTCAGCTTCCAACTGCTCACGCGCCAGTTCCAAGCTCTTCTTCGCCGCTTTCACGGCTTCAATCTGGTACTGCGCTTGTCGCACCGCATCGCGCACATCAGCCAGAATCGTGGTCTCCAGCTGGTCATAGCGCAACTTCTCGGCGCGTAGATCTGTCCACGCCGCTTTACGCTGGAAACGGGCCGTCGTGTTGCCGATCGGCACGCTGAAGGTCAGAAATCCACGCAGCGTGGGATAGTCGTACGAGGTGGCTGTCTCGAAAGCCTCTTGCGAGTAGATCGAGTAGCCCTGACTCGCAGCCGACACATCCATGTCGAGTTGCGGGAGCTTGTCCGAGTCGGCGCGCTGCAAGCGTACTTCGGCGGCGTCAATACCAATGCGCTGCTGCTTGAGTTCAGGACGGCGATCGATGGCGGTAGTCAAGGCCGCTTGCCACTCCGGAACAAACAAGCCTTCTACAAGCTCCGGCAGCGCTGTCGAGGGTGCGAGGTCACGAGCCCACGCATCACGATCGCTGCTAGGGAACAGCAACTGCTTGAGCGCATCCGATGCCGCACGCAAGCGCGTGTCGGCGAGCAGGCGCTCTTGCTCACGCTGTGCGAGCTCGGTCTCAGCCTGCAGCACATCGTTCTGGACACCAAGCCCAGCATCCAATCGCTTTTGGTTTTGGTCGACTTGTTTGCGTGCCAAATCCACGCCGGACTCCGCCACGCCTAGCTCGGCCTCCGCAGCCACTAGATCCCAATACGCATTCGACACATCGAGCAAAAGTTTTTGACGGGCCTGACGCTCACGCTCGCCCTGCCGTTGCCAATCGTATTCGCCCTCTTTCTGGCGTGATGTCGCGTAGTCACGCCACGCACCACGCAACAAGGGCTGCGTATAGCCCAAGGTCACGAAGTCCGTGGTGGAGGTCGGATCAACGGCAAAGGGGCTGTTGGTGACTTGGTTGTTCGTATTGAATGTAGCGCTAAAGGTGCCGCCCGAGGTGAGTGGGCGATTGAATCCCAGAGTCAATTCCTGCGTGTTGCGGTCGGAAGCACTGAACAGATCGCTCGGCTGAATCTGCTGATCGGTGATGCCCGCGTTCAAAGACGCTGTCCAATCGAACTGTCCACCCGTCGCGCGAAAGCGGAACAACGCAGCTTCGGTCGCCAACGCTTCAATCTGCAAGCCTAGGTTCCTCTCCAAGGCCAACGCTTGCGCGCCCTCCAAGCTCAGCTCCATCGCGCTCAGTTCACTGGGGCTTGAGGCTTGAGCGGCAGCAAAGGAACGGCCCATGGCCGATGTTGCAGGCGCCAATGTTGCGATCGACAGCAGACTGCAGGCAGGGAAGCTGGCCAGAGAGAGGTTCATAGCAGCTAGGAGGATACCAATGCGCGCCCACCGAAGCGCACAGTCTGCTCACCGAGCGCGGTCAAGTTCCTGTAGGGCGTGATCTAGGCGCAGATCCCCGCCCACGCTCCGCAACTCGATGTGCCGCTCCTCGGGTGCGTCGGGCACGGTGCGCAGCTGGACCTCGATGCGTGCACCGGGGAGCACATCCATGACTTTAGAAGCCCATTCCACTGCACAGACCGCATGGATCAGCAACTCACTGCCACCGTCCATCAAGAAGGCTCGTTCACGGCCTTCCATCCATGCATCCATGTGCAGGAACGGGACGCGGCCACGATAGCTTGCCATCAGCGCGTAGGTTGGGCTGCTGATGGGCTCATGTACACCCAAACCGCGTGCTAGGCCGCGCACAAAGCAGGTCTTGCCTGCACCCAACTCGCCATCCAGCGCGACCAGAGCTGGGGCAGACATGCGCCGCCCCAAAGCTTCGGCTAGAGCTTCCGTCTCCTCCTCGGTGTGCGTGGTGATGCGCACCTCAACCGCCATGGATCCATCCTCCCGCTGCGGGACGCGTGGGCTCCAGAGTGCCATCGTGACGCTGGAGCGCTAGACCGTGGCCTTTGTGCACGCTGCCGATGCGCGTCAACGGTACACCAGCCGAGGCACTAGCTGCACATAACGCATCGGCCTTGGCGGCGGCAATGCACACTAACAGTTCATGATCTTCGCCATCGCGCAAGGCATGCTCCAGCGGTGGCATACCATCACGAGCGGCTAGCTTGCGTGCATCAGTATGCACAGGAATGCGCGCTAGCTCGAGCCGCAGGTGCACCTGCGAAGCAGCGGCGATACGGCTAGCATCCAACACAAGGCCGTCACTGACATCCATGAGCGCGTGAGCCCCGTGCTCCATCGCAAGGTAGCTGGTCGAGAAGCGCGGCACAGGCTTCAAGTGTCGCGCCAGAATGCTGCCGCCTAAGGCGCCGGTCACGAGCAGCGCATCCCCTACTTGCGCACGATCGCGCCCAGGCGGCGTGGGCACACGCGATTCACCCAGAGCAGAAGCCGTAACCTGCCAAGGTCCATCTGTGGCGCTCAAGTCACCCGCCACCAAATCACAGCCGTATTGCTGAGCAGCGTTGCGCGCGGCACGAATCGCAGCTCGCAGCTCCGTGTCTGTGGCATGGCGCGGCGCCGCAATCGCTAGCACCACCGCGCGTGGATAGGCAGCTGTGGCCGCCAGATCAGACAATGTTCGCAACACAACCTTGGTGGCGAGCTTGCTCGGAGCGATGCCCTCAACCGCGTGCACACCTTCTACACATTGGTCGACACAGACCGTCGGCCACCCCTTCATGCTCTCTAGGACGGCCGCATCATGCATGGCAGAACCATACAGGCCTTGTGGGCGTGGTTGCTGGCTAAGCCAAGCGTGAATGCGTGCTTCATTCCAACTCATGCGCTTGTCTCCAGTGCTGTCAAGTACTCTTGCAGGGCGACTCTCACACGGTGCCGAGCGTCGTTCTGCTTGTCGGATGGATGAGGCAACCAACCGCCTAAGGTGGCTACTCCATAAGCACCCGCTTGCACGAGTGCCGGAACCTGGGCCGGTGCCACGCCACCTAAGGCATAGGTCGGGCGAGCGAGCTGCTGTGCCAACGCAGCGAATCCGTCAACGCCAATCGGCTCAAGTACACCGCGCTTGCTAGGTGTGTCGTACACAGGACCAGCGAAGCAGTAGTCGCTCCATGCGTGTAGGTTGGCGTCCTCACCTTGATGCGCGCTTGTCCCCAACAAGCAGCCGCTGGGCAACATGCCGCGCACCTCCCGTGCCGTAAGACTACGAAACGATAGATGCACACCATCCGCATCCACTGCCGTAACTAAGTGAGGGCGATCGTGCACCACGAAGAAGCGACCATCCAACAGTGCACGAACCTCTAGTGCCAGTACTGTGTACTCCCTATCGGAGAGCATCGGTTCGCGCAGAACCAGGCCCGAGAGTCCAGCCTCAACGGCGGTACGCACAGCCGTCAAGAATTCCGTACGCACCGCAACTCCGGCTTGCTGGCTTTGGTTCCCAGCAGAGATCGCTACGAAGCGCGGCAACATGGAGGTCATCAGGCCTACTCGTCGATCTCCACGAGCCAGTTCAGCTCGCGCAACAACGACTGCAGGCGTCGCAAGGTCCCCACACTCTTGAGTTTGACGCGCTTGTCATCCAACACTTCACGCACTAGCGGACGCACTCCAGGATCTTGCCGGAACTTGGCCATCAGGTCCTCGTCTTCCCCGGCCACGACATGGTGCGTGTCGAGATGCAACACCCCTGCACGACGCCCCCAATCACGGATGGAATAGAGCACATTGTTCGGCACAGGCGTACGCGAGTGCTGTTCAAGCGTGACCTGAATGCGCCGCAAGTACATGCCCTCGTGCAGCGCACGCACCACACTCTTCTCATCAATCTTGAATTTGAGGATGCTGCCCTTGGACTCGCGCGTGCAGAAGCGATCGAGGTCGTGCACCAACTCGGCATCATCACCCGTGGGGAATAGCACCACCTCAAAGTCCGGTGTCACGACGATGTTGCCCACACGGGACGCCGTCTCAGGTGCATCGTCCGCAATGCCCAGAATACGGGCGCCCAAGCGCGTCAAACGCATCGCGACGGGATGGCCGCTCTTGTCGTAGCCCAAGTCGACTAGGCCCAAGAGATACAGGCGCTGCTTGACCCAAGTGACGAGGTGCCAGCTCAAGCGTTGCACATCGTCCATAGGCACATACTGTCCCGACTGGAAACGAGCGGCAAAGTACTCGTCTACAGCTAGATCATCGAGACTGCACAAGTAGGTGTTTCGTGCAAGGAAGGGTACATACATCAAGTCGTACCACACACCCGGCTCCACGCGCTTCAAGAGGCGCATGTAGATCCGCCGCATGCGCACCTGATGGTAATGCTCACCGGGCAAGTCACGCTCTTCGATGCAGTACTCCAAGAGCGAGCGCACCTTGCTCTCCAGATCCTTGGGCTCCCACTCACGCCCGGCAGGAGTGAGGGCAAAGGTGCGCTCCCCTGTCGAGTCGATCAGGTGTTGCCCGCGCGCAAAACGATAGATGAACGCAAGCGTATCCGTGCGCGACAACTCACGACCTGGATTGGGAATCAACTCTGATTCGATGCGACGCTCGGTGGTCTTGAAGATCTCACCGCGCGTGGTAAAGCGCACGTCATGGTCCAGCACATAAGCAATGAAACGCGTGATGTTCGAGACGAGATCGACACCATAGCAGGCTTCTTCATGAGGCTTGTCGGGGTCACCGGGCACAGCGACGCGACGCAGCCAAGCCAGCGCGATCTCATTGAACACCAGCACCGTGTCGTCGTTGTGCGCGATGCCGTAGCGCCCGAGCTCAAGCTTCTCGACGGTGCCAATGAGCGATTCTTCCATGGCATGGCCCCACAGGCGTCCATCCCAAGGACCGATGGTTTCCATGCGATCGTAGAGGGCTTTGGGCACAATGCCGCCGAACTCGAGCACGGCCTTGGCTAGAAAGCTCTTCAGCGGATCCGGCATGCGCTCCATGCGCGCGACGGCTGAAGCTTCATTCGAGTACATCTTGTATAGCTCACGCACGCGCGCGGCTGGTGTGCGTGCTGCGCGCGCGGGGTCTTCGTACATGCGATCAATATGACCACGCAGCGTGAAGAGATCGAAGATACCTCGTTGGCGCGCACGACGCCGGCGCAAGATGGCATCGCCGATGTCTTGAGGCACAGTCCACGCACGCTGACCGAAGCTCGTGGTATGCACGCTCTTCACCTCGACCAACAAGCCATGGCGCGCTAGCACCGCAAGACTGGCTTGGAGGTCGTAGCTACTCATGTAGGCGAGGTGCCGCGCGTTGAGCAGCTCACCGGCTGTGGTTTGGTAGCGCGCGCATTCCAGACAGGCATCCAAGATGGACAGCAGGCGGCGCGGCAAAGTAGCGACACGCGCTTCCACGACCACGGGATTGACAAGCCACTCCAGAATCTGGCGCCGCATGGTCGCCGTGTCTTCAGGGATCTTGCCGGTGCGTTTTCCGCTCCAAAAGCGCCAATTTTCCGGCAAATCACAGTCGGCCAACTGAGCCAAGGCATCCGCTGCGCGCGGACGGGCAGGCGCTGTCGACGGGCTGTGCGGAGCAGCACTTTGGCTGCCATCCGCGCGACCCGCACCGTCTAATTCATGCTTACTCATGCTTGCGTAGTAGCCGTGCCATGAATCAACGCACCGGCTTCAAGGATGTCGTAGGTATAGCCCTGCTCTGTCAAGAATAGTTGACGCTTCTGCGCAAACTCTTGATCACGCGAACCGAGGGTCACCACGGAGTAGAACACTGCTGCGCTACCATCGGACTTGGGCCGCAAGATGCGTCCCAAGCGCTGCGCTTCTTCCTGTCGGGAACCAAAGGTGCCCGAGATTTGAATAGCCACGTTGGCATCCGGTAGATCGATGGCAAAGTTGCCTACTTTGGACACGATGAGCAGCTTAATCTCGCCCGACTTGAAGGCCTTATACAGCCGTTCCCGCTCCACCGTCGGAGTCTTGCCAGTGATCAACGGAGCGGACAACTGGCGCGCCAAAGTCTCCAGTTGCTCGATGTACTGGCCAATGACCAGCACATGTGCGCCTGCGTGCTTTTGCACAATGGCGCGCACCACATCGGTCTTGGCTGGATTCTCACTGGCTACGCGGAACTTGCCGCGTGCATCCGCAAAGGCGTAGTGACTCTTGAACGCATCATGCAGCGGAACCCGCACTTCCACACAGCTTGCGGTTGCGATAAAGCCTTTTTGCTCTAGCACCTTCCAAGGCACGTCATAGCGCTTGGGACCGATGAGGCAGAAGACCTCGTCCTCTTTGCCATCCTCACGCACCAGCGTGGCTGTCAAGCCCAGGCGACGGCGCGCCTGTAGCTCGGCGGTCACTCGGAAGATTGGTGCAGGCAGCAAGTGCACTTCGTCGTACACCACGAGGCCCCAGTTCTCTTTGCCAAAGATGCCGAAGTGCTCGAACTCGCCGGTTTTGGAACGCCGCCAGGTGAGCATCTGATACGTCGAGATCGTGACCGGTTTGACTTCCTTCTCATCACCGGTGTACTCGCCGACTTGATCAGGGGTCAGGGTCGTCTTGTCCAAGATCTCTTGACGCCATTGGTGCACCGCCACGGTGTTCGAGGTGAGGATCAAGGTCTTGGTGCCAACCAAGTTCATCACACCAATAGCCACCACCGTTTTGCCTGCGCCGCAGGGAAGCACCACGACACCGCTGCCGCCAGCAGTCGAGCCACCCGCGTGGAACGCGGCGGCTGCTTCGCGTTGATAGAAGCGCAAACCGAACTCGCGGCCCCCTAACGTGGTGGGGCGCAAGGGAATCTCGAGCGGATCGCCCTCTAAGTAGCCGCCGCGATCATCAACGGGGTAGCCGATCTTGATCAAGGTTTGCTTGATCGTCCCGCGCTCCAGCTCGCCCAAGTACGCACGGCCTTGCTCGATGCTCAACAGCTTGCGCACATGCGTGTGTGCCAGCACTTCTTCCAGCGCTCCCGGACGAATGCCCACCAATTCAAAGCGTTGACCGTCATCGGCGCGCTCAATGCGCAGCACTCCATAGCGATCCATCCAGCTGCGCACTTCGTGCAGCACATTGTCAGGAATCGGCACACAGGAGAGCTCCTCCAAGATCTCTTGCACGCGATCCGCTGTGATCCCCACTGCCGCGGCGTTCCAAACCGAGATGGGCGTGATGCGGTATGTGTGCAGGTAGTCGGGGCTCTTCTCCAGCTCGGCGAATGTGGCCAGCAGATCACGCGCCTCCGCAAAACGTGGATGCTCCTCGGTCAGAGGGCGGCCCTGCGCATCACGCATCGGACGACCCTTGGCGTCCACCACCGAACGCACCGTATGCAACATCAACGTGCGATCACTCTGCACGATCAAGGGATTGTCGGGACGCATCACTGCTTCACTTTCTTGCGTGTGGCGCCAGAGCGAGGACTGGTAACGACCTCTTGCAGCCAAGGACCTGTGATGGACTGTGGATCTTTGGAGAGTTCAGCAGGTGTGCCTTGTGCGATGACTCGTCCACCGCCGGCGCCACCCTGCGGGCCGAGCTCCACCAATTGATCACACACGGACAACAGCTCGACGTGATGTTCGACCACAACCACGGCATTGCCAGCCGCTGCCAAGCGATCGAGCACTGCCACCAAGTGGCGCACATCGGACAAGGCCAGACCGGTGGTGGGCTCATCGAGCACCAACACCCCGCGTCCGGGACTGGACGCGCGGAACAACTCTGTCGCCAGCTTGACGCGCTGAGCTTCGCCACCCGAGAGCGTGGTCGACGATTGCCCCAAGCGGATGTACCCCAAACCTGTGTCGCTCAGTGTCTCGAGAATCTGCACAGCGCGCGGCTGGTGCGCGAAGAACTCCAACGCCTCGTCGACCGTCAAGTCGAGTGCTTCTGCCATCGACTTGCCACGCCAGCGCACCTCCAAAACCTCCTTGGAGAAGCGCAAACCATCGCACTCTTCGCATGGCAGCCACAGATCGGCCAAGAACTGCATTTCGACCTTGGTGGCACCTTTGCCTTCGCACGCAGGGCAGCGCCCACGCGGGTTGTTGAACGAGAAGTGCGAGACTTCCAAGCCGCGCACACGCGCCTCGGGTGCGCGCGCCCACAACTCACGCAGAGTCTCCATCAAGCCGGTGTAGGTGGCAGGCACCGAAGCAGGAGTGCGGCCGATGGGTGTTGCATCCACCAATACGGTGCGCACCATGCCGCCAGGCACACCGGCCAAACGCTTCCAGCGACCAGCGGGCTTCTCGCCCAGCAACGCAGGCACCAAGGTGTCGAGGATCAGAGTGCTCTTTCCAGCCCCCGAAGGTCCGCACACTCCGGTGATCTCGCCAAAAGCGAACTCAAAGTCGACGCCTTGCAAGTTCTGTCCGCGTGCACCGGTCAACTTGACCACATCGCGCCCAAAGGACCTGTCCACAGGTGTGCGTTGCAAGACCAACTCACCGCGCATGGCTGCAGCCGTCAACGAGGATGCATGTCCCGACACAACTTTAGGCGTGCCGCTCGTCACCACGCGTCCACCATGAATGCCCGAGCCAGGGCCCATGTCCACAATCCAATCCGCACGCTGCATCAAGGCAGTGTCATGCTCCACCGCGATGACGGTATTGCCACGCGCCTTCAGCTCCAAGAGCGCATCACACAAGCGCGCTGTATCAGCGGGGTGCAGGCCCACGGTGGGTTCATCCAGCACATAGCACACGCCCGTCAACTGCGAACCAAGGCTCGCCGACAGGCGCACACGACGCATCTCACCGCCCGAGAGGGTGGCAGTGCGCCGATCCAACGACAAGTAACCTAGACCAACCTTGTCGAGCAACTCGAGGCGCGATCGCACCTCGTTCACCACGGGCGCCACGACTTCAGGCAAGCTGCGTTGTGCGTCTAGCCCGGCAATCCAGCGATGCGCGTCGGCCACACTCGTGCGCAGGATCTCTGGCAAGCGCAACGCACCGATCGTCACGGCACGCGACGACGGCTTGAGCTTCTCGCCTGCACACTCGGGGCATTCCGTGCGCTCCATGACTTGTTCAAGCACCGCGGCCCATTCGGCATCTTCCGTCTTTTGATGCCACTGATCGACCAGGCCACACAACCCCGGCCAAGGCGCAGTGAAGTTCTCTTCGATCTGCGCATTGCGCGTCTCGCGTTCGATCTCGACTTTGTACTGCCGCTTCGCGCCTACTCCGTAGCACAGCAACTGCTTTTGCGCCTCCGTGTACGACTCGAACGGCTCGCTCAAGTACAGCTTGTGCTCGCGCGCCACAGTGCGCAGCAAGTTCTCGTAGTAGCCCTTGCCCTTGACCAACCAACGCGAGATTTTGCCGTGCACGGCACCTCCTTCGATGGACAGCTCGGGGGCATCAATCAGCAGCTCGTGCGTGCAACGCGCACGTTCACCCAAGCCATCGCAGGCAGGGCACGCACCCACATGTGTGTTGAAGGAGAAGTGACGCGGCTCCAGCTCTTCGCCTACGGCGAAACCACACACCGTGCATGCGCCGTGCATGGACCACGAGGCGCGCGTCGCGGCCTTGCCATCGCTACCGCGTAGCACCAAGTCACAACGACCGTGAGCAACGGCCGCCGCTTGTTCCACAGCTTCAGCCATACGACCGCGCGCGCTGGCCTCGACCTTGATGCGATCGATCACCAAGTCCACTGTGGTAGCGGCGTCGAGCGCGGGTAGCGCGCTATCCAAACGCAACTCCGCGCCATCGACCAGAACCCGCGTATAGCCCGCGACTTTGGCTGCGTCTACACGAGCGGTCCACTCCTTGCTCTCCGCTGGACCATGGACTCCCGAGCCACTCCACGGAGCGACCATCCACGCGGTCGCTCCCGCATGCGCAGCCAGCATGCCCTTCACGATCTGTGAAGCATCGCGCGGCTTGAGTTCCTCACGATGATCAGGGCAGCGACGCACTCCAGCGCGCGACCACAGCACACGCAAGTGATCATGGATTTCGGTGGTTGTGGCCACAGTCGAGCGCGGCTGGGAGCCATAGCCGCGCGCTTCTACGGCGACCGATGGCCCAAGTCCATCGATGCGCTCGACCGGCGGTCGATCCTTAGTGCCGAGGAACTGACGCGCGTAGGTCGACAAGGACTCTACGAAACGCCGCTTGCCCTCCACATGAATGGTGTCGAGCGCTAGCGAGCTCTTGCCGGAACCCGATGGACCTGTCACCACGGTGAAGGCCCCGCGCGGAATCGACACATCGATGTTCTTCAAGTTGTGCGTCTGCGCACCAACTACCTCAATGCGTTCGGGCGGTGGCACACGGCGTGCATCGCGTTTCTTGGCCGACGCATGCGTCTTGCGATTGTGGAAGGCCCGCAGCGCAGCAGCTGTGTACGAACGCTTGTGCGCTTCCACCACCTCGGGCGTGCCAGCTACAACGAGTTCGCCGCCGGCCTCGCCACCCTCAGGGCCGAGGTCAATGACATGGTCAGCAGCCGATACCACATCCAACTCATGCTCAACGACCAACACGGTGTGGCCTAGATCGACTAGGCGCTGCAACGCACCCACGAGGCGCGCCACATCCAAGGCGTGCAAGCCTGTGGTGGGCTCATCGAGCACATACAGCGTGTGGCCTTTGGGCTTCTTTTGCAGCTCAGTGACCAACTTCAAGCGCTGCGCTTCGCCGCCCGACAGTGTGGTCGAAGGCTGCCCGAGCGTGAGGTACCCAATGCCGATCTCGGACATCAACTTGAGCGGTCCAGCGATCTTCGGCAGCTCGGAGAACAGCTCGGCCGCTTCTTCCGCCGGCATGGCGAGCACATCCGAGATGCTCTTGCCTTTGAAGTGTGCGTCAAGTGTCTCGGCACCAAAGCGTTGACCACCGCACTCTTCGCACGGCACCGTGACCGGTGCCAAGAACTGCAACTCGACGAACTTGGCGCCCGCACCTTGGCAAGCCTCACAGCGTCCGCCAGCCACATTGAACGAGAAGCGCGAACGTGTCCAACCGCGCAGCTTGGACTCAGGTAGCTGCGCAAAGAGCTCGCGGATGTGATCGAACACACCTGTGTAAGTGGCCGGATTGCTGCGCGGCGTGCGACCAATCGGTGTCGCATCGATGGTCACCAACTCATCGACATGCTCCATCCCGCGAATGCGGTCATGCTCTTCGGGCGCAGGAGCTTCCAAGCCCAAGTGGCGTCGCACGGCTCGCTCGAGAATGCGGTTCACGAGCGTCGACTTACCCGACCCGGACACGCCCGTGACAGCCGTCAGCGTGCCCAACGGCACGGAGATCGCAACGTCCTTCAAGTTGAAGGCGCGCGCACCTTCCACAACCAAGTGCGAGCCATTGCCCTTGCGCCGCGTGGCGGGCCGCTGCATGACGATCTCGCCGCGCAACAAGCGCGCAGTCGCGCCATCACCTTTGGCGACATCCGCTGGCGTGCCTGAAGCCACAATGTGACCTCCATGCCGCCCGGCACCAGGGCCTACATCGACCAACCAATCCGCGCTGCGCAAGGTGGCTTCATCGTGCTCGACCACGACGACGGTGTTGCCCGCATCGCGCAAGGCACGCAGCGCACCGACCAGTTGCTCGTGATCGCGCGGATGCAAACCAATCGACGGTTCATCGAGCACATACAAGACCCCTTGCAAGCCTGCACCCAGCTGTGCGGCGAGGCGAATGCGTTGCGCTTCGCCACCAGACAGGGTCTCGGCCGAACGATCGAGCGTGAGGTAGCCGAGCCCCACATCCAGCAAGAAATCGACGCGCCGGCGAATCTCGCGTACCAAGTCGCGCGCAATGCGCAACTCGCGATCCGACAGCTGCAGCGCAGCCAGCTTGGTGGGCAGCTCGCTGATGGGTGCGCGTGCAAACTCAGTCCACGCAATACCACCGAGCAGCACCGCATTGGCGGCCGCATTCAAACGCGTGCCATCGCAGCCATCACAGCGTTTGCGCGCCAAGAAGCGCTCCGCGCGCTTCTTGTGGATGCCCTTCTCCGCACCCTTCTCGATGGCCGGAACCACGCCCGTGTACTGCCGCTGCCACACAGCGTTGCCGGAGTACTTCTGCCCCGACCATTGCATCGAGTCTTCGAAGCGTTCGTCACCCGAGCCATGCAAGATGACTCGCTTGTGTTTGGGCGCAAGATCCTTCCACGGAGTGTCGAGATCAAAGCCATGGTGCTCCGCCACGCGCTCCAAGAACTTGAAGCTCACGTTCGGGAAGACCAGCGCACCACCAGAAGCACGCGTAACGGCCAACGCGCCGTCACGAATGGTCTTGGTCGCATCCGCCACGAGCGCACGCTCGGACGGCTGCAAGCGCTCACCCAAACCATCGCACACGCCGCATGGT